>Ga0197143_1000191_pt1 | contig 72960 bp, 80 predicted proteins | sample GBS70_MetaG_FD_148603 | JGI IMG/M metagenome (GOLD analysis project Ga0197143, IMG submission 148603) | Sediment microbial communities from Great Boiling Springs, Gerlach, Nevada, United States - GBS 70_MetaG | ecosystem: Environmental > Aquatic > Thermal springs > Hot (42-90C) > Sediment...
GTAGTAGGGCCAAGGCCTGAAAGACCGGAATTTGTAGAAGAACTCAGTAAGGAAATACCCTTTTTCCGGTTAAGGCATATGGTCAAACCCGGTATGGCTGGATGGGCCCTGGTAAAATATGGGTATGCTGCTTCAAAGGAAGATACCCTGTTTAAACTTCAGTACGACCTCTACTACATAAAGAACTGGTCCTTGTGGTTGGACATTCTTATATTATTAAAAACGGTGTTAGACGCAGTGAGTTTTCGCGGTCGTTGATGAAAGTAATTGTCACTAAAAAGGAAGATCGAACCCTTCTGGAATGTCCTTTCTGTCGGGAGATCCACGAAATCTACACGGATTCGGAGGCCTTCCTTAAGAGGATGGAAGAACGCTTCTCGGAAAAGCACAGTTCATGTTCCCAAAAAGAACCAAAAACCTCTCAAACCCGGCAGGGGACCCTTTTCCCTTTAGAAGTAAAAGCTCAGGGGAAGAGGGTGATTAAAAAGGAGGGAGAAAATGAAAGAAGCACACCACTTGAAAGAAGGAGACGTAATCCTTTTAAACGGAGAACTTTACAAGGTAGTAGGCCTCACCCGCCATAGTGGAAAAGCCCAATTCGGAGGTTTGATTAAGGCTACTTTAAAACATATGAGAACTGGCAAAACCAGTGAACATCGCTTCTCACCCGAGGAACGCCTTGAAGATGTACACCTTGAAAGGGTTGAGATGGAATTTCTTTACCTTGACAAGGAGGAGGTGGTCTTCATGGACCCCCAAACCTTTGACCAGGTTTCCCTCCCAAAAGGGGCAGTTGAGACTTATCTGCCATTTTTAAAAGAAGGCTCAAAAGTAAGAGTAGAGCTTTATAATGGCATTCCCGTAGGACTTGATTTTCCTAAAACTGTTGTTCTGAGGGTTGAGTCCACGGGTTCAGGCATAAGGGGACAACTTGATAACACTTGGAAAGAGGCAAAGCTTGAAAACGGCATCACCATCATGGTCCCTCAATTTATAGAAACAGGAGACCTGGTGGTCGTTGACGTGGAAAAACACGAATACGTAGATCGAGCCAAGAAAGCTTAACGCCTAAGGTTCACCACCTCCCCGAGCATGTCATCAGTTGTGGTTATCACCCGTGCGTTTGCTTGAAAGGCCCGTTGATAAATGATGATCTTGGTAAATTCCTCGGCCAAATCGACATTTGATTGCTCTAAACTATTAGGCACTATAGTCCCAAGTCCGCCACTTCCAGGTGTACCGATCAGGGGCTCGCCACTTCTTGGGGATTGAAGGTAAAGATTGCCACCCCTTTTGGTCAACCCTGAAGGGTTCACGAATTTTGCAAGCACAACCTGATAAAGGGGTTTCGTTTGTCCATTGGTGTAGTGTCCATAAATAAGGCCATTTGTCTCTACGGTAATGCCTTCGAGGAACCCTGTGGGATAACCATCTTGATATTGATAAAGCGTCGAGAAATCAGCAGCATATTGGGTACTCTTTGCCACATCAGGGTTAAAATCGAACTTTATTTCTTGAACAGCAGCACCTTCAAACTGAAAGGACAAAGTAGCCGAACCTCCTTGTTGTAAAGCCCCATACTCATCGAAGACCAACTGACCACCCTCCTGATAAGTTCCAACCCCACTGGGGGTAACTTCGGCCACATACCAATTCCATGTCCTTTCCGCATTTTGATCCTTAACGAAATAAATGATCAACTGATGCCTATTTCCCAAGGAATCGTAAACGACGATACTTGTTTGATAATTCCAGGTACCTTCGATGTTGGGATCGAACCCATTAGGATCAAGGCCTTCTGATCTTGCATCAAGGTTTACGGCTAATTTAACCGTTGTTGTAGCTTGAGCAGCCGAAGCAGCTGTATCAACTATAACATCCGTCAAAGTGTTGCTTCCCACAGCCCATCCCTGAAGTATATACCCTTCGGGGTTTATGAGCTTCCCATCAGGGTTCAACCGGAAATGACCAGCCCGGCTGTAATAAAGTTGCATGCTTGTGGGATCCCTTAAAATGAAGAGTCCCTCTCCGTTTATGGCAAGATCCGTGGGGGCATTGGTGGTCTCAAAGGATCCCTGGGTGAACATTAGCCCCACATCGCTCACCATAACCCCTCGACCAACCTGAGAGGTACCTTGAGCAGTGGCGAGAAGTTCATTCAAGGCATCTTGGAAGGTGATCCTTGAGGCTTTAAAACCCGCCGTATTAAGGTTAGCTATGTTATCACCCGAAACCGAAATAGCGGTACCATAACACCTAAGCCCCGTAACCGCGGAATAAAGAGAACTAGTAAGCCCCATTTTACACCTCCTTTAAGGGTTTATCGAAAAAATAGAGGAAAGGGGTAAGACCAATCCCCCAACGGAGACGTAAAATTGTCCCCCTTCTTGTTCCAGAGCTGACACTCTCCCCCGAATGTAACTCTCAAGCCCAACGACTTGACCCCTTTGGTCTATCCCTTCAAGGGTGAAGTAGTAAAGACCAGGTTCCATTTTCCTTCCCAAAGAGTCGGTACCATCCCATTGGATGAGAAAGGGAGAAGTGGAAGGATTAAACTTCAAAACCTTTACTGGAAAAAGGGACTTATCAAACACCCTTAAAGTCACTTCCTTTATCCCTTCGGGGAAATGGACCTCAATGGAGGTACTTTCCTCTCCGTCAAACCATAGGGAAGAACTCTCGGCCTTAACCTCTTTTCCAATTAAGTTCAAAAGCGATCCCAAAAGGCTCATTCTTGTGGTTTCTTCCAGTTTTTCCAACTTTTTGGAAACGTTATAAAGCTCTTCCATCTGCGAAAACTGGGCAAGTTGAGAGGTAAGTTCGGAAACATCGAAGGGGTTTAAGGGGCTCTGGTTTTTCAGTTGGGCGAGGAAAAGCCTAAGCCATATATCCGGATAATTTTCCACCGAATTGATCATCCCTTCCCTCCTTAAACGGTCAATTTAAATTCCTCAAATTCGCCTTTTCCCTTCTTTTTAGAATTCCCTTCTCCCTTTGTTCGGGCTCCTCTATCCTTATGTCCTTCTTGAAAGGACTGATCCAAATGAACTTGAATCGAGACAAGCCTTAATCCTTGAGCATTTAAGGCCTTTTGGATCTCTCCCAGGTTTGCCTCAATTAAGTTTCTCACCTCTTTACTCGAAACCTTTATCTCAAGCTTTAACTCTTCTTTCATACCCTCAAGCTCAACCCTTAAACCTCCTAATACCTCTGGTTTAAGCTGTATCTGGACCTTCTGCGAAACCGGACCATCCTCAAATCTCACCCATTTTACAATCTCATCCACAAGACCTTTGATTGGATCAGTCTCTTGAAAAGCAAAACTTTTCCAAACTCCTTGGACTTTAGAGGATGAAGAATCGCTTTGGAATTGCTCCCTTAGAGAGATTAAGAGCACAGGAAGATCAAACTTTGAAGAACCCTCCGAACCTAGAAGGGCTTCCGGTTTTTTGGGCACGTCTTGAAAACCTTCGGAAACCTCTCGAACTTTAGAAAGTAGTACCCGTAGGACCTCTTTCCCAGGGGCTTTCGAAAGGGAATTGGGAGTGTTTTGAGGAAGGTGAAGTGTTTCGGGGTTTTTATTATCTACTTCTTTCGATAGTAAAGGACGAAAAAGGCGCTTCAAATTATAAAAACCCTCACTTGAATCCACTTCCTTCGAATTTATCCGTGATTTCTGGTCCTGTAGGCATTTTTGTTGAATTGCACTTGAATCCACTTCCTTTGAATTTATTCCTTCGGGTTGCAAATTCGCCTTCTCCGGTTGAAATGGAAGTAAAGTAACGGTTTTTTCTTCCATTTTTCCCTCGGAAAGCCTTTCGTTTGAGAAAAGGCTTGAGAATTTCTTGAACCATCCAAAAACCTTATTCACAAAACTCCTTGTCTCCGGAAAAGGAGGTATGCACTGATAATCCATAACGGCCTTGGGGCCTGCGTTATAAGCAGCAAGAGCAAGGGACAAGTCGCCAAATTTCTCCAAAAGTGTTTTAAAGTATCTTATCCCTGCTTCTAAGTTCTCTTGAGGATCAAAGGGATTTTGAACGCCCAAAAAGGTAGCAGTAGAAGGCATAAGTTGCATCAACCCCATTGCCCCTTTCGGGGAAATGGCTTGAGGGTTGAAGTCGGATTCCACCTTCACCAAAGAAAGGATGAGCTCAAAAGGAACTTGGTATTTTGAAGAGAGTTGTTTAATGAGTTGAAGGATCTCGGAGGGAACTCGAGGGATTTCTTTACTAAACAAGGAATCCAGCGTCACAAAGGGAATCATGGCGATTTTTCCTTAAGCAAAAGTAATACCAATAAGGAAAAGTCTTAAAAGTGAAGTTTATTCCTTAGGATGGAGGAAAGAGCCCCATTTTCTTTTATGGAAAAAGTTTCCTCAATCGGTGAAAAGTTTTTCAAGTTCCCTGTAGCTTTCTTCAAGTGAGACACCCTCTTCACGGTCCTGACGAATGTAAGAGAAAAGGGAATCCAATTTCTTTAACGCATAATCGAGCTTAGGATTTGCTCCAGGAGTATAGGCGCCTATACTTATCAAGTCCTCGTATTGTTTATAAACGCTTAAAACCTCCCTGAATCTCATGGATAGCTCATAATGCTCCTTTCCGACCACCTCCGGCATAACTCGACTTAAACTCCGAAGTACATCCACAGCTGGGAAACACCCTTGAGAGGCCATTTGTCTGGAAAGTACTATGTGTCCGTCCAAAATCGCTCTTGAAGAATCAGCTATGGGATCATCCTCCAAGTCATCGCTCTCGACTAAGACCGTATAAAAGGCGGTGATGCTTCCCTTGCCTTGGATGCTTCCTGCCCTCTCCAAAAGTTTGGGCATTGTGGCAAACACCGAAGGCGTATAACCCTTGGAGGTAGGGGGCTCACCGATAGAAAGTCCTATCTCCCTTTGAGCCATGGCAAAACGGGTGAGGCTATCCATAAGGAGAATCACGTCTTTCCCCTTATCCCGGAAAAACTCGGCGATGGCGGTGGCCACAAAGGCCCCTCGCATCCTTATTAAGGGCGAACGATCCGAGGTAGCAACTACCACAACTGACCTCTTTATGCCCTCTTTCAAGTCCCTTTCTATGAACTCCTGAACCTCCCTGCCCCTTTCCCCAATTAGGGCTATGACGATCACATCCGCCCGAGTATGTCTGGCAATCATGCCCAAAAGGGTGGATTTACCGAGGCCACTTCCAGCCATTATCCCCACCCTTTGCCCCTTCCCACAGGTTAAAAGTCCATTTATCACCCTTACTCCTACATCCAGGGGCTCCCTTATGGGACGCCTGAACAGCGGATTTATAGGATCGGAATAAAGGGGATAAAAAAGTTCACCTTCAATAGGCCCTCTTCCATCAAGGGGCTCACCCAAAGGATCGATAACCCTCCCCAAGAGACTCCATCCTACAGGAAAAGAAGCCCTTCTCCCCAACGGTTCAACGAAACCCTTTGGCTCAAGCCCTTCGGTAGGTCCTAAGGGCATCATCAAAAAAGAATCCCTTCTAAAACCCACTACTTCAGCAAACGTTTTGAGTTTTCCACTTTTATCAACGATTTTACATATATCACCCACCGCAACAGGAATTCCTCGACCTTCTATCACCAGGCCTATTACCTGCGTAAGTCTCCCCTTAACCCTTAAGGGATCAATCGATTCTAACCTCTTAAGTAGCTTACTAATATCCATTTTTTAAAGCCTGAATGATCGTCTCAAGCTGGGTCTCAAGCCTAGCATCCACTTGGGCAAAGTCGGTCTCCACAAAACATCCTCCGGGAGATACCTCTTGACTAGGGGAGATTATAAGGTGTTTCGATTCTCCCAATTCTCTTATTAAATCTTCCCTATGGCGTTTCACCAGCTCGAAGTCCTCAAAGGATAGATAGACCTTGATGGTATCCTCCTCGGTGAGCCTTCTTATGGCTTCCCTAACCAATTGGAGAACCGAAGAATGATTGAGTTCGAGTTCTCTCCTCAAGATCTTTTTTGCTATAGCTATTGAAAGCTGCAGGATCTCTTCCTCTGCCTTCTTATAGATCTCTTCCCTAATTTTCTCCAAGGATCTTATTAGACCTTCAAGCCTCGCGAGTATTTCTTCTACTTCCTTCTGGGCCTTTTCCCTGCCCTCTTTTAAACCAAGCTCAAAGCCTTCTTTGTAGGCCCTTTCTTTAAGGTCTTCTTTTCTTTCGGGCTCGTTAAATACAGGGAGTACAAAAGAGATGTTAAACGAGGACTTCTTCTCCACCTTTGCCAACCAAAATGAGTTCTCCTTTTTCCATCATGGCCCTTGCCAAGGCGGTAATTCTCCTTTGTGCCTCCTCCACGTCCTTTATCCTTACCGGGCCCAAAGCCTCCATGTCCTCAAGGAGCATCTCCCTGGCTCGTTCTGACATATTGCGAAATAGCTTCTCCTTGAGTTCTTCCGAACACATCTTCAAGGCCAAAGCCAGATCCTCTTTCGATACTTCTCGCAATAGCCTCTGTAAGCCCCTATCATCCGCATAAAGGAGGTCTTCGAATACAAACATGGCCTTTTCAACCTCTTCACTTATATCGGGATCAGTTTCCCTTAGTCTCTCAAGGATTGGAGTAGCCATTGTGCCAAATTGGTTAAGGATCTCAGCTGCCACTTTAATACCTTGATCTTTCTTAATGGAGGTAAAGGCCTTGACCTTTATGCCTTCTTTTAAGGCCTCTTCCAACTCCTTTATCATCTCGGGGGAAACCCGATCAAGGGTGGATATGCGCTTTATGACCTCCACTTGAAGCTCTTCGGGAAATTCCGCCAGGACCTGAGCAGCTTTGTTTTTATCGAGATGGAATAATATCAAAGCTATGGTTTGAGGATGTTCATTTTTTAGATAGTTGGAAAGGGTAAAGGGATCGATTTTGTTCAAGGAAGAAAAAGGCCTCTCCTCTTCTTCTCCCAACAACTCTTCGATAAGGGTCTTTGCCTTCTCCGGACCAAAAGCCTTAACCAGGATTTTCTCCAAATGTTCTCGATCCTTCACCAAAAACTCCCTTTCCGCATAGGACTCGAGGAATTCCCTTAAAACTTGAGCTACTACTTCTCGAGAAACTCGGGAAACCCTCGCCATTTCAAGAACAAGCCTCTGTACCTCTTCTTCCTTTAAACGTTTTAAGACCTTATCTGCCACTTCCTCTCCTAAATAAAGGAGCAAAATGGCCGCCTTTTGAGGACCGCTCAGCTTCTTGATATCCTTAAGCTCCTGAGCCACCCTTCTCCTCCTTCATCCATTTCTTAATGATCCCCACCGCATAGTCAACATCCTCTTTGGCCAGCCGTAAAGTGGTCTCGGCTAAGGTCAAATGCTCGGGCTTTTTTTCTTCTATCGGCTGAGAAGGAGAAGCTAAGGGTGTAGGCATCTCCTCTCTCTGCGTGACCCCTTTCAGAAGCGGCCTTAAGACGCCAAAGATCACCAAAAAGGCTACAAGAAGGGGCATCATGTATTTTAAAGCCCAAAGAACCCTATCCAAAGGAAAGCCTGAAGGAGGGGGAGGAACTTCTTCATAGGGCACGGTGAAAGGAAGGCATTGGACGCTTAAACTGTCGCCCCTTGATGGATCGATCCCTACTGCGTTTTTTACGATCTCCTCAATCCGTTGTAACTCCTCTTGGGGTAAAGGCACAAACTCAGCCTTTTGAATCCCACCCTGGCTTACAGTTCGGTACTTCCCATCCACAATTACTGCTATACTCACTCTCTTAAGTCGTCCCATTGGTTCAACGGTTTCGATAAAGCTTTTACCAACCTCGTAGTTTACGATCTCGCTTCGCCTTGCGGAAGTCGCCGAAGGAAGCCCCACCCCACTTGCAATCCCTTGAGGCCTTGTCCCCATTGGAACGTTTGAAGCAACACCTGGAATTCCAACCAGGGAAGTACCTCCGGAAGTCTCCTCTATAACTTGTCTGCTTCTTGTGACCGGCTCTGCTTGAAAGAGTTCTTGACGTTGTCTTGTTTGTCTCCAATCCCACTCGCTTGAAACCCTGGCCACCACCTTACCGGGACCAACAATGGGCTCAAGGAGACCCGTAATCTTATCCTCCAAGGCCTTCTCCCATTGCTTCTGAAAGGTCATCTGATCTGAAGCGAGAACCAAAGCAGGATCCTTAACCCTTTGGGAGAGGAGCCTCCCCTTGCTGTCGACCACACTCACGTCTTCTGGATCAAGCCCCTCCACCGCACTTGCCACAAGGTATTTTATGGACTCAACCTGTTCCTCGCTTAATTTCCTACCCATTTTTAAGTCCACCATAACCGAAGCCCTAGCTTTAATCCTCTCTCCTATAAAAGGCGAATCCTTGGGAAGTACTATATGAACTCGACAGTCCTTAACCGGTTCCAGTTTCATTATGCTGCGGGCCAGCTCCCCTTCTAAGGCCCTTCGATAATTGACCTTCTGGACGAATTCACCCAAGGTCAATTTAGTCTTGTCGAATATCTCAAACCCTACCTTTCCGCCTGAAGGGAAACCCTTTGAGGCAAGCTCCATTCGGAGCTGATATACCTTATCGCTCGGAACCCTTATCTCTCCGCTTATGGGATCAACCGAATAAGGGACCTTCTGCTGTTTTAAGTACTCAATCACCGAAGCCAAGTCCTCAGGGGGAAGATCCCGGTAAAGGGGAACAAGATCTATTTTTTGTCCCATTTTTAGGGCAAAAACCAAAACCCCAATGGTTCCCAAAAGTACGATAAGAAGGCTCAACCTTTTAGAGTTGGGGAAACTAATTCCCTTTATAAAATCAAGAATCCGAGCCATTTCTTAAAACCCTTAAATGGGCATCTTCATTACTTCCTCATAAGCTCGGATGAGTTTGTTCCTTATCTGCATCATGAGCCTAAAGGAGATATCCGCCTTTTCCAAGGCAAGAACCGTAGAGGTAAGATCACCCTTCCCCACCATGAGCTCCTTTATAGCTTGATCGGCCTCAAGTTGAAGTTTATCAACCTCTTCTATGGCTTCCTTAAGGATCTTAATAAAATCTTTCCCCTCTTCACCCTCTTTCTCCCTTTCTAAAGGATTAACGTTGAATAGCCTCGGATCAAGCTCAATCCTCATCTTTTACCTCCCTAACAGATCTATGGTTTTTAAAGCCATATCCTCCGAGGTGGAAATGACCTTTAGAGCTGCCTCATAGCTTCTTATGGCCAGCATCAAATTAACCATCTCCTCCGTCAGGTCCACGTTGGGGTACTTCACATAGCCCTTCTCATCCCGATCGGGATGAGAAGGGTCATAAACGATCCGAAAGGGGCGCCTCTGATCCTCTACAATCCCTACAACCCTAACCCCCATAGCTCCTTCTTCCATGGGCTCGGCTTGAAATAAAACGTCCTGTCTCCTGTAGGGACCTCCTTGTGGGGTTCTGGTGGTATTGATGTTTGCCAAATTCGAGGCCAGAATCTCCATTCGCCTTCTTTGGGCGAAGATCGCCGACGCCCCTATCCTAAAGACCTTCCAGATGTCCATCATCTACCTCCTTCTTGAATGGCATATTTCAATTGGTCCAATTTCTTCTGAAGAATCCTCAAAAGGGAAATGTAGTTCAAATAGCTTTCAGAAAGCTTTACCACCTCTTCTTCGAGGTTTACGTAATTCCCATCGGGGTTACTAATCTCTCCCCTCTCTATAAAGGTAACAAGCTCAAATCTTCCTGGGGCAAAATGATGTGGGTGTGTCTTTAGGAGACGAAACCCATCCATCAACTTCTTCAATTCCGCCGAAAAATCTATATCCTTGGGGACAAAACCGGGGGTCTCCGCATTGGCCAAATTGGAAGCCACAAGGGAATGCCTCAACCACCCCAAAATGGCTCCCCTTCCTAAAAGTTCAATAGTTTTATCAAAAAGCCCCATTCTCTCCTCCCTTTTCAACAGATTTACGATCGATGCCATATTCCTTGAGTTTATTCCTTATGGTCCTGGCGGTTATCCCCAAAAGTTTTGCCGCTTTCGCCTTGTTCCAGTTGACCTTTTCTAAGGTTTCCAATATGAGGAGCTTTTCTATCTCCTTGAGATTTCTAGTTGAAAGGTGATCCCCATTATGTCCAATCTCTTCAAGCACTATCTCCTCTGACCTTATAAAATCGGACTTGGCTAAAAGAACCGCCCTGTGAATCACATTCTCAAGCTCTCTCACGTTTCCAGGCCAGTGATAATCCAGGAGCTTTTTCATGGCCTCTTTCTCTATGCCTTTAAGGTTTTTCTGGTTTAATCTCGAGTACCTCTCTAAAAAATGCTCCGCCAAAAGGGGTATATCCTCTTTCCTCTCCCTCAGGGGTGGAAGGTGCAAATGAACCACGTTAAGCCTAAAGTAAAGATCCTCTCGGAACTTGCCTTCCTTGATCCTTTGAAGAAGATCACGATTAGAAGTGGCAATGGGCCTCACATCAACCCTTATTGGCTTAAGACCGCCGAGTCGGTCTATCTCCCCCTCTTGAAGAACCCTCAGAAGCTTTGCTTGAAGAGAAAGGGGCATCTCGGAGATCTCATCAAGTAGAATGGTACCACCATTTGCCAATTCAAATTTCCCCTTTTTCTGAGCCACGGCTCCCGTGAAGGCCCCCCGCTCATAACCGAAAAGCTCACTCTCTAAAAGCCCCTCAGGTAAAGCCGCACAGTTTATAGCCACAAACGGGGAATTGGCTCTGGGACTTCCTTCATGGATATACCGGGCCAAAAGCTCTTTACCCGTACCACTTTCGCCCGTAATGAGAACAGGGGCCGAACTTTTTGCCACCTTCTTTGCCATCTCAAGAAGATCGAGCATCTGTTGGTTTTGAGTTATGATCACTCGAGCCTTCCGAACCTCCTCTTTAGGATGTAAGGCCCTAAAAACCACTTCCCTCAATACCTCAAAGGAAAAGGGCTTCTGGATAAAATCAAAAGCCCCTTCCTTCATGGCTTGAACCGCTCCCTCCACGGTCCCATAGGCGGTAAGCAAAACCACTGGGGTCCTCGGGGAGAGCCTCTTTATCTCCCTTAAAAGATCCATACCCGACATCCCCGGCATCTTAAGGTCAGCAATAACCAGATCGTAAGGATCCCGTCGGAACTTGAAAAGCGCTTCATTGCCCTCCAGAGCCGTTGCCACCTCAAGCCCTAAACGCTCAAGTGCGGCCCTTATGGCCTTACAAATGCCTATCTCGTCATCAACAACAAGGACCTTCCAATCCATGGCCCCCCTCCTTAAGTTGAGGGAAAGAAAGCACAAATCGAGTCCCTCGACCTTCTTCACTCTGAATTTCTATCAAACCCTTATGAGCCTCCATCACCTTGTGAACTACCACAAGTCCCAAACCCATTCCCTTTGGCTTAGTGGTGAAAAACGGCTTAAAGATCTGACCGAGCTTATCCTTGGGAATACCAACCCCCGTATCTTCGATGACCACTTGAACAAGTTCCCCTTTAAGCTTCGAAGAACTCGGAAAAGCCTCCACTTTAAGCCTACCCCCTTCGGGCATGGCCTCAACGGCGTTAATGATAAGGTTGAAAAACACGTGCTTCAAAAGCTCCCCGTCCCCCAATATGATAAGCGGCTCATCATAAATAAACTTTTCAAACTCTATGCCATTCTCCTTGAGCAAACGGTTAACGAAATCCAAAACCTCCCGAAGGGGATCCCTCAAATCCAAAGGCTTAAGGGTTGGATTAAGGGGCCTTATGAAAAGCGAAACTTGGGAGAGAATCCCCTCTATCTGCTCGACTCCTTGTAGGATCTCTTGAGCGAGCTCATGTCGGGGGTCATCCCTCAAGTCCTCTTCCAGAAGCGAGCACAAAAGCTTCACCACCGAAAAGGGTGTCCTTATTTGATGAACCAGGTGAGAAACTACTTCCTCCACTGCATTAAAACTTTCCTCCCTTACCGCTTGAGACCTCCACTTCTCAAGCTCCGTTATGTCCTCAAGAAGAATCACCATCCCTTCTTTGCCCCGTAACGGAAAAAGTTGAACCCTCACGATTTTCCCACCAAAAGACTTGGTGAACTCTCCCTTTGAGAACCCATCCTTAAAAAGCATCAAGCTATCAATCCCTTGCCCTATAAGTTCTTCCCTTGAAAGTCCCAACAGCTCCTCGGCCGGAGGATTCAAAGCGGTTATCTTGCCCCTTTCGATCACTATTACCCCATTGGAAAGACTTTCCATTAGATCTTGAAACATCTGGGCCAAATGCTCCTTTTCGATCCTGCTTTTCTCAAGCTCGTCCTTTAACTCCTTAACCCTTTGTTCAAGGCTTTGATAATACCTCTCAAGCTCAAGGGATGCCCTTTGAAAGTCTTCGAAAGCCTTTTTTAGAAGACTATGAGCTTTCCTCATAAGACCTCCTCAATTTGGCCCTTAGGGCTAAAATGGCCTCACTGTGAATCTGAGAAACCCTTCCCTCGCTTATTCCAAGCACCAGCGCAATCTCTTTCATGGTTAGCTCTTCAAAATAGTAAAGGGAAAGAACCAGCTTGTGCCTTTCCGGTAGCTCTTCAATAGCCTCGGCAAGGCGATCCCTCAATTCCGAAAGTCCAAGTAACTCCAAGGGATCCTTGGAGGAAGATTCCAAAAGCATCTCTTCAAGCTTCTCCCCACTAAAATCCTCGATCAGTCCATCGAGACTCACCACCTTCAAAAAGAGAAACTGCCGAAACTCTTCCTCAAGAGCCTCCGAACTTAAACCGAGCTCCGAAGCCAATTCCTCCAAAGAGGGAAGGCGCCCCAGTTTCCTCTCAAGCTTCAAATAAGCGTCCTCCAGGACTTTAACCTTCTTCCTCAAAGTGCGAGGCAAAAGGTCATGAGCCCTTAGTTCATCCAAAATGGCACCTTTTATCCGAAAATGAGCAAAACTTTCAAACCTTATGCCCCTTTTTGGATCATAACGCTTTACGGCCTCAATAAGCCCCAAAATACCCGCTTGAAGAAGATCCTCAAACTGAACCAGGCCTTTCGGAATCCTCTCGTAGACCCTCTGGGCGATCTGCTTGACTAAAGGCAAATGCTCCATGATCCTCTCAAAATCCGATCCCATATTCGCCTCATTTGAAAAACACTATTTCAGATTTTAAATCCACCTCAGGGAGAAAGAAAACTTTTTTTGTGATCTCCGTAAGCGAACGGGTGGCTTCTGAATCGGGATAAAGTTCAACGAACAATTTTTTCTTCCTTGAGGCCATAGAGACCCTTTGGTCAAAAGGTATATGTCCTATATAAAAGAGCGTTCCTTTTAAAAAACGGCTCACCATCATCTCCAAGCGTTCGTAAATGCTTTTAGCTTCAGTTTCGGTTTTTGCGTGGTTAACGATTAGGTTGAATTGGTGTTTGTGATGATTTAACGCCAATACCTTCATCAACGCATAGCCATCGATAAGGGAGCAAGGATCGGGCGAGACTATCAAAAAGATCTGGGAGGCTGCCAGGTTGAAGAAGATGACATTGGAAGTGATGCCGGGAGCGGTGTCTATCAAGAGAATATCCACCTCTCTTATGACTCTTTGAACCTGTTCCAAAAGGAAGCGCTTTTGGCTTATATGAAGGTTTACCATCTCCTCGACCCCTGATGGCGCTGGGATCACTTTTATCCCCAGGGGTCCGGAGAGTATTATCTCCTCAATGGACGTTTTCCCATCTATCACGTCCTTCAAGGTGAGGGAGGGTTTGAGATCATAAAGGATATCGATGTTCCCAAGCCCGAGGTCCGCATCGAGTATCATAACCCTTTTCCCCATTTTAGCCATTAAGTAAGCCAAATTGGCCACTACGGTGCTTTTCCCTACTCCTCCTTTACCGCTTGTTATAGCGATGGATCTCATCCTAACCTCCGGGAGGAAAGGTTGAGTATGAGATCGACCAAGCGGATCTTTGTGGCTTTTTCTATGTCTTCCGGAACCCTCGGCCCTGTAGTGAAGTAAGAAAGCGGAAGATTCGCTCTTACTGCTAAATTAAACAAAGGACCAAAACTTGAAGCCTCATCCAGTTTCGTAAATATGATCCCTCTTAAGGGTATCTCATCGAGTTTTTTTATAATCCGGAAGGCCTCTTCTTCCCGGGTTGTAGCACTTATAAGAAGGTAAAATTCGGCCCTTCCCTTAAGCTCTAAAAGGGATCTGAGCTTCTCCTTTTTGAGGAAAGAAAAAGAAGAAGTATCCACCACTATGAGGTCTTTGTCCCTATGTTTTAAAAGCAACTTCTGAAGCTCTATCGCCTCAAAGGCCAATTCCACCTCAAGCTCGAGGACTTTTCCGTAAAGCTTTAAAAGCTCAAAACTCCCGATCCTTTCAGAATCCAAACTTATTATCACCACCCTTTTACCCTTTTCTTTCGCCAGAGTAGAGAGTTTTAAGGCCGTTGTGGTCTTTCCAACTCCGCTTTGTCCTAAAAGGACCACAATCCTTCCCGAAGCCTTTCCGTTTCCATTCAGAGTTGGGGGAAGGCTCTTAAGCATGATTTTGGCCACCTCTTCTAAAACCTCTCTCTCATCCTTGAGGTCTTTACCCCTTAAACCTTCAAGGAGGGAATTGACGATTTCTTGACATACCCCCTGTTCGACAAGGAGACGATAAATCCCGAGCAACGGCTTCGAGAGCCTCTCCAAGGTCCGGTTCCTTCCAGGGACTGCCAAAATTTCGACGACCTCCCTCCCTAAAAGTCCGAAGGATTTTTCCCGAAAGGAACGGGTTTCTATTATAAGGGCATCCTCCCCGAGCTCCTCTTTTATCCGTTCGATGGCCTTTTGCAAATCGGTTGATCTATACCTTCTAATCATCTAAACTCACCACCGAAACGGTTTTTATCTTCACCTCTGGTGAAAGCTCTGCCGGTGAAAGAACAGGAAGAAGGGGCAATAGGTGTTCTATAAGCCTTCTTATATGAAGACGCAACTTAGGAGAAGTTATCAAAACCACCTGCCCCACCTCCGGTGGCACCTTATCCATGGCCTCCTTCAACTTCAGCAAAAACCGTTCCGCTAAGATGGGATCAGGCGCCAAAAATTCCCCAAAATCTCCCTTTTGAATAGATTCGCTTAAGGCTTCCTCAAGCCTCTTATCGAGCACGATGGCGTAAATGGTGCCATTAGTTTGGTAAAGGTGACTTAGGGTCCTTGAAAGGGCTTGTCGAACGTATTCGGTGAGAAGATTCGGGTCTTTGGTAAAGGGAGCCCAGTCTCCTATGGTCTCAATTATGGTGAGAAGGTCCTTTATGGGGACCCTCTCCCTTAAAAGATTCTGTAAGACCTTTTGAACCGTCCCGAGCGAAACCAAATTGGGAACGACCTCTTCCACCACCTTGGGATAATGTCGGGCAAGGGTGCTCAAAAGGTTCTGTACATCCTGCCGTGTCAGAAGCTCATGGGCGTTACTTCGTATGATCTCCATCATATGGGTTATTAAAACCGTTGCCGGATCTACCACTGTGGCTCCAAGCCTTATGGCCTTCTCCCTATCCTCAGGCTTTATCCATAGGGCCGGAAGGCCAAAAGCCGGGTCTTTGGTTTTTATGCCCTCCAAGGACTTCTCCTCAAGCCCGGGAATTAAGGCCAAAAGGTAACCCAATCGAAGCTCCCCTCTTCCGACCTCCACCCCCTTAAGCAGTATCACGTACTCCGAAGGCTTAAGCTGAAGGTTATCCCTAATGTGAATTGGAGGAACCACTATGCCCAGTTCCTTTGCCAGTTGCATCCTCATGGCCTTTATCCTCTGAAGGAGCTCGCCTCCTTGAAGCTTATCCACAAGAGGAACCAGTTCATAACCTATCTGAAGTTCCAAAAGGTCTAACTGAATAAATGGCTCAACTACTTCTGGTTCTTCTTCCGGCTCTTCCTTTGATTCCTCCTTTGCCTTGGTTTCTTTCCCGGAAACCACATAGGAGACCCCTCCAGCAAGAACTGCCAGCAAGAAGAAAAACGGTTTGGGGAATCCTGGGACAAAGGCCAAAAGGAAAAGTATCAAAGCCACTGCAGCCAATGCCTTGGGGTTAAAAAAGAGCTGTTTACCCATATCTTTGGCAAATTCCGTCTCAGCGCTTGCTCGGGAAATGACAACACCAGCCGCTGTCGAGACCAGCAAAGCCGGTATCTGACTCACCAAGCCATCGCCTATTGTTAGGATAGTGTAAGTTCTCAAAGCCTCGCTTAGGGCCATCTTTTTTTGCAAAACACCTATTATTAACCCACCCAATATGTTCACAAAGGTTATGATCAACCCCGCTATAGCATCACCTCTTACGAACTTGGAGGCGCCATCCATGGCCCCGTAAAAATCCGCCTGGGCTTCGAGTTCTCTTCTGCGCCTTCTTGCCTCTTGTTCGTTTATCAAACCGGCATTAAGGTCAGCATCAATAGACATCTGCTTTCCAGGAAGAGCATCCAGGGTGAACCTGGCGGCAACTTCGGCTATACGGCCAGCTCCTTTGGTGATGACCACAAAGTTTATGACTATGAGAATCAAGAATATGATGAGCCCAACTACCGTGTTCCCACCAGCCACAAAAGAACCGAATGTCTTAATGACCTTTCCTGCTGCTTCAATCCCATGTTCACCTCGGAGGAGAATCAAACGAGTTGAAGCCACATTGATGGAAAGCCTGAAAAGCGTCACAAGAAGCAGTAAAGTGGGAAAAACGGAAAAATCAAGAGGTCTCCTTATGTAAAAGGCCACAAATAGCATAAGTATGGAAAGGGCAATATTGGTGGTTATAAGGGCATCAAGGAAAACCGGGGGAAGGGGCAATATCATTATCCCCAACGAGCCGATGGCCCATAGCATAACGGGAAGGTCTCGGCTGATCCCTCTCATCATCCCTTACCTCTTCAAACGGTATGCCCAAGCCAAAACTTCCGCCACCGCCCGATAAAGTTCAACAGGTATCATTTGCCCAACCTCAACGCTTCGATAAAGCACCTGTGCCAATTGAGGATGCTGATATATGGGCACACAGGCCCTTACGGCCTCTTCCCTTATCCTTTCGGCAAGCCATCCTTTACCTTTGGCCACCACCATCGGAGCCTTAGTCTGGCCGGGTTTATACATGAGGGCCACGGCTAAATGAACGGGGTTAGTGACCACCACATCGGCTTCTTTAACCCTCTGGATCATACGGTGTCTTACAAACTTCCGATGGAAGGACCTTATTCGGGCTTTAACCCTCGGGTCTCCCTCATATTGCTTAAGCTCTTCCTTCAATTCCTCCCTTGTCATTCGAAGCCTTTTCTCGTAGCTCCAGCGGTGATAAGGAACTTCAAGCAGCGAAATGCCCAAAATCACAAGGCTCATCTTTAACAAAAGGTCAAAGGCCCAACCTCTTAGGTTTGATGCGATCTTTAAAAGATCCAGGTCCAAAAGGTTTATGCTTTCCCAAAGCCTTCCCTTAAGAACCAAAAAGCCCACAACCCCGAGTAAAGCCACTTTGAGAAGGGATTTCCCGAGTTCAAACAAAGCGTTAAGGCTGAAGATCCGCCTTAGCCCCTCAATGGGATTTAGCCGCGAAAACCCCCCTTTCAAAGGTTCAAGGGAAAGCACAAATCCTTTGGTGATCAAATTGCCAAAGACTGCCCCAAGAACCGCCATAAGAAAAAGGGGGAAAAGAAGCTTTAAAGTAAACGAAAAGGCTTCCTCTAAAGCTTTCTCGGGCTCAAAAGACGTAAGGTTAAGAAGGCTTAAACCGAGGAATTCGCTTAAACCTTGGAATATGTGTGAGCCCAAAAACCACAACCCCAAAAGCCCAGACCCTAAAACCAGGGCCAAAGGAAGGTCACCACTATGGGGAACTTGTCCCTTTTTCCTAGCTTCTTCTCGGCGTCGCGGGGTTGCGGGTTCTGTCCTTTCAAAATCTTCGGCCATTTTAACCCCTCATAAGGAGCAAAAGCTTTAAGAGATCTTCAGCTAATTTACCGAAAAGTCTTCCCAAAAAAGCTCCTAAGTAAGGAAGCACTATTCCCATGCCTAAAAGCCCGACTCCCACTTGAAGCGGTAAAGAGATGAGGAAAATGTTAAGTTGAGGGAAAGCCCTTCCCATCACCGCAAGCCCCAGATAAAGAAGAAGGTTTAAAGCCAAAAGAGGTGAAGCCACCTTAAGGGCAATTTCGTAAAGGAGACTCCCCCTCCCCAAAAGATCCCTTGAAGCCTTCAAAAATTCTGCTCCTTCTGGAGGCACAATATTGAAACTCTCATGAAGGGCCTTGATGTACCAATAAGGACCATCGGCGCAGAAAAATATCATTATCCCAAAAAGGGCAAAGAAAGTTCCCAAAAGTGGAAGTTGGGTTTCGCCCGTAGGGTCAAGGATTTCACTTAAGCCAAACCCCATCCCGAAGCCCATGATCTGGCCCGCCATTTCAATTGCCCCAAAAAGAAGCCTTGTAGTAAAACCTATAAAAAGTCCTAAAGCAAATTCTTTTAAAAAAAGCCCAAAGAACTCGCTCAATTCGTTTAAAGGTTTAGGACTTGGAACAAAGGGACCGATAAGTATGGTTGTCAAAAGGACCAAAAGTATCTTACTCTGCCAGGGGACGTTTTTTGAACTTAAAATGGGCAAAAACAGGATGATCCCGCTCACCCTTATGAAAGCCACAAAATATGCCATAATGTCATTAAGCCCGATGACCATCACTTAAGGTATTGAGGAAAGTTCAAAAGGATTTCTCTCGAAAAATCGCTCAATGTCCTCAACATCCAGGGTAAAAGCGCCAACAACGCCAAAGCCACTGCCACCATCTTGGGGATAAAGGTAAGGGTCATTTCGTGTATTTGGGTTATAGCTTGTAGCAACCCCACCATCACTCCCACCACCAAACAGGCCAGAAGCACCGGACCCGCCAAAAGGCCTATAAGTTTCAGGGTCTCCTGAAGCATCTGAGCGGCAAAATCCGTACTCATCCAAAACTCCTAATGAGGGATCCCACAAGAAGACTCCAACCATCAACAAGGACAAACAGTAACAGTTTCAAAGGCAACGAAATCAACATGGGCGGTAACATGAATATGCCAAGGGAAAGCAAGATGCTCGAAACCACCATGTCTATTACCAAAAAAGGTAGATACAATAAAAATCCTATTTGAAAGGCGCTCTTTAGTTCGCTCAACAAAAAGGCTGGAACTACCACCTTCATTGGGATTTCTTCTTTGTTCTCAAAAGGCCCAAGATGAGAAAGCTCCGCAAAGAGGGAAAGCTCCTTTTCTCTTGTTTGTCGAAGCATGAACTCCTTAAGAGGAGGAACGGCCTTGTCTATGGCTTCCTTGAGGGTGATTCTATCTTCCAAAAGAGGCGAAAGGGCCTCTTTATGGATCGTATCGAGCACCGGTTGCATGGTGAAATAGGTCAAGATCAGAGAAAGTCCGATTAGGACTTGATTTGGAGGCATGTGCATTAACCCAAGGGCCTGTCTTAAAAGGGACATGACGATTATGATGCGGGTAAAACTGGTCAGACACAAAAGAAGGGAAGGAAGAAGGGTAAGGAGGGTGAGTAAAAGCACCACCTTTACCGGAAGGCTCATCCCTCCACCGCCAAGGTCTATGGTTATGGTAGTTCCGCTCATTGGGAATGTTCCTTTTCAGCTTCAAATAAAAATGGAAAATCCCTTCTAACGTGTTTTAAAACCTCCGAAAGAGGTCTCAATTTGATTTCCTTCTCTTCTTCCTCCTCCAAGGGAAAAGGGAAAACCGCTTTAACTTCTTTTTGGTCTTCTTCCAGTTCCTTCTTCTTTCTTTGAGATAGCTCCTCCTCGAAACTGCCCAAAAGGTGTATCTCCCCCTTATGGAAAGCCAGAAGAAACCTCTTTGAGCCAAACCCTAAAAGCAAAAGCCTCTCCCTCAAACCGAACCTCACCTCACCCAGAACCTTCAGGGGTGAATCTGAAACAGGAATCTTGGGCTTAAAAAGGTCCTTTAAAGAGGGAAAATTAACCTTAAAACTACCAAAAGGCTTCTCCCCTCTTTTTAATTTTTCCCCGAGGACATACCGGCCTATTATCCCCAAGCCCAAGATTATGAGGCAAAGGTTTAGGATCTTCCCGAGCTCCATAAAAGGACCTCCTATTTGAGCTTTCTTATTCTTTCTGCAGGGGATATGATCTCCAGGATCCTTACGGCCAGTTTCTCTTCCTGTACCACTATCTCGCCTTTTGCCACCGGTTGGCCATTCACCAAAATGTCGAAGGGTTCAGATGCCTCTTTTTCCAATTCCAGGATCGAGCCCTTCCTGAGATTCAGAAGCTCCCTCAAAGGAAGCTTCCTTCTTCCGAGTTCAACTGAAAGCTCAAGCGGTATATCCAAAAGGAGCTCAAGGTTTATACCTTCGAATTCTTTCTCCTCCATCTCACGAACCTCCTCTCAAAAGACCTGTAATCTTAACCGCTCTTTTACCCTGAGAAATGCCTGCCTTACCCCGCAATAAGGGGATCCCTTCTACTTCCACTGTGAGCTCCTCATCGGGCTTTGAGGGGAAAGTGATCATGTCCCCTACCTTTAATCTCAAAAACTCCTCGGCTCTAATCTCCTTTTTCAAGAACGTGACCCTCAAACTCACCGGAACCTCTTTTAACGCTTCCAAAAAACGTGCCTTAAAATCCGGATCCGACGCCTTCTCCTCCTTAACGCGGAACTTCATCTGATCCCTCAACATCTTCACCAAGGTACCCGGTAAGCAAAAGGAAAAAGCTCCGATGGTCGGACCGAAATCAACTTCAAAACGCCCCAAAAGGATTGACTCCCTTTGAAATCCCACTTGAGCCAATTCCGGACTCAGCTCGATTTTTTCCATCCGAAACCTTAAAGGGTAAATTGGCTCCCAAATGAGGCGCAAACCCTCAAGCAATATGTTGGAAATATGCCTTATTATCCGCGTTTCTATAGGGGTGAATTCTCTACCCTCAACCTTTATCCTTCCCCTTCTTCCTCCACCAAAAAGGATATCCACTGCATAAAAGACCGTTTTTGCATCCATTACCAAAAGGGCTTCCACTTCTAAAGGTTCAACCCTAAGAATTATCAAAGCCGTAGGAACGGGCACTTTCTTTATGAACTCCTCAAAGTACATGGCTTTCCACTCGGAAAAATCCACCGAGACCGGACGATGCAAGAAATCGCTTAAATCCGCACTGGCCTTTTTGGCAAAACGCTCGAACATAAGGGCTATCTCTTTGCTCCTTTCAAGTTCAATGAGTTCCCATTTCCTGAAGTCAAACTTCTCAAAAGCTCCTTCCGGAGCCTCAGGGACAACCTCTTCAGCCTTCTCTAAGGGAATCTCGCCCTCTTCAAGCCCCTTCAGAAGCGCGTCGATCTCCTCTTGGCTTAAAAGCTCCGCACTCCTAACGGGCTTTTTTTCTTCTTCCGCTACTTTTTCCGTGGGGGGTTCTTCTTGAACTTTTCCCTCCTCGGAAAATTCCTCAAGGAGCTTATCGATTTCGTTTTGGTCCATACGATCAGTCATAGCCTATTGAACGATAAATTCCGTAAAATAAACGCCCGTAACTTTAACCTCCTTTATCCCCTTTTCCTCCAAGACCCGATTGACTCTCTTCAGTATCTCCTGCTGCAAAAGGGCTTTCCCCTCAGTGGTGATCATCTCCTCGTAAGTTTTTTCGGTCAGTAAAAAGATTACCTGATTCCTCAAAACCGGAATCTCCTTGCTTATAAGGTCAATGCCTTTTTCTCCTTCCACCTCAAGGCTCATGGTGACCTTTAAAAAATTAACCCCACTCTTGAGGTTCACCACAAAGGGTTCAAGATTCACATAATTGATAACCTTTGGCTTACTGGGTTTCTCACTCTGTTTCGAAGCACCGCCCTTTCCTTTTCCCAATACCAAAAAACCCACCCCTCCCAGTAATATTAAAACCCCCAGAACTACAAAAATGCGTTTCTTTTTCCCCAAAAGCTTCATCCTTTACTCCTTCCCGCAACCTTTATGCCGTCTTATTATAAGGCATAAAACTCGTCATTTATAAAGAATATGTCAATTTTTTGACAAAAGAGTTGTTAAAAACTTGACAAATGAAGGTCAACGAAGTTAAAAAGGAAAGGAAGGTCCAGTGGTATAGATCATGCATTAATCATTGGTGAACCTTAAGGTCTTTGAATGGAGAAAAGGGGTTGATACCCGTTCTCATTGGCGAAAGTCCTAAGATCCGAGAGGTCTTTTCCCTTATCGATAGGGTTGCCAAAACCGATAGCACGGTTTTAATAACCGGAGAAAGTGGCACCGGGAAGGAGCTTGTTGCAAAGGCCCTTCATTTTAAAAGTCCTCGAGCTAAAGGGCCTTTTGTGGCCATTAACTGTGGGGCCATCCCTCATGAGCTTTTGGAGAGTGAGCTTTTTGGATACGTGAAAGGAGCCTTCACCGGAGCCTTAAGGGACAAGAAGGGAAGGCTTGAGGTGGCAAATGGTGGCACCGTCTTTTTGGACGAGATCTCGGAAATGAGTCCAGCTCTTCAGGTTAAGCTCTTAAGGGTCCTTCAAGAGAGGGAGTTTGAACCCATAGGGAGCACAAGGTCGATAAAGGTGGATATAAGGGTTGTTGCCGCTACTAACAAAAACCTGGAAGAACTGGTAAAAAAAGGCCGATTTCGGCATGACCTTTATTGGCGTTTAAACGTAGTACCCATTCATCTTCCTCCGTTGAGGGAAAGAAAGGAGGATATACCCCTTTTAATCTCCCATTTCTTGGAAATTTACAATGACCGCTATAAAGGAAAGGTCTCCGGTTTTTCCGAAAGTGCGATGGAATTGCTCCTAAATTACGACTGGCCCGGCAATATAAGGGAACTGGAGAACCTGGTTCAAAGGCTTGTGGTCCTTAAGGGAGAAGGGATCATATTGCCAGAAGATTTACCCGAAAAGATCAGAGGGAATGGCCATTTACACTCGTCTTTACGTCTTGATGGAGAAAGGCTCAACCTTAATGAAGCAGTTACAAATCTCGAACGTTATCTGATAACTGAAGCCCTTCGCCGAGCCAATGGGGTAAAAAGCAAAGCGGCAAAGCTTTTAGGCATAAAACGAACGACCCTGTTACACAAGATGAAAAAAAACGGAATCCTTGATCCCTCTAACTCTTAGACCTTTTAAGGGAAAGCTCCCGGGCCTCTCTGGAGATGGTGACCTTATCCTGGGCTTGAAAATAAGGCCTTCTTAAGCTATGACGTTCTTGAGCCTCTTTACGATAAACCTCCCCCTTATAAATCCGTAGGATCTCTCTTATATAAAGAAGCGGATACATCTTTACTTCACCTTATAACCCCTAAGGAGAAGTCCCTCTTCCCTTAGGGAGCGGAGCTTACGCCTTACTTCTTCTTTCGCCCCAATAAGGAGTATTTCAAACTTTTTTAACTTGTCAAGAAATAAAAGAAGAGCTTGAGGATCCCTCTCCTTTTCTCTTAAAAGAAGTTCCCCTAGTTTCAAAATCTCATTTGGAAGGCTCTCGTATTCCCCTCTTATGAGGAGTTCCCTTGCCCTTTCTAAAATTTTCTCCTCTTCTTTAAGGTACAAGCTTCAGAAACTCCTCTTCTTCACTTCTTCATAACTTTCCTTTAACTGTTGAAGCATATCGATAACCCCTTTTATCCTCTCCGGTTTTTCCTCCGCGTCAAAAAGCAGTAACTCTCTTAACATGAAGGTGTAAATGTCCCTCAGGTTTTTCGCTATCTCTCCCCCTTTTTCCAAATCCAAAGAGGCTAGAAGCTCCGAGATAACCTCCATACCGTAAATGAGCCTTTCGGCCTTTTTCTCGTAATCCCTTTTTTCATATGCCTCAAGGGCTTCCTTTAAATACCTAATACCTTCCTCATAAAGCATGAGTACAAGGCTCAAAGAATCGGAGGTCAAAACGCTTGTCTCTTTATACGCGGAAAGGGCCGATCTCATCTTTCTTCACCTCCTTATTTGGAATTTTTAAAACTCACCTCTATTTGTCGACTCAACCAATTGCTTAAGGATTTCAATTGGGCCAAGGCCTCCTCAAGGGCCAAAAATTGCTGCCTAAGTCTTTCCTTTTCCTTTTCTATAAGGTACTCTTGACGATCGATCTGTTCGTTTATCCTTTCCATTTGCCTCTCTAAAAGGCCGGCCTTAACGCTTAAAAGCCCCGCGAAGGGAGTAATCAACTTGTCCAGGTATTCCTTAAGGTTTGTGCTTACTTTTTGGAGAAGTAAGGTGGTATTTTCTGGGTCACTGGAGAACTTCTCAAGGAAAACCTCTTTTTCAAAGGTTAAACTTCCGTCTTTTTGAAGCCTTATGCCTATAAAAGTTAAGGCATTAAAGCCTTCGGGAAGATCCACCTTTTGGAGGATCAGGGAAGTGAGCGTACTTTTTATTCCCCTTAAGGTCACATCGCCCATCAAGGGCTTTATGGTTCCCTCTTGATAGGAAAATTGTTCGCGGAAAAAGCTCACTATTTCGTTATACCCCTTAACGAAGTCTTCGATTTTTTGAATCAGACTCTCCGTGTCCTTTTTTATCTCCAAGTAAACCGTAGTTCCCGGAAGAGCTCTTTTTAATTGGATGGTCAAGCCTTTAAAGAGGTCATTTATGGTGTTAGAAGGCCTTTGGACCGTAAGTCCATTTACCTTCAAAAGGGCATCTTGGGCCTGAATGAGGTTTTGAAACTCGAAAAGACCATTGGGATCCTCAAGATTAAGGACATTTGCTTCCCCGGTCTTTTCACCCTTCAAAAGAAGGACAAATTCATCTTCCTTAAGTTTTATTATGGAAGCTTTAAAGTCGCCTTCTGAACTGTTGATTTTATCGCGGATTGTTTCAAGGGTATCATCCGCTGAAACTTGAATCTCAAGACCATTAATCCTCAAAAGGCCTTCAAGTCCAAGCGCTTGGTCTTTGGAAGAAAAGACCTTTGAGGCCCAAAGGTCCGCTTGAGCGAGCTGTAAAACCTCTATTTCATAAAAACCCTCTTCCGCGAATCTGCTTGTTGAGACTTCTATAACCGATTGAGGGTCTATTGCTTGAGCATTTAAAAGGACTTTGAAATTTTGAAAGGCATAACCCATATAAAAGTCCCACACAGAGTCCCTTAAAGAAGAGAGCTTTTCCGAAAGGCTTTTCCAAAGGGAGAGCTTTTCGTTTAGGGCCTCTTTGTTCTTTTCCAATGGGTTAACAAGTTGCTTCTTTCTAATCTCAACGAGCTTCTCTATTACCTCATCCCAATTAAGGGAGGAGATAAGGCCGCTTATATACTGGGTTGGCTCAGTCATTTAGACTCCTCCGAATTGCTTAAAAACTCCTCGATTATTTCCTTTATCTTCAAGGACTCCTCTGAAGGAATTTGGCGGATTACCTTTCCGCTTTTTCGTTCAACAAGCTGGGCCAAAAGGGTTTGGGTCTTTTGATCGATTAAATACCTTAAAGAGAGGTCATTTCTCTCCAAAAACTCCCTCATTCTTTCTTGAAGTTTCTCCCTCAGCCTTTTAAGCTCTTCGGTAAGCTTTTCTAACTCCTTAACTCCTTGGACTTCCTTTAGGGCCTTATCTTTGAAATTTCCCTTTGAAAAACCATTCTCCCTCTCTTTCAAGGACAAACCATTCTGAATTTCCTTGACTTTCCCCTGGGCTTCCCTTTCCTTAGAAGCCCAAAGATCCCTCATTCCCTTATCGATCCCTTCGACCTTCATGGCTTAAGCCATTAAAAAGGGGGGACCCCCTAATAGGGTCTCCCCCCAAATTTACTAACGCCCAATTAAAGCCAAGATATTTTGGGGCAAAGCGTTCGCATGAGCAAGCATGGCCATTGAGGTCTGAACCAAGATCTGGTTCTTGGTGAAGTTCACCATCTCCAAAGCCATATCGGTGTCGCGAATTGTGGAATCGGAAGCTATGTAGTTCTCCACCGTTACTGCCAGGTTCGAAGCCGTATACTGGAGCCTGTTCTGAAAGGCACCAAGATCGGCCCTGAAAGCCGCAACTGAAAAGATGGCCGCATCTAAGGCTTCAAGAGCCTGTTGGGCACCTTCCAAACCTTCAAGGTTAAGCCCATTTATCCCTAACGAAGCCGTGTCAATTTGATAGAACTTGATTTGGATTTGATCGTGGTCGATGTTCCCATAGCCTACCTGTATAGTAGCAGTCCATTGAACATCCCAGTTACCTGCAAGATCCTGTGAATACAACAAAGGTTGATCCGCATATTTTGTAGCTTCAGAGATTCGATCTATTTCATCCAAAAGCTGTTCAGCTTCTTTATTTATCTGTTCCCGATCCCTTTCACCTACTGTATCCGAGGCTGCTTCAGTTGCGAGTTCCTTTAGACGTTCAAGGATGTTGTGGATTTGGTCCAGGGTCCCTTCTGCCACCTGGATCATGGCAATAGCCTGCTCGGTGTTTCTTTGGGCTTGCTGTAAGCTCCTTATTTGGGCCCTCAATCGGCTGCTTATAGCCAGGCCTGCTGCATCGTCGGCTGCTCGGTTTATCCTGTAACCTGAGGAGAGCCTTTCCAAAGAACGAGCCAGATTGGTGTCGGCGATCGAAAGCCACCTATGGGCCTCAAGCGCCGATATGTTGTGAGCTACCTTTAAAACAGCCATCCTCAAACCTCCTTTTTCCAAGGGCCTTTCGGCCCTTGGGCCGGGCTATTTTTACCCCGCCTCTTCGCCCCCAACCCGGCAGGCGGCTTTTGGGGCTTCTTCCATCTCTTTATATCGGCAAAGAGGCGGGAAAACTTTAACCCGGAAAAAGCCCATCTAACCTCATCAAAAGCTCTGAACTCTTCTGCGCCAAAAGGGCTTCGTAGTTTCTGCCTTTTTCAAGAAGGGCCTCCTGGACCATTTTAAAGACTTCACCTATGTCCTTAAAGGAATCAAGCTCTTTTTTGACGCTCAGATTGAGGTTATAAAGGATGACTTCTAAATAAGCCAGAGCCTCCTCTATTTTCCCCTCCCCAAGTTCAATAAGGCATAAAGCCAAAAGGACATCTGTGGCGTTTGGATCCATCTCAAAGGCCTTAAGGAAATAAGGCTTTGCCTCAGCGTTTCTTCCCTCAAAAAGCAAAAGATGACCCAAGTTAATGAGGGCCGGAAGATAATCCTCCTTTAAAGAAAGGGCCTTTCGGAAAAGTTCTTCGGCCCTTTTAAAATCGCCACTTCTTCTCAAAGCAACCCCAAAATCCGAGTAAAAGGAAGGATCCTCAATCCCCTCTTGAAAGGCCCTCTCGAACTCCCTTACGGCTTTATCCTCCTCTCCCTCTCGAAGGCAAATTTGGCCAAGCCACAAATGGGAAAAGCCCTTTGCCACTTTCAAGGGAAAAGGAACCTTTGAGGGACGAACTTCTTTTTCTTTAAACTTCTCAAGAATCTCCCTTGCTTCTTCAAGTTCCCCCTTTTTAAACAAGAGACTTCCCAAAAAGAAAAGCCCCAGGGGATCTTCGGGATCCTCTTCTTGGGTCTTTCTTAAGTAACGTTCTGCCTCCTCATAATTTCCGAGATGCTCCAAACAACGGGCCACATTTACAAGAGCTGCTATTTTCCACTCTTTTTGCCCCTCAAAATTCCCCTCTTCTAAAAACCTTTTAGCATAAAAAAGGGCCCTTTCATAATCCCCTAAAACAGCGTAGGTCATACTCAAATGCCAGTGAACCACAAAATCTTTGGGGTTTTCGGCAAGGGCAGTAAGGAGCATCTTTAGGTTCCTTTTCGCCTTCTCCTTAACCTTTTCGGGGCTCAAATACCCTTGGTGAAAAACCCTAAGATCAGTCTCTTCAATAGGAATTCCCAAGAAAAGGAGGCTCTCAAGGATCGATTCGTGGATCCGCCTCATAAAGGCTATCCCAGGCAATCTTGGAAAAACCCTTATTTGTTTTGCGTACTTGGAAAAGAGGTCGTTTCCACTTTCAGGAGAAACAATCGTAAAGTAATAGGCCTTTGGCTCTTTTAGGGAAAGGGATTCTTTCCACTTTAAAAATTTTTCCCTATCTTCGGGAGGGATCCTGTCATCAGCATCAAGCCAAAGAACGTAGTCACCTTGGGCATGACGAAGGGATTCGTTTCTTGCCAGGGCAAAATCGTTGACCCATTTGAAATGGAAAACCTTGGCTCCATATTCTTTTGCTATCTCAGGGGTTCTGTCCTTAGAACCAGTATCGACGACGATTATCTCATCCACCAACCCCTTTACGCTCTCAAGACAAAAGGGAAGATGCTCCTCCTCATCCTTGACGATCATACAAAGGGATAAACGAGCCTCCATTCTCACCCTCCTCACCGAAGGATTAAGCAAACTTTATGCCCCAAATGGGATTTTGACACATCTTTTACAGAAAGTTATAAGAAATTTAAGAAAAAGGAAATTTTTGCCGAATAAAAAGTAGGGGAATCTTGAGTTCGAGAATTAGGTTTCTGTTTCCAAAAGCTCATGAATTTTCCGAAGATGAAAGGGTAGATTTTTTTGAGAGGAAGTCGCTTTTAAACGTGAAAAAGGGGCAGATCCTGGCAGAAGGAGAAGGGGAGGATTTTGACCCAAGCGAATTCCCGAAAGGTGAAAACGTATATGTCCCACCTGAAAACCCACGGGTTTTGGTCTCAAGTGTTGACGGGCATGTCTTTTTTAAAGAGGGAAAAATTCACGTCTCCCCGGTTTATGAAGTGAATGGGGATATAGATCACTCGACCGGAAACATTCACTTTGTGGGAACTCTAATTGTTAGAGGAACGGTAAGGGAAAGCTTCTTGGTGGAGGCTAAAGAGGCCGAAATCGGAGGCGATGTGGAAGGAACCATTTTTACGAGGAAAAACCTCACTGTTGGAGGGGGGATTGTAAGTAAAAAGCACAAGGTAATTTCAGGAGGAAATCTCAAAGCTAACTACATCTTGAGCTCTAAGGTTGAGGCTTTTGGGGATGTGGAGGTCTCAAAGTTCATAAGGGAAAGCGAGGTAAAAGCTGGAGGAAGTATTATCGTTTCGGGTGAACCCGGAACCATAGTAGGAGGAACTCTGTGGGCCAAAAGGGGAATAAAAGCAAATGTGATCGGATCTTCCTTTTCGGCCCATACCACAATTAGGCTTGGAATAGATCCCTTTTTGGAAATACTGATCCAAAGGCACATTCAGACAATCCAAGAGGAAAGGGAGCTTGTCCTTGGGATCCTCGAAGATAAGAACCTTCCTTTCGAAGAGAGGTTTGAGTACGAAAGAAAGCTTTTGGAGCTTGATTTTCAAACCAAGCTATTGGAAGAAGCCCTTTATCGGAACTTAGAGAAGACATTTCTTGAAGTTAAGGGAAAAGTTTTCCAGGGGGTGACTCTTATAATTGGTCATCATAACTTAAGAATCGAAGAGGATATTGAAGGACCCGTTAGGTTTTTTCTAAAAAACGATAAAATAGAGCTTGAAAGATGGACATAAGTCTTATATTAGGTCTTCTTTTAGGAATCCTTTTAATCGGTGGTGGTATCGCCATGGGAGGGGATATTAAGGCCTTCATTAACCTCCCCTCCGTGATGATAACCTTCGGAGGAACCTTGGCAGCCACGCTCGTCATGTTCCCCTTAAAGACCGTAATAGGGGCGGTGAAACTAGCTCAAGTGGTCTTAAGAGAACCCAAAACCTCACCCCTTGAGTTAATAGAAAAGATCGTCTATTTAGCCCAAAAGGCAAGAAAGGAAAGCATCTTGGCTCTGGAAAATGAACCCATAGAGGATCCATTCCTGCAAAAGGGCATAAGGCTTGTAGTCGATGGAGCGGAACCCGAGTTTATTCGAACGATCCTTGAAACCGAGATCGATATGATGCTTGAACGCCATAAAAGTAGCCAAAAGGTATTTAAAGGAATGGGCACCTTTGCCCCTGCCTTTGGGATGATAGGAACATTGATAGGTCTTGTTCAGATGTTACGATCCCTTGACGATCCCAAAAAGATAGGCCCGGCTATGGCGGTAGCTCTTATTACCACCTTTTATGGAGCGGTAGCGGCCAATTTGGTTTTCCTTCCGATTGCCTCAAAGCTTGAGGAACGTTCAAAAAGGGAAGCGATCCTCAGGGAGATGATGCTTGAAGGTGTCTTGTCGATTTTGGCTGGGGAAAACCCAAGGATGATAAGAGAAAAACTCCTGAGCTTCTTACCTCCATCTATGAGGCTTGAAATCCATGGCAAACAGGAAAAGAAGGGAAGCTGAAAGCGAAGAAATAGGAGACTCTGCCCCTCATTGGATGGTCACCTTTTCGGATATGACTACCTTATTGCTTACTTTTTTTGTACTCCTTTTCACCTTCGCCCAGTTTGACCTTATCAAATTCCGAATGGTCCTCGGTTCGATTCAACAGGCTCTGGGGGTCCAGAAGGTGACAAAAAGGGGGAATTTTCAAACGTTTGAATCAACTCCGCTTCAAATATTTGATTATGCGAAACTCGACTCTATAATAGAGACCTTTTACCGTCAGACAAGACTTTATCGGGAACTCAAAAGGGAACTGGAAAAAATCCCGGGCGTTCAAGTGCTGGTGTCAGAAAGGGGGGTTATCGTTAGGGCAGAGGAAAAGATCTTCTTTGACCTGGGAAAAGCCGATCTTAAACCCGAAGCCTATCCCTTTCTCGAAAAAATGGCTGAACTCATAAAGAAGTTTCCCAGTTATAAAGTGGCCGTAGAGGGCCATACGGACGATCTTCCCATTTATTTTCGTTTTCCTTCCAATTGGGAACTTTCCACCGCAAGGGCTTCAAGGGTCGTGAGGTATTTCATAGACAAGGGGATACCCCCTGAAAGGTTTAAGGCCGTAGGGTACGCCGATACAAAACCGGTAGTTCCAAATACCTCCATGGAAAATCGAGCTCAAAACCGAAGAGTGGAGTTTGTGTTTTCAGTAGAAACTCATGAGGAGAGTTACACCAAAGAGTTTTTGAAGATGCTTGAAGAGTTCGAAAAATCAAAGGCGGCGGAAAATTTTTCCCAGTTAAAGAAATGACCCCCTTTTAAAAAGGGTTAATCTTAAACTCCCCACTTTAAGGCACGTTCCTTGCTTTTACACAAAAACGGGAAAAGGAACCATGGCCTCCATAGAATTTGTCTCGGGTATTGTTGGGGCAAGCGTTGGGTTTGAGGAATGGTTGGAAGTCATAAGTCATAACTTAGCTAACCTCCAGACCCCCGGCTTCAAAAGGCACCTATTGAGCTTTGAAAGTGAAGAGTATGAAACCTCTGAAACGGAAAAGGGCTTTTTAATAAGGCCTCAAAAAGTCACTTTAGATCTATCTCAAGGTCTCATAAAAGCCACGGGGAACCCCTTGGATTTGGCCATTTCCGGAGAGGGCTTTTTTGTAGTTCAAACCCCCGTGGGGGAAAGGTTCACCCGTAAGGGTGATTTTTCAGTTGACCGAAACGGCTTTTTGGTGACCAAAGAGGGATTCCAAGTCTTAGGAGAAGGAGGTCCCATAGAGATAGGACGAAGGAGGGAGATAGTCATAAACGAAAGTGGAAATGTAATAGTCGATGGAGAGCTTATCGATACTCTGAGAATCGTCACTTTTCCCAAAGAAGCCCAGCTTATACCCGAGGGAAATGGCTTAATAAGAGTTGAAGGAGGCGAAGCCCTCGCTTCGATGGATTTTGCCGTAAAACAGGGATTCTTGGAAAGTTCCAACGTAAGTCCTATAGAGGAAATGGTGAGGTTGATGAACTTGGTGAGGCTTTTTGAGGCTTATCAAAAGGCCCTTCACACGTCCTTTGAGGATTTAAGTCGTAAACTTATCAATGAAGTAATAAGGGTTTAAAGGAGGAGAAAGATGCAAGCCCTTTGGATTTCAGCTACTGGTATGAAAGCTCAAGAAATGAGAATTAATGTAATCGCTCATAACCTGGCCAATGTGAATACCACGGGCTACAAGGCTTCAAGGCTCGAACTTGAGGATTTGGCCTATGAGACTCTTAAGGCCCAAGGAGCCCAAGCGGCAGGGGGCACACAGATTCCAACGGGTATCCAGATAGGACTAGGCGTGAGGCTTTCCGCGATTCAAAAGAACTTCCTTCAGGGTGATTATCAGCAGACCCAGAACCCCCTTGATCTGGCTATTCAGGGAAGGGGGTTCTTCCAGGTGATGCTGCCTGATGGGACCCTGGCTTATACCAGGGCGGGGGCCTTTAAGATATCCCAAGATGGGACCCTTGTAACCTCCGAAGGCTACCCCCTTCAACCCGAAATAGTGATCCCTCGGGAGGCTCAGACTATAACGGTGTTGCCCGATGGAACTGTAAGCGTAACTCTTCCTGGAGAGACCGCACCTCGGGAATTGGGCCGAATAGAACTTGCCGATTTCGTTAACCCCGCCGGGCTTAAGGCAATGGGAAGGAACCTATTTGTTGCCACCGAGGCTTCAGGCGATCCTATAACGGGGAACCCGGGCGAGGAAGGGTTTGGCACAATAGCCCAGGGTTTTCTGGAAATGTCAAACGTTGACCTGGTAGGAGAGATGGTGGAGTTGATAATGGCCCAGAGGGCCTATGAGATAAACTCTAAGGTAATTCAGGCAGCAGACGATATGTTAACTTCAACTGTAAATCTGAAGAGGTAACTCCAATGGTTTGGCTTCTTTTAACTACTCTTCTCCTTAACCCAATTGACCTCATAAGGGAAGCCATCATCAAACACCTCAAGGAACAATTCCCCTATTGTCAAGAAATAGAACTCGAAGACCTAAAGCTTTCCTCCATCCCTTCCTTTTCTCCAGGAAAAGTGGATCTTACCATCTTTGAAAACTCTCAAGATCTTTTAGGGAGGACCTCTTTTACGGTAATCTTCAAGCAGGGGCAAAGGGAGGGAAAACTCATCGCCTCCGGGAAGGTCAAAATATGGGCTCAGGTGCCATTTACGGCAAGAAGGATCGAAAAACACAAGCTCATAGGCCCCGAGGACTTCATCCTTAGGAAAGTGGAACTTTCAGGCCTTCCAAGGGGGGTTATAACGGATCCTAATTTTATTTTGAATAAAAGGGCAAAAAGCTCCTTACCTCCGGGCATTCCACTTAGGATTGATCATCTTGAAGAGCCTCCGATCCTAAAAAAGGGGGAGTTTGCCAATGCCTTATTTGAAACTCCTTCTCTTAGAATTTCCATAAAAGTAGTGCTTCTTGAAGATGGAAGGATCGGCCAGGTTATCCGGATCAAAAATCCCGTCTCCAATAAGGAACTTAAAGGAAAGGTCATCGAGGGAGGAACCCTTATTATAGGGGGATTTTGATGAAGGGGAGAGCCTTTCTTTTCGGTCTCCTGTTTCTTTTGGGATGCTCTAATATGAGGGAGGTTCAAAGGCAGGAAGTTTTTTTCCCCGATTTCCCAATTAAGGAAGAGGCCCTTTCGGAAGGGTCCTTATGGAGAGATGATGGGAGGGGGTTTTTATTCTCGGACAGAAAGGCGAAAAGGGTGGGAGATACGGTGACGGTTAAGATCCTTGAATCAAGCCTTGCCACCCAGGCCGCCAAGACCGAAAGCTCCCGTTCTTCAAGCGTTGATGCGGGAATAAGCAGTTTCTTTAACGCTCCTCTTCACTTCGGCCTGAAAAACATTTGGCCTCAAGGTTTCCGACCAGAGATCAGGTCCAAAATCGAAACCGATTTTGAAGGTGAAGGAACCACCTCAAGAAGTTCTAAGATTATAGCCACTTTGACCTGTCAGGTAGTGGCTGTTCTTCCGAATGGAAACCTCTTAATTCAAGGTCAGAGGGAAATCCTTGTAAATCGTGAAAGGGAATATATAAGGCTTAGAGGAATAGTAAGACCCGAGGATATCGGACCTGATAATTCGGTGCTCTCCACCCTTTTGGCCGATGCCAGGATCGAATACGGAGGGAAGGGCATAGTTTCGGATAAACAAGGACCCGGTTTTTTGGGAAGGCTTCTTGATCTTTTGTGGCCTTTTTAGGAGCCATGAAGAGGGTGCTTTGTATAATATTATGCCTTTTGCCCCTTCTCGGTCAGGCAGAAAGGATAAAAGACATAGGGTTCTTTGAAGGCGTAAGGCCTAATGAGCTAATCGGGTATGGGCTTGTGGTCGGGCTTAACGGGACTGGTGATAAAAGGGGATCTTGGTTTACCGTTCAATCTTTGGTTAATATGCTTTCTCAAATGGGGGTAAGTGTGCCCGTAAGTCAACTTAAAGTCAAAAACGTAGCCGCAGTCATGGTCACCGCCAAACTGCCCCCTTTTGCCAAGCCTGGCACAAAAATCGATGTTCTTGTCTCCTCCATAGGGGATGCCACAAGTTTACAGGGAGGTACCCTCCTTCTCACCCCGTTAAAAGGAGCAGACGGAAAGGTTTACGCTGTAGCCCAAGGCCCGATCCTTGTGGGAGGAATGGGGGTTAAAGGAGCGGCAACACAAGTCATCGTTAACGTTCCAACTGTAGGGAGGATCCCAGGAGGGGCTATTGTAGAAAGAGAAACCCTCCTTGATCTGAGCTTCAGAGAGGAGATCCGCTTTAATCTATACAGGCCCGATTTTACGACCGCAAAAAGGGTAAAAGAGGCCATCGAGAAGGTCCTGGGGAAGGGAATCTGTAAGGTAGAAGACGGTTCAAGCATCTTGATACTCATCCCTCCTTCGATGAGAAGCGATGTCCCGGGACTTTTGGCCACAATAGAGAACCTTGAAGTGATTACGGATGAAGTGGCCAAGGTAGTAGTTGATGAAAGAACGGGCACCATAGTAATAGGGAAGGGAGTCAGGATAAAACCCGTGGCTGTCGCTCATGGGAATATTAGCGTCCAAATAAAAGAGCGACCTCGAGTAGTCCAACCCCCACCCTTTGCTCCGGGAAGAACTGTGGTGGTCCCTGAAACAGAGGTAAAAGTCGAGGAAGAGGTTGGACACTTACAGAAAATCGAAGGAACAACGGTTGGGGAACTTGTTGAGGCGTTGAATACTTTGGGCGTCACCCCTAGGGATTTAATATCTATACTTCAAGCCATAAAGGCGGCAGGTGCCTTAGAAGGTGAATTGGAGGTCATCTGATGGAGATCCTGCTTATGGGGCTTAATCCCTATCTGTCCAGAAAAGACCCGGAGGGAGTAGCTAAGGCCTTTGAAGCCCTTTTCCTGGAGATGCTTCTTCGAGGAATGAATAAAACCGTGTTACGATCGAACCTCTTTCCCCAGAGGACTGAAACTAAGATATATCAGGATTTGTTCTCTCAGGTTCTTGCTTTGGAGCTTTCTAAATCGGGTAGGTTGGGTTTAAGTGAAAGGCTCCTTGAGGCATTAAAAAGGCCTAAAGTCCAGACGAAAAATGCCGATGAAAAATAGGGGAGGTGAAAAATGAAGATAAACGGAAAACCACCAATAGGGCTTGAGGATTACATAAAACAACAGGTTCAAGAGGTTAAGCGCAAGCTAAAAGAGGGAGAAGTTCGGTTTTTTTCTCCCTCTCAAGCTCGCGAAGGGGAAAAGGTCACCATCTCGGAAGAAGCCAAGCGGTTTGTAACCTTGCTCCAAACCCTGAGGGAACTTCCCGAAGTCCGATCGGAGTTGATCCAAAAGTTGAAAGAATCAATAGAGAAAGGCACCTATAAGGTACCGACCAAAGAGGTCGCCACAAGAATGATACTCAATGCACTTGAAGAATTGGTCGAAAAATGAGACAGCTTAAGGAACTTTACCGAGAACAAATAAGGCTTCTTGAGGAATTGCTTTTCCTCCTCAGAAGGGATGCGGAGATCATACGGTCAGGTCGTAGAGAAGAGCTTGAGGAGCTTTTGGAAAACAACAAGAAAAAGGAGACCTTGGCCCTTAAAATAAAGCTTATAGAGGGAGAAAAAAGAAGGCTACTTGAAGTAGGGGAAAGGCCAAAGGAGCTTGAGGAGGAATTAAAATCGCTCCTTAAGGAGATCTCCCGTCAAGGGGAAAAGAACCGGGTCTTACTTGAGGAGTCCATATCGTTGATTATGGCCCTTCTTTCAATCCTTTCGCCTCCTGTCACTTATACGCCTGAAGGGAAACCCTTTATGGGAGGACTCTTGCGTTCAAGGGGTAAGGCCTAATGTTCATATGGGCTCTGGAAGTAGCAAAATCCGCCCTCTTCTCCCAGCAGACAGCCATTTATGTCACTTCCCACAACATAGCTAACGTAAATACGCCCGACTACAGCCGCCAACAGGTGATCCTCTCAACCCTTGGCCCGGTTAACCTCCCGGTGGGGTATTTGGGAAGAGGGGTTTGGGTCGAGGAAGTAAGGCGTATCTACGATCGATTCTTAATGCTCCAGGTCAACTTCCAATACTCGGAAAAAAGCTTCTGGGAAACCAACAATAAAGTCCTCTCCCAAATCGAAACACTTTTAGGTGACTCAGAAGAAAGCGGGCTTGGAGCGTTGATGGACGAGTTTTTCAACGCGTGGCATCAACTGAGTTTGAACCCCCAAGGGTATGGAGAAAGGGTGGCGCTTTTGCGGATCGCGGAAAACCTGAGCGATTTAATTAGCTACAAGGCAAAATCGTTAATTCAAACGGGAAAGGATTTAATAAAGGAGATAGAATCAGTTCTTACCGATATAAACCGCCTCCTTTCCGAAATAGCCCAAATTAATGGCAAAATACGCCTTGGGCGAAATGACCTTTTTGACGAAAGGGACCGCCTTCTAAAAGAGCTTTCATCCTATCTGAATTTTACAGTGCTTGAAGATGGCGAAGGGAAGGTTACGCTACTTGTTGGGGGAATAAGTCTTGTTGAAGGGCTTGAAGCTCATAGTTTGACTTTGGAGTCCGATCCCTCAGGCAAAATAAAAATAAAACTTCAAGGACCTGGAACCTTTGACGTTACTTCTTTCGTATCGCTCGGGAAACTCGGAGCATTAATCAAAGCGGAAAACGAAATCGTGCCCTCTTTTTTGGAGAAACTCGATGAGTTCGCCAGAATGATAATCTCGGAAGTGAACAAACTCCATAGTGAAGCAGAAGGGCAAAAGACTTATACACGGATCGAAGGCCTCTATGATCTAACTAATCCCCCCTTCCAAGTCCCTCAAGGGACCTTTCAAATATGCGTTTATAGTCCTAATGGTGATGTGGGAATCCACCAGATTCTCTTCGATGGGGATCTTCAAAATCTCATCGACCAATTAAACACCATTACGGGGCTTTACGCGGAGATTAAAAACGGAAAACTTCATATTTATACCGATACCAGGTATTCCTTCAGCTTTGCTCGAGGTGAAAGAGAAAGCTCCGGTATTGTCTCCGCCTTAGGCCTTAACCTCTTTTTCACCGGGTGGGACGCTTCCACTATAGGCGTAAATCCCCTTCTTAGAAATGATCCAGCTTATATAAGCGTAGCTACAAAGCCCAAAAGTCCTGATGACAATTTAAATGCCCTCTTAATAGGTGAACTCGGACAAGGTCCCTTTAAGGAATTTTACGGCTCAGTTGTAGGAGAAATAGGGCTTATGGTGAAAGACGCCCAGAAAAGGTTTGAGGTTTCGGAGGGGCTTTTACAATCGCTTCAGGCACGAAGAGAGGAAATCTCAGGGGTTTCTCTTGATGAAGAGATGTTAAACCTCATCAAATTCCAACGATCTTACGAAGCAGCGGCTAAGATAGTAGGAATTGTGGATGAACTTCTTGAAACTTTAATTTCCTTGAGGTGAGAGGCCATGTTTTACAGGATCACAAATAACTTACTACTTCTTCAAGCCCTTTATCAGTTGGGGAAACAAAGTAGAAACCTCGGACGCTTACAAGAACAGGCTGCTTCAGGAAGAAAGATCCTTAGAGCCTCTGATGATCCTACGGGGATGATGATAAGTTTTAGACTTGTAGGACAACTTAACCGATTCGAGCAGTACAAGAAAAACATAGATTTTGGTTTGAGGTGGTTAAGTTATAACGAGGCCGTTTTAAATGATCTTGAAGAGAACATCTCAAAAGCCATGGAAGTTGCCGTTAGCCAAGCTTCGGATACTGCCAATTCCGATACCAGAAAGGCTTCGGCCGTCTTCATCCGGGGGTTAAAACAGACGGTCCTCCAGCTTGCCAACTCTAACTTTGAGGGACGCTATATATTCGCGGGATTAAGCGGAAAAGAAGCCTACGATGAGGCGGGAAACTTTTTAGGCGATAGAGGCGTTTTCCAAATAAGTATCGGAGAAGGGGTCCTGGTAAGGATAAACCTTACGGGTCCCGAGGTATTTGGTGAGGACGAAGAAAATCTTATAAAAGCCCTTGATGAATTGGCCGGTTTCCTTGAAGGAAACGACCCTGAAGGAATTCGCCAAATGCTCGATAAACTCCAAATTAATTTGGACCGCGTAATCGAGGCCAGATCCAAAATAGGAGCCCTATCTTCTCAACTTGAAGGTTATAAGGCAATTCTGGATGATAAAACGATAAGGGTAAACTCAAGCCTTTCCGAAATAGTAGATGCGGATTTGGCCCAGGTCATCACCGAACTTTCCTCTCGGCAATTGGCTTATCAGGCGACGCTACTGGCAGTAAAAAGACTCTTTGACGAGACCTTGATCTCTTTGCTCAGATAAAATACCATTTAGGAGTTGAAAATTAAGGACATGAAGGGATTATGAGGATTCTTGTCGTTGACGATTTCCCCACCATGCGAGCTATTACAAAGAAGATTCTCAAGGATTTGGGTTTTAAGGAAATCCTTGAAGCTGAAAACGGAGAAGAAGCCTTAAAGATCTTAAAATCTGAAAGGATTGATCTAGTTATCTCCGATTGGAATATGCCAAAAATGGATGGTTTAACTCTCCTTAAGAACATCCGCTCGGACCCCGAGCTCAAGGATACCCTTGTCATGATGGTAACTGCCGAAGCCGAGAAGCAGAAGGTCCTTGAAGCGGTGAAATTGGGGGTCAATGGTTACGTGGTTAAACCTTTCACTCCCGAAACTTTGGAGGAAAAAATTAAAAAAGTCATAGCCCAGAAAGAAAAAGGGCCTGCAAAATGAAATTGAAGGAAACCATCTCAGAAGCGATTAAGTTATGTGAAGAGATTGACTTCGAGAATTTGCCGGAATTAGGACCTTTGCTTGAAAAACTCGAAAAAATCGTTGAGCTCACAGGTGAAAAAGAAGAGCTTTCTAACATAGCCAAAGATTTAAAGAATGTTCTCGATAAGGCCATTTTCGAAGAAATCCCTCCTCAGAAAGCAAGAGAAATCATTCACCAGGGGCTTCTCAGACTCCAAGAGCTTTCGCAAAAGGAAGAAATAGACCCCACGGCTTTATTAGAAGACCTTGCCTACAAACTCTTAACCGTTGAGCCTTACGATCTTCCTGCCCTTGGAGAGATTTTAAAGGGCATGGAAGAGTTGGCGGAAAGTTTTTCCCCACAGGCGGAACCCCAAGAGCTTGTGCTTTTGGCCAAAAAGGCGTTGGAAAAGGCAATCCTCGAAGAGGTGGGGATGGAAGAAGCCGTAGCGTTCGTAAATGAGGTTTTTAAAGGACTTCAAGGCTTACTTTTTGGCGAACCCTTAAGTCCTTCCTTAAAGCAAAAAGCAAGGGAGCTAGGTCTTTTACCTCAAGAAGAAATCAAGGAAGAGAAACCCTTTGAAAAGTTCGCGTCTTTACTTGAACGAACGCAAAAAGTTCTCTTAGAGATCGCTTCCTCGCCTCAAGATCTTGGGCTTTTAGGCCAATTGAAAGCTCATTTCGAGGAGATGTCATATATCCTTAAAGAAAAAGCCCCTCAAGCGGAAAGGCTCTGTCAAAGTGTTTCTAAACTTTTATCTTCGGACGTAAAGGGCTTTTCTTCTTCTGATCTTGAAACCCTTGCCCTGGCTATAGATCTCCTTAAAGATCTTAAAGAAGGGGAAGATCTGCCTTTTCCAAAGGTGGAAGAAGTTATAAATAAGGTTTCTCAAAAGGTAACCTCTCAAAAGAAGCTTCTCGGCGAACTTCTTCTTGAGCAAAAGGTTTTAAAGGAAGAGGACCTCAAGGAAGCCTTTGAGGAACAGAAGTTAAAACCCCATAAGAAGTTAGGTGAGATTCTACTTGAGAAGGGAAAGGTCACAACTCAAGATCTAGTTCGGGCCCTCAAAACACAAACCGAGGGAATGGTCTCGGTAGAAATTCAAAAACTCATCCAATTGACCGATCTTGTGGGAGAGCTCGTAGTGCTTCAAGCGCTTATGCGCTCAAACCCTACTTTTCTCGCGGTGGCTGATCTTAAATTCTTACAGGAATTTGAACAACTTGGCCGTATAACTTCCGAATTGCAAAAAATGGTTATGTCATTAAGGATGGAACCTTTAAACGAGATGTTCCAACGTCTTTCCCTCTTCGCTCAAGGACTCGCAACCTCACTGGGCAGAAAGATCGATATAAGGCTCGATCTCCAAGAGACTGAACTTGAGGCTGAGAAAAAAGGCGCTCTTTACGAAGTATTGACAAGGATCGTAAGGGCTCTCCTGGAAGAGAGCCTTCAAAGCCCCTCTTCTTTAAAACTAACCGTTCAAAGAAAAACAGGATATATAAACATAAACCTTCGGACAGACGGGAAAGGCCTTGACCCAAATTCTTTGCTTATTCAAGAAGCCGAAAAACTTTTGCAAGCCCTTGAGGGCAGTCTCGAGATCGAAGCCCAACAGGAGGGAACTTCCCTCAACCTTAGAATCCCGCTCACTCTTGTGGTAATTGACGGGCTTTTAGCCCAGGTGGGAGGACAATGGTTCATAATCCCCGCGGATTGTGTGAGGGAAATTTATCTGCCCAAGAAAGAAAACGTGATATTTCTATCGGGGAAGGAGGAAGCCTTAAAGATAAGAGATGAGCTAATACCGATTATTAACCTACATGGCTATCTGTTGGGTAAAAATGGCAAAAAGGTATGGGAGCTTGTGGCCATCGTTATAGAGAAAGAACATAAACAATTTGCCCTTCTAGTGGATGAAGTTAAAGGCAAGCAAGAAGTAGTAGTGAAAAATTTGGGAAAAGTCCTTCGAGGCATAAGGGGAGTAGTGGGGGGCTCCATCATGGGAGATGGAAGTGTGGGCTTAATCCTTGAACCCGAAGAACTTCTCAAAGAAGAGGGGTAAAAGACCTTGCATCCCGAGACCCCAAGGATAAGTGAAAGAGAACTCAAGCTCATAAGCGATCTAGTTTACCACCACACAGGCATACGTCTTGGGCCCGAAAAGCGTCACCTAATAGAGTTGCGCTTGGGAAAGATATTGCGGAACGAAAAAATACCTTCCTACGAGGAGTATTACCGAAGGGTAATAAGCGATAAAAGTGGCCAGGAATTGAGAAGGCTCCTGGATGCCCTAACTACTAATTTCAGCCTCTTCTTCAGGGAAAAACAACACTTTGAATTTTTAAAGGAATTACTCCAAAAGGAATTCCTTCGAAAAAAGGCCTTTTCCATATGGTCTTCGGCTTGTGCTACGGGGGAGGAACCTTATAGTATAGTCATAACGGTCCTTGAAACGCTAAATCCATCTCTCTATAAAGTAGAACTAATTGCATCCGATATCTCCACACATGCTTTAAAGTTGGCTCAAGAAGGGCTTTATCCTCCTGAGAGCCTGAAGGGGATATCTCCTCTTCTGGTGAAGAAATATTTCGTTAAAGAAGAAAGAGGTTTTAGGGTTAAAAACGAAGTAAAAAGCCTTGTTAAGTTCATGCAGATTAACCTTCTTTCTCCGCCTCCTTGGAGGGAATATTTTGACGTGATCTTTTGTCGAAATGTGATGATTTATTTTGATGAAAATTCGAGAATGAAAGCCCTGGAAAACCTTCTCCAAGCCCTAAAGCCAGGAGGATATCTCATTTTAGGGCACGTTGAAGCTTTTTTGGGGAGGATAATAAAAGGGTTGGAATTGGTGAAAAATTCGATTTATCGGAAAAGGGATGAAACTGAAGGTAGTAGGAATAGGTGAGTTTCAAGTAAGCGATGACCCGGAAGAAATACTTGTCACCTACAGCCTTGGTTCCTGTGTGGGAGTTGTGGTTTATGAACCTTTTAGGCGAGTGGGAGGGATGCTTCATTTTATGCTTCCCGATTCCGAAATAAACTTGGAAAGGGCAAGGGAAAAACCCGGAGTATTTGCCGATACGGGTATACCCCTTCTTCTTCAAAGCTGTAGGGCCCTTGGAGCCGATCTGAAAAAGCTCCAGGTCAAACTTGTGGGAGGAGCGGAGTTATTAGGTTCGAGCGATTTTTTTTTGATAGGGAAACGCAATGTAACTGCTGCTCGAAAAATATTATGGCAGAATGGACTCTTCATAAGGTCGCAAGAAGTAGGAGGACATGTTAATCGAACCGTCTCATTAGAAATAGCAACTGGTAAGGTACTAGTAAAAATACCCGGGGAAGGGGTAAAGGAGATATGAAGGCCTTAGAACAGGTACTTTTAAAAATCCAAGAACTTCCTCCATTTCCCCCTGTGGTGCTTAAGGTTTTGGAGTTAATAGGGAAAGAGGCTCCTTTTAAGGAGATCGCTAAAGTTGTGGAGGTTGATGAAGGCCTTACCTCGGAGATATTGAAGATCGCCAATTCTCCATTTTTCGGCCTAAAGAGAAAGATCTCTTCGGTCCAAGAAGCGGTGGTCTATTTGGGAGAAAAGTACCTACTTGAGATTGTTACTCGTTCTGCTTCAAAAAGGTATTACCAATCGGCTCACGAAGGTTATGACCTCAGAAGAGGTGAATTATGGAAACATTCGGTCGCTTGTGCTTTAGCTTCAGAAGTCCTAAACAAAAGGCTTAATCAAAAGAGCAACCATACGCTTTTCACCGCCTCTTTGCTTCACGATATCGGAAAAATCGTCTTGAATAATTTTGTGAAAGAAACTTTTGATGAGATTATAAAAAAGGTAAAAGGGGGCATGACGTTTGTGGAAGCGGAAAGGGAGGCCTTGGGAATTGATCACGCCGAAATCGGGGGTTACATAGCTAAAAGGTGGAACTTCCCTGAGGAGATAATCGATGCTATCCAATATCATCATGAACCAAGAAAGGGTGCTCTTTATGCCCGAAAGGTCCACGTATGTAATGTCCTTTGTAGCAGTTTGGGAATAGGAGCCGGGGTGGACGAACTTTATGAGCGTTTTGACTCGGAAGTCTTAAAGGAACTAGGTTTAAGCAGAAGGGATGTAATGATGTTGCTTTGTGAAATTCAGCAACTTTTTGAGAAAACCCAATCACTTTTTTCTATGGAGATGGACAATGGGGTTTAACATCCTTATAGTGGATGACTCTTCTTCCATAAGGCGTCTTTTGAAGAAAGTCTTAGAACTCTCGGGGATTGAACTGGGTGAAGTCCTTGAGGCTTCCAATGGGGTTGAAGCCTTGGAAGTCCTAAAGAGAGAATGGGTGGATTTCATACTCTGTGACATCCACATGCCCAAGATGGACGGCATCCAGTTTCTCCGAGAGTTAAAACGAGATGAGATCCTCTCCCGGATACCCGTCATAATGGTTAGCACCGAAGGGCGTGAGGAAATCGTTCAAGAGGTGAAAGCCTTGGGCATTAGGGCTTATGTGAAAAAACCCTTCTCCCCTGAGGAAATCAGGGAGGTTATAGAAAACCTTGTAGGTGAGGAGTTTTCGAAAAATGAAAGAGCTTCTTCGTGAAATATTTCCTAAGATAATGGAGAAGGTGTTTTTCCTTGTAGCCGAAGAACTTGAGGGAGGAACCTCAAGTCAAAGGGGTGATTATGTGGCGGAGATCATTTTAAAAGGGCCCAAATTACTCACCATAAGGATCCTTGTACCTCGTTCACTTGGGTTGATGATGTTCAAAAACCTCTTCCCGGATGAAGACCCTGAAGAAGATAGGCTCAAGGATATGTTACGAGAATTGGCCAATATGGTAGGAGGAAACCTCATAAGCTTCCTTGGTTCGCAGTGGCAACTGGGGTTTCCTCAAGTTTATACAAGTATCGAGGCTTTAGGGTTTTTGATCGGTAAAAACCCCATCTTAGAATACGACGTGGAAGGCGAGACAATAGCCCTTTACCTTGAGAGTTAATATGGAAAAAAGCAAGATAAAAGTCCTTGTGGTCGATGATTCGGCTATAGTAAGGCAGGTTCTTAAGGAACGCCTCTCTCAGGAACCCGATATAGAAGTAGTAGGAGTGGCTCCAGATCCCTATATCGCCCGGGATAAGATCGTTAAGCTTAATCCCGCCGTATTGATACTCGATGTAGAAATGCCGAGAATGGACGGTATTACTTTTCTCAAAAAGCTCATGCGTTACAGGCCCATGCCCGTGGTGATCTTCAGCTCCTTAACCCCCCAGGGCAGTGAGCTTGCCCTTGAAGCGCTTAAAGAAGGGGCCGTCGAGGTGATGGTAAAACCCGGAGGATCCTACTCGGTTGGGGAAGCGATTGCCCAATTAGCTCAGAAAATTAGGGCTGCGGCCAAGGCTCGATTCTTAAAACCCTCCTCCGAACTTCCTCCCTTAGATGAAGAACAGGTGAGTGAGACTTCCTTAAAGTACGTGGGGGATGAAATCATAGCGATAGGAGCTTCCACCGGGGGAACGGAGGCTTTAAAAGTCGTCCTCAAGCAAATGCCCCTCAATTCTCCCGGTATAGTTATAGTGCAACATATGCCCCCTGGCTTCACTGAAGCTTTTGCCCGAAGGCTTAACGAAATTTGTAAGATCGAAGTTCGGGAAGCAAGGGATAAAGACCCCGTACTTCCTGGAACAGCCCTTATTGCCCCGGGGGGGCTTCACATGGTTGTTATGAGGAGTGGAACCCGGTATTACGTAAAACTTAAAGAAGGCCCTCTCGTCAATTACCAGCGCCCTTCGGTGGACGTTTTATTCAGCTCCGTGGCCAAGGCCGCTGGGCCGAAGGCCATCGGTGTGATAATGACCGGAATGGGTTCCGACGGAGCAAGGGGGCTTTTGGAGATGAAAAAGGCCGGGGCAAAAACAATAGCCCAGGACGAAAACACCTGTGTCATTTTTGGCATGCCTAAGGAAGCCATCAAATTAGGGGCCGTAGACCATGTGGTCCCCTTAGAGGAAATCCCTTCTCAGATACTTAAGCTTCTTAAGAACCCAGCTTGAACCTCCCTAAGAGCTCTTTTATATGGTTCACCTGAGCCGAAAGCTCTTCGGCCGCAGCGGCATTTTGTTCGCTTGTGGCTGCGGTTTGTTGTACTAAGCTTTCTATTTGCCTTAAAGCATTATTTATATGCCCTATACCTTGAGCCTGCTCGTTGGAGGAAGCGCTTATCTCAGCCATAAGTTCAGTGACCTTATCCACGTTCTCCACTATTCGGTTAAAAGAGGCGTGGGCTTTTTGAACCTTATTGACGCCCTCACGGACCTTAGTGATGGTCCCTTCAATAAGTTGTGAAGTTTCTTTTGCCGCCTGGGTAGTTCGACCTGCAAGATTTCTCACTTCCTCGGCCACAACGGCGAATCCCTTGCCGTATTTCCCAGCTCTGGCAGCTTCAATGGCTGCATTTAAGGCGAGAAGGTTTGTTTGAAAGGCAATCTCATCGATCACCCTTATGATTTTGGAAACATTAGCACTTGATTCCTCTATTTCAGTCATAGCTCGAACCATCTCCTCCATCTCCCTTTGTCCTTCAATGGCGGCTTCTCTCACCACTTGGGACAGATGATTGGCCTCGTGGGCTTTTTGCGCGTTTTGTTTCGCTTGAACCTCTATCTCGTTAACGGAAGTGGTAATATCCTGAATGCTTTCGGCTTGCTGGGCTGCTCCTTGGGCGAGCATATGGGCCGATTGAGCCACTTGAGAGGTCCCAAGGCTTAATTGATCAATAGCACTCCATATTTGAAGGATCATCTCGTTAAGGTCCAAAACGACTTTATCAAAGGCCTTTTTCAAGGAATTCGATTGGGGCATTCTTACGGTGAGATCCCCTTCCTGGATTCGTGAGAGCCATTCCCTTATCTCTCTCACAAAATCCCCTAAACCTCCAAGGATTTTGTTCAGGTCAATGAGCATGTTTTGCCAAAACCCCTTAAACCTCGTCTCATCGCATTTGGTAAAACGCCTATCCTCGTGAAGAACCTTCGTGACCCTTTCTATCTCTTCATAAAAGGACATAATCCCATCTTTTAAAGCCCTTGTGGCCTCAACTATCGGCATAAGATCCGGGGAAACCTCTGAAGGAAGTTCTGGAAATTGCCCCTCTTTGAGCTCGTTTAAAGTTCGGACTAAAAGGTTAAGCCCTTTTAGATGTTCCTCTTCCCCTCGTCTTTCCTCTAAAAAAGCCTCTTTTTCATAAAAGGCATTTTCTTCCACCTTGGATCTCCTAAAAAGCCTCCCTATCATCTTTACCCCCTTATCTCAGAATTTTGTGAACATCGAGAAGTATCTTAACCCCTTCCCCTACCTTGCCCAACCCCATAACAAAGCCACCTTCTTCGGAAGGAGGCGGCTCTATCTGCTCTTGAGGAATATCAGTTACCTCGTTAACCCTGTCTACTATAAGCCCCAGCAGATCCCCTTCTACGTTAACCACAATAATGCACGTCCTTTCATCATAAGATCGCTCGGGCATCCCGAGCCTAAGTCTCATGTCAAGAACTGGTATTATTTTCCCCCTGAGGTTTATAACCCCTTTAACATAAGGAGGCACATCCGGAACAGGTGTTATCTTCTGAAGCCCCACTATCTCGGAAACATATCGAATAGAAATCCCATAATCCTCTTCTCCCACCCTAAACGTGAGGTATTTCTCCAAAGTGCCCCCCTCATTAATCATCTCCTCATCCCTTTCTCGACCTTTTTCCATCAACATATCTCACCTCCTTCTTTGGAATGTCGAAAATTCCCGTACCCCACCCTTTCCAATATGCCCTGAACATCAAGTATCAAGCATACCCCTCCGTCCTCCAATATACTACAACCCGATATACCCGTTATCCTGCCCAATCGCTTTGGCAAAGGTTTAATAACCGTATCCCTTTGGCCTAATACCTCCTCTACTCCAAGACATAACTCTTTCCCCTTTTGTTCTAAAAGTACTAAAATCTCTCCTTCGTTTCTCTCCTTTTCTCTTATACCCAGAAGCTCCCTCAAAGATACAACTGGATGTAGCTTTCCATGACGTTTAATCACCTTCTTGCCGCCAGGTAAGAAGGTTATGTCCTTTAAATCCAAAGGAAATAACTCCTTAACCGCATAAAGGGGCAAAACATAAATGTGACCACCCACCCTAACCAAAAGCCCATCTATGATGGCTAAGGTGAGAGGAAGATGCAGTATCACGCTTGTACCTTCCCCTTGAGCGCTTTTTACCTCAACCCACCCCCTTAACTCTTCAACTCTACTTTTGACCACATCCATCCCCACTCCTCGTCCCGAAATCTCCGTTACTGCTTTGGCCGTTGAAAAGCCCGGAAGAAAAATCAGCTGAAAGACCTCCTCATCGGGTATAACCGCCCCTGGCTGAATTAGACCTTTTTCCCGGACCTTTTTCAGAATGGCCTCTTTGTCAAGCCCCTTACCGTCATCTTTAACGCTTATTAACACCTCACCCCCCTCATGTCTTGCCTCAAGTTCAATTAAGCCTTTCCTCGGTTTACCTAAGCGTTCTCTTTCCATTGGGGGTTCAATCCCGTGATCAACAGCATTTCTCACCAGATGAACCAGAGGATCCGAAATGGCTTCTATCACCGTTTTGTCAACTTCCGTTTCTTCCCCTTTCAAGATAAGTTCCACCTCTTTACCGCTTCTTCTTGCAGTATCGTAAGCAACCCTTATCATCCGCCTAAAAAGCCCCCCTATGGGAACCATCCTTAAAGACATGGCAAGGTCTTGAAGGCTTGAAATGATCAGGTGAAGCTGATGGGCAGCCTTTTCAAAGTTTTCAAACCTATATCCCTTAAGATCAGGATTCCTAACCACCATGGTCTCCGCGATTACAAGTTCCCCGACCAAGTCGTTAAGTTCATTAAGCTTATCCAAATCAACCCTTATGTCGGTTTTGACCTTTTTATGGGTTGAAGAAACTCTTTCAGGTGTAAGTTCTTCTTTTGGAGCTTCGGATGAGGGGATTTCTTCCTGAAAATCTTCCGAGGGCCCCATTAATGACTTCCGAAGTTCCCCAATTACCCTCTGACTCTCCCCTTCAAACTCTTTATCCGTTCCTTTTTCTTGAAGTTCGGGAAGGACTTTTCGTATGAAATCACACCCCAAAAGGATAGCCTCCACATGCTTTGCGGAGATCTTTATTCGCCCTTCCCTTAGGGCTCCAAGTAAATTCTCCGCCTCATGCGTTACCTTGTTTATGTTCTCAAGGCCTAAAAAGGCCGAAGCACCTTTGAGGGAATGAAAAAGCCGAAAGATCTCATTTAAGGTCTCTTTGTTGACGATCCCTTTTTCTTCGAATTCCCTCTGAAGTTGAATGATATGAGGCTCTACCTCATCTAACATCTCCAGGGAGTCGGAAATAAACCCTTTGAGAAGTTCAGGATCAAACATCCCCTAATTAAAATCGGCAAAAACGAAATTCTTTATTAGTCGATACTTTCATAACCCAAAAAGCTTAAAAATTCCCAAAAAGCTTCCTCGTCTAACTTACCCTTCATCTCCTCTTTCATAACCCTTATGGCCTCTCTGGGCTTATAAGGAGGTCGATAAGGCCTAATGCCACATAAGGCTTCAAACACGTCACAAACCCTTAGCAAATGGGCCATAGGATGAATCTTTTCCCCCTTAACCCCTCGGGGATAACCTGAACCATCAGGAGATTCATGGTGCTGTTCTATAATCTCGAAAATTTCCCTATTCTCAAATCCCCTCTCTTTAAGCAATCTAACGCTTAAAAGGGGATGCCTTTTCATCTCGCTCCATTCATAAGGATCAAGAGGCCCTGGCTTCTGAAGAATGCTCTGAGGTATCATCTCTTTTCCTATATCATGAAATATGGAGGAAAAGGCCAAAACTTCTACCTGTTCAAGCGGCATTTTCCTATGAAGGGAAAAACTTGTGGCGAGGAAAAAGGTATTATTTGAGTGCAAATAGGAAACAAAATCATGATCCATAAGTTCTACAAGGCATTTATAAAGTCCAGGCTTTTCCCCCAGGAATCTCACCGTGTCCTTTACGAAATTCCACGTATTTTCTATAGCAAACTTATCCCATCTCCTAAAAGCCCTTTCAAGGATAGATTCTGCAACCCGATAAAGGACTTTGGCCTTTTTTTCAAGTGGATATTCGGTGCTTTCCATAACCTCTTTGAGTTTGGGGCTAAGACACTCCGGATAAATGTGCATCGAAGGAATCTTAACGTATACCTTTTTCACCCCCATAGTCTTCCAGGTCGAAATCCTTTCCATCGTAATGGGAAGCTCCTTTCTCCGATAAAAAATCAATTTCTTCCCCTTTTTGATGTAAATGTCTGCCTCAAAGAGGGGGTTCTCTAAAAAGAACTCCTCAAAAACCTCTATATCAAAAACCAGATATTCTTCTCCCAATATTTCTGTTTTAAATTTCCCTACCATCTGGACAGCCGATGATAACCCATTTCGTTCTTGAAGGCAAATCCGTTTTTTGGTATGTTGTTTTTCCTTTGATAAAGAAAGATGGGCTTTGTATTCTCTTTAGAGACTATTCTTAGGCTTGCGCGAGAAAAGTTCGATCTTCTCCGAGAGGAGTTTAAGCTAATCAAAGGACTTCTTGATCGCGAAGAAAAGACTTTAAAGGAACTTGAAAACGTCCACTCTTCGCATTTGAAAAGGTTCCCCGCCTTAAAGAAAGATCCCCTTGAAGCTCGAGAACTTCTCATTTTCGAAAACTATTTGACTCTCCTTCGAGAAAAGATCCGCTCTCAAAAAGGCAGGGTTTTGGAAGTAAAGAAAAACCTTGAGGCCAAAAAAGGCGAATTGATCCACGCCTCAAGGAAAGTCAAACTTTTGGAAAAAGCAAAAGAGAAGGAACTTTTAAATCATAAGGCCTCTCAACGCCACAAAGAATCGAAAAGACTTGACCAATGGGCGCAAAGGGGCAAAAAGGGTTTGAAGGGAGATTGAAATTTGGTTAAAGTATATCCTTATTTTTGCCGATTGAAATGAGGGGAGACTTTCACAAAAGGAGGTTCTTATGGGTTTGCAGAAGTGGTTGAGAAGGAAAAAAGAAGATTTCAAGAAGGTAAAAGGAGGGTTGAGGAAAAAATTGATGCTCTATTTTCTCCCCGTTGCCTTTTTTCCAATAGGTGTCGGGGTGGTAAGCTTTTTTGCAAGTAATATAATGAGTAAAAATTTGGAACTTCAAGCCTCGGCCCAAGGGGAAATAATTTCGCCATTTTATCAACTGGATTCAAACATCCAACTTTATGCCACAACCGGGAACATCCTCTTTAAAATGGGTTACGAAAATTTAATGCAAAAAATCGAAGAGGGAATCAAAAAGATAAAAAATAAGGCTTTTGTGGGAGAAACAAGCCAAATTCTAAAGGAACTCGATGAGGCCTTTCAAAAATATAAAAAGCTTTCTGAGGAAAGAATTTCCTTAAGAGACAAATATGAGGAACTGAAAAAACAGGCACATGAAAAGGCCCTTACGGCAGAAACGACCTTAAAGGGACCCCTTTTGGACCTTCTTCGACAGGTCCGTTCGGAGGAAGCAAATTTTATCGCCTACGAAAAGGACATATACGCAATAACTTGGGAGGAAGCCGCTAATAGGCTTTTGGAATCGGTAAGCGATCAAGAATCTAAGGCCGCGGTGGAGGCTTATGTGACTTCCTTCAAGGAACTTCTGGAAACCCATGGAAAACTGAAGGAGTTGGAAACATCCCATCAAGGAAGTTCTTTGAATCTTAAAGGACGGTTTGTTCAATTTTCCCAATCTTTGGAAAAAAGCTCAAACAAAACCAAAATTCAAACAAACCTGGCTAATTTACTCATAAGCGTTGTGGCTTTTCTGGGGGTGATGGTTATTGCAGTTTTTGTGGCAAGAAGGTTTACCCTTCCGATAAGCCAAATGGCCCAAGCCACCGAAGAGATCGCCCACGGCAACTTGGACGTTGAGCTTCAAATTAAAAGCGACGATGAACTTGGGCATTTGGCAGAGGCTATAAACCGTATGGCAAGGGACCTAAAGGAAGAGAGGGAAAAGGAAAAACAATTTACCGAAGAACTTAAGATCCAACAGGAAGCCCTTCAGGAAAAAATGCGAGAAGTGGAGTTATTGAAGCAAGAAGCCGAACAGAAGGCAAAAAGGCTCCTTGACGAGATCGAAAAGATAAATCACGTTATGGAACTTACTGCAAATGGTGATTTTGTAAGCTTCCTCAAAGAAGAGGAGTTTAAGGAGCTGAAAGAACTCGCGTCAAGAATTAACCTAACGAAAAAGAAACAAAAAGAACTTTTGACACAAGTCCACGAAGCAGCTGAACAAGTTTTAGGAGCAGCCACTCAGGTAGCCGAAGGAAGCACCCGACTCGCTGAAGCAGCTTCAGAACAAGCAGCGGCAGTTGAAGAGAGTTTGAGCTCCATGGAGGAAGTGGAATCTGTAACACAAGGAAATGCGAGAAACGCTCAAGAGGCAGATCGTTTCTTAAAGGATACCTTACAGATCTTGGAACAAACGGCTACTTCCGTAGGAAAACTCCTTGAAGCCATGGAGGAGATAGTAAAGGCGTCTGATCAGACTCAGAAGATTATAAAGACCATCGATGAGATAGCCTTCCAGACGAATCTCTTGGCCTTAAATGCCGCTGTTGAAGCAGCAAGGGCCGGAGAGGCAGGAGCCGGATTTGCGGTGGTCGCCGAGGAAGTAAGAGCTCTGGCTCAAAGAAGTGCCGAAGCCGCCAATCAGACTTCTCAGTTAATCGAGGAGATGAGAAAAAGGGTCTCTCAGGGAAGGCAGGTTTTAAGTGAAACAGAGGGCAGTTTCAATAAGGTGGCTCAAAATATCCATAAGGTCGCTCAAGTAGTAGCTGAGGTATCCCTCGGAAGCTCCGAACAAGCAAGGACCATCTCCCAAATCCGAGATGCTTTAAGACAGATAAGCGATGTGACCCAACAGGTGGCTTCAAGTGCTGAAGAAAGTGCCGCTGCCTCTGAACAGATGAAAGCCCAAGCCCATACCCTAAGGGAGATGATCTCCATGTTTAAGTTGAATTAACTTATTTCGATAAGCTCATAAGACCTTGTTCCTAAACCGAGTTCTTCGGCGTAGCGGAGTTGAACGGACCAATCGAAGCGGTGGATTCTATGGAAGATGTCTTCTTTTGCTTTTTCGTTCACCAGGTCAACCGAAGCCTGATCAATAGCTACCGGGTCCCTGGAGCCTAAAACGCCTATATCAGGAACTACGGGAGGGTCGCTTTTAGACCAGCAATCACAAAGGGGGGTAATAGAACATAAAAAGTTCAAAAACAAAACCCGACCTTCCTTCCCCTTAAGGACACCCAAGGCGTGTTCCACCATCTTCCTCTGAAAAAGCTCCGAATCCCTCTTCCACCTGATTTCAATGGCCTTTTCCTCACAACACACTATACACTGCCCACAACCTATGCACTTACCTTCTTCTATTTCGGCCTTTCCTTCCTTAAGGCTTACAGCCTCACTAGGACATTCCTCCACACATCTCCCACACCCTTTACACCTTTTCCCAATTACCCGTGGGGCCACTTCCGAATGCTGACTCATCTTACCCCTTTTCCCCGTACACCCCATCCCCAAATTCTTCAAAGCCCCGCCAAACCCCGAAAGATCATGCCCTTTAAAGTGGCTTAAAACTATTAAAGAATCAGCTGAGTAAATAGCCGTACCTACATCCACCTCCTTATAAATCCTCCCTTCAATCTTCACCCCCACCACATCCTGCCCCTTAAGTCCATCGGCTATTATAATGGGAGCCGAAACGCTCTCCATGGTGAAACCATGCTTTAGGGCCGTCTCCAAGTGAATCACAGCATCCGAACGGCTTCCTTTATAGAGGGTTGAAGTATCCGTAAGAAAGGGCTTTGCCCCCAAAGCCTTAAGCTTATCTATCACGGGCCTAACAAAATCGGGTCTTAAATAGGTAAAGTTTCCTTCCTCCCCAAAGTGAACCTTAACCGCACATAAATCCCCCTTTTTTACCACCTCTTCGAGCCTCAAAAATTCAAAAAGCTTCCCTATCCCCCATGAAAGTTCGTTCCTTTTCCCCTTAAAGGGAAGAAAGAAAACTTGCGCCTTCATAAAGCCCCCTCAAAACCCCCTCCGCCCCTTGTTTTCTCAAACGCTCAGCCAAAGACCTCCCCACCTCTATGGGATCCTCTCCCTTATACTCCCCATAAAAATACCTCTCCCCATCAAGGGACGAAACGAAAGCCTTAAGTTTAACCTCCTTCCCCTCACATTCAGCAAGGGCCCCAAGCGGAACTTGACACCCTCCTCCCATCTCCATCAGAAAGGCCCTCTCACAAAAAACGGCCCTTTCACTCAAAGGATCATTTATCTCTCTTAAAAGATCCCTTAATTTAAAATCCTCTCTACATTCCACCGCTAAGGCCCCTTGACCTGGAGCCGGGATTAACTGATCAAGAAATCTCATCTCCTTAACCTCAAAATTAAGTCTCAAAAGCCCCGCCAAAGCCACCACAAGCCCATCAACCTCCCCACGTTCAAGCTTCCTTAACCTAGTATCAAGATTCCCCCTGATAGGAATGACCTCAAATTCCGGAAAAAGCCTTTTAAGCTGAACCATCCTCCTTAAAGAGGAGGTCCCTATCCTTCTCCCCTCCCCCTTGGAAAGGATCAAAACGTCCCTCGGATCAAGCCTCTTGGGTATAGACCCTATGGTTAAACCTGAAGGAAGCTTTGTCGGAAGGTCCTTGAGGCTATGAACCGCTATGTCAATCCTTCCCTCAAGAAGTGCCTCCTCAATCTCCTTAACAAACAACCCCTTCGAACCGATCTTGAAAAGAGGAGTGTCAATTACCTTATCTCCAGTAGTTTTAATCACAACAAGCTCAAACTCCAGGGAAGGCCAAACGGACTTTAAAGCCCTTATGACCTCCTCGGTCTGCCTAAGGGCTAAAACAGAACCCCTTGTTCCCACCCTTATCTTCATCACTTCCCCACACAAAACCTCGAAAAGATCTCCTCAAGGACCTCTTCAGAGGTGGTCTCACCAATCACCTCCCCAAGATCATCCATCACCCCCTCAAGCTCTAACGCCACTTGATCCCAGGGAAGTTCCTCCATATGTTCTTTAAGAAAAACCAAACGCCCTCGAGCCCTTTCAAGTAAAGTCTTATGCCTGGTATTCAAGGGAACGATCTCCGAAGGAGGTCCAAAAGAAGAGCTTTTCCTGACGACCGAAACCATCTTCTGCTTTAAATCCTCTATCCCCTCACCCGTTAAGGCCGAAGTCTTAACGACCTCTTCAAATCCCTGAAGGACGTCTTCCGAAAGATAAGGCCGAAGATCACTCTTATTAAGGACAAGTATCGCTCGTTTTCCTCGAAACTCCTCCAAAAGAGACAAATCTTCCTCCTCAAGAGGACTACTTTGATCGAGCACAAAAAGCACCAGATCCGCTCTTTCTATCTGCAATCTTGCCCTCCTGATCCCCTCTTCCTCTATCAGGTCCTTGGGTTCCTTCTTAAAACCCGCCATGTCCACCAAACAAAAGGGAATCCCATCGATTAAAACGGTCTCCTCAATCACATCGCTTGTAGTACCTGGAATAGGAGTCACAATGACCCTATCCTTACCCAAAAGTCTATTAAAAAGGGAAGACTTACCTACATTGGCCTTCCCCAAAAGACAAGTTCTAACACCTTCTCTAAAGACCACGTTCTGCTCCCAAGATCTCAAAAGGTCCTCAATCTCCTTTAAAACCAAATCAATCCCCTCTAAGACCTCTTCTCGGGAAGGAGCCGGAATATCCTCCTCGGGCACCTCAAGCCAAGCGGAAATGGGAACAAGGACATCAAAAAGTCGATCTCTTAAGCTCCTTATCTTCTCCGAAAGCACCCCCTCAAGCTGTCTCTGAGCAAGCCTTAAGGCCTGTTCGTTCTGGGCCATAACGAGCTCCAAAACCGCCTCGGCTTGAGCGAGATCGATCCTTCCCTTCAAAAAAGCCCTCTTAGTGAACTCCCCAGGAAAAGCAGGCCTTGCCCCCATCCTCACAAGTAGTTCCAGAATCCTCCTCAGGACCAAATACCCCCCATGACCACTTATCTCCACCACATCCTCTCGCGTATAAGTCCAGGGAGCCTTCATGTAAACCAAAAGCACCTCATCTATCACCTCACCACTTTCAGGATCCACAATATGCCCGTAACGAACCCGACGAGAAGGAAGATCATGAGGGGACAACTTGGGGACAAAAACCCTCCGAGCAATCTCCAAAGCCCTTGGTCCGCTCATCCTTATGACGCCAAGCCCACCAATGCCAAAAGGAGTACAGATGGCACAAATGGTGTCCTCATCCTGATGATGATGTTTCACGTGAAACACTCCTGGGAAGTTCCAGTTTCACCTGCTTTTTGGTTTTGGCTTTTTTGGAGAGGGCGAGCTCGATCAAATAGATAATGGATTCGAACAGTTCTTTTTTTCTTCTTAAAGTTGCGATCTCATCTCCGCTTAACCCTATTATGATCCTTCCCCTGTCGCTTCTTGCCCTAACCCTAACGGTTGGGGCAATGTAAAGGAAGATTTTATCAGCCAACTCCTCAGCAAGAAGCACCAATTCCCATTCTTGAGCCGGTTTGGGTCTTGCCCTTACCACCACTTTTTTACTTAGGACTCCGAAAAGTCCTTCTTTTTCTTCGATCTCAAACTCTAACTCCTCTCGTCCTTTGCCCAATTGTTTACATATTTCCTCTATTAATTTTTCCGGATCCTTTCCTTCTTTCTCAATGATCCACATCTTTCCCCCTCCTTAATACGTAAAGTTGATGGATAATCCCAAACACGTTGGATGCAAGCCAATAAAGGACCAATCCAGAAGGAAAGTTCAAAAACAGCAAGGTAAAGATAATTGGCATAAGGAGCATCAATCTCTGTTGAGTCGGATCACCCTGTTGGGGTGTGAGTTTTTGTTGAAGGATCATGCTTAAGCCCATCAAAATAGGGCTTATATAAGTCGGATCCTTGGAGGACAAATCCCTTATCCAGAGCACGAAGGGAGCGTGTCTCAGGTTAATTGAACCAAGAAAGGCTCGGTAGAGGGCAAAAAAGACGGGAAGCTGTAGCAAAAGGGGCAAACAACCGCTCAAAGGGTTTATGCGCCTTCTTCGGTAAAGTTCCATTATCTCCCTTTGGAGTCTCTCTTTGTCATGGCCGTATTTTTTCTGAAGCATCTTTAACTCAGGGGCTATTTTTTGCATCTCCTTCATGGCCTCATAGCTTTTTTGGGTTGGCCAGAGGAAGATGAGTTTTATCAAAAGGGCCAAAAGGATGATGTCAACCCCCCAATTCCCCGTTAAGCGATGGGTAAGCTGCATGAACTTAAGGATGGGTATAGCTATAAGGCCGAAGGTACCGTAATCTATTACCTCTTTGGCCAAGGGCGAAAGCTTCTCAAGTTCCTTCTCGTCCTTTGGACCGAGGTAAATTTGAAAATGATGCCTCTGGGCCTTTTCCCCTCCGAAAAGGCCGTAGATCACCGCTTCACTCAAACGACCGAGAAGCGCTCTTCCTTTTTCTTCGACCTTAATGATGGAAGCGAAATAATCCTGATCAAAGGCAAAAAACTCAAAATCTTGTAAGGTGAGGGGCTCGGATTTGATCTTTTTGGGCTTAATCTTAAGGGTTTCCTTAGGACTAATAAGGACCGGTCCGAAAAAAGCGTAATAGCTTCCTTTAAGGTCCGTTCTTCCTATCCAAGAAAGGTATAAGGGGGTTTCTTGATTGAGCTTTATCTCCGTCTCTATCACATAGGTGTCGGGATAAAATCTCAAGGTCCTTTCGATAAAAAGTCCCCCCCCTTCCCAAATCATCTTGAGCTCTTCGGGTTTTTCCTTCACCTCCAGGAACGTCTTAGAGAAGCGCCAGGGTATTTCTTCATTATAGGGAAGACCCTGTTCCAAGAGGAGGCCTAAGGGTAGTTCATTGAGCCTTTGGGTGCTCACCAGTTCTACTGGCTTTGGGGGTGAAAGGTCGAGTTCTTTACCCAGAATTTTGGCGATAAACCCTTGGACTGCTTTTGAAAGGGGGTGAAGCTCAACTTTATCGTAGTAACGTTTAAGGGTGAAGCTTTTCAATCTTCCTCCGTATTCACTTAAGACCATCCGGTAAAGAGGGGTCTCAATAACTACTTCTCCGAACTTTTGGGGTAGGTCTTCTTTTTCCTTCGAGGGTAAAAAGGGTTGAGAGGGTTCTTCGGTTTTTTGTGGTGGAGGAGAAGGCTTAAAAAAGAAGTGCTCAAAGATGATGAGTATCAAAATCGAAAGGGCCAAAGCTATTATCATCCTCAAGAAGGTGTCCTTTTCTCCCATCAGGTCCTCCTTGGGGGAACTGGGTCGTAACCACCAGGATTAAAGGGATGGCATTTGGAGATCCTCCTTAAGGTGAGCCATCCCCCTTTAAGGAGTCCGTGTTTTTGAAAGGCCAAAATAGCGTAATTGGAACAGGAGGGGTAAAATCTGCATTTAGGCCCAAACAGGGGCGAAAAGAATTGATAAGCTTTTATGATAAGCACTAAAAAATTCAGGATTATCTTCATCCTGGAACTTCCTTAAAAAGGTCTTTCAAGATGCTTTCGACTTCGTGATACCCTTTGAGTTTTTCAACTCCCTTATGAGCCAAAAAGATGTAATCGTGAGAGGGAGTAAGTTTGCATTTATTCAGCCTAAAAAACTCCCTTACAAGCCTACGGATCCTGTTTCTTTTCACGGCCTTCCCCACTTTTTTTGGCACAACAACAGACATTCTTCTCCACGGGAGTTCATTGGGGCTCATTATGACTGTAAAAAAGGGTAAAATTATCCTCTTTCCCTCCTTAAAAGCCCTTTTAAAATCCCTCTCTAAACGTATTCTTTCTTCTTTTTTAAAAGTCTTACGGCATCTCAAACCGTCGTTAAGCGCCATCTTCCCTTCTGACGTCTCCTTTTTAAGACTTTTCGGCCCGCTTTAGTGGACATCCGCTTGAGGAACCCGTGGGTGCGTTTTCCGCTTATGATGCTCGGCTGATAGGTTCGCTTCATCTTGAACCCCCTTTATTTCAAAAAGCCCCTTACAGGCAAGGGGCTTTTTGAAAAGAGAATCACACCTTTCAAGGTTCGTCAAGAAAGGTTATTCATAAAGTTCAAAGACCACCAAGTTGCTCGACCCTTTCTTGAAAAATGGGGCACTGGATACAGCTACTATAAGTTCCATCAGGCCATCGTTGTCCATATCACCCAGCTCAAAGTCAAAGATACACCCAGGAATATCTTGAGTCCTCCAAGCCTCAGTCATCGTCATGCCATCCCACACCAAAGAGACTATCTTACCAGCGTTGTAAACCCTTACCCTTTCAAAGGTCTCACCTAAAGTAAATTGGTTCTCCCCTAAAAGAAGCTCCTCATACCCATCGTTATCAAGGTCAACCGCCTCCATTCTTAGGGGAAGATAAATCCTTCTTGGCATTCCTGCTGGCATTCCCTTAGCGTCGACAAAAACCTTTGGGCGGTCAAAGTAATTGTCAGAGGTCCCATACTTCTTCAAACCCTTCCAAAGCCTTTCGCCATCCGGGGTCAAAAGCTCAATCTCTCCAAGCTCATTGAGCCGAGCTATTTCTGGACTTTCATTTCCACTGAATCGCCCTACCACGAAGGAAAGGACCCATTCTACGCCTTTGAGGTCCTTAAGGGGCTTAAAAATTAGCTTACCTTTTTCGAGCCTTACTTCTTCGATACCTCCCACATAGTCCCTATCGGGACCTATCGCTTGGGAAAGGAGAACCTTTCGACCTCCCAATCGCATGGATCGAAAATAGCGATTTAAGTTTCCCTTTATCTCCTTAAGTTCATTACCTTTGAGCTTGAGCACAAAGGACCTAAGGTCGCCCTCTTCTGTTGAAGCAGTAATCGCTATTTCCGCTCTTCCATCCCCATCTAAGTCAGAAAGGTTGACGTTAAGGAAGTTGTAAGTTGAGGGCTTCTCGAATTCCGCTACCAATTTAAGGCCTTCGCCTATATCCCGGTAAACCAAAAGCTTATAGGGCTCTATTAGGACCAACTCATTTTGCCCATCACCATCCACATCGCCTACTGCGAGGCCCTTGATGAACTTCCCCGGAAATCTCAAAAGCTTTGAATAACCCAAAGCCTGGTAAAGCAATTGAGCCCTTAAAGTCCCTTTGCTTCTCAAGCTAATCTCCCTTTGCCCGAGGATCCTCTCCTTGATCTGGGAGGCGATTCCTTTAAGACCCGAAACCAAAGCCCCTTCGTCAGGAAATTGAGCATAAACGGCCCGAGGAGAGGTGCTTAAGGTCACATCTAAAATCTTCACGTCCAAGGAGATAACCCCCCCTATCCTTAGGGCCCTACCCATGAGGACCCACCTTACCCCCATCTTCTTCCCCAAAAGGCGTGCCTGATCCTCGTTCAAAACCTCAGGGTCCCATCTTCCCAAAAACCTCTCCATTACAGATCGCTCAACGACCGGCATACCCTCGGAGATTAGCCTTGTGGAAATAAGCTCCCATAGTTCCTGGGAAAGGGAGGGAGAAAGCCCACTAGTCCTAATGGGTAAAAGCAGAACCTCAACCTGAGAAAAAGAGGGGGAGATGAGGAAAAAAAACCATACGCCCAGAACGATCGCTAAAATCTTCCTCACCATGGTTCCTCTTTTAAAAGTCATCATAATGCCTCCTCTTTAAGAAAAGCTTGAGGGAAAAGTCTCTGAACTTCCTCTCTTAAGGCTTTTTCCTTTTCCGGAGAAATTAAAAGTTCCCGGAAAAGCTTACGGGCGAAGTCTTGGGTTGTCATCCTCAAGATCCGCTTTATCCGAGGAATGGCGCTTGGAGTCATACTGAGTTCGTCTATCTCCATTCCCAAAAAGATAAGGCTATAAAAGGGGTCTGAGGCCATTTCGCCACATACGCTTACCTTTTTCCCTTTTCGGTGAGCTTGATCCACTATTGTCCATATGAGCCTTAATATAGCGGGATGAAGGGGATTGTGAAGATAAGTGACCCTTTCATTTTCGCGATCTATGGCAAGCGTATATTGGATGAGGTCATTGGTCCCTATGGATAGAAAATCCGCCTCTTGGGCCAAAAGATCCGTTATCAAGGCCGCCGAAGGCACTTCTATCATAACCCCTATTGGTATCTGGGGATCAAAGGGAGCGCCTTCTTTGGCGAGTTCTTCCTTTAAGTTTTCTATGAGGGCTTTAACTTCCCTCAATTCCTCCAAGGAAGTTATCATTGGAAGGAGGATCCTTATCTTTCCGTAGTAACTGGCCCTCAAAATGGCCCGCAATTGGGTCTTAAAGGGTTCCCTAACCTTTAAAGCGAGCCTTATACCCTTAAGGCCTAAGGCGGGGTTCCTCTCTTTTGTGACGGGTATTGAAGGACTCTGCTTTTCCCCACCCAGGTCAAAGGTCCTTATAGTAGTTGGGTAAGGGGATACCTCCATCACCACTTGCTTATAGCACCTGAAGTGTTCCTCCTCTTCGGGGAGTTCCTTTCGCCCTAAAAACAGGTATTCCGTCCGGTAAAGGCCTATCCCTTCGGCCCCGTATTGTCTTATTAAAGCGGCCTCATGGGAAAATTCGATGTTGGCCCTCAAGGGTAAAGGGTAACCATCAAGGCTCTCAGAGGGTAAGGAGGCATATTTTAGGAGCTCCTTGTTAAACCAAAGGTAAAAAAACCTCTTCTTTTGATAGGCCTTAAGGGTTGAGGGATGGGGATTAACGATGACCCTGCCCCGATTACCATCCACAATGAGGATCTCGCCTCCTTTTAAGCGATAACTCAAGTCCTTTAAGGCCATCACCGCAGGAATGCCCAAGGACTTTATCACAATGGCCGTATGGGAGGTGCTTGAACCCACATCTATCACAAACCCCCTGACGGGATGAGAGGCCAGTTGAGCCACATCACCAGGAGGGACATCATGACCTACAAGTATAAACTCCTCCTCTTCTTCAGGAGGGATCTCAAGGAAATACCCCACCAGTTCTTTTAATACCATCTCAAAGACATGCTTTACATCTTGTCCCCTCTCTTTAAGGTGTTCTTCTTCTATGCCCTCAAATTCCTTAAGGACCCTCTTCAAAACGATCTCCAAAGCCCATTCAGCACACACGAGCTCATCCTTTATGGTCTCTTCAACTTGTTGAAGTAAACCCCTGTCCTTAAGCATCTCCAGATGAACCTCCACAAAGCCCGCTTCTTTGTTAAGACCCTTTTTGATAAGCTTACTTTGAACGGAAAGGAGCTTATCTTCCGTCTTCTTTAAGGCTCTCCTTAAGCGTTCGAGCTCAGCATCCACAAGTACATGGGAAATCCTACGGGGTAAGTAGGAAAACCCCCTTTCGGGGAAAATCCAGGCTTTTCCTATTCCAATTCCAGGAGTTATGGGTATGCCGTCATAAACTTGTTCCTCAATCAGGTTCTCCAAAGCCTCCTTCCACCAGTTTGGCTATTTCCTCTATGGCTTCTTCAGCGTCCTCGCCCCGAGCCTTAACCAATACCTTAGCCCCCTTCCCTGCGGCAAGCATCAAAAGGCTCATTATGCTTTTCGCGTTGGCCACCATTCCGTTTTTCTCGAAGGTGATATGGGCCTTATATCGACTGGCTGTTTTCACTATTAGGTTTGCAGCCCTGGCGTGAAGGCCGAGTTTGTTTTTTATCTCCAAAACCCTTTCAACGGAGTTCATCCTCTTAAGCCCTCCGGTCCCTTCTCCAAAATCTTAGAGGCCACGTTGATGTTCTTCTTACCGTAATTGGCAATGTAATCGGCCAACTCCTCAAGCAACATCTCATCCCTCAATGAGGCCACCTTAAGGAGCATAGGTAAATTAACCCCCGTTACGACCTCCACCTTACCCTTTTCTAAAAAGGAAAGGCTTATATTCGCCGGCGTACCCCCAAACATATCAGTCAGGATCAAAACCCCTTTCCCTTTATCCACGTTTTTTATGCCCCGTTTTATCCTTTCCCTTATCACCTCAGGAGGCTCGCTTGGATCTATGGAGATGGACTCAAGGCCTTCTGTTTCCCCGACGATCTGTTCAACGGCCAAAAGCATCTCATCGGCTATCCCACAATGGCTAACGATAAGCACTCCTACCATCTCTCACTCCTTGATCTCCCTATGAGTTATGATCACATCTTGTCCCTTTTCTTTCAAGAGTAATCCCAATTTTTCCGTCAAAGCAGGAGAACGGTGTTTTCCGCCTGTGCACCCAATGGCTATGGTTATTTTGCTTCTTCCCTCTTTCAGATATAGAGGGAGGAGGAATTCTAAAAATTCCGTAACCTTGTGAACGAAGGCTTGAGCTTCAGGGTGTCCAAATATCCACTGGGATATTCTCGGATCTAAACCGCTGAATTTCTGGAGTTCTTTAACATAAAAAGGGTTAGGCAAAAACCGAGCGTCAAACACCATATCCGCCTCTTGAGGAATGCCAAAACTGTAGCCAAAGGAGATGAGGTGTAAAGTCAAACGTGGAGGGAATTCCTCTACTTTCTCAAAGATAAGCCTCCTTAAGGCTTGCCCACTTAATTGAGAGGTATCGATCACCTCATCGGCTTTTTCTCTCAAAAAGCCCAAAAGTTCCCGCTCCCTTTTTACCGCTTCCGAGAGGGGCGTTCCTTCTTCCAAGGGATGGCGCCTCCGGGTCTCCTTGAATCGATCTATGATAACTTGGTCTTGAGCTTCTAAAAAAAACAGTTTAATCTCAATACCTTTGGTCCCAAGTTCCTTCAAAGCCCATTCCAAATCTCCAAGGAACTCCCTTCCCCTTATGTCAATTACCACACCTACGCGTTTTATATTCCGTGAGGAGTGAAGGCATAATTCCAAAAGCACGGGAAGAAGAGAAGGGGGGAGGTTATCCACGCAAAAATAACCCATATCCTCCAAGGCCTTTAAGGCGGTGGATTTACCTGCTCCAGAAAGACCGCTTATCAGAACAAGCCTCATTCTTCTTCGGTTCTTTTCCTTATCAAGGCATCCAATTCCTCAGGGGCCTTAACGCCTCTTTCTTCGAGGAGAAAGTTTCTTGCCGCCACTTCCACTATGACGCTTAAGTTGCGTCCGGGCGTCACGGGTATCCTTTTCCAAGGAAGCTCAACCCCCAAGATCTTCATGGTCCGCCTTTCCATTCCTGTCCTATCTTCTATCTCTTCAGGATCTACTAGTTCAATAACCAGATGTAACCTTTTCCTGGGCTTCAAGGCTGCGATCCCGAAAAGCTTTTCCACATCAACAATCCCAAGCCCCCTTATCTCCATGTAAGTCCTTCCGGGATTTAAACCGTAACCATAGAGCTTCCCACTTTCGTCAAGCTCAAGACACACCACATCATCAGCCACAAGCCTATGACCTTTCAACACGAGCTCAAGAGCACATTCGCTTTTGCCTATTCCACTTCGACCAAGGATAAGCACACCAACCCCTGAGACATCCATGAGTACCCCGTGAAAATACTCAACCCTTTTATCCTTCTGTTGCTTCTTCTTGTTCGACAATGATCCTATAAAGTGCCTCTTTATCAGGAGCTTCTAAAAGGTTCTTGCGAAAATGGGAATCCTTCAAAAGCCGCGATAAGCTTGCCAAAGCCTTGAGGTGTTCGGTGGTGGAATTTTCAGGGGCCAAAAGCAGAAACACAAGATGAACCGGAGCTCCATCGATGGATTCGAAATCCACTCCTTTTTTGCTTCGACCAAAGGCACATACTATACTTTCCAAATCGGAAAGTTTTCCATGAGGTATGGCAATTCCCTCTCCTATACCTGTTGAACCGAGTTTTTCCCTCTCAAAAAGGACCTCTAAGGCCTTTCTTTCGTCCTTCACCTTCCCAATTTTTACCAGTAAAGAGATCAATTCCCTCAAAACCCCCTCTTTGGTCTCCGAGGTGAGTTCTTCTACGATGGAGTCTTTGTCAAGAAAATCCGTAATCCGCATCTCTTATCCTTCAAGCTCGATAAGTCCATACCCTCCCTTTTTCTTTCGGTAAACAAGGTTCACCTTCCCCGTCTCTTCGTGAATGAAAGCAAAAAAGTCCTCATCCCTACCCTCCAATTCCCTCAAAGCCTCTTCAAAGGTCATGGGTTTCAAAGGATAAGGTTCCCCCTTTGACAACTTGAGATAAGGTTGTAGTTCCACAACCGTATGAACCCTTACCTCCTTCCCCTTGGAGTGGAGCCGACTTTTTTGATCCTTAATCTGTCTCTCCACCTTATCAAGCACTAAATCAAAGGCCGACTGCAAATCCTCTTGGCTTTCTCTAGCCTTCGCATTTATACCCTCACCATCGTTCACATAAAGATCCACATGGTACAAAAACTTCTCAGAACTAAAAACAACCTTCACCTCTATTGGTTCCTTTAAAAGGCGCTTTAGCTTCTGAACCTTCCTCTCAACATAATCTTTCATCCCCTCATTGGATTCCAAATTCTTAAAAGTAAGACTCACCTCCATCAAACCCCTCCCACTGAAGACTTTAAACTAAGCCCCCTTAAAGTGTCAACTTAAAGCCCAAAAGGGCTCATAAAAATTGACCGCTTCTTGACAAAATTTCAATTTTATGGGTAAAATTGTTCTGTGTTTCACAAAGTTTTAAAAACGGAGTAGGGAGGCTTTTTATGAGGTATGGAGAAAGAGGGGTGAGTTTAGAGGTAGATCTTTTCACAGGCAATATAGAGAAGGTGGAGACGCCTCCGGAATGGACGGAGCTTTTTTTGGGTGGACTTGGGATTAATGCGAAGCTCATGTGGGATCGAGTTGGGCCTGAAGTGGGGCCTTTTTCTTCGGATAATATCATCATCTTTAGTGCGGGGCTTTTAGTTGGAACTCCTGCTTTTGGGGCAAATAGGACGATCATAACTTCCATTTCCCCTCAGACGCTTTACATGGGCTTTTCCATGTCCGGTGGTCATTGGGCGGCTCAGCTTAAGCTTGCTGGCTATGATCGGATAGTAGTGAAGGGGAGGGCGCCTCATCTGGTCTACTTATGGATAAATGACGATAAAGTGGAGATAAGGGATGCGAGGCATCTGAAGGGCAAAAGCACCTATGAGACCATGGAACTTATAAGGGAAGAGCTTCAGGACCCTCGGGTTGAGATCTTGGCGATTGGGCTTGCCGGGGAGAACCGGGTTTATTTTTCCTCCATTGAGACTTACCGGGGAAGTGCTAGCCGTTTGGGGCTTGGGGCCATTATGGGGGATAAAAACCTAAAGGCTGTAGCGGTAAAGGGTTCAAAACCGGTGCACATTTATAAGCCGGAGCCTTTCATCGAAGAGTGTGATAAGGTAAGGGACTACATAATCTACAGGCTTAACAACCCCATTAAAGGGGTTCCTCCCATTTTAGCCTACATCGGTTCGCCTCAGGAGTTGAAGATTTACGATGAACAGTGGCATCTGGAGAACTTCGCTTGGGGTCATGCTCGAGTGAGGCGTAAAGGGGTATGGACCAAGGAGGTAGAGGAGAGGTTTGCTCAGGCTCAGAAAAGTGCCATAAAGAAATTTGTGGGCTGTTATAACTGCCCTGTAGGGTGTGCTGCCACTTTAGCCTTGCCAGGGATGCCAAGTTACATTCTCAAATGTTATTCAAAGCTTACCTATCTTATGGCCGCCATGGTTGACGATCTGGAGTTCGGTTTAAGGGTAGCTGCAAGGGCTCAGCATTATGGGGTCGATGGGTTCACGGCTCCTCAAGTAATGGCTTTTGCGGTTGAGCTTTATGAAAATGGGATCTTAACCGATCAAGATATGCCCGGTTTCCCAAGTGATCCTCAGGAGAGGTTTTTCTGGCTCCTGGATAGGATCGTTCGTCGAGAAGGGATCGGAGATGTTTTGGCGAAAGGGGTTTACTGGGCAGCCAGAGAGATAGGCCGTGGAGCGGAGAAGTTCGATCACAATACTACCAAAAAGCACGAACAGATGACCATAAAGCTTGGCATGTTAAACCCCATATATTTTCTGATGTATGCCACTGGGGAAAAGGGGAATATTACTCAAATCGAAGGTCAGATTCCTCAGGCACCTCTTCCCCCAGAATACAGGGAAGAATTCGTCAGGGATTGGCCACAACTGCCGACAGGCAAAGAGGAACGTTTCAAACAATTCATCCTCGAATGGGGCGAAGAAGACAAGGTTTTTCCATTTTATCCTCCGCCTGATCTGTGTTGTGAGCTTGTGGAATGGCAGGAGATCATGCATTACATTGATGATTGTACGGGCATCTGTGCGGGGCTTTCTTCCTTCCCTATCAAGCCACCTTATCATATTCACAACCTTCCTCTCTTGATCTCTTACGCCACAGGAATTGATATGTCTGAGGACGACCTTTGGACAGCGGCCACAAGGGTTAGGAATCTTGTCCGGGTCAACAACATAAGGCGAGGCCTCCGAAGGGAGGAGGAGAAACCTCCGGAGGATCATTGGAAGAAACGATTCCCCGAATATGAGCAGGAGCTTCTTACCACCTATTACCGGTATCGAGGGTGGAATGATGAAGGGATCCCTACGAAGGAGACCTTGCAGAAGCTTAAGCTTGATTTCGTCTATGAGGATTTTCTCAAAAGAGGAATCCTTAAGGAGTAAGCCATGAAGAAGAAGGTGAAGGTATTAAAGATCGATCTCGACAAGTGTGTGGGGTGTAAAGCTTGTGAGGTTATATGTTCGGCTTTTCACACTGTGCCTAAGTATAGCATTGCGAGCCCCGAGTTTTCGAGAATAAGGGTCTTTCGCGATGAACTTAAAGGAACCTTTGTGCCGGTTAAAGGAAGCTTCTATACCAAGGCGGAATGCCCCTCGAGGGTCGTGTATTTTCAAAATGAAACTCCTCTGAGCGATTGGAAAAGGGAGGTCTATGTGGTCTGTAGCATGTGTGGGGCCGCCTGTCCTTCGCGGGACCTTTTTAAGGAGCCGGGGACAGGGCTTCCTTTAAAATGCGATATGTGTGAGAGCGATCCACCCCTTGAAGAACCCATGTGCGTTAAATGGTGTTTTGTAGATGCCATAACACAGGAGGAGTTTGAGGAAGAGGTGAAGGAGGAAGCTGAACCTAGTGAACTGGATATGGCTCTTGAATCCCTGGTTGACCGTTACGGGTGGGAAAAGGTGAGTGATGCCTTTGGTCGGATGCTCTTTTCTAAAATGGGGGAGGAAGGGCTATGATCTCTCCTCAGGCCTTTTGGGATATGGGTTTTGATCCGTGTTATACCTGTGGTCTTTGTAGTTCCGGTTGTCCGATAAAAAGGCTTGTTGATCCGGATTTTGACCCGCGTAAATTCGTGCGTTTGGTAGTCCTTGGAAAAGGGGAAGGACTTCTTGAATCTTCGAAGATTTGGCTTTGTCTTTTGTGTGGAACGTGCACTTATTATTGTCCCCGAGGGGTAAAACCGAGTGATCTAATGGCCCTTTTGAGGGATAGGGCCATAAGGGATGGAAAATACCGGGTGGATTTGGTGAAGAAAACCGCCTACAGTCTAATCGAAAAACGCGGAAACCTCGAACAAGCCGTAAGTTTATTTTCCCGGTTCCAAAGCCCGTTTTTCCTGGGATTTCTTAAAAGATTACCTTTAATCCCCCAAGGTGGAAAGGCCTTTTTGGACCTTATTAACCCATTGAGTCTTCCCTTAAGGAAGTCCTTGCCAGAAAGGTTTCCTGCTAAGGGCAAACCCGTTTACAAAGTGGCTTATTTCCTTGGATGTGCTAATGATGTGGTTTATGGAGAGATAGGGACGGCTACGGTGAAAGTGTTGGCTTTGAATGGTTGTGAGGTATTCATACCCAAAGATACGCTTTGTTGCGGAATGCCTTATTTGGGTTACACGGATTTAGAACGGGCTAAAAAACTGGCAAAACGCAACATAGAGGCTTTAGAAAAATTAAAGGTCGACTTTGTGATTACTGACTGTGCTACCTGTGGGGGCTTTTTGAGGCGGTATGAGGAACTTCTGGGCGAGGATCCTGCATATTCTCTTAGGGCTTCCAGGTTGGCGAAGATGGTTTATGATGTAAGTTATTTCCTAATAGAAATTGTTAAGTTAAAAGAAAAACCTAAAGGCACTTTGGATCTTCAAGTGACTTACCATGATCCATGTCATTTGAAGAAAGAACAGAAGGTAAAGGATGAACCTCGAGAACTTTTGAAGAGCATAAATGGAGTCCAATTTATAGAAATGCCGGAAAGCGATCTTTGTTGTGGTGGTGCGGGAACTTACGGGATATTTCACTTCGAAGAGTCAAAGAAGGTTTTAAATCGAAAGATGGAGTGCTTAAGGTCAACAGGGGCACAGGTCTTGGCTTCTGGTTGTCCAGGGTGCATTACTCAATTTAAGTTTGGCGTAAAGAGAGAAGGGCTTGAGGTGGTGGTAAAACACCCTGTTGAACTTTTATACAAGGCCTATGGGATTTCTTAGGAGGTTAAAATGGAGAAATTCTCTCAAAGGCTTTTGAAGCTCCTTCCAAGATACGCTTATGGGGATGTTCTTATCGTAGGAGGGGGGATAAGCGGAGTACAGGCGGCATTGGATTTAGCCAATTCGGGATTTAGGGTTTACATGGTGGATCGAGCCCCGGCCATTGGGGGGAGGATGGCTCAACTGGATAAGACTTTTCCCACTGTGGATTGTTCCATCTGAATACTTTCCCCCAAGCTGGTCGAGGTCGACCGGCATCCAAATATTAAGATCTTGAGCTTGACGGAAGTTGAGGCCGTTGAAGGGGAAGTGGGGAATTTTCGGATTACCTTGAAAAGGAACCCGCGGTATGTAAGGGAGCATCTTTGTACAGCCTGTAGAAACTGCGTTGAAAAGTGCCCGGTTCAGATTCCTGATGTCTTTAACCAAAACCTCTCGAAGGAAAAGGCCATTCACATTTATTTCTCCCAAGCAATACCACTTATCGCTTATATCGATCCTGAGTATTGCCTCTATCTAAAAGAGGGGAAATGCGGGATCTGCGCCGAGATATGTAAGAATAACGCCATCGATTTCAAGCAGCCATCTGAAAGGAAGGAGATAAAGGTAGGAGCCATAATCTTGGCTTGTGGATTTGACCCCTATGATCCCCGGATCCGAGAAGAGTGGGGATATGGGAAGTTCTCCAATGTTATTACCAGCATGGATTTTGAGCGTATTACCTGTTCCACCGGTCCTTATGGTGGAGAGGTGCTAAGACCTTCGGATTTGAAACATCCTCATAAGGTAGCTTGGATCCAATGCGTGGGATCAAGGCAGGTATATGAGGGAAGTAAACCTTATTGCTCGAGCGTTTGTTGTAGCTATACGCAGAAACAAGCCCTTCTTTTCAAAATCCATAACCCTGAGGGAGAATGCGTTATCTTTAACAATGACATTCGAGTTCCCTCAAAGGATCTTGAGAGGTTCTTTGAAAGGACCAAGGGTTTAAGCGGTGTAAGGTTCGTTAGGGCTTATCCGCGAGTGGTGGGTGAGGACAAAAACGGAAATGTGATCCTTCATTACGTGAGTCCTGAGGGCGAGTTTAAGGAGGAAAGGTTTGATCTTGTGGTTTTATCGGTGGGACTTATGCCCCCTAAGGGGCTTGATTCATTGGCTCAGAAACTCGGACTTGAGCTTGAGGAAAATGGCTTTATAAAGACCGATCCCTTTGATCCAGTAAGGACCTCCCGAGAAGGCATATTCGTTTCCGGTAGCGTGAGAAACCCAGCTGATATACCTGAAGGGGTGTGGAGTGGAAGTGCTGCGGCGGCAAAGGCTTCAAGTTTCCTCTCTTTCCGTAGGAATAAACTAATCATTCAAAAGACCTATCCTCAAGAAAGAGCCATTGAGGATGAGGAACCAAGAATAGGTGTTTTCATCTGTCACTGTGGAGCCAACATCGGAAAGGTGGTCCATGTGCCTTCTCTTGTGGAATGGGCTTCTAAACTTCCCTATGTAGTACATGCGGAGGAAGACCTTTTCTGGTGTTCAACCTCAGCCACAAGGAGGATAACGGAGGTCGTAAAGGAGAAAGGGCTCAACCGGGTAGTGGTAGCGGCTTGTACCCCTAAAACCCATGAACCCACCTTTATGGAGGCCATAAGGGCAGGGGGACTTAACGTTTATTTGGTCGATATGGCAAATGTCCGAGAACATTGTACCTGGGTTCACCCCTTAGAAAGGGAAGAGGCTTTTGAGAAGGCCAAGGACTTGATCCGGATGTCCTTGGCAAGAGCCCTATTTTTAGAACCTCTTCCCTTTTACGAGATCTCCATGAGCCCCAAGGCCCTTGTAGTGGGAGGCGGTTTGGCGGGGATGACCTGTTCGTTGGATTTGGCCCAACAGGGAGTTGAGGTCTGGCTTGTTGAGAAGGAGGTGGAACTCGGCGGGATGGCTCGTAAGATCCGTTGGACGACCGATTTCCAAGAAGTGAAGGGATTCCTCATGGATCTCATCCATAGGGTTTATCAAAATCCTTCCATTCATGTCCTTACGGAAAGCGAGATCATTGAAACGAGCGGTTACCTTGGCAATTACCTAACCAAGGTAAAGACCCCTAATGGGGTGTCGGAGATAAAACATAGTATTGCCGTTATCGCCACAGGGGCTGTGGAGTATAAGCCGAAGGGGTACCTTTATGGCCAAGACGAAAGGGTTATGACAGGGCTTGAATTTGAGGCCTTCCTTTCCGAATCGGAGGAAAGGGCAAAGGACCTTGAGAGCGTTGCCTTCATACAATGCGTTGAAGCGAGGAATGAAGAAAGAAGGTATTGCTCCCGAATTTGCTGTGGGGAAACCTTGAAGAATGCCATTAAGCTTAAGGAACTTAACCCCCAGTGTGAGGTTTATGTTTTTTATCGTGATCTTACCGCTTTTGGCTTTTTGGAACTTTCCTATAAAAGGGCCTCTGAACTTGGGATTAAGTTCGTGAGGTATTCTCCTGAAGATCCGCCTTTTGTGGAAAGCGAAAAAGAAGACATCAAGGTGAAAGCAAAGGATCCCTTCATTAACGAGGAATTGGAATTAAAAGTTGATCGACTGATTCTGGCAGGGGGTGCTGCTCCCAATCCCGACAATGAAAAGTTGGCCCAACTCTTTAAATTGACCCTTGACGAAGACGGTTTCTTCAAGGAAGCTCATATCAAGCTTAGGCCCTTAGACTTCACTACCGATGGGTTTTTCCTCTGTGGTATGGCCCACTACCCCAAATATATTCGCGAAGCTATAGACCAAGCCCATGGTTCAGCCTCACGAGCTATGACGCTTTTAAGCAAAGAAAAGGTCCTCTCCTCGGGTATTGTATCTACAGTTAGAGAGGAAACCTGTATGGGCTGTGGAGCATGTGTGGAAGTTTGCACTTATGGGGCCTTAAGCCTTGAAGAGACAAAAAGGGGTAAAAAGGCGAGGGTTATCCCAGTCCTTTGTAAAGGATGTGGTCTTTGTTCATCTCAATGCCCAACAGGGGCTATAGAGGTTAGTCATTTTAAGGATCAACAAATATTGGGTGAAATTGAGGCCTTAAGCGAAAAGGAGGACAAATTAAAGGAGATGGGGGAAAAATTACTGGAGAATAAACGTAAAGTGGCTTAAAGGGGGAAGAACATGGAAAAGAGGAAAAGCAAGATCATAGCCTTTTGCTGCCATTACTGAGGCTATGGCGCCGCTGATATGTCTGGGGTCTCCAGACTACAGTATCCAACGGATTTAAGGATAATAAGAGTAATGTGTACTGGGCGGGTAGATCTGAAGCATATTTTCTATGCCTTTTATAAAGGCATAGATGGGGTTCTGATTGTGGGATGTAGGCTTAACGAGTGTAAGTTCGCCACCGAAGGAAATTATCATGCGTTAAATGTAGTACTCTTAGCTAAGAGGATAATGGAGCACATGGGGATGGATCCCAGGCGTTTAAGAGTGGAGTTCATGAGTTCGGCCGATGGTCCCCTTTTCGCAAGGACCGTGAAGGAGATGGTTGAGACTATAAGGCAAATCGGCCTTCTTGAGGACGGCAATTTGAAAGGTAAAATCGAAGAAGTGTTAAAGCTTATCCCTTATATAAAAATCGCCATGCGAGGAAAACTGACCGTAAAGCTAAAAGATCCCTCCCTATGGGAAGCTCATTTCACCCGGGAAGAAATCTCGGAACTTTTCAATAACGTTCCTTCCTACTGGATCGATCCCGATGAATGTAGGGCTTGTATGGCTTGCTTAAGGCGTTGCCCTGTTAATGCTATAGATGGAGGTAAGAAACTGGTTCACATTATAGACCAAGAAAAATGTATAAAATGCGGAACCTGTATGGAAGCCTGCCGATTCGGAGCGGTTAAAAAATTAGTGGGACAACCCGTACCTCCACCCTTACCTGAAGAAAAAAGAGCGGTGAAGAAGGAAGCAGCATGAAGGAGAAGGATCATGAATGGTGATTTTAAGGAATGTGCGGATTTTGCTAACAAAGTCAAGGTCTGTTACCTTGGTACCTGTGAAGGAGACCAACCGAGGGTAAGGGCCCTTTTGATGTGGTTTGCGGATGAGACGGGCTTTTACTTCCAAACACAAACGGTAAAGCGTTTATACCGGCAGCTCAAGGAGAATCCCAAAGTGGAACTGTGTTTCTGGGATCCTAAAGAGGGAAAGATGTTAAGGGTAACTGGAAAGGCCGAGTTCCTTGAAGATATGGAACTTAAAAAGAGATGCCTCGAAGAAAGATCCTTCCTTCGCGAAATGGGCATCAAAGGTCCGGAGGATCCACTTTTAGCCATATTCCGAATCAAAGAGGGTGAGGCCTTCTTCTGGACAAGGGCTTGGAGCATGAAGGAAGATCAGATACCGAGAATAAAATTTTGAGGCTTGACAAGATAGCAAGAGATTTTTAAAACTACCTTGTGCCAAAATTAACAAGGAGGCTTTGCGATGTCTCAGTTGAAGGAGGTGTCAGTTTTATGGATTCAGGGTGGCACTTGTAGTGGTTGTTCGGTTTCGGTTCTTAATGTGGTTGCTCCTTCTATTAAGAATGTGTTGAT
>Ga0197143_1000192_pt1 | contig 72381 bp, 69 predicted proteins | sample GBS70_MetaG_FD_148603 | JGI IMG/M metagenome (GOLD analysis project Ga0197143, IMG submission 148603) | Sediment microbial communities from Great Boiling Springs, Gerlach, Nevada, United States - GBS 70_MetaG | ecosystem: Environmental > Aquatic > Thermal springs > Hot (42-90C) > Sediment...
AGGAGGCTAAGATGAGCGCGGTAAGGCTGCTTCGCCAAAGACTTGTGGCAGAGCAGGAGGCTGCGGAAATATTTCTCTCCGAGGCCATTAAAGCCAGTGACGACATGGTTAGGCTTCTTTTCAGACAAATCGCCTCAGACAGCATAAGGCACGCCGACATAGTTCAGGCTGCAATCGCAGCCGTTGAGAAAGATGTGGAGGACGGCCCACTCCCAGACCCTGATCGTTTACAACAGCTCCAGCAGCTTGAGGAAAAAGGCCATTCAGCAGGGTTCGAAGAGGTGAAGAAACTTCTCAGAAGCAACGTTGTTAAAATCCTCCTAGACTCTATAGAGGCTGACGAATACAAGCACGACATGATTCTGGAAAAGCTGATGAAGGTAAGCAGCGCCGTCAAGACGCAGGCAATATAAAACAGACACCATGAAGGCGTGAGATATGCTTAACAGCCGCGGGGTACGAAAACATACAGCAAACCCGCCTCCAACTAATGAAAACTTATATTATTGTTGGCTACTTTTTTCATCAACTGTAGGGTTGAGCTATGCCAAAACAGCGTCCTGTTTCTGACACCGAAAAAGATAGGATGGAGCAGCCTAGAGACCTTTCACAGCACGTCTACGTCCCCAAACACGAACTTCTATCAAAGGAGGAGGCTGAGAAATTGTTGCAAAGACTAGGCGTCACGGCTGACAAGCTGCCGTACATTAGCCCATCAGACCCCATGGTTAAAAAGCTGGGGGCTAGGGTAGGGGACATAATTAAAATAATACGGCGGTCAGAAACGGCTGGGGAGGCGGAATACTACCGCGTGGTATGGGGTGAGAGTTAATGTCTTCTCAGCTGACAAAGGATGATACATGGGACGTTTTCAAGTCCACTCTTGAGGACGAGGGGCTGGTACAGCACCACTTACGCTCATACAACTATTTCATTAAGGAAGGGCTGCAGCAGCTGGTACAGTCGCTTGGGGACCATGAAATAAAGACAAAGCATGGGACAGTTATCGTCAAATTCGGCAAGGTTGAGGTCGGGGAACCAATCAAGAGGGAGGTTGACGCACCCACATTCCAGCGCATCTACCCCTCTGAAGCCCGTTTCAGGAACCTTACCTACGAGGCGCCCATTTACGTCCAGATGAGCATATACCTTGATGGAAAACCCATCGCAGCACCCGCATCCGATAAAGTCTGGGTTGGAACAATCCCAGTCATGGTGAAGTCTGACATCTGCCCACTGTCAAAAATGACGCCAGACGAGCTTATGGCCGTCGGCGAAGACCCCAAAGACCCCGGCGGATACTTCATCATAAACGGCTCTGAACGCGTCATCGTAGCCATAGAAGACCTCGCGCCAAACAGGATTATTGTAACCGCTAAGGAGGGAAACGGCAGGCCCCAGTACTCCGCCGTCGTTCTCTCAGCGGCTTATGGCAGGCAGATAAGGGTTGAGGTCAGCTACCGCAGAGACGGCCCAGTCAAGGTCTATTTTTCACGCATCTACAAAGGCGTTCCCGCAATAATTATGCTCAGGGCCCTTGGGTTGACGAAAGACCAGGAAATAGCCAACTTAATTTCACCGTTAAAGGAGGTTCAGGAACTTCTCGAACCCAGCTTCCAAGAGGCTGAAGGTGTTGAAACGGTTTCGCAGGCACTCGACTTCATAGGCAGCAGAATCGCATTCGGCTACGCCGAGGAATACAGGCTTGAGAAGGCTGAGCAGTTAATCGACACAATGTTTCTCATCCACCTAGGGACCACCAAGGCGGCTAGACTCAAGAAAGCAGTCCACCTCTGCGAAATGATTGGCCGCGTTCTGGAGACAAGCCTCGGCCTCCGCGAACCTGACGACCGGGACCATTACGCCAACAAGCGGATTAAGCTCGAATCAGCATTGTTGACTGAGCTTTACCGGATGGCGTTTGCAAAGATGCTCCGTGATTTGCGCTACCAGCTTGAAAGGATAATTCCGTCACGGCAGCCTCTTCAGATAAGCTCCTACGTCAGACACGGGATTGTCTCCGAGTTCGTAAGACATGCGATGGCCACAGGCAACTGGCCCGGGGGTAGAGTTGGGGTAACCCAGCTTCTAAACAGGACAAATTACTTGGCTACACTAAGCCACCTCAGACGCATCCAGTCTCCTCTGAGTAGGGGCCAGCCACACTTCGAGGCAAGAGACCTACATGGAACACATTGGGGCAGGCTCTGTCCATGTGAGACGCCAGAAGGCAGCAACGCAGGACTTGTCAAAAACCTAGCCCTCTCAGCTGAAATATCCTTCCAAGCCAACAAAAAAGACCTGATGGATAAGCTATTCCAGCTCAACGTAATTCCTCTGAACGAAATCATTGCGAAAAAGAAAACCCCTCCGCCTGTTAAGGTATTCGTCGACGGGGTTTTGGAAGGTTTCCACGGAAACGGCGCTGCACTGGTTAGCGAAATTAGGCGTTTAAGGAGGGAGGGGGTTATAAGCCAAAACATTAACGTGGCGTATTACAAACGCAAACATGTTGAAGAGGTTGTTGTGAACACCGATGAGGGAAGGGTTCGGAGGCCGTTGATAGTTGTCCAGAACGGCCAGCCCCTGTTGCAGAGGCAGCATGTCGAGCTAATAAGGCGCAAGACCTCAAGGTTTAGAGACCTCATAAGCATCGGAATTATTGAATACCTAGATGCCGAGGAGGAGGAAAATGCATATGTTGCCCTAAAGCCTGATGAAGTAACGAGCGACCACACACACCTGGAGATCACACCTTTCGCCATGTTAGGTGTGGCTGTCTCACTGATACCCTACGCGGAACACAACCAGTCGCCGAGGAACGTATACGAGGGCGCGATGGCTAAGCAGGCCCTTGGCGTATATGCGATAAACTACATGTTGCGGACTGATTCACGCAGCCATCTACTCGTCTACCCGCAGAAACCTATCGTAACCACCCGAACCGCTGATTTCATAGGAGTTAACACCAGGCCCTCGGGACAGAACATGGTTGTGGCAATTCTCACAGGGCAAGGCTACAACATGGAGGATGCGGTGGTTTTAAACAGGTCTTCAGTGGAACGGGGTCTTGGACTCTCGCTCAGTTGGAGAACATACGAGGTGGAGGCAAGGCAGACCCCTGGAGGCCAGAAGGATAAGTTTACCATACCAGACGCCTCCGTCCGCGGCTACAGGGGCGAACAGTTTTACAGAGTCTTGGACCAAGACGGCTTAGCACACATAGAGTCTGATGTCTCAGGAGGTACAGTTATAATCGGAATGATCAGCCCACCACGTTTCCTTGAGGAATACCAACGGGTTCCCACGCGTGAAATGGTTTGGCGTGACTCATCTGTGTCCGTACAGCCTTCGGAGACAGGCACGGTTGATTCCATATTCATAACGTCGGGGTCTGAGGGAAACAAGCTTGTTAAGGCAAAAGTTAGGGCTACATGTTTCACAGAGATAGGTGACAAGTTTTCCTCTAGACATGGGCAGAAAGGTGTTGTCGGCATGCTCATCCCGCAGGAGGACATGCCGTACACCAAGGACGGCATAGTGCCTGACCTTCTCATAGACCCGCATGCTTTTCCCTCACGTATGACCATAGGACAGCTTGTCGAAAGCCTCGCGGGGAAGCTGGGCAGTATAAAGGGCGAGCTGGTGGATGGCACGCCATTCATCGGTAAACCCTTAGAGGAGTTAAGGGCGGAGTTGGAGGCCCTCGGTTTCAAAAGCAACGGCAGGGAGCTACTCTACAGCGGAGTAACAGGCAAGACGCTTGAGGCGGAAATATTTATCGGCGTGGTGTATTATCAAAGGCTACATCACCTTGTAAGGGATAAGATACATGCGAGGTCAAGAGGACAGGTCCAGATGCTTACACGGCAGCCGACTGAGGGCAGGTCTAGGGGCGGAGGGTTGAAATTCGGCGAGATGGAGAGGGACTGCCTAATCGCCTACGGCGCCTCATACCTGCTGCTGGACAGGCTGTTGGAACAAAGCGACAAATACACTGCCTACTTCTGTGAGATCTGCGGGCTGCCGAGCTACTACGACCTTAAAGTGGAGAGATACGTCTGCCCCCTCCACGGAAAAGAGGTAAGGGTTAAAGCGGTCACTATGTCGTATGCTTTCTACCTACTGCTTAATGAGATGATGAGCATGGGCATACATCCAAGAATTTTGTTGGAGGAGCCCGAAATATGAGCTTAGCTGCAACTGTTTCGGGGATAAGGTTCGGCATCCTATCACCCGACCTAATCAGGAAAATGAGCGTAGCCGAAATAATAAGTCCAGACACATACGACGAAGACGGCCTACCAATCCCAACCAGCGTTATGGACCCACGGCTCGGAACCCTAGAGCCAGGCCAGCGATGCAAAACCTGTGGCAACACCTACCTCGGCTGCCCTGGACACTTTGGTAGAATAGAGTTACCGGTCCCAGTAATACATGTAGGCTTTGCGAAAATAATCTACGAGCTGCTTAGGTCGACATGCAGGTCATGTGGACGGCTACTGCTTCCTGATGAGGTTATTGAGAAATACCGAAAAGAGCTTGAAGAGTTGAAGAAGAAAAATATGCCCTACAAGAACCTTATCTACAGAATAAAGCAGAGAGCTATGAATGAGCACACCTGCCCCCACTGTGGTGAGAAACAGCTTAAGCTAGAACTGGATAAGCCAACCAACTTCCTAGAAGTCTCGGAGTCAGGCACGACAAAACTCAACGCAAACACCGTCCGCGCAAGGCTTGAAAGAATAACCGACCAAGACCTTGTGCTGCTCGACATAAACCCCGAGACATCCAGACCGGAGTGGATGGTTTTGACAGTGTTACCTGTTCCGCCGGTCTACGTCAGGCCTTCGATAACTCTTGAGTCAGGCTATAGGTCTGAAGACGACCTGACACACAAACTTGTCGACATCTTGAGAGTTGCCCAGAGGCTTAGGGAAAACATCAGAACTGGTGCGCCTTCTCCGGTGATAGAGGAGCTTTCAGACCTCCTCCAATACCATGTGACGACATACATCAACAACGAGGCCGTGGGTGTCTCACCTGCTAAACACAGGTCAGGCCGTATCCTAAAGACACTGGCACAGCGGCTTAAAGGTAAGGAGGGGCGTTTCAGGCTTAACCTTTCAGGAAAACGTGTTGACTTCTCCGCAAGGACTGTCATCTCACCCGACCCCAACATCAAGATTAACGAGGTAGGCGTACCCCTCGAAGTGGCCATGCAGCTAACGGTGGCGGAAACCGTGACACAATGGAACATAGAGAAGGTTAAACAGCTCGTGCGAAACGGCTCAGACAAGTATCCGGGTGCAAGATACATAATAAGGCCTGACGGAAAACGTATAAGGCTTAAGTTTGTAACCAACCTAGATGAGCTGGCGGACTCAATCGAACCCGGATACGTCATCGAGAGACATCTTCAGGACGGTGACATAGTCCTCTTCAACCGTCAGCCATCGCTCCACAGAATGTCCATCATGGCCCATTACGTCAGGGTTCTACCATACAAGACGCTTAGACTAAACCCGATAGTTTGCACCCCCTATAACGCAGACTTTGACGGCGACGAGATGAACCTACATGTACCGCAGAGTGAAGAAGCCCAGACAGAGGCCCGTGAGCTGCTTGTGGTTGAGAAAAACATCGTTTCACCCCGTTACGGCGCGCCCATCATCGGTGTAATCAGAGACTTCCTAACCTCCCTCTACCTGCTTACGAAAGACGACACATTCCTGAACAAGTCCGAGCTCTCAAGGGTTTTGGCGGCCATACACTACAAGGGGGACATACCGGAACCGGCGGTGAAAGAACCGGAACCGCTGTGGACAGGAAAGCAGGTGGCCAGCCTCCTCTTTCCAAAAGACTTTAACCACGTAACAAGATCATCGTTCAACAACCAAGAGGTAGTAGTTAGAAACGGCCAGCTCATTGCAGGAGTCATCGACAAGAGCTCGGTGGGCGTTGAAAAAGCAAACAGCATACTACACCGTCTATACAAAGACTACGGCGCAGACGTAGCCCGAGAGTTCCTCGACAACATTGTGCGCATGGCCAATACATTTATCGAGATGCGTGGCTTCACATTCGCAATCGACGACCTTTACGTCGACCCCGGATTATATACGGAAATTAAGCAGTTTTTCAAAAAAGCTGACTTAGAGTTCAACAGGTTGCGGGAAGCCTATGAGAAGGGAGAGAAAGACATCCCGCCGGGCATGACCGAGGAACAGGCTTTTGAGGCCGATGTTCTCAAGATATTGAACGAGGCAAGAGACGAGGCCGGCAAGCTCGTCCGTTCAAAAATCTCTCAAAAAAGCTCCGCATTCATCATGGCCAAGACAGGGGCGAGGGGTACGATGCTTAACATAGACCAGATGATAGCCGTCGTCGGACAGCAGTCGGTTAGAAGGGAAAGAGTCCACAGAGGCTATGCGGGCAGGGTGTTAACGTTTTTCAAGAAGGGCGACCTCTCCCCGAGAGCAAAAGGATTCGTCCACAACTCGTTCGTCAAGGGCCTAGACCCAATAGAGTTCTTCTTCCACGCTGTCGGCGGCAGGGACGGTCTGGTGGATACAGCTGTCAGAACCCAGCAGAGCGGATATATGCAGCGCAGGCTGATAAACGCGCTTGAATCCCTATACATCGACTACGATGGAACCGTTAAAACAGCAGACGAGGGAAAGATACTGCAGTTCGCCTATGGCGAGGACGGCGTTGACCCAGCGAAGTCAGACCACGGAAAATCAGTAACCGTGTCAAACATAGTTACCAGCGTCTTGGCTAAAACACAGAAAGCTTCTCCGGCGGACCCCAGCTACGTGGAAGAAAAGCTAAACGAGGCCTCTGCCAAAATACCTAAAAGCATTGTAGATGACATTCGAAGAGAATTTCAAAAGATTAATCCGTCGAAAGAGGTGGTTGACATGGTTGTCGAAGAATGCGTTAGGAAGTACCTCGACTCGCTCGCCGAGCCCGGTGACGCGGTGGGCGTTGTAACAGCACAGTCGATAGGGGAGCCTGGCACACAGTTAACTTTGAGAACATTCCACTTCGCCGGCGTGGGTGAGCAAAGCATTCTCAAAGGCCTACCTAGGCTAATCGAAATAGTTGATGCGAGAAGAACCCCGTCAACGCCGATAATGTACATACCGCTGGAGCCCGAGTATGCAACCAACCTCGCAAAGGCGCGGAAGCTCGCCAAACAAATACAGTACACTACTGTCGGCGACCTTGTTGAAGGGGTTGTGGTAAACTACAAGCGCGGGGTGGTTGAGTTCCAGCTAAGCAAACGGGCGCTGGAGGACCATGGTGTTACAAAGAAAGAGATTGAAAAAGCAATAAAACCCGTCAACGGCGAATACAATGATGCAAACCAGGTTGTGAGCGTCAAGCTGGACGAGGAGACGATAAGCGATATTCAACGGCTCAAAGACAGAGTTTACCAGCTCAAGGTTAAGGGCATTAGAAAAATAAGAAAGGCAACTGTCTTCAAGGAGAAGGAAGGATATGTGATAAGGACCGAGGGCTCAAACCTTAAAGAAATTCTCGAAGTCCCCGGAGTCGACTGGAGACGCGTAAAGACCAACGACATTTACGAGATACAGGAGGTTTTAGGCATAGAGGCTGCACGCAACGCCATTGTCGAGGAAGCTAGGCAGGTGATGGAGGACCAGGGACTCGATATCGACATAAGACACCTACTCCTCTTGGCGGACATGATGACGGTCAGCGGCAGCGTCAGGCAAATAGGTCGTCACGGGGTTGTCAAGCTTAAGAGCAGCGTTCTGGCCCGGGCGGCATACGAGATAAGTGTCCAAACACTTCTAGAGGCAGCGGCCCGCGGCGAAACCGACAGCCTCAAGGGTAATGTCGAGCGCATACTAATAGGTAGGGAAATACCTGTCGGCACAGGCATGGTGACACTACTCATGAGCCATGAGACAGGAGGCGGTGAAGGTGGACCTGAAACAGAGCTTAAGCATCCAAACCCCTCCAGATGATTGTAGGGCTGAGACCTTGGCGGCATTGAAGGTTTCAATCTCCTACGAGGAGTACATGGCCGAGTTTCTATAGGCGGGCGAGTGTGGAAGGGAGTTAGCGGTGGGCGTACCTATGGCCTCGGCGTAGGTGTCCTAGTAGGGACACGTATTAGGGGCTGTCCTTTGTACGCTCGGCTGCGCCTACCAGTATATAAGCAGTTAAAAGGGAATTTGCAACTACTCATGAATTCGTAGGTAGGTCGGCTGAAGTCTATTCACCCGACTAACGGCTAAAGCCTCCGTAGAAAAGCTCTCAAACCGTAAAATTATACCGTAGAAAAGCCGTATGTGGATATAAACCACCCCCTCGACAAAAGAAGGGTAAAACACGAATAAGCATGATAAAGGGGGAAAAGAGGGGAAGAGGGTTTGGCTGGCCCACCAGCAAGACGACTGAGAACCAGAAGGCCGGAGGGAAGCTTGGAGGTTATCACATCATCTGTAAAACTTCGGTGTTTACAGATGATGTGAGGCACTGTTTCGGTACCTCCAGCACCGGTTTTTTTCTCCGTCAGGCTGGAGGGCCGGCCCTCTGGTTTAGCTGTCTGTGTTCTTGTCTGCTGAGTTGTCTAAGGTCTCTCAACATTCTCATCGCAACACGTAGATTTGCGGACCAGTGCCTCTTTCCCTTCTGACGGTACTCCTCATAGATTTTTCGGTACTTTGGATATCCGTTTATAACCGCCGCTGCAGCCAGTAGTGTCAATAGTCGGCTGCGGAGTGGTCTTCTTTTCCAAAAGCGCCGTGTCATACAATAACGTACTGCAAGCCTATCTTTCGGGAGAGTGGTTAAAGCGATGGCATCATGGCATATTATGTATGCCAGCATAGGGCCTTTAACCCCTAGCTCCTCGACCGCCTTCCTGTATAACTGAAGGGCCATAGCCTTCTCATGTATCCTCTTCGCTAGAACCTTTGTGTAACGAGTAAGTTTTTTATGCATCTCGGTTACAAGCTGGTCTTCGGTTGTAGTCCGTGCATGTTTAGCCATCTTCTTATGCCTAGTTATCCCAACCCACAGCTCCGTTAGAGCCCTTACCTCCAGCTCCTCTGGAGAAGTGGAGATTGGCTGGAACATGTAGGGATGCCGGCGGTAAATTTCCCGTAACATTTTTGCATCGTTTTCATGATTTTTCCTCACACCGTTAGCCTTCCGCTCCTCGGCGACCCCCCTCAGGTTCTTCAGCCTGAGGAAGGTAATCCCCGTCTTGGCTAGTCCTGCGGCTGTGTTCTGAAGCTTTCTCGGTAGGCTGTCGACAACTATTACCGTCGGTCTCAGCCTCTCAACCAAGTCCCCGAAGCTCTCGAAGATTAGGACATCCTCTCCATCGTCAGCCAAGGCGAATACCTTGTTACGGCCGAAATCGACGAAAACCATACCCCCTTAGACGCCATGCCTTGCCGCGGGGCTAGGCGCCCCCTTAGCCACGATGTCCGGCTCAGCTGTACGACAGATTAACATGTTTGAAACATGTTTCGTTCATATTTAGGGATGGGTGGTGTGGCAAATTCAGGTTATATCCGGCGTCGTGAAGAAATGGGCAGGGCGTAATGATGTTTTATGAGGAGGCCCTCCACTCACCGCAGACAAATAGGCCTGAATACAGCAGGGGTTTACTATTGTGTCAGGTGTATGACGGCCTATAAGGACGCAGACATATGCCCAAACTGCGGAACAAAAAAGGAAGAAGGGTAGGAAGAACGGGAAAGAAGACAAGCCAAGGGTAAATTTTTGACAGAGAAGGTAAGGATTAATTCTAATAAGTGGGTATAAAGTAGATAAACCACGAGTTCATATTGATAGGGGAGCGTAGATGGGAGGGACTATCACCAAAAGCTTGGAGGTAGTAAGTAGGACTGGCAGATACGTGGTCGGCTACAGAAGCACCATCAGGGAGATGTTGAATAGAAAGCCGGCGGTGGTGGTGGCTTCGACGAAGTCTAGCAGTTCGTTGTTGAAACGGGTGCGGATACTGTCTCAGAGCACAGGGGTGCCGCTGCTGTTGACAGAGCTTACCCCTGCCGAGCTCGGGCTGGCCCTCCGTAAACCCTTCCCCACATCCTTTATCGCCATAACCGACCCAGGAAGCTCCGACATCGCTGAGCAGGTGAGGGCGGAGTCCGGTGAGTGAAGGCGGCATAAAGCTAACGGAAAAAGAGATGAAATACATCCAGATGTTTGAGGCGGTTACAGGCACAGCTGTGGTGGACTGTGTTGAGGAAGGGGATGTGCTGACTTTTGTGGTCAGGAAAGGCGACCTGAAAAAAGCCGTCTCAGGGAGCGGTGCGAAAATCAAGGAGCTGGTCAGGTATTTTAGAAAGAAAATAAAGGTCGTGGAATACGACACCGAGGCCTCGAACTTCATCAAAAACCTCTTCTACCCAGCGGAGGTTGTAGAGCCTGTAAGGCTGCTGGAAAAGCCTGATGGAAAGACAGTCGCCATAGTCACCATTAACCCCCGCGACAAGGGTGTGGCGATAGGTCGCGACGGAAAAAACATCAACCTCGTCCGCCTACTTGCTAAACGCCATTTTAACATAGACCACGTCATGGTCAGATAGGGTTTATTAAGAAAGAAAAGATTAACCTATACCAGATGCCTGAGGAAATCAGAATATTCGACCAGTGGAGTGTCGAGGGCATAGAGGTGTTAGATGAGGGGCTGAAACGCTACATAAGCCTCAAACCCGTCATTATACCCCACAGCAGCGGAAGACACGAGCACCGGCGTTTCGCAAAATCGCAGGTAAACATCGTTGAGAGGCTTGCGACGATGCTGTTAAGGCCGGGTAAGAACGGCGGCAAAAAGTCTAAAGCACTTACAGCAGTGAAAAACGCGCTGTGGATTATCCACCTCAGAACGGGTAAGAACCCCGTCGAGGTGCTTGTAAGGGCCGTTGAAAACTCCGCACCACTCGAAGACGTGACAAGGCTAAGCTACGGCGGCATAGTTTACTTTAAGGCCGTGGACATAAGCCCGCAGAGAAGGGTTGACCTAGCGTTGCGAAACCTGGCTCAGGCAGCCCGTGAAAACTCCTTCAGAAACCGTAAAACAATCGATGAGGCCCTAGCAGACGAGCTAATCCTAGCCGCCGAGAAGGATACAAAAAGCTACGCGGTGAGGAAGAAAATAGAACAGGAACGCGTAGCACTGGCATCTCGTTGATATTCCATTTTTCGAAGACGCCGCGGTATTCATGTGCACAAGAGTATATTATGTGTAAAAAAATATTAAAATACGACAAGAGCACCTTATGCGCATGATTCCTGAGCCCTCCAGTAAATGGTGGGACAGAGAAATAGAAACTCTCAGACCCGCGGAAAGGGAGGAAAGAATCCTAAAAAAACTTAAATGGTTGCTTAAATGGTGTTGTGATAACTCTGTCTTTTATCACAAGCTGTATGAGTCTACTGGTCTTGATATTTTTGGCATACAAAGTCTTGAGCAATTTTCTGAGAAGGTTCCTCCAATAACCAAGTCAATTATACGTTTAGAGCAGGAACATTATCCACCATTCGGTAGAATACTTTGTAGCGCTGATTATCAGTTTGTTATGGCGAGCTCGGGTACAACAGGTCGTCCAACCTATGTGCCTTTCTCTCAAAGCGAATTACAATCCATAGCAGAAGTCCATTCCCGGATAATGTGGAGTTTCGGAGTTAGACAAGGCATGGGTATTCTTATTGCTGCGATGTTTACACTCTACGCAGGGGCTTGGGGGGTTTACTTGGGATCCCGCAACATGGGTCTAAAAATCTATCCAGCGGGAGGTGGAAGCCCTGGTGTAACGGTAAACGCTATAAAAGCAGCAAAAGACTTAAGACCCGAGGTACTATACGGCACTCCATCGTTCATACAGCATTTCTTTGAAAAAGCAATAAATTTAGGTTATGATGCTTCGAAGGATTTTAACTTCAAAATAGTTTTTGGATCCGGTGAGCCAGGTCTTTCAATTCCTTCTATTAAACAGAAAATCAAGAAAATGGCGGGCGACGGGGTAAAGGTTATAGATACAGGGTCCATGGTTGAGGCTATGCCATGGATGACCAATGCTGAATGTGAGTATGAAAACGGAATGCACCTATGGCAGGACTTTGTATACACCGAAATTGTTGATCAAGACGATTTCACTAGAAAACAGTATGGGGAGGAAGGTGTTCTGACATATACTTCGTTGGTGAGAACCACATACCCGCTTATCAGATATTTCTCGGGTGATGTAAGTCTTTGGACCGATGAGGAGTGTGAGTGTGAGAGGACCTACCCCCGGCTACCTAAAGGTATTTACGGGCGCTCCGATGACATGATAATAGTCAAGGGAGTAAAAACATTTCCATCAATTATCCAAGAGGCGGTTGAACGAGTGCCTGCATATAACGGCGAGTTTAGGATAGTTCTGGGCGAAGAGGCTGGAAAAGAATACTTGAAATTAATCGTTGAGGTTACTAAGGAAGTGTGGGATAAATTTTATGACAAGTTGTATAAAGATAGTGTTGAAGCAGAGTTTAGGAGGGCTGTGAGAGACAGTATAGGGTTAACAGCAGTTGTTGAGCTGGCACCACCGAACAGTCTAGAGAGAGCATTACACAAAGCGAGGAGAGTATTAGATGAGAGAAGGATAGCCAAAGAGTTGGCCGAGTTTAGAGGGTGAAGACTTGAATAACATGAAACTTCAGGAACTTATTGCTAAAGCCATAGAAGGCGACAGAGTTTCCATCTCAAAAATAATAACAAAGTTAGAATATGGGGATACAAAGATTTGGGACGAGTTCTTGAAAATAGTAAATCAACAGAAAAAGGCTGAGAAACATCATTTTATTGGATTCGTAGGCCCACCAGGAGCTGGCAAAAGCACGTTAATTGCGAATCTTGCAAAAAACTACTTTAAAGCAGGAAAGGTAGGAGTTTTGACAATCGATCCATCAAGCCCATACACAGGAGGATCTTTTTTGGGAAACAGAATTAGAATGTTGGATGCATTAAGAGGCATGCAAAATGTTTATTGTAGAAGCTTTGCAAGTCGTGGTTCTCTGGGCGGAATGTCTACGGAGGCCTATATGGCATCAAAGCTGCTTTCAGCATGCGGATTCACAAAAATACTGCTCGAGGGGGTCGGTGCCGGACACCTAGATATAAAACCACTCCTTTATTCACATACTAGGGTGATAATCTTAACACCTGCCTCCGGCGATTATGTACAAATGCTTAAGTCAGGGGTTATGGAGTTGGGCGATATATACGTCATAAACAAATTAGATGTGGGGAGTCCACATAAAATAAAGCAAGAGCTTGAGGAGGTGGTTAATCTAAAAAGCCATACAACCGGGTGGAAGATACCTGTGCTGCTGACTAATGCTGTAGAGGGAATTGGTGTGGACCAGCTCGCAGAAGCAATTAACATACATTATGAATATCTCCTTTCATCTGGACTGTATAACGCTAGGTGTAAGGAGATGGATATGTCAGAACTTAAGGACATATTTATATCATATGCCGTGAAACATTTCGAAAAGATAGTTGCCGAGGATAGCCAATTTTTAACGGCCTATAGAAATATTTCAAGCATCAGAGAAATTGTTGCCGGAGTGTTTAATAAAATAGTGCAAGAGATTAATGCGGAGAAAACCGCTTCAATTGAAAATGTTAAGGTGGGTTAGATGTTAGATGTTGCTTCTGAGGCAAGACAAATAAAAAATTTAATAAACGTAAAAGGCATAACAGGTTTACTGCCTCAACTGACTGATGGGACGAAACTCTACAACCCCAACGCTCTCAAAGAAATAGCTGATCAATTAGCGAGCTGGTCTCAAAAAGCCGGTCATACGGATTTCGAAATCTCCAGCTACACCATTCTTGGAGTAAAAGATAGATTAAAAAAACCTCTTTTCGCGACACCATTACATGTAAAAGACCTTGTCTATACCGAGGAGATCGGCTATCCGGGCGAAAAACCTTACACAAGAGGCATACATTACACTATGTATCGCGGGAAAAAGATAACCATCAGACCTATTGTTGGTTTCGGTACCCCAGAGGATACAAACAAGCGTATACATTTTCTACTCAAAAGTGGTGCAACCGGTATTAACATCGTCTTCGATTTACCAACAATCCAAGAATACGACAGTGACCATCCCTTCGCAGCTGGACAGGTAGGCCTTTGTGGGGTAGCCATCGATAGTGTAGAAGATATGAAAGCTCTTTTCAAGGATGTTCCATTAAACGAGTTAAGCATCTCACTTACTACCCACTACCCCTCAAATACAATGATATTGATGTCTATGTATCTCGTGGCTGCGGAGGAAATGGGAATCGATCTGGGAGAGTTGAGAGGTACCGTGCAAAACTGCCCTATAATGGAAACTGTTGTTAGAACCTCACCTGAGTCATTACCGCCAAAAGCTGTGTATAAACTCCATGTGGATAACGTGGAGTTTCTTAGGAAAACCGTGCCAAAATGGAACTATGTTACATACAATGGATACAATTTAAGAGAGGCAGGGGTGGATGAGTTTACTGAAATAGCGGTCGCCTTTGCTAATGCCATAGAAACATCATTACAGTTAATGAGTAGAGGTCACAGACCGGATGATTTTCTTGATAGGATGGCGTTTTTCTGGGGTATTGGAAACGATTTATTCCTAGAAGCGGCGCGAATGAGGGCAGCAAGAAGACTTTGGTACAAGATTACAAGATACGTCTTAGGCGCTCAATCTCCGCGGTCTTGGTGGTGCAGGTTCCACGTTCAGACATCCGGAATATCCCTAACACGTGAAGAACCACTAAACAATATAGTCAGGTCTACTCTCCATGCACTTGCTGGAATCTTAGGTGGAGCGCAATCGATGCATGTTAGCTGCTATGATGAAGCATATTCGATTCCGACAGAGGCGGCCCACCTCCTAAGCCTTAGAACCCAACAGATAATTCTGGAAGAAACCGGAATCGCAGATGTTATAGACCCATTAGCAGGGTCGTTCTATGTTGAATGGTTGACCAATGAATCTGAAAAGGGGATCTTATCCGAGCTCGACATGTTGCTGAAAGGTGGTGGGATAATTAACGCGATAGAGGAGGGCGTATTACACAGAATTATCGCCGAGTTTTCGTATAAGGAACAATCAATGATACAGGAAGGAATCATCAAGCTTGTAGGGGTTAACTGTTACAGGTCGGATGCAAAAGTACCAGAGATAGATGTGTTCAGATACCCGCCCGACGCCGAGGAGAGACAGAGAAAGAAATTGGAAAAATTAAGGAAAGAACGGGATAATGAGACTGTTGCTGATAGGTTGGATGCAATTAAGGAGGCAGCTACGCGTGAGGAAAATCTTTTCCCATATGTGCTTGAAGCCGTGAGAGAACGTGCAACTGAAGGCGAGGTTTTCAATGTCCTGAAATCAATATATGGTGTTTGGAAGCCTTTGGTGAGAATATGATGGAACCATCGTTAAGAGGTGTCAAGGTTATAGTTGCTAAACTTGGGCTTGACACCCATTGGAAAGGTGCCATAATTGTAAGCTACATGTTGAAGAACGCTGGAGCAGATGTTATATACCTGGGCAACAGCATGCCTGAAGATATAATCAACACTGTTATCGACGAAGACCCCCATGTAGTGGGCGTTAGCAGTCTGGGCGGGGCCCACTTGTCGCTTGGCTCTAAACTGATTGAGCAGGCTAAAAAAGAGGGGGTTTTCGAGGAAAGAATTTACGTAATGGGTGGAGTAATCCCGCCACAGGATATCCCGACACTCTACCAATTAGGGTTCTCCCTTGTTTTTGGACCCGGCACTACTGAAAGAGACATCGTCACAAACATAGTAAAAAAGCTTAGGGAGAAAGGACTTTTAACCACCTCTTGAAGAGATTAAAAGCTATATAGCTTCTTTGGATTTTCAATACATGGCGAGCCCAGCGATGGAGAAAGTTTACTACTACGAGGATTTTGAAGTTGGGCGAAGTTTTACCACACCACGACGCACAATAACTGAAGCCGACATCATTAATTTTGCGGGTGTTAGCGGCGATTTTCACGCACTTCACACTGATGCTATCTACGCGGAAAATACGATGTTTGGTGAGAGAGTCGCACATGGGCTGTTGACAATCTCCATAGTTACCGGCTTGTGGATGAGGTTGGGGATTTTTGAAGAAAATCTCATTGCTTTTTATGGAGTTGAGGGGCTAAGGTGGATAAGACCTGTCAAAGCAGGTGACACTATATGGGCTAAACTAACCGTAGGCACAAAGAGGGACAAGGATAAGTCCAGCGGCGTGATTGTTTTTAAAAACGAGGTGTATAAACAAGACGGTACGCTGGTGGCTGTTTTTGACGCCCTATTGTTGATAAAGAAAAAAGTTTGATAATACTCTAATTATGATGAAACAAGTTTCCAAATATTCTTTGCGACATTAATAATTTCTGTCAAGAAGGATGGCCCGTAATGAGCAAGGGTGTCTGCTGGAAGTGTAAGTATCTTTTTATTAGTTACCGCCCTAAGGTTTGATAAACCTCTCGACTGCATTATTTGGAGAGCTTCGTTTTTATCTGGACGTAGGTTTTTAGATTCGTAAACTATAATGTCGGGGTCGAATTTCCTTAAAGTTTCAACAACATCTACGGTGGCGTATCCTGTGACTTCCATACCGTAAACATAGTCTTGAGATATATTTTGAAATACATTTTTTAATCCTGCGAGATTTAACGCATGGGTAATGTGATTAAAGTAGGCGGGAATAGTTGGCCCGCCTAAGTCTATCTCAACGTAGACTGAAGGGCTCAACCTATACATCTGCTTAAGTTCTTCGCCAAGTGCTCGTAACTTTTCCGCATATTTTAATAGTTTTTCACATAACTCTAAGGCCTTATCATTTTCACCAATAAGCCCACCGATTTCAGAAACCATAGATAAAATAGAGTAGAGATCTTTAGGATAAGGTATGGGGTACGTGGGATATCCGAGGGCTACGAGCTTCTCCACAATACCCCTCTGTGCACCCGTAGTGGTCAGCAGTAGGTCAGGCTTTAGCTCGGACAGCTTATTCTCCAACACCATCGTGTAACTTCCTACCTTGGGCTTTGAGAGAGCCTCAGCCGGTCTATGACACCAGCTAGAAACTCCTACAACTCTATCACCAGCACCAAGCATGTAAAGAGTCTCGGTAACCGAGGGGTTTAGGCTGACTATCCTCTGCGGTTTGTCGACAAAGTTAACCCACCCGACAAATGGGTTATATATCTTCAAACCCTATACGATGTGTTTTCAGAGCGCCTTAAAAACAGATTGCTCTATCCGATAAATTCGGTTAATGACAGGGGCGCTCTAAGCTAGCTTGTTAACCAACATCATGCGGAGGGGTGAGCTGTCGGCGTTAAATAGGTCGCGTTGATGATAAAGTAGGTCAGCCAGTCGTTGCGAGGTCTTTCATGGTCTGCGCTGTCTTAACAAAATCTCCCACAGCATTCTCCAAACTATACTTCATCCTCCACCCAAGCTCACTGAATGTCCTGTTCCCATCCATCTCAAGCGGCCAGCTCTCCACGATTCTAACAGTCTCAGGGTCTGGCGAAAATACTATCCGGGGTTCGGCCACATACTTTCTTACCTCCTCCGCTATCTCGAACGCGGTTGGAGATATCCCGGGTATGTTGTAGATGCGGGATGGAGCATCTTCAACCTCCAGCAGACGTGTCAAAGCACCGACAGCATCCTTCACGTATAGGATCTGCAACCTAGTTTCTCTACGAACAGGGACCGTGTACGACTCCCCCAAAGCCGGTTTTTCAACCATCATCGAGGCATAGGCCGATGCTCCTCCCGGCCCCCTCCCATAACCAATAACGGCGGGCAACCTCGCGGCCCTAAAGTCGACCCCGTATTTCTTTGAATAGTATAGTCCGAGGAGTTCGCCGAAAACCTTTGAGATACCGTATATGGTGTCAGGGCGTTGCGGCGTGTTTTCATCTACCCGTTTGAGTCCTCCGCCGAAGCTTGCTATGGAGCTGGTGAACACCACACGTTTGACATCAGTCAACCTAGAAAGCTCTAAGACATTGATTGTAGTCTGGAAATTGGGGGCTATTGAGCCATATGGGTCCTCCTCGGCCTTGGAAGAAAGGACGGCCCCCAGATTGACAATTGCATCGAAGCCTCCTAGGCTTTTCCAGCATGTGAGAAGATGTGGGAGTAACGACGCATCCCCCTTGAAGTATGTGATTTTCTTATCAACCAGCCTCCGCGGAGGCGGATATGGGTCTAATATGGAGACCTCGTAACTTTTATCCAAAAGCCCCAATGCCAGATACCTTCCTATAAAGCCGCTTCCGCCTACAAGGAGGACACGCATGGTTGAGTAAAAGCCATATTATATTTAAAATTTTTTGGGATCATTACAGAACTATGCAGACCTTCACCATTTGGCCATCCCTCTAAAAGCCCCTGAAAATATGAATAGTTTAATACCCTTTGGAAAATTGTTAAAACAGCATGGCTGTATCGAGGAGGAGTCTACTGGGCTACATGGCTGCGGCTTCAGCGGGGTTTTTGGCTGGGCGGATTTTGACACAGCCAGCAACCGAAAACATCACTCCACAGTCGACTGGGACCGCGAAAACCGAGCCAACTTCACCAATTAAAGTTGGTGTCCAGACAATATTAAGAGGCCCAGGTGCTGTTTTAGCGGAGCCGCTCCACAAGGGAGTCGCCCTCGCAGCCAAGGAGATAAATGATTCGGGCGGGCTGTTAGGGAGAAGGATTGAGGTGGTGCTCAGGGAGGAGCTGGGGGTTGACCAGACCGTCAGGGAGTTTAGGAGGCTTGCGCTGGCCGATGGGGCTACGCTTTACGTCGGCGCGATTGAAAGCGTAAACACAGTTGCTTTAGGCCCCGAAGCAGAGTCTCTGGGTCTGCTGTCGGTTTTCGTTGACGGTGGAACTGAGAAGCTCTTCAGCGATGTTCTTCCCAAGCCCAGGCTTGTTTTCAGAACCTCAAACATCGACACAGTCGACTCATACGTCACGGTCAGAGGAATCGCTCACTGGTATCCTCAAACGAGGAGGATAGCAGCATTGTATCCTGACGACCTTTACGGCCAGCTCATTGCCGAAGTAGTTAATGTAGCGTTGAAAAAGCTGATGCCAGACGCTGAAACTGTTTACAGTGGATGGCCCCCACCCTTCACTACAGACTACTCAACCCACATATCCTCAATGATCCAGAAAAACCCTGATATGGTGGTAGTCGCCCTATGGGGAGGTGACTTGATAAACTTCTATAGGCAAGCCATGGCTTATAAGCTATTCAAAACCGCAAAGCTCGTCTCCACATACGGTTTCTCAATCCCGCCACACCACTTCTCAAAAGACATGCCTGAAGGCTCCATAATGGGTGCGCACGCCAACTACTACTTTCTATACCCATCTTGGGATATTTACAACTTAAACAAGATGTTTAACGAGAAATACTATGAGATGTGGAAAGAGTATCCTGGAACCCACGCGGAGCTAGCCTATACCTCTCTCATGGCTCTAAAAACCGCTGCCCAAAAAGCTTACAACATAGTGGGAGACTGGCCTGACAGATATGAAATAGCGGCCGGCATGGAAGGGTTGGGTCTGCTGGCTCCAGGAGGGTTCATACAATACCGGGCAGAAGACCACCAAGCCGTAAGAAACCCACCCATCGGCCGCACCGTTAACAGCGATAAATGGCCGTTTCCCGTATGGGACATCGGCGACCTACTTGTTATACCAAAAGAACAGGCAGTTCCACCCCCACATACAAAGATGGTAGACTGGGTGATGTCGACCAAATGAAAACATTCGCAATACTAGTCGTTACCCTCGCTATTACACAGTTTTTTGTAAACATAGGTTTAGCTGGTCATGAAAATGTGCAGTACCAATCATACTACCCTCATGAAATCCGCTTCCTGCAGGTTGACAACCTTGATTTAGCCATAAAGCTGTTCAAAAACACAACTACTTCAGGACGTGTGGAAGGCTTGCACCTTTACCTGGGAAAGACAGATAAAGCAGAGACAAAAGCCAACTACACATTAAAATACCTAGACTTCATAACCAATATCTATCTTCTGAGGTTTAGCGAGTTTAATCAACATTTACGAAATAGTACAATCAGATCCATTATAGCGTATGGATGCATTAAACGAAATGAGCTTGCAAAAGAAATGTTAACAAGTCCCTTATTCATCCCGCTTCTGCCATATCACAGAGAAACCTCCTATGTCAAGGATTTTGAAGATAGGCTGAAAACTATCGAATGTACCGATCTTTTAAAGGAGCTTAAGATTCTAAAGGTTGGTTTTACAGCTGGACAGGCAGACCTAGCCGACAAAATAATAGAGCAGATAAAAAGCAACACAGGCTTTAAACTAAATGTGGTAAAAGTTTCAAGTTCCAATGATTGGGATATATTGGTAACGCGTATTGACATGTCGAGCTATTTTCTCTCGAAGTTATCATATATTAATGGCGTCTATTACGGAATTGATGTATTCGAGGGCGCAACCTTCATTAGGGATTTGTTTCTTAACGGGAAAGAAAAACCTGAACAGCGTATAATGAGTGAAGAGGATTTGTTCTTGTATACTCGTTCAATTGTTTTAGAATGGTATGAAAATGGTTTTACATATCCGCTGATGTACGATACCGAATACTACATTTATAACGACGATTATGATGAGGGCTTGCATAACATGGCTTGGTCTCCTCTAGTTGGTTTAACGGAGCCCTCCGCGTTCTTTAGAACTGTTAAGATCAAGCTATTTCCATGGAATGGTTGGCTTTTAGTCGGTTCTCCAACTGTTGATAAATGCAAGTTTAACCCATTTCTTGTCCCCAGTGATCAGACCTGTTATGGTCTGTGGAGTGTGCTTTCTGACCCCGCTTTTGTTTTAAATCCCTACAATCTTACTTTCGAGCCGAACAGGGTAGTAGCTCACGAGGTTATTGAGGGCGATTTTTCCTTACCGTCGGAATCGCTGTATTTTGACGGTAATGATGTTAGGGTCGTAGGTGGGGAGAAGATAGGTGCAAACGTTAAAGTCCTATACCGTGTTTTGCTAGGACCATACCACCATGGTGTGGATATGGATGTGGGGGATGTTGTCTATGCTCTACATTTTATGAAAAAATGGGTTGAACGTGATGCCGAGCTGGCAAAGACAGCTAAACGTGTTCTGGATACTTTAAAGGGGGTCAGGGTCTTAAACGTAACCGAGGTTCCGTTCATTATCCCGAATGTTCTCAACTCAACAAAAAGGTATCTGTGGATTGAGGCATACATGAAATTGGAGCAGGTAAATTCCGGCAGAGTGGCTGCTTTAACCCCGCCTTGGAGCACGCTACCGTGGGAGATTCTATATCTCCTAGATACAGTGCTTGAGGAGGGCAGGCTTTCCATCGGAGATTTAGACCTAGTTGACAAAAGAACAGTTGACCTCTTAACTGAGAAGCTTAAAGAATTCAGGTCTGTCGATGCGGTTCCTTTACAGCTTAGGGGCATAGTCAAAGACATCGAGGCGAAAAAGAGATGGGATTCCTTGATGTCTTGGTTTAATAATACAGGTAACCTATTGGTCACCAACGGCCCCTACAAGCTGGCGAAAAAAGGCGGGTCAGAGATTGTATTGAAGGTTTTCAGAGACCCCACGTATCCCCTTGGCATAGGCTCATACGACCATCTGAATGTTCCCAGGTTTGCACGTATTTCGAAAGCATCGCTCTACAACAATACCGTGGTCAATGGTCAGACAGTTCGGTTTGAAGCACATGTAGAGGTTGAGGACATCCTGTTCCATGCACGGAGTTACTCTAAAGAGTTCAAAGGAAGCAGCGCCGCACAGATATTTGTGTATTTGGTTGACGAGGTTGGGAAAGTTTATTATTATAATTTGGAGGGGACACCCAGTAAAGAAGGTGTTTTTAGTTCGTCTCTGTCTTCCGAATTGGTTCGAACACTGCCCCCTAGAAAGTATTATTTGTTCATCGTCCCCATTCCGAGCTACCAGTACTACGGCCTGCCAGCGACAAACAACTACATGAACACAACATATGTGAAAATACTGTTAAACATACCGGGAGGTAAAACAGATGATCCCTCTATGGGTGCTTGGTTGCTCCTCCTCTTCGCCCCCGCCGTCATCCTAGCTATTTTTGTTTTCAGTAGGGTTCTCCGTAGGTTGGGTATGAGCCGGGCTCGCCGATGATTGCGTGTCTTGAATATTCTGTGGATTGTTCTGAAACCTTCGGCAATTCTCCCCATGAGCGTCGTCCAGCTAGGAATGCGTTGTCGATTCTCATTAGCTGTGTAACAAGCTCCGTTGATGATTTTAGAATTATCACATGTCTACTGTATGGTTCCAAGAGTTTCTCTCTATATGCATCCGTCAATTTTCTCGATAAAACATCGAAACAAGCTCCCAACTCGCCGTTTTTATGTAAAGCATTGAGCGTTGCGAGTTTCTCCAAAACATCCACACCTGCCGATTCCAGTAGTGCTTTCGGGATGGCCTCTAGGGATTCAGCATATGCTTGGATGGCGAGTTGAAGTTTACCGCCGATGGATAGTGCCCGTTTTCTCAGCCGTTTGGAAATTTCCAACTCAACCGCACCCGCGCCTGGAACAACGCGTTCCTCGATTAGGGCCTGATGTAGAGCTGTTATAGCGCTTTTGACGACGTGTTTGAGTTCGTCTGCGAACATGTATGCACCGCCCCTTATCATTATTGAGACGGCCTTAGGTTTTCTACAGCCCTCCACGAAAACCCAGTTTTCGGCACCGATTATCCTCTCCTCTACGACTTCTGCGTATCCTAGGTCGCTTTCCTGCAACTCGTCTGGTGTGGGAGCAATTTTTGAAGACGTTGCAGCGGCAAGCATTTCAAAGTCAGCTGCATTAATATCTCTAACCGCCATGATGCCTGCCCTACCAAATAAATACAGCAGCTTGTCGTTTATCCCCTTTTTGCAGAAAACAACGTTTGCACCCTTGTTTCTCACATTCTCAAACATCCTTTCCAATATCATTTCCTCCTCTTTTTTGAAAACACCTATATCGGCGGCGTTGGATATTTTTATCTCATGCCACCATTTAGTTCTCTTCACGTCCATGTGGTCGTCTATTAGGGCTATTTTTGCATCAACTATTTTCTTAGGGAGAAGACTGTGTTTTAGCCTGTTCTCCAGCACCAACCCCTTTATAAATCTGGAATCCAGCGTATACCCCCCCGCTTTTACAACTATTTGGATTGCTTTTTCAGGTTCAAATCCCCTGAAGCCGGTGGATGTGTTTTCTACAACGGTGGTATAGGCATCCACTATGCATTCGGCGAGGGTTTGAGCGGATGAGGGGCCTAGGTAGCTTTTCGCAAGGGTTGTGCGAGCTATGCCGGTTAACGTCTCTCTATCACTGGGGGTTATTTTAACAGCTATATCGGCTAATTCCTCCAGAGCCCAGTTTAGAGCCATTTTGTATCCTTTAACTATTGTGTTGACATGTATCTTTTCATTGATTAGCTTGGCCGCTTTCTCCATTAAGGCTCCGGAGAGCACCGCATATGATATTACGCCGTCCTTCAGGTTTTTATGTATTGATAACCCTCCTTCAACTAATATTTTTAAAATCGGGTTCGCTCGTACGGGTTTGTAGTTTTTGTCATATTTTGGTGAATAATCTTCCAGCAGGTATTCTAAGATCTTTACACCCCTCGATGTTACCTTTATGTCTTCAAGGTAGTCCACGAGAACTTTGTAGGCACCCAGTGGGCCGAGGGATGTTTTCAACATTTCACCAACAGACGCTACAGCCGCCATGCTGTACTTCCACAAATCGTTCTTCCCCATCTGTTTAGCCCCTGCCGAAAGCGTCCGCATCATGGTTTCTGGAACTCCTTGGGGAAAAGTAGTATATATATTGGTTTAATCGATTGAGGGTTTAAAGTAAAAGTTTATATATTGACGTTTTCTTCAACTATCCACTATGAGTGGGGAAAAGCAGTCGAGGAGAAGCTTCATAACCGCTGTGGGGGCAGGCGTCGTAGGCCTCGCTGTAGGTCTTGCAGCTGGCTCGCAGGTCCTGTCGGCTGGAGAAAAAGTGGTTGAGAAAACAGTGACCTTGGAAAGAACAGTAACACAGCAGGGGGGTGCGGCTACAGTTACACGTACCGTCACTGCTGGCGGAACAGCTAGACCAACACCAACCACTCCGATCAAGGTTGGGGCACAGTATCTCTTCAAAGGTGGTGGTGCAGTTCTCGGCCTACCGGGAGCCTATGGACTGAGACAGGCCATTAAAGAGATAAACGATGCTGGAGGAGTTTTAGGGAGAAGGGTTGAGCTGCTTGAGAGGGATGAGGGTGCGACCGATGCCACTGTAACCGAGTTCAGAAAGCTTGTCTTAGAGGACAAGATCGATTATTACTTTGGTTTGATTTCAAGTGGCAACACACCCGCTGTAGGCCCTGAGGCCGAGCAGAACAGAGTTCTGACAATATTCACTGACGGCTGCACAGACCTACTGTTCGAACAGGCAGTACCTAATCCGAAATATGTCTTCAGAATAACTAACATTCAGTCGAGTGACGCCTTCACAGCCGCGGCTGGAGGTGTCAAGGTATTATTTGACACCGGTGTTGTTCCGAAAGACGCGAAAGTGGCTGGCATACATCCAGACTACGCATACGGCCGTCTCATCCACGACTTTGGCACAACAATGTTGAAGAAGATGGTCCCAGAAGTACAGATACTTGACCCGCAGTTCGTCCAGCTCTTCGGTGTCACGGATTTCTCCGCACAGATAACAGCCATACTGGCTCAAAAACCCGATGTCTTGCTGACATCCCTGTGGGGAGGTGACTACATCAACTTTTACAAGCAATCCATAGGCTATGGTCTGTTTAAGCAGGCCAAGTTTATCACCACCCTTGGGTTCGGCGGGTCACCGCAAACAGTCGGCAAAGACCATCCGCCAGGACACATAATGGGCGTGCATGCCAACTACTGGTTCACCCACCCCGACTGGACGACATGGCCGCTAAACAAAACCTTCTCGGAAAAGTTCTATCAGTTGTGGAATGAATGGCCAAGCTTCGAAGGGGAGGGCGCCTACGTATCAGGACTCATGTGGAAGTCGGCTATTGAAAAGGCAGCTGGCCTCGTAGGAGGCTACCCAGATCACACAGAGGTTATCCCAATACTGGAGCATATGGGCTACTATGGGCCGGCGGGATATGTGTGGTTTAGAAAGCAGAATCATCAAGGATACAAGAACGCCGTTACAGGGGTTGGCGGTGAAGACCCAACATATCCGTTCGCGACAATGACACAGGTTATCTCGATCCCAATAGAGAAGGTCTCCGCATCAGCTGAGTACCCAACTAGTAAGGCGTGGTTAGAAAGCCTGCCAATTGGATACAGGGCATAAAGCCGTTGGCCATCAAAAATGATAGACCCATCTATTTTTTTATTGTCATTATTTAACGGCTTATTATATGCGTCCGTACTTTTCCTGCTTTCTTCGGGGCTTAACCTGATATATGGTGTCATGCGTATAATAAACCTCGCTCACGGAAACCTCTTTGCTTTTGGCGCATACATCTGCGTCTGGTTGCTAATTACTTACGGCTTACAATCATTGCCTATGCCGGCGTGGTATGTGCTGCCGCCTCTGGTGGGGGGGGCCGTGGCCGCTGGCATAGCTATGGTGGTAGAGCCTACTCTCCTGAGACCCGTATACAAGAGGCCTGAGGAATTCCAGCTTTTAGTAACTTTTGGGGTCATGCTTGTTTTAGCGGATTTACTACTCTTGATTTTTGGAGGCATACCGATCGCTGCTAGGGAACCGTACTTTGTAATGGGATTCATAGACCTAGGGGTTGCGAACTATCCCATTTACAACTTTGTGATAATAGGTCTTGGTTTAGGTGTTGCAATATTCCTGTGGTTTCTAACGTATAGGACCCGGTTTGGAACAATGCTTCGGGCTACGTCTCTCGACCAATCTATGGCTCAGGCGATGGGAGTAAATGTGAGAAGACTTATGACCCTAACCTTTGTACTGGGCTCGTTCATAGCCGGTATGGCTGGGGCATACCTTGCGATAAAAGACACCGCCACCTTAACTCTAGGGGTAGAAACGCTTGTCCTCGCATTCATTGTGATGGTCACGGGCGGTCTAGGCAGCATGAAAGGCGCGTTCGTAGGTGCCTTGGTTGTGGGATATTTAAGGGTGCTGGTGACCTTGTTGTATCCGGAGGCTGAATTAATGCTCCTATGGCTTGTCACAGCCGGAATACTGCTAGCAAGACCTCAGGGACTTTTTGGAGGACGTTAAGCATGAAGCCTATACAGATATTTCAGAATTTCGGCATCATTCCATTGTTAGCTGCCTTCTTAGCTTTCGCCCCCACGCTTGCGCAGCTGGGGGTACTAACAGAGTTTCACATAAACCTGCTTACGTACGGCATGGTCTTCGGCTTAGCTGGTCTAGCTTTCAACATCCTATTGGGTTATGGAGGTCTTCTATCCTTCGGCCACGCAGCATACTTCGCAGTGGGAGCATACACCGTCGCAACGTTGTACAGATACCTAAGGATTGAAAACCTGGAGGTCTTAATTGCTGCAGCCATCTTGACCTCGTTGGTTGTGTCAGCATTTTTCGGACTCGTAGCAACAAGGTTTACAAGAATATTCTTCGCGATCATGTCGCTTGCATTAACACAGATCGTGTGGGCAACAACTCTGAAAATATACTGGTTTACCGGCGGATCCGATGGAATACGGGTTCCACACATGGCTCTCCTAGGAATAGAATTTCAAAAGACCATGGCCAGACCTGAATACCTATCCTCTGTCTTCTACTACTATACTCTAGGCGTGTTCATCGCAGCCGTCCTGTTAGTTTGGTTGATCCTTCACTCACCTTTTGGCAGGACCCTCCAAGCCACAAGAGATAATGAAGTAAGGGCAGAATTCATCGGAATACCTGTTCGGAGGTATAGGTGGATTGCCTTCACAATCTCAGGTACGTTCACAGGTTTGGCTGGCGCTCTATTCGCCGTGCTGAACGGACATGTCACACCTGAGATATCGAACTGGATTTTCTCCGGCAACATTGTCTTTCTCACGCTACTTGGTGGGTTTAGGACTTTTGACGGCCCGTTAATAGGCGCAATCCTCTTCATATTCATTAGACAATACGCCATGGGCTACACCATATACTGGGAGCTGGTTCTCGGCGCTATCTTGATAACGATGGTTCTTATATTCTCAAGGGGCATTATGGGGACACTTTATCAATATCTCGGCATCGCTCCCGGCATGACATCGTTGAAAACCCCCTCTATCGCTATAAAGGCTAATATACCGACCAGAAGTTTGAAAAAGGGAGGATGACCCAGATATGGAGGCCGGCCAGCGACCAATTTTACGGACAGTGGGTTTGAAAAAATACTTTGGTGAGGTAAGGGCCGTTGACGGAGTTGATTTCTCCATAAATCCCGGTGAAGCTGTAGCGATGGTCGGCCCTAATGGTGCCGGAAAAACAACGTTCGTAAACGTTATCACGGGTTATTACATGCCGGATGGCGGGAAGATATTTTTTGACGGCAAAGATATAACACACCACTCACGTATAAAGAAAATTAAGTTGGGCATTGCCAGGAGCTTTCAGCTCGTAAACCTCTATGAACAGCTAACATGCCTCGACAACTTGAGAGTTGCCATCCTCTCCCGTGAACAGATATCACATGTTTTTTGGAAAACACTTGACAGTTACAGAAATGTCACAGAAGAGGCTTTTGAAGTGCTCGACACCTTTGGCCTAAAAGAAAAAGCATATGTTCTGGCATCCGAGCTTCCAGGCGGAATGAGGAAATTACTCGACATCGCTGTAGCCTATGCACTGAGACCCAAAGTTCTCCTCCTAGATGAACCGACTAGTGGTGTGGCTTCTAAAGAAAAACATGATGTAATGAAAATAATCGTGAAAGCTGTGAAAGACAAGAGAATAGCATCACTAATAATCGAACACGACATGGAAATTGTGTCCAGCTACTCCGATCGAGTGGTTGTATTCTTCGACGGTAAGATTATAGCTGACGGAAAGCCTGTAGAAATACTTGAAAACGCTGAAGTTCAGGAAAAAATACTGGGTGTTAAGATATGAGCAACCTACTTACAGTTGAGAAAGCTAACTTTTTTATCGGACAACTCCAAGTTCTGCGCGATATTTCCCTTAACATAGCCAAAAACGAGAGCATAATGCTGATCGGCAGAAACGGTGCGGGAAAAACATCTACACTTAAAACAATCATGGGATTATACACACTCACAAGCGGCCGCATTATATTTGACGGAGTCGACATTACTAAAATTCCAGCACATCAAAGAGCTTCAAAACTTGGAATAGCTTACTCACCTGAAGATAGTAAAGTCTTTCCAGACCTCACCGTTGAAGAAAACATTAAAATGGGGATCTGGCTGGCTGGAAATAAGAAAAACGACGACAAAGACATTATGGAGACTATTCTCAACATATTTCCAGAGATTAAGCGACTGATGAAAAGAAAGGGGATTTATTGCAGTGGAGGTGAGAAGAAAATGGTATCGGTGGCGAGGGCGTTGGCGCTAAGGCCAAAGCTGATTCTACTTGATGAACCGCTGGAGGGCCTCGCCCCGGTTGTGGTGCAACGATTCAAGAAAGCACTAACAGATATAGAGAACATGGGTATATCGCTTTTGATAACAGAATCAAATGTAAACACAGCGCTTTCATTAAACAGGAAAACCTTAGTGATAGAGAGGGGTGAGATCATTTACGAAGGTGAGCCGTCAGAGATATTAAAAAGGGAGGACATTTATAGAATTGTCAGAGGTGTTTAAAAATACTTCAATAGCCATCACCACATTCATATTATTAACCGCATTAATTGCGGGAGCGTTTTCCCATAAAAACCATGGAGGAGTAGAGGTTGACGGATATTTAGTTGACGTGCAACCGCAAGTTTTCACAGCAGGCCGTACGTCCGATTTTTTCGTCCTGATAGACTATAAATCTAATGAAACGGAGGTCCCTGGGCTTAATGTCGAGACGAAGATAAAAGCTGTGGGGGGCGACGGGTTTAAAACCGCATCATGCAGGGAAGTGGCTGCAGGTCAATACATATGTGCACATAACTTCGAAGGCGCAGGCGAATACGTGATTGTAGTTAGTTTTGACTCATTAAGTGCAACCTTTCCCGTCACAGTTAAAGCTGCGGACAGCGGGGCTGCCTCAGCGCCACTTACCTACCTCATGATAGTTGTCGGCGGCGGGTTCCTTGCCATTTTATCGATGAAGGTTTTAAATGGATACCGATTTAAGAAGAAACAGCAGGCCTTATGATAATTTCGCTTCCGGAAACATACACCAACCCCATCGCGTATAATATTAGGTATGTCCCTACAACTATCAATAAAAAACCGCTGACCTTGTGCAGCATCACCGTCCTCTTCCCCAGACCCCTTAATAAGTACCCCTTCCCAGCGTAGGAAAGCAGTAAAGCGGCCAACAAAGGTATCAACGCACCACCCCCGTAAGAGAGAAGAACGGCCGTTGAATAGAGCATGTTGTTTAAAGATAGGGCTGCGGTGCTTATGGCTAGAAAAACAGGTAGAGTGCATGCTTGGGCTGTCAGTCCATAGGTGATGCCGAAGACGTAAAACAAATGAGGTCGGCTGAGTAACGTGGGGGAAAACTTCAACGTTGTTTTGAGAAACGGAAGGGATGTGCCGACTGCTATCAAAACCCCCATCGCAATCAATACCGCTGCGGCTGCGTACTGTAATAATTTAGAATAACCCAATACGTAAACACCGATAAAACCTAAGGCAAGCCCCAGCACAGCATGAACAGTTAAAATCCCCCCAACTATTACAGTTACTGTAAGCAAGAGATTACCGGCTTCAGCTTTCCTAGCCATAAAAAAGGCCGCCAAGCTGGGGAGCATGATATAGCCGCAGGGTGAGAGGACTGTTAACGCACCAGCGCTTAGCGAGAAGGATAAAAGCAGCAATAGTTGCTCAGCCATAATTTAGCCTACCTGTATAACAACTAAGGGTTCACCAAACTCCTCCTTTATCTTTTCATACTCTCCCTTCGCCAGTAATTCAATTATTCTAGGATAGGCGTTTTTGACAAACTCTATCTGAGCATAATTCCTATAACGTTCAACACCTTTGCCGTCGAAAAATATATGTGCGAAAAGCTGCTTGATTTCAAAGTTTATTAGAAAATCAGCAGCGTTTTTAGTTAAATACCCGTAATACTTCCAATTCAGATCATAGTGTTCCTTATACTTCAATATCTTCTCACGACCCTCATTGTATATGAAAATCGATATTATCTCGAATTGGTCTCCGTATTTTTCATAGATATTTCGTAGATAGCCCATGGAGTGAAGCATTTCACAGCTGCCGCAACCGATATAGGTGATCTCCAGTATCACTGGTTTACCAGTCCCCAGAAACTCGCTCAGTCTAGCTGGCCTTTCACCATCGCTGGTTATCAAAACAAATTCAAAGTCCTTGACATTCGTAGTTAGATGTGTTTCTTTATTTCCTGTTTCGTTTGACGGGTTGTATAACACCCCAGCACCATTTAAAACCAGGAAGAGAACACCGAAAAGTAAGCCTGCGATTATCATAGAGGCGAGCTCTTTTTTCCACCTCATGTACACATACTATTAATGGCCACCTTTATTAACTTTTCTGAATAACACCAGCAATCACTCTACGGGCGGCACAAGACCTTTTGGACGTATAAGAAGTAAAACGAGTACAGCAAGATAGATCACAACGAGTTCAAGCCTCGGCAGGAACGTGACAGCCAGAGACCTTGTTACCGCAACGATGAACGACCCTATGTATGCCCCTTTAATGCTTCCTAGGCCACCGACCACAATTACGGCAAAAGAGAGTAGCAGCATGTCTACGCCCAGCCCGGGAATGGCGGAGGTAATTGGGACAATTAATGCCCCTGCCAAAAAAGCCAGCAACATAGAGAATGCAAGCGTTGCGGCAAAAGTTTTCTCTATGTTTACACCCATGGCGCTTGCCAACTCGTAACTGAACGCAACCGCTCTAACAGTTTTACCAAATTTCAAACGATAGATAAACAGCCAAACAACAACCGAGCAAACAGTCCCCCCAACTATTACGAAGACGTTGTATAGAGGGTAGTCAAGTCCAAACATGTTGACAGAACCTAAAATGGTCAATGGGTTTCCGGCCTGAATAGGGGACGAGCCCCATACAACAACCACTACTTCCTCTAACGCGAGAAGCAGCCCGAATGTTATTAATAACTGCTGGTAATCTAACTTATTTTTTAATCTGCTGAAAACGGATAAATGTAGAACATAGGACATTGCAATACTTAAGACAGCGCAGAAACTTACGGCAGCCGCAATGGCTGCGAACCCTAAAAAAGGATACAGGGCGGATATTGTGATTGCTGCAGTATAGGCTCCGAGCGTTATAAAAGCTCCATGCGCAACATTTAGGATTCTCAATATACCGTATATTGCGTTAATCCCCAAGGAGACAAGGACAAGTATATTCGCAAAAAGCAGACTATCCAGTGCAAATAATAGAATTGTGGAAAAAATATTCATTTGAGGAATCCTCCGAGATTTCTCAAAAGCTTAACTAAGTCATAGCTTTTTGAGGCCGACATCATGGACAACATTAGGAAAACACCTAGGATGAGCCTCCAGTGAATGGTTAACAGTCCAGACCATTCCCTTAAGATGTTAAGCAGCAATGCACCAAAATATGGTCCCACAACTATATTTTGCATAAAAACAGAATACGCAAGAAACTCCATACCTACATCCCAGTGTATCATATGTGGGTCGACAAGCCCAGAAAGAATAGACCACAACCCCCCAGCAACACCTGTGAAAGCTCCGCTAGCAGCGAACCCTATTGTCCTAAGCAGATATATGTTTAAACCAACATCAGCTGACCTCTCCTCGTTGTGTTTAACAGCTCTCAAAGCTTTACCGAATGGTGATTCACGAAATACGGTAAAAATCACTGCCGTTAAGACAAACCAAAGTAACAGATAGTTGAAAAAAACCATTCTCAGAAAAGCTATTCTGCTTTGCCCTATTATAGTGGTTCCCATGATTGTTGTTGGATGCGACTGCGATACTACAAGCGGGATTGGTAGCCCTGTCGCTCCATAGGTATAATGGATTATTGCATGTATGACCTCCGAGAGGGCGAATGTTAACATGATGAAGTGAAGTTTAGTGTATCTACAGCTTATCAAACCAAGTATGGTGGAGACCGTTAACGATGAGAGAAACGAGTAGATAATCAGGAGATCAAGATTATACAATTCCCAGTATAGGTTGAGGAGCGCTACCGTGTAGGCGCCCACAGTGAATAGTGCTATGTGTGCCAGCGATATCAATCCTGCGGCATATATCAGGAAACCTAGGGATATAGCTACGATACCGTAGATTAAGCCATAAGAAATTTGGTTAAGCCAGTAATCATTGACAAACATTGAAGAAAAAAAGTTAACAATCGCTACTAAGCCTACTATTAGTAATTGTTTCCTCAAACTGGCTACCCTTGTTTCTTCACTACAATGGTTCCCTCCATTGGGTTGCAGAAACAAAGCATGCATCTATACTTGTAAGTTCCCTCCTTTTCAAACCTGTAACTCCATTTTTCATTTTCTTTCAGCCATCCTGAGTTGAACAGGCCGTCAAGTGATTCTACACTGTGTGGTCTGAAGTCTTTGTTAATCCACACCACCTCGTCTCCAACATTGATTTCCACATAGCTGGGTGAGTAGAATCCCTTTACTGAGAATGGGTCCGTCTGATTTGTACCCATCTCGATAAACACGGTGTTGTGATGAGGTTTCGCCAGATTCATCTGCATATAGATATAGACTATTAAAAGAATCCCTGAAATCGCTGGAATCAGAAACCACCGTGTATGGTTTCTTTTAACCAATCTTTACCACGCCCCTGCATTTTATCTGTCCTCTGGCTAGGCGTGAAAAGCCTTCATTAACGTCTTCAAGCTTAAACCTGTCTGTTACAAGCTTTTCCGGCCTTATCAGCCCGCCGCCCGCTAGTTTTAAAATTGCCGGCATATCAGTCCGCGTCCTCGCCCCATAAGACCCTGTTATCTTCACCTCTCTCCTGACAATTCTTATCAGCTCAAGCTTTCCCTCAACCCCTACCGGCGCTATCCCAACCATCACCACCCTTCCACCGTCCTTCACAGAGTTTAAAGCCGTCGCAAAGGTGTTAGGATTACCCAGCGCTTCGAAGGCAACATCAACGCCTCTTCCATCGGTTATAGCGGCGATTTCCTTAACGACATCCTCCTTTGAGGGGTTTAACGTATGTGTTGCACCAAGCTCCTTCGCCATCGCTAACTTTTCCTCGCTGATATCTATCGCGATAACCGGATACGCCCCCATTAAAGATGAGAGATAGACAATACTCATCCCAACACCACCTGTTGCTATGACTGCCACAGACTCTGTACCTTTCAGGTTTGCTGAGTTTTTTATGGCCCCATAAGCTGTGAAAACCGCGCATCCAAGAACAGCGGATTCATGGATGGGGATGTTGTTGGGTGCTTTGAAAACGGCTGTTGAGGGTACGACAGCCAACTCGGCAAGCCCGCCCATGCTGTACATCCATACAGGGGAGCCGTCCTGTTTGAAGAGCCTAGTTTCGTTGTCGTAGAGCTTACCTTGCAGACGGTTAAGTGCGAAAAATTTTTCACAGAGGTTGTCAAGACCTTGGACGCAGTAGTGGCATTCACCGCACGGCATTATGAAAGGGCAGACAACCCTGTCACCTGCCTTGACGTGTGTCACATCCTCGCCCACATCTTCAACAACCCCTGATATTTCATGGCCTAAAACCGCAGGTCGAGGAAACCTGACTTCTCCCTTAATCACATGAAGGTCGGTGTGGCAGAGTCCACAGGCGGAAACCCTAACCAGCACCTCCCCCCTTTTCGGCCGAGGATTCCTAAGCTCCTCGATTTGAAGAGCTGTGCTGCCTTCAGACAATACCGCGGCCTGCATGACTTATGCGAATTTTTATTTTATATAAGTTTTATACTGCTTAAATTTTTCACCAACTGTGGTATGAGGCTTCAGCTTCTGTGAACAGTTTGTATCTTTTAGGCTGGCGTTTGGTTCTCCGTGAAATACGTAAGCTTTGGGTTTTGGAGGGCTGTGGGTATCTGCTTACTTTGAGAGGAGCCACCTAACTCCCTTTATGTATTCCTCAACATCCATCTCCGGCGTGAAAGCTATGCGTAGCACGTGGTTTCGGTCAGCCCCAATTACCAGCGTATAATGGTCTACTGGGTGATTTCCACTCTTGTAAGCCTGGTTTTTATCTGTAATTATGAGGTTGTATAGCTTTAAGACGGCATTGACCTCTTCGGGGCTTCCTGAGAGCCCTATTATTTTCTCATGGAAAAAGCTGAGGTATTTTTTCATGAATTCAGGCGTGTCTTTCTCAGGATTTGTGGTCACGAAGATGAAAGCCACTTTGTCTGCGTCGGGTCCAAGCCATTCTATTGTTTGTTTGAACTTTAACAGGGTAAGGGGGCAGACACTACATCCACTGAGCTGGCCAAAGTAGATGAGGACGGCCTTACCCTTAAGCGATGAAAGGGTGAATTGGTTTCCGTTATGGTCTATTAAACGGAAGTCGGGAAGCACATGCATCCCCTGGATTTCTATGCCGGGCTTCTGTCTCTGAAAAATCCCGGCACCCAATGTGGCTGTAAAAACCGTTGCCACAATCCCGGCCACCACAGCAAATGTTAAATACATGAGTAGCCGTTTTTCCATCAAATAAAAACCGCGACGGCGTGCTTTTAAATTTTGTCACAAGTTTACCCCACTTATGCAGCTGACTGTTTTGGCTGTTAGTCTCAGCCAAGGTTTTGGGGCCACAGGCAAGTGGGGTTGCATGGATGCTGTGCGTCTAAAGGTTAGGGGATTGTGTAGTATGATGTTTGACCTATTAACCAAGACACCGCCTTATCTTTGCCGCCCGCAACAGCTCCTCCCCGGCTGAGATCAAGTCGCCTTCGATGAAGGAGATTAGGAAGTTGTTTACTATGTTGCTGTATTTTCTCTCGGTTGTGTTTTTCGGGCCTATTCTGATGTTTAGCTGGTTTTCCAACGTTTCTAGGCTTTCGACGTAGAGTGGTAGGATGTTTGTTAGCGGTTTTAGTGTGGGGTTTTCGACGCCGGCGAGTAATGTGTTCACATTCTCCATGCAAACATATGACGCTGCTTTCGAAAGGTCTTCCCTAATGTTACTGTAGAGTTGTTCAACCGCGTCGTATTCTTCTTCACTGAGGGTGTTTAACGCATTCAACCCGATTAGCTCGGGCGGGAGACCTAGGCTGTAGAGGACGCATGCGAAAGGAATTGCTCGCGGTAGCTCGACATCTTTGACTCTGCGGCCGTATGAGAACATCCCGATGTGCAGTTTACGGGCCCTGCGGCTTGGCACCAGTTTAGTGAGGGCTGTGATGGTGGGTGCAGCCATTTCAGCAAACCTCCTATATCCCTCTGACAGCTTCGTCACTATCTTAGCCATGAGTTCATGGTCTATGGCTTCGGGGTCAGGCAGCTCGCGGGTTGGAAGGGCTTTGTTGAGCTTTGATATAGCTTCGACCACCATGTTTTCTGGATAGTCGTATCTAAATGCAGACTGGATAGTTACCGTGGATACTTCACCGTATTCTTTAAGGAAATGCTCCAAGTTATCGGGGCTGAGACCTCCCCTGAAAGGCATTGTGCCGACACCTATTATCGGATATATCTCGATTCCAGTATATTGTTGCGCCTTCGAAAGCCTGTGAAACGCTATCTTCGCGATTAGGGTTGCCGCCAAAAGTCCGTTGTTTAGCGCAGGGTCACTCCGTGCTATGAAGACCCTGACATGTTTCGGCGAAGTCATCTCAACATAGCTGGTTATTATGCTGTCTATGTTCAGAATACTCTCAAAGTCTTCAAAGAGGGGGATGACCTCGATTTTCTCGGGCCTTACCTCGCCTATTATGTCCCGGAGTCTGACGTGGGGATAGTCTATGAAGACATCCCCAAGCTGTACTACGCACCGCCTGTATGTGTTGACGACTTGGATGAGCTGGTGTGCGGAGGCTGTGAATGGGAGTATTACCTCGAAAACGGGTGGGACCGCCGTCTCCCCGTAGAAAACCTTTGCGGCATCGAAGTGTTTTGGAATGCTTTGAAGTGTCTCGAAAAATATCTTCCGCTCACCCTGTTCCACTGCCGGGTTAGGTATTCGGTAAGTCAGGAAAACGTCTCTGCCGATTATTTTGTTGCTGAAAACATCTCCATACTTGGCTAGGAGTTTGCGGACGACGTTTAGGTCGACGTCCTTGCCCTCAGCGTCCCACATGGCCTCCTGGCATCCGAGCCGGACCCAGCTGTTGAAAACCTCGTCAACCTCGTCGTCTCCCGCGATGAATGGTGTGTTAAGCCAGGGCGGGGGGCTGGCGTTGTCCGGGTGCTGGGAGCTCATAGTCTTTGGGATAAGCCTGTCCATTGAAACCCCACCATGTCATTCACGTGTGTATGGGATGCCTAGGGCCGCTGGGGCCCCTACCCTATTCCTGACTGATTCGAGTGAAAGCATGGTTAGCGTGATTATTGTTACTATGTAGGGCAGCATGAGCAGGAACTGTGGGAGCTGTGCAGCGACGCCTAAAACTTGGAGTCTGAACTGGAGTGTCTCAACGCCTCCGAAAAGTAGGGCGCCAAGGATTGCTCTTAACGGGCTCCATGTGGCCAGTATAACTAGGGCCAGGGATATGAAGCCCCTTCCAGCCGTCATTCCCTCCACCCAGAAAGGCTGGTAGCCTATGAAGAGGTAGGCGCCTGAAAGGCTTCCCAGAATCCCGCAGATGGCCATCGACATGTACCTTATCCTGTACACATTCACACCGAGCGAGTCCGCCATTGAGGGGTTCTCACCGCAAGACCTCAGGCTCAGGCCAAACCTTGTCTTGAAAAGGATGAACCACATTACGACGCTGAGCGTGAAGGCAAAGTAAACGAGTATGTTGTGGTTGAAGAAAACAGGCCCTATGACCGGTATGTCCTTAAGATAGGGTATCGGAATAACGGGAAGCTTCGCAGCCTCCTGTGTTATAACCAACCTCTCAGGGGTTTCCGGGTTCAGGGCCAGTATGAGTCTTTTACGTATCTCTGCCGCCGTTATCAACCCGCTCACCCCAAGCCCGAGGATGGTGAAGGCTAGGCCGACGACGACTTGGTTTAGTTTAAGGCTCACTGAGAAGACTGCGTGAGAGAGCCCGAGGACGAGGCCTATGAGGACTACTGCGAGCAATGCAGCGCCATGCCCCAACGCGTTTGTGAAAATGTATGAGACGGCGGCGCCCGTGATCATCATACCCTCCATACCCAGGTTAAGCACGCCAGACCGCTCAGCATACGTCTCTCCTAAAGAGGCGATTAGAAACACTGTACCCGCCGCAACTGCACCGGCTAAAACAGAGCTCACCCAGCCAACATCTATCATTTAACAAGCCTCACCCTGTAGCGCTTGAAAAACTCACCCAATATAATCATCAGGAAGATTGTGGCTTGGAATATTTGGACGGCTGCGAACGGTAGGTTTAAGGTTGCTTGTATTACGTCTCCGGCCACTATGAGGCCGCCGAAGAAGATGGAGGCTGGGAGTGCAAGCCACGGGTTCAGGCCTGCGAGGAACGCTATGATGATGGCTGTGTACCCGTATCCGGGTGAGGCCCTCGGACGCAGCCTCCCTATTATACCGCTCACCAAGACCAGCCCACCTACACCCGCAAGCCCCCCTGCGATGAGGCTGCCCGTCAAAAGGGTCCTCCCGACTCTCACGCCCGCGTACTTAGCGGCCTCGACGTTCTGCCCTAAAACACGCATCTCAAAACCGACGGTGGTTTTCTGTAAGAGGCCGTAAAGTACCGCGGCTACGGCTACCGCAGCCGGGAATCCGACGTAGGCTGTATGGCCCAGGAAGCTGTCGAGCCTAGCGTATTCGGGGAACGGGACTGAGAGCGGGAAACCAAAGCCTTTCGGATCCCTCCATGGACCGTAGATTAGAAAGTCGACGAACAGGATTGCGACATAGTTTAGCATGAGTGTTGGAAGTATCTCGTTAACCCCGAGGCGTGATTTTAGGAAGGCGGGGATAGCACAGTATAGCCCGCCCGCGAAAAATGAGGCGAAAACCATAGCCGGCAAAACCAGCGGCGGCGGGATAAGCTCGTAGTAAACATGCATAAGCACAATACCTGTGGCAGCCATCATTCCCATGTATATTTGCCCGTCTGCTCCTATGTTCCAGAAATTCATTTTGAAAGCGAGACATAGACCTAATGCTGCAAACCCCAGCGGCAGCCCCCTCAAAACAGCCTGCAGAAGCGTTGCAGGCGTTGTGAAGACGTAGAGGATTTTGGAGAGGGTCTCGTAAGAGCTTACGCTGAGGAGTTCAAAGATCAGGCTTGCGGCTATGATTGCGAGCACTATGAAAAAGGCAGATATAGCGGCCGAGAGCCTCCGTGGGATTTCAAGCCGTCTCTCAAGCCTGATAGCCATTCTAGACCTGTACCTCCACTTTCTTTACCCCCGTCATCATAAGCCCAATCGTTTCTGTGTCGTACTGGCCGCGGCTGAGGGTTCCGACTATTTCACCCCTGTACATCACCATTATTCTGTCACTGAGCTCCATCAACTCCTCCAACTCCTCAGAAACCAAGAGCACGGCGACTCCCTGCTGTGACTTCTCAACCAAGTACCTGTGGATGTTTTCCGTAGACGCTATGTCAAGCCCCCGCGTCGGATAGGCTCCGAGGATGACTCGAAGGTTCGGCAGGGTTTCCAGCTCCCGCGCCAGCACAAGCCGCTGCATGTTTCCGCCGGAAAGGTTTCCAGCCTTGTTGCGTGTCGACGGGGTGACTATGTTAAATTTTTCAATAAGCTCTTTCGCCCTCGCCTCGAACTTCTTCGAGTTAATCAGTATGTTTTTTGAGAATTCCGGCGTCCTGTAGGCCTTTAGCATCAGATTTTCAGCTACGGTCATGTCGGGTGCCGAGAAACGGAGGGCCTCCGCAGGTATGAAAGCTATTCCTGCATCGATTATTTCATACGGTTGACGGTTGGTTAGGTCGGTCGAGTCCAGCAAAACCTTACCTGAGACCACTTTCCTAAGGCCAGCTATGGCTTCCAGCAACTCCTGCTGCCCGTTTCCCGAAACACCCGCCACCCCCAGTATCTCACCCCGGTAAAGCTTGAAAGAGACTTTTCTTACCGCCTCCAACCCTTTGTCGTTAAGGACGACAAGGTTGCGGACCTCTAGAACAGGTTTGTCTTCCATGATTTGACGGGCTGACTTTATCTTCACAAGCGGCTTACCGACCATCAGGTTGACGAGTTCCTCTATACTTGTCTCCTTAGTATTCTTTGTAGCCATCGTCCTGCCCTGCCGCATAACCGTGACCCTATCGCTGACGTTCATGACCTCGTCTAGCTTATGTGTTATGAGGACGACGCCCATACCCTCCGCCGCCATCTTACGCAGCGTTTGAAAAAGTACGGCTGCTTCTTGCGGTGTTAATACAGATGTAGGCTCGTCTAGAATCAGTATCCTAGCTTTCCTGTAAAGTGCTTTTAAAAGCTCAACCTGCTGCTTCTCACCCGCAGAAAGCTGCCAAACCTTCGAATCCGGAGAAATCTTCCACCCATAGCTCTCGATTATTTTAGAAAGTTCTTGGTTGATTTTCTTCGTGTTTAAAATAATTCCTGCTTCCTTGATTCCCAAGATGACGTTTTCAGCCACCGTGTGCACGGGTACTAGCTTGAACTGTTGATGGACCATGCCTATGCCGAGCCTGATGGCGTCGCGGGGGCTTCTTATCTCAACCCGTTTACCGTAAACCTTAATCTCCCCGGCGTCGGGTCTGTAAAGACCGTACAAAACGTTCATCAGGGTTGTCTTACCCGCGCCGTTTTCACCGAGGAGGGCGTGGACCTCCCCCCTTCTCAAACTAAAGCTCGCATTATCGTTGGCTAATACGTTAGGAAAGCGCTTAACTATACCACTCATCTCCACCAGATATTCGTCTACCGCCATGTTACGCCCCAGTTAAACGGCTATAAATCATTTAAAAAATATGTGGGGGTTTTGTAGCTAGGCTCTGGGCAGCTCGCTTTCTACGTATTCCACGAACCAGTCCATCTCCCATAGCATCTTCCAGTCCGCGCGCTCTGTACCCTTTATCCTTACCTCGCCTCTCTGGTCCCTTATGGGCTCCCCGAGGTTTCCTTCAACGCTGAACGGCTCAAACAGCAGCTCCTTCATCTCCTCATACCTTCGTTTGATCTCCACCTGCCACTCGCTGGGGATTGCTGGGTGGAGTTTACCTAGCTGCAGCGTTCCATCCACCTGTCCCGCCGTGCTTTGCTCGACAGGCCGTCTCCAGCGGTAGGGCATGTAGTCCCCTATTCTTGTCCAGATGTCGACGGAGCGCCAAGTGTTGGTTGCAACCATTCTGTAGAAGTCGAGGTATATCGGGCCCCAGTTCACTATCTGTCCTGTCAGGTGTGAATTAGGGCCATACTGTGACATGTCTCCATAATGGCTGAAGCTCCAAACCCTCCTACCCTTCTGTGTTGTGTACTCCTCGGCGACCTGCAATGTTGTCGGTGAGTCCTCTGTAAATGCGAGCACATCCGCGTTGGACTGCTCAACCAAGGCTATCGCGGCCTCCCTCGTCTTACCGGGGTCGAACCAGCTGAACAGCCAGCTTACGTAAGCTTTTATGTTTCTGCCGGTTCTCTGCTTATAGGAGTAGTTAGCGCCCAAGACGAATGCGTTTATGTGTCTTACAACCTCCGGTATGGGGAATGCTGCAACATAGCCGACGATGCCTGTCTGTGTTACTGCTCCCGCAGCCAAGCCATTTAGATAGTAGAGCTGGTAGAATTCGGCGAAGGCGCTGCTCATGTTCTGGGGCGCGTTGCCCGCCGCCCCGCTCCTGTAGCCCGAGATGTGTACAAAGTATCTGTCGGGATGCTTTGCCGCAACCTCAGCGGTCGGGTCCATGTAGCCGAAGCTGGTCGTTATAACCAAGTCAGCGCCCTGGTTAACCAGTGTTTCTATCGCGCCAGCCGACTCAGCTTCCGGGACGCTCTCGATGTAGGAGCTGTCGACGTTTTTGAAGATGTTGTCGGCCCATTTACGTCCCTCGTTGTGTGCATAGGTCCATCCAAAGTCACCTACGGGGCCTACGTATATGTATCCGACTTTGAGACGTTTGGGTGGTGCTGTAACGGTAGTTCTTACGGTAGTTCCCGGACCGGTGACTGTGACTGTCCCGGCTGGAGCAGTCACGGTTCTAGTTACCTCGGCTGGGGCCTGAGCCGAACCGACAAAATAGCCTGCAAGCCCGCCCACAACCGCGGCCGCTGCCACAGAACCTGCAGCAACTCCCGAAGATACGGCCAGAAACCGGCGCCTCGATATTCGGGCTTTTTCCTTCATCAATAACATAATGCGTGGCGGATATTTAGAGTTTTTGGAATCAGTCTATTACGAGGTCGACGAACTGGAATGTCACCGTGTCGAGGAGGCCCTTATCTGTTAGGCGTAACTCGGGTATTACGCTGAGGCTGAGAAGCGACATCGTCATAAAAGGCGAGACCCAGTCACATCCTAGACGTCTCCACACCTCGTAGGTTTTGCCCAGCTTGGCTGCTACAGTCTCAGCGGGCTCGACAGACATCAATCCAGCCAGAGAGAGCTCAACCCTCGCCACGACCTCGCCGTCGGCTACAGTCACAATTCCGCCGTTCATCCTTGCGTTCTCGTTGGCTGCGAGGGCCATGTCCCGTCCATCGTACCCCAATACAAGCAGGTTGTGGCTATCATGCGCAACAGTCGACGACACCGCACCCTTCCTAAACCCAAAACCCTGCACGAATCCGAGAGCCATATTGCCTCCCTTACCATGCCGCTCTATAACAGCCGCCCTCAGAATGCTGCGGTCGGGGTCAGGTAATATACCGGCTTTATCGACCTCAAGCCTCTCTATCACATGCTTCGTTATTACGCTCCCCTCCAGCGCCTTTATCACCCTTACACGCACCTCCTCGCCCTCATTCTCGTACGGAATCTCAAACTCGTCGGGCTTGACTGCTCTAGGCAGTTTCACGCTTTTCATGAACCTTTCAGGATAGCTGAAGCGTGGAAGGTCTTTAACCATCTTACCCTTCTCGGCCACAAGCTCCCCGTCGGCAAACACGGCTTCTATCGTGAACTTGGTCAAGTCCGACACCACTAGAATGTCCGCCAGCCTTGCCGGAGCTATACTCCCCAGCTCGTACTGGAGCCTGTAGCGCTCGGCGGGGTTGATGGTGGCCATCTGGATGGCGGTCAACGGGTCGACGCCCTCCTCGATGGCTCTTCGGAGACAGTGGTCCACGCTTCCATCCCTCAGTATTGACTCCGGCTCCTTGTCATCGGTGCAGAGACATATGTGCCGTGGGTCGATGCCCGTCTCCGTGTACGCCTTTACCGTCTCCTTGATGTCGAGCCATGCACTCCCCTCTCTTAGATAGACGTACATCCCGTTTCTAAGCCGTTCGAGGGTCTGCCTCTTTGTGACGCTTTCATGTGTTGAGGTTATGCCGGCGGCCACATAGGCTGTGAGCTCTCTGCCCAACAGCCCCGAGTCATGTCCCTCGACCAGCTTACCCGCCTTCAGCGTCTCAGATATCTCGGCGTGTACGTTTTCGTCGGCAGCCAAAACACCTGGATAGTTCATCATCTCCCCCAAGGCGATAACTTCCTCAAGCTTCATGGCCTCTGCCACGTTTTCAGGAGTTATTATTGCGCCAGGGGTTTCGAAACCGGGTGCGGCGGGTACGCAGGAGGGATAGGTGATGAATACCTTGAGGGGCAGGTTGCGTGATTCCTCAGCCATCAGTTTCACCCCGTCGAGGCCGAAGACGTTGCCTATTTCATGAGGGTCTATGAAGACCGTGGTCGTACCATGCGGGAGAACGATTTTCGCAAACTCAGTCACAGTCACCATCGAGCTCTCTATGTGGACATGTGGGTCGAGAAGCCCTGGGACAACATACTTCCCCGCCGCATCGTAAATAAGTGTCTCTGGCCCTATACAGGGGCTGGCGTCTCCGACCAACGCTACCCTGCCAAACCTAACCGCAACATCCACATTCTCCAGAAGCTCCCGAGTATGCACGTTAACTACGTTACCACCCTTAACCACCAAGTCAGCCTTCTCCACACCCAAGGCTGTCCGAACAAGGCCGCGGGTGACTTTGTACAGCGGCAGCCTCCCCATGTAACGAGCATCTATCAAGGGTAATATAAACAAGACGTATAAACGCATCACCCGAGACCTTTTCCTATCGCAGACGGCTAACGGTAAATGTGATACTAAACAAAGCTTAATAACGCTCGGTTGAAGATTTCAAATGATGGCAATAAGATGGGGGTTATATCTTCAGGACATGCATGTGCGCGAAATGGTTAGTCATGCTCAATTGGCTGAGCAGCATGGTTTCGAGTCCGCCTGGATTGCAGAGTCCCGTCTTGCACGTGACGCCCTCACCCCCATGACCGCCATAGCGACCGTCACCTCACGGCTTAAGGTCGGTGCAGGGGTTATCAACACTTGGACTAGGAACGCCGCCCTCATCGCCCAGACCTTCGCAACCCTAGACGAGCTGTCCGACGGCAGGGTCATGCTCGGGCTTGGAGCTTGGTGGGACCCTCTCGCGTGGAAGGTGGGCATCGAGCGTAAGGAGCCACTGACATGTATGAGGGAGTATGTGGAGGTTATCCGCAGGCTTTTCAGGATGGAGGAAGTTACGTTTGAGGGGAAGTTTGTCAAGATGCGTGGCGTCAGGCTTGACGTCCTACACGGGGCTGGGGAAAAACCCCGCAACATCCCAATCTACATCGGGGCCACAGGCTGGAAGATGATGGAGCTCGCCGGCGAGATAGGCGACGGTGTCCTGCTAAACTACCTTGTTTCGCCGAAATATAACGACACAGCGTTGGAATATATCAAGAAAGGGGCTGCCAAGAGGGGGCGAAAGCTTGAGGAGATAGACAGGCCACAGCTCATAGCCTGCTCGATGGATGAGGACGCTGACAAAGCCATCAAGCTTGCGAAGAAACATGTAACCATGACCCTTGGGCAGCAGCCCCACATCATGAAAGCCAGCGGCGTAAGCGAGGACCTCATCGCAGAGGTTCAGAGGATAATGGGGGGATGGCCGGCTAAGCCCGGCGGAATCGAGAAGGCCGCTGAAATTGTTCCAGACGAAGTGGTTAGGATGATAACGGCTTCGGGAACAGCTTCAGATGTTGTGGCGAAGGTTAAGGAATACATAGAGCATGGCTGCACCTCACCGCTTCTTCTCCCGTTAAGCGGCAACGTGGAGTACGTGGTCAAATCGATTTCAAAGGTGTAGCGGCCTTGGCCTCTGAGAGAACGCTGCTCAAGGGCGGCGTAGTTGTTACGATGGACTCGGCGCGCAGGGTGATACGAGACGGCGCCGTGGGCTTCGAGGGCGAAACAATTGTTTTTGTCGGAAAAGCCGAGGACGCCAAGGGTTTTGAAAACGTGGTTGATGTACGCGGATGCTTTATAATGCCAGGCCTCATATGCGCCCATACACATCTTTACGGGATAGCGCTCAGGGGGGCTGCCCTCAACATTAAGCCTTCAACCGACTTCCTTCAGAACCTGCAGCGTATTTGGTGGCCTGTCGACCTTCAGATGGACAACGAGGACGCATATGCCACAGCCTTGGCCGCCTCCATGGAGATGGCGCTCAACGGCACAACAACTTTCGCAGACACCTACTCGGCGCCACAGCATCCGGAGGGCTCGCTGGACGCGATAGCGAAGGCCGTCAACGAGGTCGGGATAAGGGGGGTTATCTCTTTTGAGGCCACGGAGAGAAGGAGCAGGGATGAGGGGCGTAGGGGTTTAGATGAAAACATACGGTTTCTCGCAAAAGGCGGGGAGGGGCTTGCCCGCGGAATGGTGAGCCTCCACGCATCCTTCACAATAACAGACGACCTCATAGCCCGCGGCGTCGAGGCCGCCGACAAATACAACGCTCCCATCACAATACACGTCTCCGAGGGCCCGAACGACGTGTACCACAACCTTGAGAGATACGGTAAACGCACCGTTGAGAGACTAAAGGATACTGGCCTGCTGGGGCCCAGGGCCATCCTAGCCCACTGCGTCCACCTGAATAGAGCCGAGATAGGGCTTCTGGCTGCAACAGGCACCCATGTGGCGCACAACCCGATGAGCAACATGTTGAACGCGGTCGGCGTCATGAAGCTGCCTGAAATGGTTGAGGCAGGCGTCAACGTAGGGCTGGGAAACGACGGCTACGTTTTCGACGGCTTCGAGAACATGCGGGCCGCGTTTCTGCTGCACCGAGTCGACAGACGTGACCCGGCGATCGTCCCGCCGCAGCAGGTGGTTGAAATGGCCACGGTCAACGCCGCCCGCGCATACGGCCTAAACCAGGTCGGCTCGCTCGAGGCTGGGAAGAAGGCTGACATTATCGTTGTGAGGCCGGAGGTTATGGCGACGCCCTTAACCGGAAACGTCTACGGTTATATTGTGAACGGCTTAAGAGGCGGTGATGTCGTCCACGTCTTCGTGAACGGTAGGCAGATAGTGAAAGACAGAGCCTTCACACTTATCGATAAGCGGGAGGCTGAGAGCCGTGTTTTGAAGACGGTTGAACGGCTGTGGGCGAAGGTCGGTGAGACACCTGCTGAGGCAGTCGAGCCGCTGAGGTTTACAAAATGATGCAGTTAAGCCGTCTAAGCCTCCCACGCATAGAGGTGTTGATACCCTCTTCGTTGGCGGAGGCGGTCAAAATCATGGATGCAGAGAAAGATGTCGCAGTAATAGCGGGCGGAACACATATCATTCACGCACTGCTCGAAAACCGAACACGTGTCAGAAAATTTGTAGACATCTCCCGTCTCGACGAGCTGAAAACAATACATGTAGACGGCGGAAGGGTACGTGTCGGAGCCTCAGTAACCCAGGCCGAGCTTGCGAAAAAGATGATGGGAAAAATAAAGGCCTTCGACTCATTCATGGAAAAATACTCCACACCGACAATAGCCAACATAGCCACTGTTGGCGGGAGCATCATGTTGAAAAAATGTTCCGAAGACCTCATACCCATACTTCTGACGCTGGACGCGGGACTCACATTCGCGGATAGAAACGGTGTTAAGGAAGTCAGCTTGGATGAGTATATTCACAGACCTATGCCGTCGAACATGATTTTGAAAGAGATTTCATTCAAAGTTAGCGGGGGCTGTGTGTTCGACAAGCTCTGGCTGGGTGTTTCGAGAAATCCGCTCATCTCGGTTGCGGCCTGCGTGGAGGGTGTTGAGAAGGTCACGTTTGCCAGAGTCGCCGTCTCCCACATGGACGGCTTCACGCCGGGAAGGGTGGTTTCTGTTGAAAGATATCTTGAGGGGAGGCGTTTAGAGAGCGGGGTTGTTGAAAAGGCTGGGAAAATAATGTCATCCAGCATTAATCCCTCAGCCGACGTTCTTGCATCCTCAGATTATAGGCGGGAGGTTGCGGCCGTTCTGTTGAGAAGGCTTCTAAGCGGTGTTGGGGCGTGATGCAGATGAGGTTTAGGGTTAACGGCGTCGACTACTCGCTTGAGGTTGAGCCTAACGAGAGGCTTTGCGACGTCCTTCGTAATAGGCTGGGTTTGATGAGTGTAAAGACTGGGTGTGGGGTCGGGGACTGCGGCCTATGCACCGTCCTCTTGGACGGCAAGCCGGCGCCATCATGTCTTGTGCTGGCCTACAGGGCATCCGACAAAGAAATAACAACGGTTGAGGCCCTTGGTACGGAGAAAAACCTACACCCCCTTCAGAAAGCCTTCATAGACGTTGGCGCTGTCCAGTGCGGGTACTGCATACCCGCGGCCCTGCTGGTCCTCAAACACATACATGACACTAACCCAGCTGCCCGACGTGAGGATGTGCGGCGGGCGCTTCGCGGCATCCTCTGCAGATGCGGCAGCTACCTTCGGTTCGAAGAAGCTTTTGAACTGGTGAGAGGAAAGTGAGCGAGGAAATCGTCGAGCGTTTCCGTCAGATAATCGAGGCACGGGAGTTTCTGGTGGTCGGTAAAAAGGTCGCCAGAGTTGATGCGTTGGACGCGGTCCTCGGAAGACCCATCTACACGGGCGATTTTGTCACAGGAAAAACCCTTTTCGTCAAAGCTGTTAGGTCAAAGCTCCCCCACGCATATATCAGGGGAATCGACACCTCGAAGTCTAAGGCAGTTAAGATACTCACCCACAGGGACATACCGGGGGTAAACGATGCCGGGAGCCTAATACCCGACAGGCCCCTGCTGGCCGTCAACAAAGTACGCCACATAGGTGAGGCGGTTGCCCTCGTCGTCGCCGAGAGCATGCAGGAAGCAGAGGACGCTGCGGAGGATGTGGAGATTTGGTACGACCCGCTCCCCGTCGTGAAAAGCCCGCGGGAAGCCATGTCGCCGAACGCACCCCGGATACAGGAGGATAGGGACAACGTAGTAACCCATTTCAAGATTAGGAAAGGCGATGTGGAGAAAGGTTTCAGGGAATCCGATGTAGTAATCGAAAGAACATACAAGACGCAGTTTATCACAGGACTTCCTTTAGAGATAGAGATTGCATACTCCTACCCAGACCGTGACGGTGGGATAACCTGTATATCCTCCATGCAAAACCTTTACGATGTTTACAACAAGGTATTGAAGATTCTCGGACTACCGGCTGAGAAGCTGCGTGTGGTCCAAGCGGCCACCGGAGGTGGCTTCGGCCCAAAGTCGGATGAGACACCCATCGATGTGGCGGCATACGCCTGCCTCGCAACCCACCACACCGGTAAACCAGCCCTCGCAGCCTTCACACGGAGCGAGGCCATAACAGTTCAGTGCAAGAGACACCCATTCGAGATAACCAATACAGTCGGTGCCTCAAAGGATGGACGCGTTCTCGCATGGAAATCAACCCTCCTCGAGGACACAGGCGCATACATCTCGAAGGGCCACCTTGTTATCGGGCGGGCCACATTCCACTGCACAGGTCCCTACGAGGTCCCGAACGTCTGGGCCGACGGATACTGCGTGTTGACGAACAACACGATGGCGGGGTCTACGAGGGGCTTTGGAGCACCACAAGCACACTTTGCGGCGGAAAGCATCATGAACGAGCTGGCCGATGAGCTCGGAATGTCACCCCTAGAGATACGTGAGATAAACATGCTCAAGCCCGGAAGATATACGGCAACCAGCCAGAGAATAGAGGATGACGGCTTGTTGAGATGTTATCGAAAAGCCGTAGAAGCCTCCTCCTTTGAGCGTAAGCTGGTGGAGTACGGTGAGTACAACAGGTTAAGCAAAACCGTCAAAAAGGGTATCGGTATCGCCTTGCTCTACCACGGAAATACGCTGGGGCCCGAAGGAGACGACTTCGCCACCGTCCTGACATACGTTGACAGAGACGGCACCGTCCACGTCCAGACAGGGCTGACTGAGTATGGCACAGGGGCCCTCACCTCCCTGGTTATCGTAACAGCCGAAACCCTTGGGATACCCACCTCAAGGGTGCGGCTTGAACGCCCAGACACAGCGGCGATACCAAACTCTGGCCCAACCGTAGCGTCAAGGACCACGGTAATAGGAGGCAGGGCTGCCTTGGACGCGGCGTTGAAAATCAGGGCCCTAGTGGCCTCTGTTGCCTCTAAAGCCCTAGGTGTAGGGCCTGAGGAGCTGGAGTTCAGAGATGGCCGGATACTGCACCCAAGCCGTGGGCATGTAACATGGGAGGAGGCTGTGCAACAGTGCTTTGAGCAGGGGGTTGAGCTGAAGGCCATCGGCCACTACATGGCGCCCCCGACAAAATGGGACCCCGAGACCGGTCAAGGCTCCCCCTACAACCAGTACACCTATGGGGCACTTGTTGCAGAGGTCTCCGTCGACGTCGAGACAGGGTTCATCAGGGTTGAGAGGCTTACGGCCGCCTACGATGTAGGCAGGGCCATCAACCCCCTCGGCCTCGAGACCGTCTTCCAAGGAGGAAGCATCATGGGCCTAGGCTACGCACTAACCGAGGAAATAATCCACGAAAACGGATACGTCGTAAACCCAGACCTCCACTCATTCATAATACCCACATCAACCGACTCGCCTTTAGAGATCAAGAGCATAATAGTGGAGGTTCCGGGGCCGGTGGGTGTTTTCGGAGCCAAGGCTATGGGGGAGATACCGGTTGTCCTCCCAGCAGCCGCCATAGCAGGAGCGGTCGCCAACGCCACAGGCACATACATCAGGGAGCTTCCCCTCAAGCCCGAACGTGTTCTGAAAACCTTAAAAATAAAGTAACAATCTACACAGACCATGACTCTGTTGGACCTACATGGCCGCGACCTGATATCTTCGCAGGATTGGAGCATTGAGGAGATCGAGGCAACGATGGAACTGGCCCGTAGCCTGAAGATCGCGCGATCCGCGGGGAATGTGCCGGAGCTTTTCAGGAATAGGACGATGTTTATGCTTTTCTACAACACCTCCACCAGGACGAGGGCGAGTTTCGAGGCCGCCGCCACGATGCTCGGCGGCCATGCACAGTTCATAGACTTCGCCACAACCCGCGGGGCCGAGGGAGAGTCGGTCAAGGACATAGCCAAGATGTATGAGAGACTTGGACACGTTCTGGGGGTTAGGATTCTCGAGTCAGCAGTTGACTACGTGTACGGCCGCGGCAACGCCGTAATCCGCGAATACGCAGAGCACTCCAAGATACCTGTCATAAACATGGCTGACGACATGTACCACCCCAGCCAGGCCATAACAGACCTCTACACATTGAAAGAGAAGCTCGGCAGGGTTGAGAAGAAGAAATACGTCTTGATGTGGGCCTACAGCGACAGAATTAGGAGCTGGGGAAGCATACAGGACGAGATGCTCATCTCAACCCGCTTCGGCATGGACGTCGTCCTAGCATATCCCCCGGGCTTCGACATAGACAAAAACCTAGTCGAGCTCGCGAAGAAGAACGCGGAGGAGAGCGGCGGCAGCTTGGAGGTTTCCCACGATTACAGGGAGGCTCTAAGGGGTGCTGACGCGGTATTCCCGAGGAGCTGGGCAAGCTACCAATGTGTGATGACGGGCATGAATAGATTCGGGAAAGATAAGGAGGTTGAGCTCCACAACAGGCACAGGGACTGGAGGCTTACGAAGGAGTTGACCGACCTAATGTCGAAAAACGGTGTCGTCACACATGTTTTGCCTGTGTTCAGGGGCCAGGAGGCCGACGACGACGTGATGGACGGACCACGTAGCATAATTTACGACCAAGCCGAGAACCTTCTCTACGTCAGGGCCGCCATACTCGCATTGGTTGCGGGAAATGTCTAGCCGGGTAGGATATGGGTCCCGGCCTTCCCTTCCAGTGCTTCCTTAAGCTGTGAGAGCTCTGCTATAACCGCCTCCTTCCCACCTGATTCCACAAACCTTATGCAGGCAAGGACTTTGGGAAGCATGCTGCCGCTGCCGAAATGGCCTTGTTCCAGATAACGCCTCGCTTCAGAAGCCGTTATTTTCTCCAGTTTTTTCTGGTCGGGTTTTCCAAAGTTGATGTATGCCCCGTCAACGTCGGTTAGTATGATGAACCTTGTTGCACCTATCAGCTCAGCCAGCCTCTCACCCGCAAGGTCTTTATCAATCACGGCCTCGACGCCTTGTGCGCGGCCGTTCTCCTCAATTATCGGTATGCCACCGCCTCCACTTGCCACAACTATGAAGCCCTCGTCAACAAGCTTCCTTATGGCGAATCTTTCAGCTATTATTTTAGGGTCGGGTGAGGGGACGACACGTCTCCAGCCGCCGCGAGCCTTGTCCTCGGAGAAAATGAACTCCGGATGCTCGGCCTTGAGCTTCTCCATCTCCTCCCGGCTGTAGAAGGGCCCCACAGGCTTGGATGGCTTCTGGAAGGCGGGGTCATTCTTGTCAACTATGACTCTAGTCACCACTGTTATAACGTATTTGTCTATGCCCCTCCTCTTCAACTCGTTCCGCAGGTTTTGCTGTATGATGTATCCTATGAAGCCCTGTGTCTCGGCCCCGCATGCATCCATCGGGAATGCGGGCAGGTTATGCAGCTTCTGCCCAGCGTCATGTCTCAGCAGGGTGGCCCCTACCTGTGGCCCGTTCCCATGTGTTATGACCAGCCTGTAGCCCTTCTCCACCAAGTCAGCCAGATAAACAGCTGTCTGCCCAACGTTTCTGTACTGCTCCTCAAAAGACCCTTTATCGCCTCTTCTCAGCAGTGCGTTTCCACCCAACGCAACGACTATAAGCTCACCGGCGTTCATGCATATCCCCAAAAACGGCTTTTATATTAACTCATGCCAAATATTCAGTCGAGTCCTCTACACCCGCATCCTTAAATGACTGTTTGCGTGCCAGACATCCTGGACAAGTACCGCAGTGTTTCTCGTAAACAGACCAACAGCTCCACGTAAGTTTTAGCGGGGCGTTTAGCTCGTATCCGAGTTTGATGACTTGGGGTTTTTTAAGCGCTGTCAAAGGGGTTAGAAACTTAACCTCAAACCCTTTCAGCGACTGGTTTAGGAGCGCCCTCAAGCTGTTGAAGAAGTCCTCCCCCACGTCGGGCAGCCTACCCAAGTCCTCGTATGTGTGTCCGCCTGCGACGTATTCGGCGTCTTCGTAACAGGCTATGTGCGCGGCTATTGAGTAGAAGATGATGTTTCTGTATGGTATTAGGATGTTGGGCGGGTTAGATAGATGCTGTAGGATTTTACTTGCCTGCTTAGGCGGGAAGTCCACCAACTCCCTTAGGTAGCTTGTGTCTATCACCCGCAGCCCGTATCCGCCGGCGTTTTCCACGATTTTTTCAACAGCCTCGAGTTCCCGCTTGTTCCTACGGTAGGTTATGAAGGTCACCGGGATTAGTGTGTGGTCTTCACGTCTAAGCTTCCACGCTGCTACGGTTGAGTCTATGCCGCCTGAGAGGAGGATAACTGTTTTTTTCATGCCGTGGAGGTGGCGGACTTGCCGAATCCTTCCGACATCCTGACCGAGACTTTACGTATGTTTCTGGGCATCAAAGCCTTAAGCCTGTGGGCTATATGTTCGGAGATGTTTTCAACAGTTGAATCCTTCTCAATAACGTATACTGAGTTGACTGGTAGGATTAGAGTGTACTCACCCCCAATCCCCTTAAACGAAACCTTAACACGGTTGTCGTCAAGACCTTCAACGTACTTGCCTGCGACGATCAGTTTATGGTCCATCTCGTCGATAACTTTTTTCACCATTTTCTTTAGCTCGCCGAACTCCACCACCATATCTTCATGAATTTCTCCATAAACCCTTACGTAGAGCATCGAGGAATGGCCATGCAGCACGCCGCACTTAGGTGATGGGGGGAGAAAATGTGCGTAGTCAAAGTTTATACCCGGTCCCCCGACCTCAATTACCTTGAACCGTGTCTCCTGCCCAGCTTCAACCAAACCCCTTCATCGCCGTACTGGTGGTACTCTAGTGTATATTACTCTTAATGTTTTACAAAATCGCATCGTATATTCACTCAGCGGGACGGGGACTTGTCGGGGGGAGGAGGCCTGTCTACCTACATAGGCCGCATCTCTGCCCATGGACTACGGAAACGCTTTTGAGTGACAGCCCTAAAGCTTCCATAAAATAAGAAAATAGTTGACGGAAGAGTTCGTCATCTTTAGGAACGTAGCTTTCTATTCACAGGTTTGTCAATAATTTTCTGATGCACGTCTCCAGTAATCATTTGGACAGGATATCCTCCAGGTCTATAGCTAAATATCCTTCTTCACGTAGCTTTTCCTTTTTCAAGATTCTCTTAGCGACTATTCCGTATATTTTTTGTTCCATCTTGACATGGTGGCTTTTTTCAACAAGTTGTAAAAGAATAGTTTTCGAGTCCTCGTAAGAAAGTTCTTTCCATTTTATTTCGAAAAGTGCTCCCTTTTTCTCATGGGAGGAATAAGCAATAAGGTCAATCTCTTCAGCTCCATCCTGCCATCTTCCCACAATGTCTGCATCTATAGCTAGTTCTCCAGACTTAACCTTTGATACTATGTACTCTTTCGCAATCCCCTCGAATACATTCCCCAAGTATGCATTGAAATCTTCTATTATATTATTCCACACTTTTTCCTCAAGTCCGAGCTCTAATGCTGCCTTATTTGGGTTGACGAATCTAAACCAGAATGCGATAAATGGGTCGGTTATTATGTATCTTGATTTTTTTACCCTGCTCAGCACAGGATATTCTCTGGATATTAGATTCAAGGTCTCCAACGAGCTCAGATACGTTGTCAGGTTTTCTCTTTTAATTTTAGTTAAATCCGATATCTCACTTAAGTAGCATTTTCCAAGCGATATTGCTGTTAATATATCCATGTAACGATTAGGCACCCTGAGTTCTTCAAGTAGAAGATATTCAGGCTCATCGTGTAAAATGCCGTCTTTCTTTAGAATTAATTTGATTATGTTCTCTTCAGGGCTTTTGTTTTCATCCACTTTCTCAAGGTAGGCCGGTGTTCCTCCAAAGGAGGAGTAGAGCTTAACCAAGTCCTCTGGAGCGAAAAAAGGGAACCATTCCCTTAGGTCTACGAAATTTAATGGCTTAATCCTGATTGTGGAGGTTCTTCTACCGTAGAGAGGGGCGTCCCGTTTCAGAGCAACCTTTTCTATCAAACCTATTGAGGACCCTGAAAGGATAAGCATCGCTCTCTGCTGGGAAAATTTTTCATCCCAGAATTTTTGTATCAAGGAAATAGCCCCCTCAACCTCTGATAGTCTTTGAAATTCGTCAACAACGACTACAGCCCCTTCTAGAAACTTTCTAGAAAGATATTCCAGGAATGAGCTGAACTCAGTGAATCTGAAACCTGTAAAAAATTCTTTTTCAACTGTTTTCGAAAGCTCTCTTAGGACAATCTCCTCTCCGCCTCTCGGGATGTAGAAATAAAGCCCAGGCTTTCCCTTCAGGAATTCGAGTAAAAGCCTTGTCTTCCCAACCCTTCTCCTACCGTAGACTATTACTAAGTGGGGTTTCCCGCTCTCATAAAGTGAGTTTAGGGTTGAGAGCTCGTCATGTCTATTTATGAATCTTACAATCACGATTGTAACAATCAAGAATCTATAATATAAGCATTATGGGCTAGATGCCTCTACGATTGGATGCTAAATATCCTACAGCTTGTGCTTGTGGGTTATAGATTACAGAAACTCGGTTATTTCGCTGGCTGGAGAGTTGACGTGAGGGATGTGAAGACGTCTTAACCAACTTCTGCGTATTTCTGGTGTAGCTGGTTGTCGTAGCGATAATATTTGTGTATTATCGGGCACCAGTTTTTTTCGGGGCAGAAGCCTAAATGTTTACACTTTTCCCCTACGACGGGGGCGATGGCGGGGGCTTTTTTAACGATTTCATGCATTATCTTGTAGGCTATTCCGCGTTCCTCCCATTGGGCGTAGCTGCATGTCCTTGTGGCTAGGAAGCCGGAGGGGTGCAGTAGGTTGAAGCCGTTGTAGAGCCTTGCCACGTAAAGCCTCAGGGCCTGTGGCAGGACGAGGACGGCGTCGGCCTTGGAGACACCCTCGGCTACGAGGCGTTCGTAGCTGTGCAGAGAGCCCTCGGCTGCCTCGAGGAAGATGGCCTTCAGCCTCTCCTCCTTACATATCGAGGGCGGTATGATGATGTTCTCCTCAGGCCTTTCCAAAGCTCTCTCGGCCGCTGTGTATATCGACTCGACGGATGTCGGAATTGTGCGGTGTCTTATCGCCTGGTGGTATGCTACGAGGGACATGGGTTCGAGGGTGTGGGCTGTGATGAGCGGGTTCAGGCTGTCGTAGATTTCCTTGCTCTGGGATTCGAGTAGGCCCCCCAGTTCAGGCAGGTTGTCTAGGGCTGTGTAGACCGATAACACGGTGGGTTCGGAGGGATACCCGTTTTCTCGGACCAGCCTCTCCATCAAAACGTCCTGTGGCTTGTAGGGGTTTGGGTAAGGGTATGTTGCAAGCCTGTTCCTGAAGCCGAGCCTCGCCTCAACCATTATGGGCGCCAGAGTCCGCGCCAACTCCTCAAACTTCTCAGCGAACTCCCCGACCTCAGCGGGCAGGTATTCCTCGAGGCCGGTGGTGCGGCGGAGCTGCATGAACGCCACATAGTTTTCAAGGCTGCAGCTTATGAAGAGGGAGGTTTTGGTGCAGAGGGGCAGTATGTAGCGGGCGTCTTCAAGCTCCACACCCTTATCCAACAGCCTGTAATAGGTTTGGACAGCTTTCTCAACTGCTGCGCCAAACATCCCCCTATCGCTGAGACGTGGCGGTGTAACGACATATCGGGGGTCTATTCTAGCCCTTCTCTGGGATTCCTGCAGGTAGGAGCCGAAGGGGGGCGCAACCAAAAGCATGGAGAGAGCCCTGCTGCAGTCCGACACCTCCATCATCAGCTGCATACTCGTGGTTAGGGAGGCATGGCCCCTCCTCGTCGACTCCCGATGCGTTCTAGCAGCCGTCTTCACCACGTCACGGCCCTCACCGTAGAGTTTGGCCAGCTTCCTCTCCAGCGCAACCCCCTCAAAGGTCCCCACACCCTCAACAGCTATGAAAACATCCGGCCCCACATCGACAACCCTGCCGGCCACGTCTACCTTTGCCACCGGCCCGTAACTGTAAAGTCTGAGCTCAACCATACCGCAGACATTCAGGGTATATGTTGGTATATGAACATGCCTAAATGATGGTTTGCCATGCCTGTTGCGGATGGACGCTCAATCCTTCCTGCTCGGGCTTGCCTTTATCTTCCCCGCATACGTCTCCAACGCAACACCCGTGGTTGTTGTCAGGTTTTTGGCGAGGAGGCATCCGATAGATTTTGGCCATGTCTTCGTCGACGGCAGGAGGTTATTGGGTGATGGGAAGACTGTTGAAGGCCTTGTTTCAGGGACTGCGGCAGGCTTCATGACAGGGACCATCATACATCTCGCTGCCCCCTGGCTTCTAAACCTCACCCAGGCCTTCCTACTCTCCTTCGGAGCCCTGCTCGGCGACATAGCCGGCGCATTCATCAAGAGACGTCTCGGTGTTTCGCAGGGCGGCCCCGCACCAATATTGGACCAGCTTGGCTTCCTAGTGGCGGCGCTGGCCCTAACCTATTTCATCGCAGGAATCCCCACATGGCTCGACTCACAGACTTTGCTCGCGCTAATGCTGTTCACAGCACTCATGCATGTAGGCACAAACACCTTAGCATACCTATTAGGCATTAAGGAAAGGTGGTTTTAATTAATATTTGTAACATCAATGTATGCTTAATCAGTTTTACGTAGTACTTTTTCATCATACTTATATATGGTCCAAATATGATACTGGTATGCGTGTCAAGGCTAAAGTCGGTCCTAGGTTTCAAGTCGTCATTCCTAAAGAGATTCGTGAGATACTTGGGATTAAGAGAGGCGAGATTGTTGTTTTCGAGGTTAGGGAAGGAGAGCTTGTGCTAAAACGTTACCGCGGACGAGGCAGTGTTGAGGAACTTTTCAACATAGTGCCTGACAACCGTAAATTAAAGGAAAGAGTCGATGTGAAGGGGTTGATTCTATCTGAGGCGATAGATAGATGGTCTATTTGGACTCAAACGTCTTCATCTACGCGATAGCTTACGACGCAGAGCGTTTTTCGGAGGCTGTTAAGGCGAGAAAAATTTTGCTTGATATGGATAAAGGAGTAAAAAGGTTTGTGTCGTCTTTGGTTACGTGGGATGAAGTTGTCTGGGTAGTTTGGAGACTTTTCGGCTACGAGGATGCTGTTAAAGCCGGCAGTGTTATGCTGAAATTAGACGGACTAAAATATGTGGAGTTATCTAATGCGATTGTCATAAAGGCTCAGGAGTTGGTTGATAAATATCGGTTAAGACCAAGAGATGCTATACACATCGCGACAGCGGTAACAGTCGGTGAGAGGGAGATTGTGAGCGATGATAAGGAATTTGATGTTGTTAAGGAGGTTAGGAGAATACCGTTGAATGAGTATAGATGACCCTATAGCGCTAGTTCAGGCTTTATAGTCCTCAGCAAGGGCAGAAGCTTTTTGAAGATGTTTTCAAGTGTCTTGCATTTATCGTAGTTGCTGCGTGCATTGAGGAAGCGGGCTGTTTTCTCCAAGTCCGCGTTGTGTAGGCCGAGGTGTTGTTCTACGAACTGTCTGATGTCGAGGTGCATGAGCATGTGGATGGGTGATGGGTCGACGCCATGGTGAAGGGCCTTTGCAGTTAGGAGGGTTGTAGGCGACACCTCGCTTCCCCAGAAAACCAGCAGGTCGTATTTCTTCAAAGCCTTTACCAAGTTTGAGACAATTTTTCTCTCACCACCCCTATGAACGTGTTCTGCGCCGTCCAGCTCCTTAAGGGCCGCGGCCTGGATAACAGAATCCATTACACCGTTTCCCGTCAAACTGATGTCTATGAAAACAGTTCTCGGCCTAACTGCCCTCACGTCCCCAGCTGCCACGCCTTCAAATACTCAACCTGCTTCGGTGTAAGCTGCTCCAGCTCCACGCCGAGGCTTTTGAGCTTCAGGGCGGCAACGCCCCGGTCTATTTCCGGAGGCACCATGTGGACCTTCTTCTCAAGCCTTTCATGGTTCTCCACTATGTAGCGGAGTGATTCGGCCTGCAGGGCGAATGACAGGTCCATCACCTCGGACGGATGGCCCTCGGCGCAGACAAGGTTGACCAACCTCCCCTCTCCGAGGAGGAGAATCCTCCGCCCGTCTCTAAGCCTGTACATGTCGACGTTTTCCCTGACGCGTTCAACACCCGTGGACAGCTTCGCCAGTTCATCTTTGCTTATCTCGACATCCATGTGTCCTGCGTTGGCCAGTATTGCGCCGTCCTTCATCCTAGATATGTGTTCGCCGCGGATGACGTCTGTGTTCCCCGTTGCCGTGATGAAGACGTCTCCGTATTCTGCTGCTTTCTCCACGGTGGTTACTGTGTAGCCGGCCATGTATGCCTGCAGCGCCTTTATCGGGTCCGGCTCCACGACGGTAACCCTTGCACCGAGCCCGCGGGCCCTCTCCGCTATGCCGGAGCCCACACGGCCGAAGCCGCAGACAACCACGTTCTTCCCAGCGAAGAGTATGTTTGTGGCCCTCATGATTCCGTCGAGCGCCGACTGGCCTGTTCCGAGAGGGTTGTCGAAGAGGCTTTTTGAGAGGGCGTCGTTGACCGCTATCACCGGGTATTTGAGAAGACCCTCAGCCGCCAAAGTCCTCAACCTGTTAACACCCGTCGTTGTCTCCTCCGTCCCACCCCAAACAGACTCCACATACCGGCCGATATCGCCCGCGGCCTTCACCACTATCTCGACGCTCCTGTCAACGATTGAAAGGGCTGCCTTGTGGAGTGATGTCACAAGGTCTGCGCCATCGTCCACGGTTAGGTGCGGCCTATGCGCCAAGGCCCTACCTATGGCCCCGTAGTAGTCCTCTTCCGCCATTCCTCTGAACGCGTAGACGTTGACCCCTGACTTTGCGAGGGCTGCCGCCACATCGTCCTGTGTGCTTAAAGGGTTGGAGGCGCAGAGGGCAACATGGGCCCCCCCAGCCTTTAAAACCCGTACCAAGGCCGCGGTCTCCTTCGTCACATGCAGGCATGCGGCAACCCTGAGACCCGTAAACGGCTTCTCGGCCTCATACCTTTCCTTCAACAACCTCAAAACAGGCATCATCGCCTCAGCCATCTCTATCCGCTTCAGGCCCTGCTCCGCCAGCCCAAGGTCCCTAACGATGTAATCAGTCAAACCGGTTAACCTGTGCGGTGGTCTTATATTTGTTATTTCCGCATAGCCTGTGTCTTAAATAGTGGTCGGCTGGATTATGTTCGGAGTGAGCAACAGGCTGGCTAGCAAGGAGTATTACCTGATGCTGCTGGACAACGTTTTATCGAAGACTTCAAAGCACTCCTCGGCAGCGGGGGACAGGGTTATCGAGATACGTCCCAGCCTCGTCTCCGACGCGAAAAACACAATCTTCGCAAACCTTGGCCAGCTTTCGAAAACCCTTAACAGGGAACCCGCCCATCTGGCACGTTTCATACTAAAGGAGACCGGTAGGGCTGGAACAATCTCCGACGACAAACTAACCATACAGGGCAAGATTGCCTACGACGAGATGAAAAAACTCATCGATCTCTATGTGAAGGAGTTTGTCAGATGCCCGGTCTGTAACGGGATAGACACCCGGATAGTCAGCGAGAAGAGGTTCAGATTCCTCGTCTGTGATGCATGCGGGGCGAAGAACCCTGTCCGCAGAGTCTAAACGATGCTGGGTTAAGACCCATTACTCTAGGACGGGTGAGGTAGTGGTGGCTATATGTGATGAGGACCTGGTGGGCCGCCGTCTGAGGCTTGCGTCTGGCTACTCAGTTGTTGTGGCTGAGTCGTTTTACAAGGGGGCGTTAATAGATGAAAGCGATGTTGTTGGATATATTAGAAATGGCTCGATTGTCAACCTATTGGGGGAGAGATGTGTCGAGGCGGCGTTGCGTTCAGGCCTAGCTAGGAGGGAGTCAGTCATGTATGTTGACGGGGTTCCGCATATCCAGCTCTACCTTTGAGGTGGTTTGATGAGGCTTTCGGAGCTGCAGAGAAAGGTTGAGGAGTTTGAGAAAGCCCGTGGCTGGGAGAGCTTCCGAGAGTCGCTGATTTACGCCCATCTTATTGAGGAGTTGACTGAGATAGGGAGGTTCATTCTTGCGAAGGAGGGTTACAAAAGGGCTGACTTGGGTCACTCAAGCCCCGGAGAGGATTTGGGGAGCGAGTTCGCCCAATCACTCACGCTCTTCGTCCAGCTCGCCAACCGGTTCGGCGTAGACCTTGAAAAGGCTCTGGAGGCGGAGCTTGGGAGGATGGAGAAGCGGTTTAACCCAGATATGTGGCGGCGGGCCCTCAGCGGCGGGACCTAAGCTCGGCGAGTATTTCCTGAGCCCTGTCAACCCTCACCGTCTTCTCCCTCACCATCGCCTCCGCCACCAAGTCAATCTCCTCACCAACCGCACCCGCCATGACCGCTATGTTCTTTGCATGGAGCGACATATGGCCCGCCTGAATACCTTCAGCCGCAAGCGCCCTTAAGGCCGCAAGGTTCTGGACCAGCCCAACGGCCGCCATCACCTCGGCTAGCTCCTTAGCTGTCTTCACGCCGAGGATTTTTAGACAGGCCTTCGCAACGGGGTTCGTCCGCGTTGCTCCGCCGACGATGCCCACCGCGAGGGGGAGTTCGATGGAGCCGTGCAGGTCCCCGTTTGGAAGCTGCTCCCATACGGACAAGGGCTCATACCTACCGTTCCGCGCCGCGTATGCGTGTGCTCCAGCTTCAACCGCCCTCCAGTCATTTCCAGTGGCGATGACCACGGCGTCTATGCCGTTCATGATACCCTTGTTGTGTGTTGCGGCCCTGTAGGGGTCTGCTTTCGCAAAATGGTAGGCCTCCACAATCCCCTTGGCAACCTCGACGCCTCCAACCGATGCCGCAGGGACGCGTGCATATGCCCTTACAATACGTCTGTCCGCAAGGTTCGATATTATACGGAGCCTGAAGGTTCCGCCAGAAAGCCTTGCAAGCATAGGCGCCACCGCCTCACACATGGTGTTCACCGCGTTGGCCCCCATCGCGTCCTTGACATCGACTATGAGATGTGTTATCAGCATCTTCCCCAGCTCTGTGTCGACAACCCGCGCCTCCAAGTCTTTCGCGCCGCCTCCGAGCTTAACCAGCACAGGGTCCTTCTCGTTGGCTGCCGCAAGTATCTCTTCCTTGTTTCGCAGTATCTCCATCTTGGCTGCGTAGGGGTTTGGGACATTGACAAGCTGGACCTGCCCGATCATGAGCTGCTCCCCTTGAAACGAGTGGATGCCTCCCCCGTCCCTAGCCATTTTTGCTGCGTTTGAGGCGGCTGCAACAACTGACGGCTCTTCGATGGCCATCGGCACAAGGTAGTCGACCCCGTTCACAAGGAAGTTAACCGCTATACCCAGGGGTAGCGGGAATTTCCCCACGACATTTTCAATCATCCTGGAGGCAGTATCCAGGTCAAGCCCCCCGGACCTGATGACCTCTGCCTCTCCGTCGGTTAGGACGGCAAACTCCTTCACATGTCTGAGCCTCTCCTCTATGGGCAGCTGGTAGAAACCCTGGATGCGTGAACTGCGCGGCATACCCATTCCTGTGAACTCAGGGTTTTTTAGCTTTTGCCAAAAGCTTCAAGGCTGGGGCTAGGGCCGCGTAGAGGGCCCTCTGCTCATCATGTGCCCCCGCTATAATCATTACGTCGCCTACGGAGGGTTTGAAGAACTCCTCCACGTTTTTCGCGAACTCGGGCCTTTCCTGCGATATGTTGGAGATGCGCGGCATGTGTATTCCGTCAGCCTCCCGTGTGAGGATGATTGCTGCCTCGGCCCCATGCCTTATCGCCTCATCCCTCTCCTCAAGCCCCGACACAACCTTGTCCGCCATACCCTTCACCAAAACCCCCACACTATGCTCCAGCTCCCAAGGCAGGGGAAAAGCCGGCCTACCCATAGATTTGACAACCGTTGAAATGCTTTGGAAGGCCTGTCTACCCTTCTCAGTCAGCGATAGGCCTTTTTTCGTCGTACGTATTAAACCGGCTGAGGCCAGCCTTGAAAGCATTGTCCTAACAGTCCCCTCCCCCAACCCAAGCAGCTGGGCCAGCCTCTTACGGCCGACACCCACCTCGCCTCCGATAACCATCAAAGCATAGGCTAGATGGACAGGTGTGAAGGCTGGTGCAGGGCCCTTCGGCTGCGCAATCTCTTGAAGGGACTCCATTCAGCAGGGGGTATGCGTAAGTTTTACTTAAACATAAACCCGGTTAAAGACGGGTTACAAATAGTTTGGGGCCATCTGATGCTGTATGGACGACACCCACCTCATACTTACGCAAGCCCCAGAGCATCAAGCAGCCTCTGCCGCGGGTTGTCGTCCAAGTCCTCCAGCCCCTGCCCTGTGCAGACGAAGAGCAACGGCTTACCGGTGGCGTGGGAGATCGACACAGCCGAACCTCCTTTTGCGTCCGCATCGAGCTTGGCTAGGACGACGAAATCAACCCCCACCACCTCGTCGAACATTTTTGCCTGGTTTACGGCGACGTTGCCGGCCAACGCGTCCCCGATGTATATGACGTAGTCCGGGTTGGTGACCCGTTTTATCTTCCGCATCTCCTCCAAAAGGCCTCTGTCAACCTCCGTCCTCCCTGCGGTGTCGATTATTACGAAGTTTGAGCGCAGCGAGGTGGCTTTGTTGATGGCGTCTAGGGCGACGGCGGCCGGGTCGGCTCCATACTGCTGGCTGACAACGAGGAAACCCGCCCTCTCGCCCAAGGTCTCAAGCTGCTCGATCGCACCCGCCCTAAAAGTGTCCGCTGACGCGAGTATGGTTGAGTATCCCTTTTTCCTCAGGTAGTGGGCCAGCTTAACGACCGTCGATGTTTTACCGGACCCGTTGGGTCCCACAAACATTATGACCACCGGCTTGCCTGATTTCTTCTTCTCGTCGGCTTTTTTTAAAACATCCGATATGCTGGCCGTCTTTATCAGGGAAAAAAGCGTGGACTTCAAAACATCCTTGACCCACTCACGTTTATCCGAGAACCGGGGAACCCTTACCTCCTTCAAGCTCTGGCGTAGGCTTTCGACCACCGTGTCGGCTGTCTCAACGGCCACATCGGCCGCAATTAGCTGGAGGTAAAAGTCTGAGAGCAGGTTTTCAACATCGGGGCCCGAAAGGGTGGTGGTTGAGACCTTCTCAACAAGGTTTGAGAAAGTCTTGGAGAGGGCTTTGAGCATGCCTAAGTTCCCTGTCGGCGCTGCGCCGAGAGAACGGCTCCCAGGAACCGTCTTAACTCCTCGACCCTCACAGAGTATTCACCAGCCCGTTTTGAGAGGCTGTCGTAGAGTGCTTGAAGGTTTTGGCTTCTTCTCGTCAATAGCTGCTGTGTATCTTCAAGGCCCTTCAGCCCGTAGACACCTGCACCCAGGTTCACGGTCAGCTTTTCAACCGACTCCAGACTGGCTTCGGCGAAAGCCCCCGCACCTATGGGCACCATCAGCTTCAGACGCCCACCAGCCTTCTTTATCTCCTCAACAACCTTCACCGCCTCCTCATGCTCCGCTATGCTGCGCTGTATTGTTATGAGACGTGCCTGCAGGTCGGCTAGAAGCCTCTCAAGGGTTTGCAGCTCCTCCAACGCCCTAGCCACTTCAGCCTCCGACATCGAGGGGAAGCAGTCAGCCAGACTTATAAAGCATATTTAACCCCCACCGCTCCAAACCAGGCCTCTGTGGCGGGCTTAAAGGAGTGAGAAATGACGGAGCGCCTAGGCGACATCTTTTTAGTGCGGCCGCCGCACCAATAGGATGTCGCCGCGACATCTCCTGCGAAAGTGCGCCGCCAAACCCAGCCCCGTAGCCTTTATCTCTGAAACACACGTGATATCGTCATCAGCTCTGGCCCTGTTGTCCTAGCCCCCACGATAACCCCCCGCGAGTTAGCCACAAGGCCGCTTCTGGGAAATTTTACGCCGCCGTCGACGGTTCCAAGCGCCGCCGGCACCTTTAAAACATCCTCCACGAGCTTCAGGTCATCCTCGTCCGCACCTAAGAAGACGAGGGCGCCCGTGTTCGTGGCTGCGCACAGCGAGCCTACGTAGGTTCTTCCAGCAATAGTGGCCGGCACCGCCTCGACACCCAGCACGTCGCCCACTGTTTTCAAGGCCTGCCTCCCGAGCAGGCTGCTGGCCAACGCGCCTCTGTCGTTGCACACAATTAGGTTGCCGATGGCGGTGTATTTCGAGTCAAGCCTATCTATGTTTAGGTCGGGAAGCTGGCTACGTACCTTTTCCACCTCGTTGTCGAGTGTGAGTGGGGAGAGTAGCAGGCCGTTTGAGTTGCCTGCCGCGAAGGGCGAGATAAGTATGCTGTCGGACAGCGATGTTGCTATGGAGACAACTCCGAGGGCGGTCTCAAACACCTTCCTCTTGGATGGGTTGACGTGCTTTGATATAACCAAGTATCTGTCGGTGGCTAGGGCGAATAACCCGACCTCGGAGGTGCCCAGAACGGTCTCGAGCAGTATCTCGGTCAACTTGTTACTCCTTCTCTTCCTCCTCCGCCTTCTCCCCTTCCAATTTCACGTAGACAGTTTCGTCATCGGTTTTTTCCAAGACAACCCTAACCCGCCTAGGCGGGTTCTGGCGGCCATCACGCCAGACAAGCTCGCTAACCTTTGGGGAGATTTTCACGTTTACCGCTTTGGCATGCCTTCTGGCGTATTCTCTTATCAGCCTAATGGCCGCGTCCGCCCTCCTTAACCGGGAGGCCTTCCATGCATCAGCCAGAGGAATTGTGTGTACGGATGAGGATTGTTCGCTCAACCCTGCCGAAAACCCTGAAACGCGCTCTATAAACCTATTTTAAATTAATGGATAAATTAGAACGTCTAAAGGGCTATATCAGATATGTCGGATGAAGCTGTTAAACAGCTTGAGGAGGAGAAGAAGAAGCTGCTGGAGGAACTGCTTTACACTAAGGCGGAGCTCGCCAACCTCCGCCGCATCATGGACCAAGAGGTGAAGAGAGCCGAGGCTGCGGCCGCCGCCAAGTTCGCTGTCAGCCTGATAACCCTATACGAGGACTTTGAACGGCTAGTGAAGGGGTTGGAGGCCGGCGGAGATTCGGCTACAACTATTGAGGCTGTGCAGATGCTGTTTAGGGAGTTGGGCGCCCTTCTCCAGTCCATAGGGGTTGAGAGGATGGATGTGACGGGCAAGGAGTTCAACCCCTTCGACCACGAGGCCGTTGAATTCTTCGAATCAGAGGATGTGCAGGCGGACACCGTTGTGGAAGTCATCTCTCCGGGCTACAGGCTCGGGGACAGGATACTGAGGCCCCCGAAGGTGAAGGTGGCCAGGCCCAGGAAAACCCAAGCAGGCGGCACACCTGGCCCATAGCCTTCAAATATGCTGGCTTGACCGATTCGAGGGGCCTCAACAGCTTATCAACCGTGTTACACAGGTTTTACCCTAGCTGGGAAGTCGTTCGGCCTTTTTGTAATACGTGTCGTTATAAATGGTGTTGTCGAGTCATGTGTAAAAGCTGACATGATTTAAAATCTTATTAAAAGAATGAAAGGAAGGAAGGAGGGGAAGGGGTTTGGCTTGGCCCTAGCAGCAAGCCTAAGACCCCAGAACACCGGGATTAAAATTTCGCAGCCCGCTGGCCTAGATTGTGCCAGCGATTAAAATCATGTAGCCCCCGGTGTGTATATGTTCTGGGGTTTCCCCCTTGCTGCAGGGGGCCTATCCCGGTGTCTGGTTTGCCGCCAGTAGTTATTTGAGCGTATTGGCTAATGTCCAGAACTGTCTCCCGTTTGGTACGGCGTGGTATGCCATTGCTAGTCTGACGACCGCTCGATGTAGCCTCTTGTCAGGGACTTGAGGGCTGCGGCGTGTTCTCAACATCCCTCCTTAGTCGTCGCCTTCCCCGGGGTCTTCCGCACGGCTTAAGGCTGCCGCGGCGGGCGCTACCCCAACCTCCGCCTGCAGCCGTTAGCCCATGGTGGGTCCCGAGATGTCTGCACGGTCTATTGCCCCGCTTTCACTGGCCGGTCGATAGCCGGCCCATCTGCCCCGCCGGCCGGGGCATTATGACCCTTTCCCCTCTCACTGCCGGCTGGAAACCGTATGTCTCCGGTTCATATAAACATGTTGGAGGGGGTGTGCACTTTCACACCACCCTCAGTGATAGGATTAACATGGTTTTAAGGTCCTGAATGATGTTTTGAAAGCATATCACCCCCTAGATAAGAAGGCCAGTTTACGGTAGGGGCTTCTGTGTTAGGTGTATGGGGGCTTATAAGGACGCAGACAAATGCCCTGATTGCGGAACAAAAACAAGGAAGAAAGTAGGAAGAACGGGAAAGAAGACAAACCAAGGTTAAATTCCGCCGTTGCCTGACGTGGTTTGGGAACTACTGTAGGGGTGTATAGCCCATGGGTGAGAAGATTATCGGAATCGACTTAGGGACAAGTAACTCGGCGGCCGCTGTTGTCCTAGGCGGACGTCCTACAATTATCCCATCGGTTGAGGGTGTGACGCTTTACGGGAAGGCGTTTCCGTCATATGTTGCCATAACCAAGGAGGGAGACCTGCTTGTCGGAGAGCCGGCGCGGAGGCAGGCAGTGCTCAACCCGGAGGGCACCGTCACGGCCTGGAAGCGTAAGATGGGGACCGACTACAAATACGTCCTCCACGGCAAGGAGTATACACCGCAGCAGCTGTCAGCTTTCCTTTTGCAGAAGATCAAGCGGGATGCTGAGGCCTTTCTAGGCGAGCCGGTTAAGAAGGCGGTCATCACAGTTCCTGCATACTTTAACGACAACCAGCGTCAGGCGACCAAGGATGCGGGGGTTATCGCCGGGCTTGAGGTTGTCAGGATAATAAACGAGCCTACCGCTGCGGCGCTAGCCTACGGGTTGAACAAGCTTGACCAAGAGATGAAGATACTGGTCTTCGACCTTGGCGGGGGCACGTTAGATGTCACGATAATGGAGTTTGGGCAGGGTGTTTTCGAGGTGAAGGCAACCTCTGGAGACACGCAGCTCGGAGGCACGGACATGGACAAAGCCCTCCTAGACTACATAGTGGACAACTACCGGAGGGAGACGGGGATAGACCTGAGAAAGGACCAGTCCGCCATGAACCGTGTCCGAGAGGCTGCGGAGAGGGCTAAGATCGAGCTGTCGTCGATGACCGAAACAGAGATCAACCTGCCCTATATCGCCTACGACGCCTCCGGCCCGAAAAACCTCTACATGCGGATAAACAGGGCTACGTTGGAGCAGGTTGTCAGACCAATTGTGGAGAGGTGCCGTGGGCCGGTGATGCAGGCGCTGCAGGATGCGAAGCTCAGGCCCGAGGACATCGACAAGATTATCCTTGTCGGCGGCCCCACGAGGATGCCTATTATCCAGCAGTTCATCAAGGAGGTTTTGGGGAAGGAACCTGAACGGGGTGTTGACCCGATGGAGTGTGTTGCGATGGGAGCCGCCATACAGGCCGCCATACTTGCGGGAGAGCTGAAGGATAAGGACATCGTCCTGCTTGACGTCGTCCCTATATCGCTGGGTGTTGAAACCCTTGGAGGGATTTTCACGAAGATAATTGACAGAAACACCACGATACCGGTTAGGCGTAGCGAGATATTCACCACGGCCGCGGATTTCCAGACAAGTGTCGAGATACATGTCCTGCAGGGCGAGAGGCCTATGGCCGCTGACAACGTGTCCCTCGGCCGCTTCACCCTCTCAGGCATCCCACCAGCTCCCCGCGGCGTCCCAAAAATCGAAGTAACTTTCGACATAAACGCGGACGGTATACTTACTGTAACGGCTAAAGACCTCGGCACAGGCAAGGATGTGAGTGTCAAGATCACCGCGCCGCACAGGCTTTCGAAAGAGGAGGTTGAAAGGATGATTAGGGAGGCGGAGCAGTTCGCCGAGCAGGACAGACGTAGGAAACAGGAGGCGGAGCTCAGAAACGAGGCCGACGCGATGCTATACACCGTTGAAAAGGCTTTGGCGGAGCTGGGTGATAAAGTCCCAGCTGAGACAAAGAAGGAGATTGAGGAGGACGTCAAAAAGCTCAGAGAAGCTCTTGCGGGCAAGGATGTTCAGGCGATAAAGGACGCCTTGGAGAGGTTGAGGAAGTCGGCGCAGAAGATCGGCGGCGCAGTTTACGGCGGCGGGGGAACAGCCGCAGGCCCCGGACCGAAGAGCTGAAGATGGCGGAGAACGGCAAGGACTATTATGAGATCCTCGGCGTCCCCCGAAACGCTACGAAGGAGGAGATCAAACGGGCCTACAGAAGACTGGCCCTCCAGTACCATCCCGACAGAAACAAGTCACCCGACGCAGAGGAGAAGTTTAAGGAGATAAGCGAAGCCTACGCCGTCCTCAGCGACGACGAGAAGAGAAGGCTTTACGACATGTATGGTAGGGCTGGGGTTTCCCAGCAATACAGCCAGGAGGACCTCTTCCGCTCGACTTGGGTCGACTTTGACGAGCTTTTCCGGGACCTTGGGTTCGGCGGTTTCGAATCTATTTTTGAGAGGTTTTTCGGCTTCGGTAAAGGCCCGCGCAAGCCCGCGCCAACCTACGCTGACGTTGAGCTGACTCTTCACGATGTTTTAAAGGGCTGCGAAAAAGAGGTTTCACTCACCACAGCCGCAACATGTGAAAGATGTGGTGGGTCCGGCGGAGAGCCCGGACACGTCGAGAAATGCGGTGCATGCAACGGTTCTGGCAGGAAGGTTGAGCGCGTACAAACAGGTTTCATGTACTTCACATCCGTGACTACCTGCGGTTCCTGCGGCGGCACCGGGCTTAGAGTGAAGCGACGGTGCTCGGTTTGCGGGGGCCGCGGGGTTGTGGAGAGGGCTGAGAGGGTGAGGGTGGAGGTGCCGGCCGGGGTCTCCGACGGTGAAACAATTGTTCTGCGTGGAAGGGGTGTTTTCGACCCTGAGGCAGGCCGCAGAGGCGACCTTGTTGTACGCCTGCACGTAAACCCCGGCAGAAACTACCGCATGGACGGAGATAGGCTCATGATGTTTATTCCTGTATCGCCCAGCGAGGTTGCTGCGGGACGTGAGATAACTGTTCAGGGCTTCGACGGCCCGTTAAAGATAAAGGTCCGGCGGGAGATGCTTGAGAGGCCCGTTGTCTTCAGGGGGCGTGGGCTTCCGCGGAAAGGAGGGGGCCGCGGCGACCTTGAGGTGTTCCTACGGCTTACGCTGCCAGAGAATTTGAGCGGCGACTCTATGAGACACTACGCTGAGCTGTTGGGCCTCGAGTCTGCGTTAATGGATGAGGAGAGACGGCGTATCTTCAGCCGGTAGCTTCAACAACATGCATCAACGGATACTTCAGCTCTTTCACGTAGCCCATCCTCGCCCTAACCCTTGCAGAGCCGTATTCGACGACAACCTCCGCCTCAATGTTCTCAGGGGATATCGTGCCGTAACGGTAGAGCCGGGGCCTGCGAGGTATCCGCCGCAGCTTCACCTTCACCATTCTACGGTAGGGCTGGAGCATAAAGCTCTGAGCCAGCGCCTTCTCTATGTAGGGGGCGACCGTTGACGTAGCGGGAAGGCCAACCGCCGAATGCGTTAGGGCCCCAAGCGCTATGCCCGCCTCGAATATAGCCCTCTCACGGTCCGTGAAGCCTCTCGGAAAATACCTTCTGGCGATATCCTCAACTTTTTCCATAGTTAACACTTCCTTGTAAGGTGATTAATTTCTGCTATGCTACAACAAACTTATCCAAAAACTGCAATATAAAAGTATAAGGATTCTCCTACCGTTTATTATTCTCCATCGAAGTTTATTCTTGGTTTGTCTTCTTTTCCGTTTTTCCTCCTAAAACCCTTTTTCCTTGTTTTTGTTCCGCAATAAGGGTATATGTCTGCGTCCTTGCAGGGTGTCATACACCTGACATAGAAACCTCTATTGTAATTAGGTCTGCTTATCTGTGGGGGGCAGTATGTCTTAAAACTTCCTTTAAACACCTTAAAGATAACCCTAATCCTTCCGTTTATGTCGTAAAGTTTACGTCACACCAAGGTTAGCCCTGAAACTATATGTGAACCGGTACCTCACCCCTCACAGGAATGTTAAGCTCCTGAATGATTGCATTAGGGCTCTTAAGCCTTATAGACGATGAGCTGCTTCATCCTACTCCTGGGAAAGCCATGGTGGATGAAACCGTGGTGGCTCCTGCCCCCGGGAGCCCTGAAACAGCCTCGGCTTCGGCTGAGGGGGCGCGGGGTGAACGGACGCCTAGCCCCGCGGCAAGACAAGGCGCCCAAAGGGGGAAGGCGGTCATATACGCCGACGTTCATCGGACTAAAAAGCATGGTGAGGGCTTCAGGATTACCTTTACAGCCGACGGTATTGCATTCAAGCATGTGGACAGTTTCTTGGACTTGCCGGTGGAGGAAGGCGACATGGTGTTCGTGGACACACTGCCGTTACAACATACTGATGCGGTGATAGAGCTTCTCAGACGAGGTGTAGAGGTGTACTATCTGAGGCGGCTTACATTGATCGCTAAGAAACGTGAAGAAATTAGGTTGTCAAAGACGACCAAGAACGACATAAAAATATTGATGACGCTTGGGGCGAAATGGTTCAAGAGGGTTGATGAAAACTTTCTGGTGATGCGGAGGCTGGTGTCAGCATACAGGATGTTGTTAAAGACACACATAAGCTACACAAACCAATATAAAGCCATGTCGGAGACGGTGAGAAACAACCTGAGGCCGGTAATAAGGGCCCTAGAGGAGGAGATGGATGAGATGGCTGTGAAGATATCAGATGAGGCTGGTAGGAGATATTCGGCCTACAACAAGCTCGTAGCAGAGCTCGGTATAGGTGGAAACGTTGGTGCTGTAGAGGCTCTGGCTGAGATAGTTGCATACCTAGATCTGGATAAAGGCTTTAGGAAGACCGCCAATCTCTTCGGATTCTTTAAACCAATCCGTGGACGGAGGAAGATTTACGACGGAAGGTTGAGGCAGGCGTTGCAGAGGCTGACATGCGCGACAAACGGTATAACATCGTTTAAATTGACAGCAAAGCTGGAGAAGCAAACGCTTTTCAAGGTATGGAAGACATGCAAGGAGGAAACCCGGGGGAGGCTGGCCATACCGGCACAGGGATAAAACCCGGAGGCCGGTATGAGAGGTGATTTAACGCATACCTCGCTGTCGGGTATTGCGAAAGACTTTTAACGTCCGGCCTCCTTTCGGGTTTCCCAGATGTTGCTCGGTTGCGCCAGCCAAACCCCTTTCCCTCCCTTTTTTCCTCCATTTTAAACATCTCAGTTTGTTAGACGGGTTTCTACATCCCTTTCATGAGTATTTCTGAGCCCATTAAAGTCTTTAGATGGCTGGACGCGGCCTCTCCATGGATGAGGTCGAACGGTTTCACACAGCCTACAGGGCTGCGCGGGCCGACCCATGCGATGAAAAAATCATAGCCCTGCTGGAGGCCTTGCTCCCCTTTTCACCCCCGGGTGTTGAGTGGGGTGTTGAGGTGGCTGATGTGGCCGGAACAACCTACATGCTTGAGGGGGGGAGGGCTGTGGCTGTAAGGCTCTCGCGGGACGAGTTCGGGCCGTTCATGCAGACATCGGTGGCCGAGATACCTCTGACATCTATACCCGCCGTAGGTCTTAAAGCCCTGCGGGATGTGGACGGATTTGTCAAACGCGTACTGGCCCACCTTTCCGAGTGGGCACGGAGGATGCCTCAGGGCAGCGGCCAGAGGATGCTTGTAGAGAGGCTGCTGGAAAGCTTCAGGGGCTGAGGGGGCTGTGGTTGACGAGGTTGTCTTGGAGGAGGTTGAGGGTGACTACATGTTCAAGGTTTTGCGGGGCAGAGCCCTCTGGAAAGGTGTTGCCGTACGTTTCGAGAGCGTTGTCTACCAGAGCGTCGGCGGCCCTAACGTCAGCGCATCAGTCCTTGAGGAGGATGTGGAGAAGCTTCTCGGGATGGGGTTTACGCGGGAGGATGTGGCTGGGCTGGAGCTAAGGCTGCAGCAGAAGATTTTAAACGGTGAGGTCAGGGTTGGAGGAGGTTAAGGAGGTTCTCGGCTTTCTGGCCAGGGTCTTCGAGGCGGGGAGGAATGGTTTATGGGAGGAGTTTGAAAGCCTCCACAGCCCGGGCTACACAAGGTTCAGCGACCTCCCGCCCTTCAGGCTCCAGAGCCGTGAAGAGGCCCTTAAGCTAAAGTTAAGCCTGCTCACGGAGCTGATAGACTTTGAGTACGAGTTCGTGGAGCCGAGGGTTGATTTCAGGGACGGGTTCGCGGTAGCCTCATTCATCCTCAGGTACAGGGGGATGGCGGTCAACGACTACGCCTTCGAGGGCCGACTTGTTGACAGCGTCGTCAGATGCACCGCAGTCCTCGAGAAAACAGGTGATGGATGGAGAATACTCCACGAACACCTCTC
>Ga0197143_1000193_pt1 | contig 72193 bp, 67 predicted proteins | sample GBS70_MetaG_FD_148603 | JGI IMG/M metagenome (GOLD analysis project Ga0197143, IMG submission 148603) | Sediment microbial communities from Great Boiling Springs, Gerlach, Nevada, United States - GBS 70_MetaG | ecosystem: Environmental > Aquatic > Thermal springs > Hot (42-90C) > Sediment...
AATATTGGTGATGACGGCGAACGTGGGTGAGAGTTTGAGGAACGAGCGGTCGCTCTCATCCGCCTCGACGACCATGAACTCGCCACGGCCGAGCTTGGCGTGACTGTCAATGGCGCGCAGTCGCCCGCCGACGACGATCGTCGGATCCCATCCCGCATGAGCGAGCACAGTGGCGATCATCGAGGTCGTCGTCGTCTTCCCGTGCGATCCGGCCACGACGATGCTGTACTTCAGGCGCATGAGTTCGGCGAGCATTTCCGCGCGGGGGATGACGGGAATCTGCCGCTCGCGAGCGGCTACGAGTTCGGGATTCTCCGGACGCACGGCCGTCGAGAAGACGACGACGTCCGCCTCACCGATATTCTCGGCTCGATGACCGACGGTGATGCGCGCGCCCAGGCGCTGCAATCGTTCCAGAATGGGCGACATTCGCAGGTCCGAACCGGAGACGCGATAGCCGAGATTCAACAGCAGCTCAGCGATGCCGCTCATGCCCGCGCCTCCGATTCCCACCAGATGGATGGTACGAATGCGCTTCAGCATCCTCGCTTCTCCGCGTGCGAGACTGCGGCACGGCATTCGGGCGCGTCCCCGCTCGAAGATCGAGCGGGGATGCGCATCAGCTCGTAGGCCAGTGCGACGATCGCCTGAGCCGCTTCCGGACGCGCGCGCCGACGGCTGCACTCCGCCATCGCCTCAAGTTGCGCCGAGTCTTCGAGCAACGCTCGGATCAGCTCAGCCAGCCGATCCGGCGTTGCCTCGTCTTGAGGCACGCAGCGCGCCGCACCCGCTCGCTCCACCGCCTGTGCGTTCTTGCGCTGGTGGTCATCGGCCGCCGTGGGCAGAGGGATGAGAATTGCCGGCTTTCCGGCCGCCGCCAGCTCAGCGAGCGTCGTCGCTCCGGCCCGACAGATGACCAGATCGGCACGCGCCATCTCTTCAGCCATGCGTTCGATGAAGGGAACAACGGTGACGCGCTCGTGCATGCCGGCTCGCTCATACGCCGCGCGAACCCAGGCGAGGTCTCGCTCTCCCGTCTGATGGGTCGCTGTGACTTCGAGCGTGGATCCGCGCTCTCGCAAGGCCGCCCAGAGCTTCGGCAACGCTTCGATCATCCTCTCGTTGAGAGCGCGCGAGCCTTGGCTGCCTCCGAAGATGAGGAGGTGACGCTCTCGAGTGCGCGCGCGGCGCTCGCGGGCTTGATCCGGTGTCGTAAAGAACTCCGGTCGAACCGGGTTCCCTGTGACGCGTGCTTTCGCGCCGAAGGCTGCTGCGGCTTCCGGGAACGCGACCGCTGCCGCACGCACCAGTGGGGCGAGCACGCGGTTGGTGAATCCCGGATGCGCGTTCGGCTCGAGGACGAGTGTCGGAATCCCCATGAGCGCCGCCATGAGGACGACGGGTCCGGACGTGTACCCGCCAATGCCGATGACCACGTCAGGACGACGCCGACGGAGCAGGCGCCAGGATTGCAGTAGGCTCTTCGGCACACGCCAGATCAATACGAGCAGCACCTGTCGCCACCCCACGCGTTTCAGGCCTGCGATCTCAATGCGCTCCAGCTCGAATCCCGCACGCGGCACTACTGTCGCCTCCAACCCGCGCGTCGTTCCCACAAACGTCACCTCCGCTGCCGGATCGCTCCGCCGGAAAGCTTCGGCGATGGCGAGTCCGGGGAAGAGATGCCCGCCCGTTCCGCTCGCTGCGATGAGAATCCTACACATCTTCAGGCCTCGCCTGTTGCGCGATATTGAGCAGCACGCCGATCTCCGCCATCGTGGTCACAAGTGAAGAGCCGCCATAGCTGATGAGCGGCAGCGGCGTCCCCTTCACGGGAAGAAGCCCCACGGCGACGCTCATGTGAAACAGAGCCTGTGTGAGAATCGCCGCGACGATCCCTCCGCCAAGCAGCATCCCGAATGTATCGGGCGCGTATCGGGCGATGCGCATCCCTCGCCAGAGCAAAATGCCGAACGCCAGCAACACAAGACTTGTGCCCACCCATCCCCATTCCTCGCCGATGTGGGCGAAGATGAAATCCGTATGCGGCTCCGGAAGGAAGAAGAGTTTCTGTTTCCCTTGCGCGAAGCCTACGCCCGTGATCCCCCCGCTGCCGAGCGCAATGAGGGATTGAATGGCTTGAAAGCCAGTGCCGAGCGGATCCTGCCACGGATCGAGGTAGGCGAGGATGCGCTCCCATCGCCACTCTACGTGGAAGATGAGCCAGGCGAGGGCGGGGAGGACACCCACACCCAGGGCCGCCTGATGTCGGACGGGTACATTCGCCAGCGAGAGCATCACGACGAGAAGGAGCCCGAGCGAGGCGGCCATGCCCAGATCCGGCTCCAGCGCCACCAGTCCCATCATCGCACCGGTCACCAACGCGCAAGGCAGAAACGTCAGCTCGAAGCGTTTGATGCCCGCCGGGATCCGCCGATCCAGGTGCGCGGCCAAGAAGAGAATGAGCGTGAATCGCGCCAGCTCCGACGGTTGGATCGAGAATGACCTCCACCGAATCCAGCGATGCGCACCGTTGACGGCCGGGAAGAAGAAGACCGCGACAAGCAGCAAGAGCGTCCCGATCACCGCCAGGGCCAGCAATCTCGGATGCTGGTAGAGATGATAGTCCACGCGCATAGCTCCGAACATGACCAGGAGCCCGAGCATCGCCCATACGGTCTGTCGCGCGAGGAAGTGGTATTGCGTCCCATAGCGTTCGGTCGCCAGGACGGCCGAAGCGCTGTAGACCATCACGATGCCAAAGAGGACGAGCGCGATAGCGAGAGTGAAGAGCACCTTGTCTCCGATCCCCATCCGCTTGCGCTCTTGGGCGCGCTCGATGTATCCCCAAGCGGTCGCGAGGGCACGCGCCGCCGATCGCATCGTGCGGTGATTCCGCCATGCATTTCGCGTCCTCACCCTTCTCCCTCGCACGAGATTTCCGGGGATGTGCTCGCCATCCGCCGCACGACGTCTTTGAAGACTCGCCCCCGATGTTCGAAGTTCTCGAACATGTCGAAACTCGCGCAGGCCGGCGAGAGCAGTACGACGCTCCCCGGTCGCGCGAGGCGCCGAGCCACGTGCACAGCGTCCTCCAATGTCGCGCAGGGCGTCACCGGGACCACGGCCTCAAGCGCCACTCGAATCTTCTCGGCGGCTTCGCCGATCGTGAGGACGTGCGCGACGCGCTCGGCCACCAGAGGCCGGAGCCGCGTGAAGTCGTCGCCTTTGTCGCGTCCGCCCAGAATGAGAACGATCGGCCCCTCCAGCGCCCGAAGCGCCGTGAGCGTCGAAGCGACATTGGTGGCCTTCGAGTCATTGTAGTAGTCCACGCCTTCCATCTGCGCGACCCATTCCAAACGGTGTTCGACGCCGGGAAATGCGCGCAGGGCCTCGCGCAGGGGAAGGGAGCGGGCGAGCGACAGTAGCTCTCTCGGCTCCTGCGGCGCGCCGACAAGGGTCGCCGCAGCAAGCGTTGCCGCGAGTGCCGCCAAGGCGTTCTCCACATTGTGTGGACCGCGCAACGGAATGTCCGACCGATGCGCAAGCACCTGCTCGTGACCAGAGTCCCCATGCGATCTTCGGATCGCGCGGGGTGCTCCCTCTTCCCATCGGAGAACGAGATCCTCTCCGCGAAGGAAGATCCCCCTATCGAAATCCGCCTCCGCTCGCCGACTGAAAAAGAGTACGCGCGCGGGCGTCGCTTCGGTCATCGCGCGCACGATGGGATCATCGGCGTTCAACACGGCCCAATCCTCTTCGGTCTGATTTCGGAAGATGCGGCGCTTGGCCGCGATGTACGCTTCCATACTCCCATGTCGGTCCAAATGATCCGGAGCGATATTCGTCACCACAGCGACGCGCGGACGCAGCGTCTCGCTCGTCTCCAGTTGAAAGCTGCTCAATTCGGCGACGAGACAGCATCGCGCGTCGTGCACCTCTTCGAGGACGCGCACGAGGGCGCGCCCGATGTTGCCGCCGACGTGCGCGCAATAACCGCAGCGCGCGAGGAGATCCCCGATCCACGCTGTCACGGTCGTCTTCCCGTTGGTTCCGGTGATGCCAATGAGAGGCACGGCCCGAGCGTGCAGGAAGCGGGCCGCCACCTCCACCTCGCCGAAGATCGGCACGCCGGAGTGACGCGCGTCGGCGAGCACGTCCAGTGTCGGAGGCACGCCGGGGCTCAGGACGATGAGATCAGCCGTGCGCAGAAGCTCCGGCGGATGTCCGCCGAGCACGACTTCGACACCCAGGGCGCGCAGAGAAGACAGGATCTCTCGCGCGCGACGCAGCTCCGCTTCCGTCTTCACATCGGTGGCGATGACGCGCGCACCGCGCCGCGCGAGGAATTCGCTCACGGCTGCGCCGCTCTCGCCGAGGCCGACGACCACAATCCTCTTCCCCCGAACGTCCATGTTCATCGCAACTTCAGTGTCGAGAGACTCAAGAGCGCGAAGAGGATCGCGAGAATCAGGAAGCGGAAGACGATCTTCGGCTCCCTCCATCCGAGGAGCTCGAAGTGGTGATGCAACGGCGCCATCTTCAGCAACCGACGCCCGCGCCCGGTCAGCCGCCGCGTGAGCTTGAAGTAGAACACTTGCGCCATCACTGAGAGCGCCTCCAGCACGAAGATCCCTCCGATGAGCGCCAACAGCAGTTCCTGTTTGACCATCACGGCTACGGTTCCGATCGAGCCCCCGAGCGAGAGGCTCCCCACATCGCCCATGAAGACTTCGGCGGGCGGGGCGTTGAACCAGAGGAATCCCAAACAGGCGCCGGAGAGCGCGCCGCAGAAGACGGTCAGTTCCCCTACCTCCGGCATATACTCGATGTTCAAATACCGAGCGAATTCGGCGTGTCCGGTCACGTAAGTGAAGCCCGTCAGCGCCGCCGTCGTGATGAAAGCGATGCTGATGGCTAGACCATCCAATCCATCGGTCAGGTTCACCGCGTTGGAGGAGCCGACGATCACCAGCGCCATGAAGATCAGATAGAGCGCGATCGGCAACTCGGGTCGAAAGCGCTTGAAGAAAGGGACGCTGAAGACCAGCGAATAGTCGAGTCCGTAGATGAGCGTCACGCCGATGAGCAGGCTGATCGCGCTCTGCGCCAGGAGTTTCTGTCGCCCCGTCAGCCCCAGCGAGCGCCGCCGCACGATCTTCAGGTAGTCGTCCAGGAATCCAATCAGTCCGAAGAGCACGAGCGCCGACATCGCCAGCCACACGTAGCCGTTTCGCAGATTCCCCCAAAGAAACGTTCCCAGCAAGACCGACACGATGATGAGCAGTCCTCCCATGGTCGGCGTCCCGCGTTTGGCCTGATGCACGGCCGGCCCCTCGTCGCGAATCGGTTGCCCGATCTGGTGCTCGCTGAGCTTGCGAATAAACCATCCACCGAGCAGCAGACTGACAAGCAACGCTGTGATGGTCGCATAGGCCGTGCGAAAGGTGATGTAGCGAAAGACGTTCAGAGGATCGAGCCACGGGTGAAAGTGCTCGTGATATCGCGTGTATAAGACCTCGTACAAAAGGTAGCGCAACATGCCGCGTCACCATGCTCCCTCACTACGTGTCCGCGAGCGCCTGTCGGAGCACCTCGATCGCCCGCTCCATACCGACGGCGCGCGATCCCTTGATGAGGATCACATCTCCCGGTCGGACGTTCTCCGCGAGCCACCGGCCTGCTTCCTCCGGCGTCTCCAGGAAGAAGGCCGACTCTGCCTCCATGCCGGCTTCGCGGGCGCCGGTGATGATGTCGCGGGACAGGCCGCGGACGCCAATGACGATGTCCACGTCGAGATGGGCAATCTCGCGTCCGCACTCCCGGTGCCACGCGGCCGCGCTCTCGCCCAGTTCTAACATCTCTCCGGCCACGACGACGCGTCGTCGAGCGTTCTCGATCTCTCGCAGCGTCCGCACCATCTCCAATAACGATCGCGGATTGGAGTTGTACGAATCGTCAATCACCGCGAACCCTTGCGGGAAGCGTAGAATCTCCCCGCGTTGTGTGTAAGGCCGGACCGTCGCGAGCGCCTCGGCGATGATCGAGAGCGGAACGCCACAGACCTCGGCCACCGCCGTCGCCGCCAGGATGTTCAGGACCTGATGGCGACCGAGAAGCGGCGTCTTCGTGCGCGCTTCCCCCGAGGGAGTGACGAGCGTGAACACCGTGCCCTCCAACCCGAGCGCGCGAATATCGCGAGCGCGCACATCCGCCTCGCTCTCGATCCCGAACGTGCGCACGGCGATCGAGCGCCGTTCTCGCATTCGCGCGACAAGGGGATTATCCGCATTCAGCACAGCCAGACCATCTTCGGGAAGAGCATCCACAAGCTCCGCCTTCGCTTCCGCAATAGCCTCCACCGAAGGAAAGAACTCCAGATGTACGGCGCTCACCGTCGTCACCACGCCGATGTTCGGGCGGGCGATCTCGCTGAGGTGTGCGATCTCGCCCCGCGCGCTCATGCCCATCTCCAGCACAGCATACCGAATGTGATCGGGCGGCGCCTCTTCGGCGATCATGCGCAGCAGCGAGAGCGGCAGGCCGTAGATGTTGTTGTAGTTGCCCAGGGTCTTGACCACTCGATGCCCACCTGCTTCCAACAAGCGCGCCATCAGTTCCTTCGTCATCGTCTTGCCCGAGCTGCCCGTGATGCCGATGACCGTCCCTCCCCATCGTGCGCGCACGACGCGCGCCAGTTCTCCGAGGGCCCACACTGTGTCCCGGACGCGGATCACCTGTTCGGCTTTCACATCGGCCGGAATGTCTGAGACGACGGCCGCGCACGCTCCCCGCTCGAGCGCTTCGCGCACAAACGCGTGGCCGTCGCGCACCCGTCCTCGGATGGCGAAGAACAGCTCGCCAGGCCGAATCGTGCGCGAATCGATCGAAAAGCCGCGCGGTTCCCGCTCGGCGATCTCCGGCGCCGGAGAGGAGGCTCCCCAAATCTCCGCCATCTCTCGCAACTTCATGGCTGCCCTCCGAAGCGTTCTCGCAACGCCGCGCGCGCGACCTCGCGGTCATCGAAGGGGATCACGCGGTCCTTGAGCACCTGAGATGTCTCGTGACCCTTGCCCGCAATCAGGACGATGTCCCCGGGCTCGGCCAGCGCGATCGCCATCCGAATGGCCTCGCCTCGATCCACAATTTTCAGATACGGTGTGCGCGTGCGGTGCAGTCCTGTTTCGATCTCCGCGATGATCGCCTCCGGATCCTCCGAACGCGGATTGTCCGAGGTCACGATCACCAGATGTGAGAGAGCGCCGGCCGTCTCCCCCATCGGTGCGCGCTTGCTCCGATCGCGATCTCCGCCGCATCCGAAGACGGTGAGAAGGCGACCCGTGGCTGAGATCGCATGCTGGAGATCCCGCGCCGCGTACAGAAGATTCCGCAGCGCATCCTCCGTGTGCGCATAGTCCACGATGACCAGGAAGGGATGCTCGCGACCGGAGACGACCTCCATTCGTCCCGGCACCGGAGGGCAGACAGCGATCCCTTGCGCGATGGCCTCCGGTAGGACACCCAGCGCCAACCCTGTGGCGACAGCCGCCAGGATGTTCCTGACGTTAGGACGCCCGAGGAGTCGGGACTGCAGCTCCATCTCCCCAAGAGGTGTTCCCACCGTAAGGTGCGTTCCGGCGAAGGAGAACGTGACAGCTCGCGCAAAGACATCGCCGGAGGTCTCACCGTAGGTGAGAACGCGCCCCCGCGAGACCGCGCGAAGCTCCTCTGCGCGCGGATCCTCGCCGTTGAGGATGGCGATCTCTGGAGCCGATCCGAGCGTGCCATCGAAGAGCTTGCGCTTGGCTGCGAAGTACGCCTCCATGGTACCGTGGAAGTCCAGATGCTCGGGCGTGAGATTCGTGAAGACGGCTGCCGTGAACGTGCATCCGCGGACGCGCTGCAGCTCGAGCGCGTGCGAAGACACTTCGAGGACGGCATATCGGCATCCGACTTCGACCGCACGCCTGAGGACGCTCTGGATCTCGGGCGCTTCCGGCGTCGTGCGCTCGGCCGGGAGCTCATCCTCGCCGATCTTATAGGTGATCGTCCCCAGACGCGCCGATCGCTCGCCCGCCGCCCGGATCACCGCATCAATCAGATAGGTCGTCGTCGTCTTGCCGTTGGTCCCCGTGACGCCAATGAGCGTGAGCGCGCGTGACGGATGGCCATAGAACTCCGCCGCGAGCTCGGCCAACGCCCGACGCGCATCTTCGACCTGCAGCCACGTTCGCGGGAAGTCCGGTGGACACGGGTTCTCGGAGACAATGGCCACAGCGCCACGCGCGAGCGCTTCTGGGACGAAGGCATTTCCATCCTGCCGGAATCCGCGGATGGCGACAAAGAGGCTTCCCGGCACGACACGTCGCGAATCGTAGGCGATGGCCGTCACTGGCTCGTCAAGCCGCCCCCAAGCTTTGGCTCGCGTCACCTCAGCAGCTTGTCTGAGTGTGAGGCCCATCGCTTTCACTGAAATTCCACGCGACATGTCGTTCCTCGAACGACGAGCGTTCCCGCAGCAGGCTCTTGCCGCACGGCCCGACCCGATCCGGAGATAATCGGGCGCAGACCGATGCGGGCACAGTGTTCGGTCACGGCACGAACCCCCTGGCCCCGAAAATCGGGGACGCGGACAAGGACGGCTTCCTGGCGCTCTCGGACGATCGCATTTCCTCCGCCCCCTGGCGCGGGGAGGGAAGAGAGGTGGAGCCCGTTTTCAGTCTCCGCGGGGGAGTCCCCTAAGCCCCATTCGCCCTCAGTCCCTTCGGAAGCGAAGTTCGCGCGCAAAGCCAACAGGGGTCGTTGCTGGGGCCGATCCGGAGTCACATTCAGAGCGTGAAGCGCCGTCTCAGCAATCCGCTTGAAAACAGGGGCAGCGACTTCGCCACCGAAATATCGCGTGCGCGGATGATCGAGTGCGACAAGGACGACAATGCGGGGATCGGTCACGGGCGCGAATCCCGCAAACGAAGCGACGTATCGCGTCTTCGAGTACCGGCGCGTGCGCGGATCGAACTGTTGAGCCGTTCCGGTCTTGCCCGCAGCCGAATATCCGCTGAGCTGCGCCAGTCGTCCCGTTCCCCGTTCGACGACGCCTTCGAGCAGAGTGGCGAGCGCGCGCGCTGTCTCTGCGCGAAGGACGCGGCGCCGTTCCGGGTTCGAGCGCTTTACCACCTTGCCCTCGCGCGAGCGAATGGCGCGCACCAGATGCGGCTGAACCCATACACCATCATTGGCGATCACGGCCATCGCTGCCGCCATCTGTAGCGCCGTTACGCCGACCTCTTGACCGATGGCGATGGAACCGACCGAGACCGGCGTCCATCGTCGCACCGGTCGAACGATCCCGCGCGCCTCCCCCGGAAGCTCGATCCCCGTGCGCCGACCGAAACCGAAGCGTTCAATGTAGTGGGCCAATCGCTCGGCACCGAGGCGCAGCGCGATCTGGATCGTCCCCACATTGCTCGACTGTTCGAGCACTTCCCGAGCTGTGAGCCGGAAGAAGGGACGATGATCGCGAATGGTGTGTCCGGCGAGGACGATGCGTCCTCCTAGACACTCGATGATCTCATTCGGGCGAAGCATCCCTTCTTCCAAAGCAGCGGCGAAGGTCACGATTTTGAAGACCGACCCCGGTTCGTAAAGATCACGAATTGCTCGATTGCGCCGTGCCGCCTCCGAAGCCCTCGCGAAAGCGTTGGGATCAAACGCGGGCGCATTAGCCAGCGCGAGAATCTCGCCCGTCTTCGGATCGAGCACAATGGCGACGCCGCTCTGCGCTCCGGTGCGGCGGACGGCCTCGCTCAACTCCCGCTCTGTATGGAACTGAATCGTGGCGTCGAGCGTGAGGATGAGGTCGTGACCGTGAGCGACCGGCCGCTGCTTCCGCTCATACGTGCGCCCGCGCGCATCGCGAAAGACGAAGACCGTGCTCTCCTCCCCGCGAATCTCGCGGTCGTAGGTGAACTCAATACCCTCCAGTCCGACCTCATCTATGCCCGCGTAGCCGAGCACGTGGGCCGCCAGCCCTCCGTTCGGATACGTGCGCTTATTCTCCGTCACAAAGTGAATGCCCGGTAAGGCGAGCGCCTTAATGGCCATCGCTTCCTCGGGTGAGACTTTTCGCTTCACCCACACGAAGTCGCGTCGCTCCGAGAGCCGCTCGCGCAATGTCCCCGGGGCCATCCGCAGCACGCGCGCCAGCTCCCGCGCGGTGTGCTCTACATCCTCGATCTCCGCTGGAACAGCGAAGATTGAAGGTGCCTCCACGCTCTTGGCGAGTTCGCGCCCTGCGCGATCGTAGATCGTCCCGCGCACCGGAGCGATGCGAATCGCTCGCCGCTGTTGGCGATCCGCCTGCGCGCGCCAGTGCTCGTGCTGTGCGATCTGCACGGAGATGAGGCGACCGCCGACCAGCACTGCCCACACCCCAAGCAGCGCTGTCAGTTGCCTGAGACGTCGCCGAATCGTCTTCTTGTACAGCTCGCGTTTGATCACGGCTCGCCTTGCTTGGACGGTCTTCTTCGCTTCGGCGTGGGATCCGCCGACTGGGGAGCCTCCTCGCCCAATCCCTCTCGATGAGAGATCCCATCGCTGGGCGCCGATCCTTTCACCGAGAGCGCCTCCGGATTCTCCGATGCGGTCGCCGATCTGGTGCGTGGCTCTGCCGCTCTCACCTCAGCCCTGTCGCCACCCGGGCCTGTCGGGATCGCGCGGAGACGCCGGCGAGGGGCATGCGCGTTCTCGGATCGCACCGAAACAGGGGTCGGCACCTGGCGCATTTCGATCGGCGTCCTCACCTCTGCGGGAGACTCCATCCGATGCTCCTCTCTCCCTAAAGGAGGCGCTCCTCTTCCGACGACGATCACCTGCGAGGGATCGGGGCGAATGAGCCCCAGACGCCGAGCCAGCGGCTCAATCACTTGCGGCGACCGATAGTAGGCGCGTTCTAATTCCAATTGGCGTTTCAGCGCCTCCAATCGTTCGCGCTCGCGCACGAGCTGGTTCAATCGATATCCGTAACGCAATGCTTCGACGTGTTGCCACGCCGCTACGACGAGCGAGAGGGCGATAACGCCCGCGATCCCCAACACGAAGAGCACGCGATGGCCCTCCCGTGAATCCGCTCCATGAGGAACCTGTGCATTCGAGACATACATGGGCGCACGCCGTGTCATCTCATCCTCCCTCAATGGGTACCCCATGCGATCTACAGATCACATGGAGACCCCCGTACCGTGACTCTCCTCGCCCTGCACCTTCCGTCGAATACTTTGTGCCTCTCAGTCGAACACATAGCTGGATCGCACACCTGCCCGCAATCTCGCACTGCGCGCGCGCGGATTCTCGCGTACTTCAGCGTCAGTTGGTCGAATCGCCCGGCGCGTGAGCAAGACGAGGCGGCGCGCCGCCCCACACTGCGGGCACGCTTCCCTTTCCTCTGACGGCGCCGACCGTCGAGCCGGGCACTCGCAGTACCCCGTGTGAAAGCGCAGCCGGCGCTTGATCACTCGATCTTCGAGAGAATGAAACGCGATGATCACCAGTCGCCCTCCCAGGGCGAGCCGCGCGACAGCCGTATCCAAAAATTCCTCCAAGCCCGAGAGCTCGTCATTGACTGCAATCCGTAGGGCCTGAAACGTCCGCGTCGCCCGATGCCGACGCCGCTTTCCTCGAGCCCCTACAGCCCGCGCGACAAGTGCCGCTAACTCCGTCGTCGTCCGAATCGGCCCGGCCTTCCGCGCGTGGACAATCGCCCGCGCGATCCGACGCGCCGCCGGTTCCTCCCCATACCGAAAGAGGAGATCGGCCAGCTCCCGCTCGCTCAGCCTGTTCACCAGATCGGCGGCCGTTACCGTTCGCCGCCGATCCATGCGCATGTCAAGCGGCCCTTCATGCCAGAAACTGAATCCGCGCTCGGGCGTCTCCAGTTGAAGCGATGAAGCGCCGAGATCCACGAGAATGCCTTCGACCGTTGACAGTCCCTGTCGTGCCAGAATCTCATCCAAACGCTTGAAATCCTCGTGCACGGGCACAAATCGCTCCCCATACGGCCGCAGACGCTCTCGGGCCAGCGCCAGCGCCTCTTCGTCCCAATCCACCCCAATGACCCGCACGCGCTCGGAAGCCAGAAGAAGCGCCTCCGCATGCCCGCCCGTCCCCACCGTGCAGTCCACGATCACGCCGTCCAAACACGGACGCAGTAGCTCGACGACCTCGCGCACGAGCACCGGACGATGAATCACAGGCTCTGCGCCGACACTAGATGCCCAGCTTCGCAATGGCTGCCGCATCTTCCTTCGTGAAGACGCCAAGTTGTGCCTCGAACTTCTCCAGGTTCCACACCTGGAGATAGGTGATGTAGCCCAAGACAGCAACCTCGCTATTTAATTCTGCCTTCGCCCGAAGCGGTGGATGAATGAGAATCCTCCCCTGCCCATCCATCGTCGCCTGCCGGCCATAGAAGTTCGTCACCCGGAGAAACTTCTCCTTCACCGGGTCCATCTCCGGTAATTGGGCGAGCCGTTGCTCGATCTTCTCCCACTCTGGGAGAGGGTAGAGCCGGACATGGTCTCCATCCAAGCTCGTAACGAAGAATTCTGATCCATACTTTTGCAGGATGATGTCGCGGAAGGCAGCTGGGATTTTGATCCGTCCCTTCTCATCAATGCGCGTTGTGTAGTTGCCTCGTAACATCCTTATCTCCCAGCCACTTCCTGCGATCCCTTCATGTTTCGCTTTAACTTCCCGCCGGAGCCTCCGACCGGCGATCCACTTTAGTCCACTTTAGTCCACCTAGCGTATGCTACGGAAAAAGGGTCGCACTGTCAAGGAGAAAGTGCGAAGCGGTTGAGGAAAAAGATCCCTTCTCCGCGGATTATCTAATAACTGACTCTTAGGCAACGCGTTATCCAGACCCGGGCAAAGGTCTCGCGCGTTGTCCCCTTGGGGCCGGAAGTGATCGCAGTGGAGGTCGAGCAAGCCCTACGGCAGTGGGAGTTTGAGCCCTTCATCCTATGGGCGAGTCGTTCGGGTGAAGACGCTCGCCCTTCTTCGATGAGAAGGTGATGGGCCGCTTCAATGAATCGTACCTATTTGCTGAGGGAGGCGTCGCAGGCTTCGGAGCAGAGAGGGTGGCGCGACTATGCCGGAGATCGCGAAGGCGCCCACCTTCAAACCTACGTACCATGCGGTCGGTCTTGCTTGAGGCGATGGGGGCGTGCCACAGCTTCAGGATCGGCTTCCGGTTCTCACCGTCAGGGAAGCGGCTCATGGCGCAAGGGGACTCACTTCCGCAGCGAGGGCGGCCCGATGTGAATATGCGCACCGGTGGCGGAATTGGGGGCTTCATTGCTGAAGGCGATGTAGGGAAGGCCATGCCGCGTGAGATACTCGATCACCCAACGCCCCTGTTCGCTCTCCGGATGCAATGCGACATCCACGCGTCCTCGGTGATCCAGACCCAAGCGGTCATGTGTCGGTGTCTGTCCGAAGGCGCTGATGGGCAGCGAAGCTCCAAAGCGCTTCTGATAGGCGCGCATGAGGGCAGTGAGATCGCTGAGGGTAAAGCGGCCCGATCCGTAAGAGCGCGCGGCGCGCACGACCGCTTGCGAGAATCGTCGCGACAGGCGTTCCCGTTGAGCCGCTCGTTCGGCGTATTCTCGAGCGAGCGCCAACGCCTGCTGTGCCCAGCGCTCAACTTCTTGTTGAGCGGCCAGCCGAGCCTGCGCTGTTTGAGCCTCCAGCTCAGCCCATTCGACCTCGCGGCGGGCGACTAGTCCTCGGGCGTAGAGCGCGCGGAGGCGCTCAACCTTCTCCTGAGCCTTTCGCGCACCCTCTTCAGCCGCGCGGAGCGCGACCCTTGCATTCTCCCAGTTCGCTTCGGCGCGCTGCAGCTCCGGCACATGGGGCCTCGGTTCTCCTGCTGGTTGCGCTGGGACGGATCCCACAAGGAGAAGGAGTCCAAGGAGCGCGCATTCCCTCTTTGGCAGCCTGCGTTTCGACGTCCTCCGCCTCATTCTCATTAAGCCCGTAATTTTACGTTGTACGCCAACACTCAGCAACCCGGTCGCGCTGACCTTCAGGGCGCAGCAGTTCGGCAACGCTCCGACTGAATCCTGAGGCACTGTGTGCCGGAGGCAGGCCTGCAGGGGAGATGGAGACAGGCCTCACTCGAAGATCGGCCCGCACCCGTGAGGACCCGCGTCCTCTCTCTCCGAAGCTCGGGATCATGTCGTGGCCCGATCGGGCCGCACGGTGTTCTTCAACCGATTCCAGAAGCTCAGGCGGTATTGCAGGAGGACCTTGTGCACCTGACGTGGCGTAGTGCCACCGACTGTTTCGCTGATCAGATAATGTAAGCTCTTGTCCGGCGGCCTTTCGCGTTTCAAGTACTCTTGATAAAGGGCGAGGATCGCCGCGCGTTTGGCCTCGTCCACATCCGATTCGGCGTCCAGCGCCTTGCGCCACTCGTGCAATTTCTCCAGCCACCACCAGACGCGCCCCAGTTCGAGATGCAGCTCGGCGGCAGCGCGCTCAGCGATCGCTTGGGCATCATCCTCTCCGGCGTGGATCTCGCGCCAATAAATCTTCTCGATCTCGAAATTGGTGCGTCGCAAGCGTTCGCGATGCAGGTAGTTCTTCACGACTTCGGAGACGAGCGCATAGGGCACTCCCATCTCCCGCGCAATCGCTGTGCGTCGTCCCTCGGGCGGCCGCTCTCCCGAAGCGACCATCAAGCGATACCGTTCTTCGATCCGTTGGCGCCCTTCGGGGGTGAGTTTCTTAGGAACCGGAGGGGCTGCTCTGACTCGGGCGCGTTTTCGCGCAGCCGTGCGCCGCGGGATTTTCTGCGCGCTCCTCTGAAATGGCGAACGTGTCGCCGTCCGCTCGGCCGAGGGGAAGAGGGGGCGATCCGGCAGCACTCCCCATTGATCGGCTCCCGAGACCGGAGAGCGTCGAAGCGGGCGATCCGTCCCTTGCGGTGGACGCGCTACCATAGGTCGTCCAGCACGAGGCTCGGCCCAGGTCTTCTTCTGCTCGCGCGGAAGTTTCTCCGGTGAAGAGATCCCGTCAGGGAGATGCCGGGCGCGGTCCTCTGGACGTCCATCGGAGGCGGCGTTCTTTTTGATCAATCGGGTGCGGGACGGTCGCTCCGGCGGCTTGCTCATTTTTATGCCTCCACGCACTCCCTTGCTTACGATGACCAGGCCTATGATACCACCTCGGGTGCACCGAGACAAAGTCAGTCGGGCGAATTCGGCACGCAGAGGCGCTTGGCTGTCCCTCCCTTGCCAGGGGTTCCGAAGATCGGGCACAATGTACGATTGAGTGCGAGGGTATCGTCATGCGGGTTCGAGAAGACCACGACGTGATTCTCGAAACGCAGCCGGTTGGTCCGTTCTGGATGAACACCTATGTCGTCGGATGTCCTCGAACGCGCGAGGCGATCATCATTGATCCGGGAGATGAACCTGACGTCATCCTGGGGTTTCTCACCCGGCATCAGCTCATGCCGAAATACATCCTCTGCACGCACGGACATGTGGACCATGTCGGCGCCGTCGCGGAGGTGAAAGCCGCTACGGGAGCGCCCGTGTGCCTGCATCCGAATGATCTCTTCCTGTACGAGCGCATGGTCGAGTGGGGGGCGCTCTTTGGCATGCGCGTGACGCCGGGCCCTCTTCCGGATCATTGGCTCTCGGATGGGGAGGAATTGCGCTTCGGCGAATATCGAATCTTGGCTCTTCACACGCCCGGCCATACGCCGGGAGGGATGTCCTTTCTCCTTGACGATCTCCTCTTTGTCGGGGACACGCTGTTCGCGGGATCGGTCGGGCGGACGGATCTGCCCGGAGGGTCGTGGTCCGAACTCATGCGCTCCATCACGGAGAAGCTCTTGCCCCTCGGCGATCACCTTCGCGTCTACACGGGGCATGGTCCGGCGACGACCTTGGGGAGGGAGCGTCGCACAAATCCTTTTCTGCAGGGGGGACGACCATGATTGATTTTCGGTTGACGGAGGAGCATCTTGCGGTCGAGAAGATGGTGCGCGAATTCGCCGCCCGCGAGATCGCGCCGCGCATCAAGGAGTTGGATGAGAAAGGGGAGACCGATCCGAGGATCCTGCGGAAGATGGGCGAGCTGGGCATTCTGGGCATTTGCATTCCGGAGGAGTACGGCGGAGCGGGATTTGACTACATCGCCCTGGGCCTCGCCTGCGAGGAGTTGGAATACGTGGATACGGCCTTTCGTGTCCCGATGTCCGTCCATGTCGGGTTGAATTCTCTGACGCTGCTGACGTGGGGGACCGAGGAGCAGAAGCGGCGATATCTCGTCCCGCAGGCGAAAGGGGAGAAGTTGGCGACCTATGCGCTCACCGAACCCAATGCCGGCTCCGATGTCGTCGGAATGCAGGCGACGGCCATCCGGGATGGGGATGCGTACATCCTCAATGGGGAGAAGGTGTGGATCAGTCTGGCCGATATCGCCGATCATTTTCTCGTCTTTGCGTGGACCGATCTGGAGAAGAAGAAGGTTCGCGATCATTCGGGCATCTCGGCCTTCATCCTGGAGCGCGGGATGCCCGGACTGACGACGGGCACGATTCATGGCAAGCTCGGGATTCGCGCAGGCAACACCGGATGGATCTCGATGCAAGACGTGCGTGTGCCGAAGGAGAATCTGCTGGGAGAGGAGGGGGAGGGTTTCAAGATCGCGATGTTCGCCCTCGATCAGGGACGATATACGGTCGCGGCGGGAGCGACCGGGCTCATTCGCGCGTGTCGAGATGCTTCGGTGCGCTATGCGCTGGAGCGGCGCACGTTCGGCAAGCTCATCGCCGAACACCAACTGGTCAAGGAGATGCTCGCTGAGATGGAGGCCGATTACCAGATTTGCCGATTGCTCTGGTTGCGCGCCGGATGGATGAAGAACGTGGGGTTGCGCAACACGCGCGAGACGTCGCTCGCCAAGTGGATTGCGACCGTCGCCAGCGAGCGCGCGGCATCCCATGCTGTGCAGATCTACGGGGCCTACGGTTACTCGAACGAGTATCCCGTCGAGCGATTTTATCGCAATTGCAAGGGCGCTGTCATCTACGAGGGGACGCGCGAAATCCACAAGCTCATCCAGGCCGATTATCTCTTGGGATTTCGCACCGATAAGCCCTTGCGGTGCACGCTCCCGCCGTGGGAGCCTCAAAGAGAGGGCGTCCGATGATCGCGCCTGTCAAGGGTTCGAGGTGAGATGATGGCATTCGATTGCGCGGCGCTTCGAGAGAAGGTTCGGGCGACGATCGCGCGGTACCGCATGCTGGAGGATGGAGATCGGGTCGTCGTCGCTGTCTCCGGAGGCGCGGATTCGGTCGCGTTGCTCTATCTCTTGGATGAACTTCGGGCATTGGTCTATCCCCGTCTGCAGCTCCATGTCGCGCATTTCAATCATCAGCTCCGAGGCGAGGAGGCGGATGCGGATGAGGAGTTCGTGCGGCAGCTCGCCGAGCGTCTGCGACTGCCGTTCACAAGCGAGCGGCAGGACGTACGCGCTCTCGCTCGCGTCCAGAGGCGGAATCTGGAGGAGGTCGCGCGCGAGGTGCGTTATCAGTTCCTTCGTCGCGTCGCGGCGGAGGTGGGAGCGCGTCGGATCGCGACTGGTCATACGCTCACGGATCAGGCCGAGACGTTTCTCATGCGACTGCTTCGCGGCGCTGGAGGAGAGGGTTTGAGCGGCATCCATCCCATTGTGGACAACCTCATCGTTCGTCCGCTCTTGGCCGTGCGGCGCGAGGAGACGCACGCCTATTGTCACGCGCGGGGGATTGCCTATCGCGTGGATCGATCGAATCTGGAACCGGGACTGTGGCGCACCCGCGTGCGGGTGGAGATCCTGCCTCGACTCTCCGCGTTGAATCCGCGAGCGCTGGAGGCCATCGGGCGCGCCGCCGAGCGACTTCGTGTGGATGAGGCGTACTTTGACGAAGTCATCGGCAACCTGTGGCCGGAGCTTGTCATCTCACGCCATGACGAGGCGATGCGACTTTCGGTGGAGAAATTGCGCGCGTGTCCCCCGGCGCTGCGGTCGCGAGCGTTGCGCGAGGCCATTCGGCAGATGTGCGGTCATACGCGGCGCGTGACGAGTCAGCATGTGGAAGCACTCGAGCGCTTGCTCGAGCCCGGCAAGAGCGGACGTCGTCTGCAACTGCCCGTCCCTTTGGTCGCGTGGCGGGAGTTCGAGACGCTCACGCTGGCACGCCCTCACAACGCGCGGGAGTCGTACTGGGTGGAGCTTCACCCGGGAGGCCCGGTGAGCGTCGGGGGATTCACGCTCTGGCTCCAGCGCGGCGTGGAGCAAATTCCGACATCCGCGGATCTTGTGCTCCTCGATGACGGCCGCTTGCCCGAGCGGTTGGCCGTGCGCTCGCGCCGACCCGGCGACCGATATACCCCAGTTGGACGGCGGCAGCCGCTCAAGCTCAAGACGCTCATGTGGGCCCATCGTATCCCGGTCTCGGAGCGCGATCGCTGGCCGCTTGTGGTCACCGCTGATGAGGATCGCATCGTGTGCGCACCAGGACTCCCTGTGGCAGCGGATTTCGCCGTTGGTGCTGAGACGCGCCGCGTGGCGGCGATCCGTTTCGAGCGTGGCCGAGAATGAGGGCCTTGTGGTAAACTTACGAAGGAACTCGAACGGTCCCGACGTCGCGACGCGGGCGGTCGAGAGGGGAGGGACAAACGTTGGACTCGAGAGCACGACAGTTGGTCTTCTGGGTCATGATGGTGGGCGGCGCCCTGCTGCTTTATAACTTCTTCCAGACGTCCACCACTCGAGCGGTGACAGAATTACCGTTTTCGGAGCTCGTCCTCGCGATTCGGCAACGGCAGGTCGTCGAAGCCGTCATCGAGGACGACCGCGTGACGGGGACGCTGCGCAATGGTCAGCGATTTCGGACCGACTTGGCGAATCAAGAGGTCGCCGCGCGTGTGGCAGAGATGCTCACGGATGTGGGGCCGGAAGCGGAGGTTCGTCCCCGCGTCATCTTCCGCGGGGGCAGCAACGCCTACTGGATGATGTTCCTCACCTGGGTCCTCCCCATCCTGCTCATCGGTGCCTTCTGGGTTTTCATGCTCCGACAGATGCAAGCCAGCGGCAATAAGGCCCTCAGCTTCGGCAAAAGCCGCGCGCGCATGTTCTCCGGTCAGCAGAAGCGCGTGACCTTTAAGGACGTGGCGGGCGTTGATGAGGCGAAGGAGGAGCTGAGGGAGATCATTGATTTCCTCAAGGACCCGCAGAAGTTCCAGAAGCTCGGGGGGCGTATTCCCAAAGGGGTCCTCCTCATGGGACCGCCGGGAACGGGCAAGACACTTCTGGCGCGCGCGGTCGCGGGCGAGGCGGGCGTGCCCTTCTTCTCCATCTCGGGCTCGGAGTTCGTCGAGATGTTCGTCGGCGTTGGCGCCAGCCGCGTGCGCGATCTCTTCGAGCAGGCGAAGAAGCATGCGCCGTGTGTCGTCTTCATCGATGAAATTGATGCCGTCGGACGACATCGTGGAGCGGGACTCGGAGGCGGACATGATGAGCGGGAGCAAACGCTCAATCAACTGTTGGTCGAGATGGACGGCTTCGAATCGCATGATGGAATCATCCTCATGGCGGCGACGAATCGTCCCGATGTGCTCGATCCCGCGCTGCTGCGGCCCGGACGCTTCGATCGGCGCATTGTGGTGAATCGTCCCGATGTGCGCGGGCGCGAGGAGATTCTGCGCGTCCATACGCGGAAGGTGCAGCTTGGCGAGGACGTGGATCTCTCGGTGATCGCGCGGGGCACGCCCGGCTTCACCGGAGCCGACCTGGCGAATCTCGTCAATGAGGCAGCCCTGATCGCTGCGCGGAATAACCGCAAGGCCGTCACCATGCAGGACTTCGAAGCAGCGAAGGATAAGGTCCTCATGGGCTCCGAACGTCGCTCGATTGTCATCAGCGAGGAGGAGAAACGCAACACGGCTTATCATGAGGCCGGGCACACCATCGTCGCGCTGAAAGTCCCGCATGCCGATCCTATTCACAAAGTGACGATCATCCCGCGCGGGATGGCGCTTGGTGTGACGCAACAGTTGCCGGAATCGGATCGCTACATGCATACGCGCGAATATTTGGAGAGCCAGATCGCCATTCTGATGGGCGGGCGCGTCGCCGAGGAGATCTTCCTGGGAAGCATGACCACGGGCGCGAGTAACGACCTGGAGCGGGCGACCGAGATCGCGCGCAAGATGGTCTGCGAGTTCGGCATGTCCCGCTTGGGACCTCTCACGTTCGGGCGAAGCGACGAGGCGATCTTCCTGGGGAAGGAGTTGGTTCGCCATCAGAACTACAGCGAGGACACGGCCATCAAGATCGATCAGGAGGTCAACCGCATCGTCATGGAGCAATACGAACGTGCCCGGCGGATCATCCTGGAGCATCGCGAGGCCGTCGAGCGTCTCGTCCAGGCCCTCTTGGAGAAGGAGACACTCGAAGCGCAGGAGATCCGACACATTGTCGAGGGGCAAACTGTGACGGCGGCAGACTCCCCATCTTCGCCTTCGCCTGAGCCGGAGCGAGGGAAAGAACCGCGCGTTCTGAAACCCTTGCTCGACACTCCAGCCACGGCATGACCCTCGTGCGAGCGGGGAAACGCTCGGAGCGACTCATTCCCCAGCGGAAGCGAATCGGTTGAGCAGCGATGCTTCGACCTGCGCCGCCCATTCTTCGGCATCCTCCAGCAGCGCGAGCACGCGGCTGTGGTATTCGTTGTTGAAGGCGTGATCGGTGATGGCGTTGAGATTGGTCAGGACGTTGTAATACGCGCCTTTGATCGCCGCCAGCGCGAGCTGTGCGCCGACGGCGACGTCCGAGAGAGCATTCGGGTGCCCGATCTCCGCCAATTCCAGGAGCGCGCGCAGTACGGCATGAGCGGCCTCGGCCGTGCGCGTCGGGACGATAACGGCGCCTTTGAGCGCTTCCTGAATCTCTCGCTCACGCTGGCGTCGTTGTTCCTCCGTCTCTTTCGGCAGCCGATAGGCCGCGATGACTCGACGGAAGCTCTCGGCATCGGCCTCGATCGCTGCTGAGAGCGCGCGGCGTTGCTCCTCCAGATGTGCGAGCGTCGCTTGGATGCGCTCCTGAATGTCGGCCTGGGGTTTCCGTCCCAAGGTCAAACGGCTCATCATCTCTCCCAAAGCGGCAGCGAGCGCACCGGAGAGAGCGGCGACGCTCCCCCCACCGGGCGCGGGCGTGGCCGCCGCGACAGCATCCAGGAAAGCGTGCACACCGGATTCCGGAACGGAAGGCACATCGGGTCGCGCGAGTGCTGCAGCGAGGCGATTCTCCAGGATCTGATCCCGACTGAAGTTCTCCAGCTGCAGATACCATTCCGCACACGCGTCGAGAGCGGCCTGCGGGACGAGCCCCACGATCTCGCTGCTCCGGACGCTGACGCCATAGCGTTCGGCTTCCCGCTTCACCATCTCAAAAGCACGAAAGATCGGCGTCTGCTCATAATCCACGAGATTCATCGAGACCTGAACGATCCCGCGATCCTTCAGTTCGAATCCCAGAGCCTTCACATAGCGCAAACCGCCATCGCGTCCGCGAACGGCGCGCGCGATCTTGCGGGCGATCTCCAGATCGTTCGTGTTGAGATTCACGTTGTATGCGATGAGAGGCGGGCGCGCTCCAACGACCGTCGCTCCGGCCGTCGGATGGAGACGGGGTTCACCATAGTCCGGAGCGCGATCGGGATCGCGGGCGATCGCCTCGCGCAAGCCTTCGAACTCCCCTTTGCGGATATTCGCCAGATCTACGCGATCCGGACGCGTGGCCGCGCGCTCGTAGAGATAGACGGGGATCTTCAGCTCCTCGGCGATTCGACGTCCCGTCTCCTGCGCCAGGGCGACGCACTCCTCCATGGTGACGTTGTGGATCGGGACGAAGGGGATGACGTCGGTCGCCCCAATGCGCGGGTGTTCCCCCCTGTGCTCGTTGAGATCAATGAGTTCAGCGGCGCGACGCGTGGCGCGCACAGCCGCTTCGACGGCCGCTTCCGGTGCGGCGACGAAGGTGATCACCGAGCGATTGTGATCTCGATCCATCTCGCGATCGAGGACGAGAGCCCCGGGGACGGATTCGATGGCTCTCACGATCTCCTCGACGACCTCGGGACGCCGCCCCTCGCTGAAATTCGGTACGCATTCGACGAGCTTCTTCATCGGCCGTGCCTTCTCCCTGCGTGGGCTTTCACCGGTCTTCGCTCTTATAGCACATTTTCGGAGAGAGGGACAAGAACGGGAGCGCTCCACAGAGGCTCTCATGGCGAGCCCCGTAGAAACTCCGCATCGGTGGCCTCTCGTGAACACAAGATTTCCCTTGACAAAATCGGCCAATCCCAAGATACTATTAGCGTTGAATCGAGTGGGAGAACGAGTCGTGCGCGCTTCGATCCTTGTGAGCGCGCAAGGAGGATGGGGATTCGTTAGGAGTCATCGAGAGGACGAAGTGGGGAGGAAAGAGCCCGCGGCTGTCCGAAAGGCTGCGGGCTCTTCTCATTGAGAGAGGGAGATAGAGGAGCGCGCTGAGGTCCTGGCTCGAATCGAACGTCGCGGTTACAAAGAAGAAGACTCGGGGCCTCCCTCACAGGGAGCGGCATGGGCGCTCATATGGAGCACATGGTATGCTGATGGGATCGGACATTCTGACCTTCGTCCTCGTAGGGTTCCTCGCACAAGTAGTAGATGGGGCCTTGGGCATGGGTTATGGAGTTATTTCGACGAGCTTCCTGCTGAGCTTTGGAGTGCCCCCAGCCATGGCGAGCGCCAGCGTGCATACGGCTGAGGTCTTCGTCACTGGCGCCTCCGGTATTGCGCATCTCGGCAACGGAAATGTCGAGCGCCGACTCGTGCTGCGGTTGGTGATCCCAGGCGTCATCGGAGGGGTTCTAGGAGCGTACATCCTCACCGAGATGCCGGGAGAGAAGATTCGGTCTGTTATCGCCGGGTATCTTCTTGTGATGGGAGCGGTGATCCTTCGCCGGGCGCTCACATGGCGCGCGCCCAAATCCGTGCCGGTGCGACTTGCGCCTCTGGGGTTCGTAGGGGGATTTCTGGACTCCGTTGGGGGCGGCGGATGGGGGCCGATTGTCACCTCCGCGCTATTGGCGCAGGGGCAAGCTCCGCGATCAGCGATCGGTTCGGTCAGCCTCACCGAGTTCTTCGTCACGGTGGCGCAAGCGGTGACCTTCTTTGCCGTGCTCCGGTGGGTCCATTGGCAGGTGGCAACCGGGTTGCTCGTAGGAGGGGTGTTGGCGGCTCCTTTAGCGGCTTATGCCTGTCGCCGGCTCCCGGCGCGTCTTGTGATGGGGCTGGTCGGCGCGCTGATCCTCGTTCTGAGCCTGCGGACGGTCGTTCAGGCCTTGCGCTGACCCCGGCCCGATATTCCGCGTGATTGGGGGAACGCGGAGGGAACTTCTCCCGTGCGTTTTTCGTTTTGTCGGGTGAGCGCTGGCGGAGAGATAATTGAGGGAGAGCGACGTGGGGGCAAGGGCGGCCTTGGTGAACCACGATGTGCAACTGGTTCGTCGGTGCCTGGCCGGAGAGGAAGCGGCGTGGGAGGAAATCGTGAGGCACTATTCCCGCCGCATCTATAACTTGGCTTATCGCTTCACGGGCAATCGCGCGGCGGCTGAGGATCTGACGCAGGACGTCTTCCTCCGCCTGTACCGCACGCTCGAGCAGTACGATCCGCGTGAAGGAGATCTCTCGAGCTGGCTCATGCGGGTGGCGCGCAATCTGATCATTGACGATTATCGTCGGCGCGCGCGCACGCCGACAGAGAGCGGCGAGGACCTGGCGGAGCACGAGTATTACCTGTGCGCTGATGAGCGCGAGGATCCGCACGCCCTCGTCGAACGGCGCGAATTGAGTGAGCAGATTCACGTGGCACTGGCGAAGCTCTCGCCCGAGTTGCGCGCATGCGTCATCCTTCGCGATCTAGAGGGGCTCTCCTATCATGAGATCGCCGAGCTATTGCAGATCCCGGAGGGGACGGTGAAGTCGCGCATTAATCGCGGGCGTTTGGAGTTGGCTCGTGTCTTGCGGCGCATGCGGGTTATTTGAACGATGGAATGCCGAACGTTTGAACACCTCATCAGCGAATACTTGGAGGGAGCGCTCCCTGGGGATCAGGTGAGCGCATTCGTGGTGCATCTTTCCTCGTGCGAGAGGTGTCGGGCGCTGCTTGAGGATGTGCGGGCGGCGCTCGAGCTCTGTCGAAGTGTGGGGGAGGTCGAGCCTCCGTCGGATCTCCCGGAGCGCCTGCAGCTCGTCCTGCAGGGCGCGGCTATGAGCTGCGCGGCTTTCGGCGAGTTGATCTCGAACTATTTCGACGGCGTGCTCACGGCTACCGAATATCACCTTTTCGAAGCGCACGCTCGTGTCTGTTCGAGATGTCAGCAGATGTTGGAGGACGTGGCCGCCGTCACGCAACTCCTTCAGCGGGTCGAGCCCGTTGCCGTTCCCGAAGGGATGAACGAGCGCCTCCTGCGGGCGATGCGCTCGGCTCATCGCGAGCTCAGTCGGGCGTGGTGGTGGCGATGGCGCCGACGGTGGGTGGCGTGGCGCTTGGGATGGAACTTCGCGAGGCAACCGCTCTTGCTCCCTCGATGGGCGATGGCGGTGATCTTGTGCCTGGCGATGCTCGGAGTCACGCTCGTGAATTTCTCAGGGGATCGGAAGGGATCCCTGATCGCTCGTCTCTCCGATCGCGCAGCGGGGGTACAGGCGGAAGGGGAGCGCATGATTGAGCGCTTGGGGCAGTGGCGGGCGCAGGTGAGCGATATTCTGCAGCTGCTTCGCACCGGGCACCGGCCGGCGACATCGGATCGCGAGCGTTCGGGAAGCGTCTCGAATCCAGAATCCCCACACTCGCCCCGCCCGGCGAAGAGGCCGGCGCCATAAGTAAGGAGTATGGAGGGGGAAAGGACGTCATGAGAGCGCCGCTGATCGTCTGCGCCTATCATCCGACTCATCGAGCATTGGTTCAGTGCTCGGCCTGTCACCGGCCGCTCTGTCCCGCATGCGACCACCGCATTAAGGGATTCCCGTATTGTCAGGATTGCATTGTGCAGGGCGTTGAGCTTCTGCGGCGCTCGACTCCCCGGCCAGCATCGGCAGCCGAGCGCCGTCCCCCCTCGCCGCGTCTGGCCGCGCTGTGCGCTCTTGTGCCGGGATTGGGGGCTGTGTACAACCGGCAGAACGTCAAGGCCCTCCTCCACTTCCTTTTGATCATCGGCTTGTTCGACCTGGCCGATCTGACTGATTTGGCGATCTTCGGAGTCGGCGGAGCTGTCTTCTACTTCTTCTCGATTCTTGATGCCTATCGCACAGCGGAGGCGGTCGCCCAGGGCTTGGATCCGGTGCGGGAAGATGAGCGCGTGCGACAGATGCTACGTGAGCGCATAGGATGGGTGGCTGCGGGACTCATTTTCATCGGGGGGGTAATTCTCATCTCGGACCTTACGGAAGCGATGCGCGTCTCGCTCGCGGTGAGGCGCTTGTGGCCTCTTCTGTTTGTAGCCGTGGGTGTGTATCTGCTCTATCGTCGCGCGCGGTCTGCACCGCGTGATGCGCAGCGCTTCGATCCGCGTCGCGCACCCCCGCCGCTTTTCTGGAAGACGGAATCTGTGACCGGACCTCTGGCCGAGGTGAAACCGGGTGATGAGCCGAGGCCTCCGGCCAAGGGGCCGAGAACATGAGGTCCTTGCAGAGAGGGAGGATATGAGCGTGATCCGATTCATCGGTGGTGTCATCGCGGTCTTCATTGCGTTTTGGCTCGCCGTGAAGTTGCTTGCGTTTCTCTTCGCTTTGATCGGAGTGATCCTCAGTTTGGTGAAGCTCGCGGTCATTGTGGGGCTCATCGCGCTCTTGGGCTACGGGTTGTATCGGTTCCTCATCCCGGCTGAGCGCCGCATGGAGTGAGCCGTTGGCGCGGCAATGGCAGCCCTGTTGAATGTGCACCGCGCTTGCTCGTCTTCAGTGGATCGCGTGGGATCGGGTAAAATTATTCCAGATGTGAGATCACCGCGTGGAGGGTAGCCATGACGGAGAAAGTCGTGGAGCCATCGCCGCACGCTCACGGGCGTCTGACCCCTCTGGGGAAGCGTCTCGGAGCGCTCACCAGTGCGGCTGAAGACTTCTGGACCGGGAACATGCGATGGGTCAAGCGAGGCCTGCAGCGAGGAATGTGGAAGGTCGAGGATTGGGCCGATGAGGCGGCGCTCTACATTCGACGGCACCCATACCGCGTGCTGGGGTTGGCGTTGGGATCGGGCCTGGCTGTCGGTGTGTTCCTGGGCGCGCGCTTCGGCCGCAAATGAATGAGCGCATGCCTGCCGTGCGGGCCGTGTGAAGCAGCGAGGAGCGGCCGAGAAGTTTGCGCCATCGTGCGCAGAAGGGGGGTAAGGTGGAGGCTCCTGTCATTTCCTTCGCTCTCGATTCCTCATCAGGCACCTTCTCGGTGAGCTCAATTTCCTCCCTCTTGATGAGCGACGAGTGAGCAGAGGCGAGAGGACCGAAGAGCCCGCGGGGAGATTCGGAGCATTTTGTGTCTCGCGAAAGGCGAGCTATGAGGATCCTTCGATCTGGATCGTGTCTACAATACCAGTGATGGCTGCGTCTACGGGACAGTCTTTACAACCCTGGGCCATGCGGGCGGAGCTCCCGGAGACGACGACGACCGTCTCGCGGAAGCCCGCACCGACTGTATCTACGGCGACGAGATAGCCAGAGTCATCTTTGCCCTCCGGGGTGACGGGGCGCACGATGAGCAGCTTCTTGCCGTGGAGTCGCTCATCCTTGCGCGTGGCGACGACAGTCCCCAGGATACGCGCCAGGATCATGGGCTATTTCACCCCTCGAGAGTGGAGGCTCACCGGACAAGGGCGCATCACGGCGATCCGCGGGCAGAGAGCGCGGCTTCATCGGGCGAGCTTCAGAAAGCGAAGGACAGCTTCGACCGTCTCGGCGATGAGCTGGACAAGCTGCTGACGCGTGAGCGTAAGCGTCTCGTTCGCGGAAGGCGTTGCGCCAGGCGCGCTGCAGAGGGTCGCCGTGGGAACGGTCATTCCCATCTGCTCTCGAATACGGAAGAGCTTTTGCACGGCCTCGGCCGGAAGCGGCCGCTCGTGCCCCAAGAGCTTGGCGACCAGCGCGATGCGGGCGAAATGTTCCACTGTTTCCATGCGGAAGTAGGCCGTCTCCAGATCGGGACCATAGGTGACGGCACCGTGATTGGCCAGAAGAAGAGCGTTATAGTGCGGGACATAGGGAGCAATGGCCGCCACCAGCTCCTGAGTGGAAGGTGTTCCATATCCCGCCAAAGGGATGCATCCGAGGGTGAGGACAACTTCCGAGACCAGCGGTTTATCCAAGCCCAATCCGGCTGCAGCGAAGCCGGTCCCGCAGGGCGGATGCGCGTGGACGACGGCATGAACATCGGGACGCTGCCGATAGATCTCCAGATGCATGGCCAGTTCGGAGGACGGCGCGAACGTTCCTTCGAGCTTTTGCCCTTCCGCATCTACGATGACGAGCATCTCTGGGGTGAGGAATCCCTTGCAGACGCCCGTCGGTGTTGTCACGATGCGGCCGCTCTCGGGCATGCGCGCACTGATGTTACCGTCGCTCGCGACGATGTAGCCGCGCTCGTAGAGGCGGCGCCCGATCTCAACGATCGCTTCGCGAAGGCGTCGTTCTTCCATGACAGGAGCAAAATACGGCCAGTCGGTTCGGATCGTCAAGGGGGGACGCTTCGGCGCGCCCGAGGGGGGAGGGAGAGCACCCGCCGTTTGACGACTTCGATATCGCGTCGGTATAGTAATTTCCCACCAAAAGCGATGATGCGGAGTCAGGGACGAAGATGATCGCGCATTTGCGAGGTACGCTTGTTCAGAAGCAACCGACTTCGGTGATCATTGATGTCCAAGGTGTCGGATATGAGGTGATCATCCCTCTTTCCACGTATTACGAGCTGGCAGACGTTGGCTCTACAGTTTCGCTTCTCATCTACACCTATGTTCGCGAGGATGCCCTTCAACTCTACGGCTTTCGCACGCCGATGGAGAAGGAGCTGTTCTTGCGACTGATCTCCGTCGCAGGGGTCGGACCGAAGCTCGCGATTACGATCCTCTCGGGATTGAGCGTGGATCAACTCATCCCCGCCATTCGTCGAAATGACCTGGCACGCTTGACGGCGATCCCCGGGGTTGGGCGGAAGACGGCCGAGCGGTTGATCATCGAGTTGCGGGACAAATTGGCCGCGCTCGCAGCGCCGGAGGGAGAATCGGCCTCTCCGGAGATGGAAGCGGAAGCTGCCGATGAGGCCGTCAAGCGCGACGTCATCTCGGCGCTCGTTCATCTCGGTTATCCGCGACCGCTGGCGGAGAAGACGGTGACGGCCGTCCTGGCGAGCGAGAGCGACCATTCGACCGAGTGGGTGTTGAAGCAATCTTTGAAGCGGTTGTTTCGGTGACGCGCGCTCGATGCTTCGACGAGCGCGGCGACCACTCCCAGAGGTGCTCTCCTCACAAGATCTCGGAGCGGAGCATCACGAGGCTTTCGTCACCGACGGGAGGGACCATACGCCAGGGATCAATATGTGGCAACGCGGACACGTGCCATCCTCCACGTTCACCTGAAGGACGCGGAATCCGTAGCGTTCGATGAGGAGCGTGTGACACTGCGGACAGTATGTGTTCTCAAAGGGGCCGACCATGCCCGGCAGGTTCCCAGCGTACACATAACGGAGGCCCTCGCGATATCCGATCTCGGCAGCGCGAATCAGCGTCTGTGGGGGGGTATTGTCCGGATCGGTCATCTTGTAATCCTTGTGGAAGGCTGTCACATGCCAGGGGATATCCGGTGAGATCGAAGCGATGAATTGAGCGATGTCGCGCAGCTCCTCATTGGAATCGTTGAAGCCGGGAACGATGAGCGTGACAATTTCCATCCAGAATCCGCGCTCGAAGACGAGGCGGCAGGTCTCCAGGACGCCCTTCAGTGTGCCGCCGAGCTGGCGATAGTTTCGGTCCCGAAACGTCTTGAGGTCAATTTTGTAGAGATCCGTCCAGGGGCGAATATAGTCGAGGACTTCGGGCGTCGCATTTCCGTTGGAGACATAGCCGGTCAGAAGGCCGACGCGCTTGGCTTCTGTGAAGACCCGGATAGCCCATTCGCTCGTAATAAGCGGTTCGTTGTAGCTACTGATGACCGAATCGGCGCGGGAGCGGCGCGCGAGGGCGACGATCTCTTGGGCAGTGATGGCTTGCGGTGGCGCTCCAGCGATGGGATCGCGAAGAGCTTGACTCGTCAGCCAGTTCTGGCAATAGGAGCAATGAAGGTCGCATCCGAGCATGCCAAAGGTCAGCGCCCGCGACCCCGGCCGGACGTGGAAGAACGGTTTCTTCTCGATGGGATCGCAGTGAAGGGCAGCGACGTAGTTGGCGGGAACGTAGAGCGTCCCATTCTCGTTGTAGCGCACTTTACAGATGCCTTCCAGTCCGGGCAGGATCACACACCGATGCCCGCAGGCGAAGCATCGGACCTTTCCCTCAGGGAGGCGTTCATACAGCTCCCCAGGGACGGCGAATTTCTTCAGGATCTCTTCCAGAGTGAGAACAGCAATCGGCTTTTGACGTGCCATCTCAATTCCCCTCCCACCTGTCTTTGTTAATTATGGCACGACCGAGGGGGAGAAGGAGAGCGGGGGAGCAAACGTCTGGAGTCCCCCCGCGATCTTTGGATCGCGCGGGATACCCCTGGCGAGAAAGCTGAGGTATCGCTCCCCCGTTCTCGATCTAGAACTTCTCGGCGACGGATTTCGCCTGCAGGAATAGGAGCAAGTAATCGCGGCCTCCGGCTTTCGAATCCGTGCCGGACATATTGAAACCGCCAAATGGGTGAACGTCTACGAGCGCGCCGGTGATCTTGCGGTTGATGTAGAGATTACCGACGTGAAACTCCCGCCGCGCGCGCTCAATATGTGCGCGCGTTCGGCTGTAGACGCCGCCGGTCAGTCCGTAGACGGTCCCGTTCGCGATCTCCAAAGCGTGATCGAAATCTCGAGCGCGCAGGCATGCGAGGACAGGCCCGAAGATCTCCTCCTGCGCGATCCGCGCGGAGGGTGAAACTTCGCCGAAGATCGTCGGAGCGATGAACCACCCGGTGCCGACCTCTTCGAGCGCGTGTCCGCCGAGCAGGAGCTTCCCTTCGCTCTTTCCGACCTCGATGTATTCGAGGATGGAATGGTACGCCGATTGACTGACGACCGGACCCATCCAATTGTTGGGGTCTTTGGTCGGCCCGACAGTGATCTTCTGCGCGCGTTCGATCACTTTCTCGACGCCCGCTTCGTAGACGTCCTCGAGGAAGATAGCGCGCGAGCAGGCGGAGCATTTCTGCCCCGAGTAGCCATAGGCGGAGACCACAATTCCCTCGGCAGCAGCGTCCAGATCGGCCGAGCTATCCACGATGATGGCATTTTTCCCGCCCATTTCAGCGATAACGCGTTTGATCCACAGCTGACCGGGAGCCGTTCGAGCTGCCAACTCGTTAATCCGGAGCCCCACTTCCATGGACCCGGTGAAGGCGATGAAGCGCGTGCGCGGATGCGCGACCAGGTAATCGCCGACCTTCGCTCCCGCCCCGGGCACATAGTTCACGACGCCTTCGGGGAAGGACGCCTCTTGGAGCACTTCCATGAACTTCGCCGCGATGATAGGGCTTTCGCTGGAGGGCTTCACGACGACCGTATTGCCTGCCGCGACGGCGCCCATTGTCATGCCGACGAGGATGGCTAGAGGGAAATTCCACGGCGGGATGATAGCGCCCGCTCCGAGCGGGATGTAGAACCATTCGTTGTATTCCGAAGGAAGAGGGGAGGGGGTAACCGGGCGCGGTCCGTCGTACTGAATGGCCTGACGCCCGTAGAACTCGCACATGTCAATAGCTTCGGCGACGTCGGCATCGGCTTCGGCCCAACTCTTGCCGACTTCGAGGACGATCCATGCAGCGAGCTCGAACTTCCGACGCCGCATGACGTGCGCGACTTGGAAGAGATATCGGGCTCGCTCCTCGGCCGGACGGCGACTCCAGGAGGCGAAGGCCGTCCACGCTGCTTCCAGAGCCTGATCCACATGTTCAGGACTGCCACGATGCGCCCATCCGACGACCTGATCCGGTTGCGAAGGGTTCACAGATTTCAGGAGATCTCCTGTCGTCTGGGGCGTCCCCCCGATGATGAGTGGGTATTCTCGCCCGAATTCCGATTCGACTTTGGCGAGAGCCTCGAACATCACTTGACGGTTCGCGTCCTGAGTGAAATCGGTGAAGGGTTCGTTCCGAAATGGTGGCACCATATGCGTCTCCTCGGCATGATATGTCACGTGAGCACCAATTATGCCCGAAGTCGCGCGAAACGGCAAACGCACGCCTCCGCGCGTCGAGAGTGAACGGTTTCTATTGCCTTTATCCCTTCGCTTGAATATAATCGAGCCAAATCCGAGAATCGGAGAGAGCGAATCGGCGCTATGGGGAAGATCAGGGTGCTATTGGCGGATGATCACATGATCTTGCGGCAAGGGCTGCGGAAGATTCTGGAGGCCGACCCCTCCTTTGAAGTCGTCGGAGAAGCGGGCGACGGCCGCGAAGCGGTCAAGAAGGCGGAGGCGCTGAAACCGGACGTCGTCGTCATGGATATCTCGATGCCCATCATGAATGGGATCGAAGCGACGCGCCAGATCGCCAAGTTACTTCCGAAGACGAAGATCCTCATCCTGACAGTTCACGAGAACGACCAACTGGCGATGGAGATTTTGAACGCCGGAGCCACCGGCTATCTCCTCAAGGACGCTGCGGGCGAGGAGCTGATCGCAGCCATCCGGGCCGTCCATCGAGGGGATTCGTACCTGAGTCCCTCGATCGCCAAGCGGGTGATCGCTCAGTATCTCGATTTCGCGCGGGGAAAGGTCTCGCCCGAAGAGAAATTCTCCGATCTGACGGCGCGCGAGCGGGAAATCCTTCAGCTCATCGCTGAAGGCTATTCCAACAAAGAAATCGCCCAAATGCTCTACATCAGCGAGAAGACAGTGAAGACGCATCGGGAGAACATCATGCGGAAGCTCGATCTGCACAACGTGGCCGAGCTGGTGCGCTACGCGATCCGTCGAGGGATCATTCAAGGGTAAGGCCTCCGCGTCTTCCTCGACCGCTTCCTAAAAATACTCCCCTTGGGAGTGAAAAATCCGTTCGGTGCCGAATTGCCGAGTGCTGTCGAATCTCGGATCATCCGTGCGTGCGCGTCAGTGCGCGTACTCTCCGACGTGATGGGCACATGCGGATGTCGGGGACTACGGCCTGTGTCGAGATCGCAGCCATCGAGGGGGGAGGGCAGTGTGCGCACGAGGAGGCGGACGGTCATTGCCGATGCGTATCAACTCTGGCGTCAGGTGTTGAGGAAGCTGATCGAGGGATTTGGCTCCTACTGCGTTGTAGGTGAGGCCTCGGATGGCCGGACGCTTCTTGAGCACATCGAGACGATGAAGCCCGAGATCCTCGTCACAGAGGTCGCCTTGCCAACGCTCGATGGGATTCGTGCTCTCCGGCAGTTGGCGGATACGACCCCAGGGCTGCGCGTGCTCATTCTCTCGGAGATTGAGGATCCGGAGGTCGTTTGCGAGGCGTTCGCGGCCGGCGCGATGGGGTATGTGTCTAAGAGCGAGAACGTCATCGTCCTGCGACGAGCGCTCGGAGCGATCTCGCGAGGCTTCTCCTTTCTCAGCCCGCGGGTCGCGGGCATGATCTTGAAGCAAATAGGCGGTGGTCGCGGCAGAGGCAAGCCGGTCCCGCTCATCGAGCTGGAACTGTTGCGGCTCGTAGCGAAAGGATGTTCGGACCGGACTATTGCTTCGGCGCTCGGAGTGGGACGCGAGGCCGTCAACTACTACCGCCTCGATCTGCTGCGACGTCTTCCCCAGATGTCGTTCGCCTCGGGTCACTTCGCGTGAGCTCGCGATGCGAAGCGGGGAGGTCCCGAGCGAGAGGAGTCCGGTTGCCGACGCCGAGATGAGTTGGTTATGATCTCCGCGGTTCGCGAGAGCGATGGAAGGAGGCAGGCCGATGAGGCGAAGGTTTTGGGGGATCATCATCATCTTCGGCGTAGGCGTGATCGCTTTGGTCCTGATTCGCCTTTGGAGCTCCTCGTCGGCACCGGCCGTGAGGGAGGCGACGCCGACAGTCGCGTCTCAGCAGCCGAGCGATATCTTCGAGCTTGAGCGGGAGCGAACCCGTAAGGTGAGTCTCGCCGAGCGACTCGGGGAGGACGATGGATTTGTCGCGGCCATTTTCTTCGGCGGCGACATCATGGGAAATTTGGAGGTCTGCGGTTGCCCGAAGAATCCATTGGGCGGTGTGGCGCGACGCCAAGGCTACGTTCGATTATTCACCGAGCGGTATCCCGATGCGCCCATCCTGCAGGTGGACACTGGCTTCTTCTTCAGCGATCGCATCCATCCGATGACGGGCGATCTGACCGAAGATGCCATCGTGGGGAACGAATGGGTGATCCGCGCCTACGAGCACATGAAGTTCGATGCGGTGAACATTTCCCACCGCGATCTTCGGCAATTGGCGCGATGTTTCCGACCTGAGGAATTTCGCCGCCATGTGCGGGAGACGCCGGTCGTCAGACGATTCCTCTCGGCGAATGTCCTCGGTCGCGCGGGGCAGCACTTCAATCTACCGCCGTATCTGATTCGCGAGGTGAGGGGTGGGCGGCTCCGCGGGCGAACGCTGCGCATCGGACTCATCGGGGTGACAACGGTCGGAGATGCGCGTGAGCGCGCGTTCGTCGTCGAGGATCCGCTGAGGGCCGTGCGTCGTCTTCTCCCGCGCGTGCGCGCGCGCGCTGATGTGATCGTAGTGCTCGCCTATCTCCCGCAGGAGATGGTCGAACGGCTCGCGCGCGAGAATCCGGACGTGGATGTCATCCTGGCCAGTGTGGGACAGCCGCTCTGGCTCTCGCCGACGAACATCGGTCGCACATATATCGCCTACAGCGCCTATCAGACGAAGCTCCTCGGCGAGTTGCGCCTCTATTGGGACGAGCGCGGCGCGGGTGTGCGAGTCCGTGCTCGATACGTGGAGTTGGACAGCCTCGTTCCGGATGATCCCTTGACGGAAGCGCTCCGCGCAGAAGCTCGACGCGAGCTGGCCGCCGTGCAGCAGCGACTTGCCGAGCGTGCTCGGGCGGAGGCTGTGCGGAGTGCACCTGCCGGCGATGGAGCGACGTTTATTGGCTCCGGCGCGTGTCAGTCCTGTCACCCTGCGGCATACGTTGTGTGGGCGGGATCCGGGCATGCGCATGCCTTCGCGACGCTTCAGAGAGTGAAGCGGGAGAATGACCCTCAGTGTCTCGGCTGTCATGTGACGGGATACGGGAGGCCCGGCGGATTTCTCACCGTCTTCTCCACGCCTCGCTTGAAGGATGTCCAGTGCGAAGCGTGTCACGGACCAGCCTCCCGACACCTCGAAGATCCGGCGCGCCAGTATGGCGCGGTTGGCGTGCCCGAGGGATGCCTTCCGTGTCATACCCGGGAGAACAGCCCGGACTTCGAGCCTCTGAGCTATTGGGCGAAGGTCAAGCATTAACCTGAGTGCTGCCTTCGCGCATTTCGAGAGGAGGCGGCATGGAGGACGTGATTCGCATCCTTCCGCGTCTGCTCCGCGCGGTAGGGTATGAGGAGCGCGCGTGCGAGCGCATACTTCAAGCCGCGTGGGCGCGCATTGTGGGAGATGCGATCGCCGCGCACGCTCGTCCCGTTCGATTGCGCGAGAGGCGCTTGCTCGTCCTGACGAGTGACCGGGCGTGGAAGGCGCAGCTTGAGCGGCTCTCGCCTGACATCTGCGCTCGGATCAATCGTGTGTTCGATGAGGAGCTTGTCCAAGCCATTGAGTATCGCGTGGAGCGCCGGAGGAATGCTGCGGAAGCGGTGCGCTCAAACGAGGAGACGATCTCCTCGGATGTTCAGACTCCTCACCGCGAACGCCTTCTCCGTGATCTGGCCCCCTTGGCGGAGAGGATCGCAGATCCCGATCTGCGCGAAGCCTTTCTCCGAGCGGCGAGCCGATACCTGGAGCGAAGAGAGAGTGCATGAGGCGAGCGTCGCGTTCTCGCTCCCGTAGTGAGCGCGACGCTCCTCCATCGGCAGACGCGCTCACATTTCAACCTCAATGCCGATATGGCGCAGCGCTCTGCGGAGATCGCGCGCCGCGTCTTCAAGTCGAGCGTCCACGATCGCTGGATCCTGGCCTGAGAGCGAGAGGGTGATGCGGAAGCGGATATCGGGACCGAACTCTCGCGCTCGGGACTTGATGTAGACGTCCGGATGGCGGCGCGAGACATCGCGGAGAATTGGAGCGAGCACTGTCTCGTCTCGGCACAAGGCGATGACCTCGCGCTCGCTGAAGACGCCGGCCCCGAAGAGTTCCTGAAGAACGGGACGGAGCGGGCCGGTGACGATGGCCTTCAATTCGGCGGGGACGCCGGGCAAGCTGACGAGCGTCGTTGGATCCAGGCGAAGGAGAACACCGGGTGCCGCTCCGACCGGATTCTCCAGAGGCTCTGCTCCCTCGGGGAGGCGCGCCATCTTCACGCGGCTCTCGGTGAGGTGCGCATCGGCGACGTAACCGGCGGCAGCCAATCGCTCATACGTCTCCTGCACGAGCGCGAGCGCCCGCGCGTTCACGACGAGCGGGCGCTCGAATGCCTCGGCGACCGCTTCGAGCGTCAAGTCGTCCTCAGTCGGTCCAAGTCCACCAGAGGTGACCAGCAGCGACGCGCGCCGCTCCAGTGCTCCGCGGATCTCTCGGACGATCGCCGAACGCTCATCGCGCACGAGAACAGCGCGCTCGACTCGGCCGCCTAGACCGGTGAAAGTGCGGCAAAGCCACGACGTGTTCGTGTCGAGGGTATCTCCTAAGAGCAGTTCATTGCCGATAGCAATGATCTCAACCGTGACCATAGGCGCTCATCGATCGAGAGATTTCGAGTCTGACGGCGGACATCCTCCGGCGCGAGGAGGCCGCTCTCGGAGAGGATGCCCGTGAAGGCCTCAAGGGGCGTCGTCTCGAAGTATGCGTTCCAGATCGTGAGTCCGGCCGGGGGCGTCTCCCACACCTCGGTCGGAGCGTGCGCCCGCGAGACGCTCAAAGGAACGGGAAAGAATTTGCTGCTTTCGGCCAGCGCATACACGGGGATGCCGTGTTCGCGAGCGGCGAGCGCGAGTAACCGCGTACCGATCTTATTGGTCACACCTTCGGGGGAGACACAATCAGCGCCCACGAGCGCGAGCGTACATCGGCCTGCCCATTCCCCTATCGCCGCATCCACAATGAGCGTCGCCGAGAGGCCGAGCGCCAACGCTCGCTCGGCTGCCGTGCGACCTTCGAAGAGGGGGCGAGATTCAGTGCAGACGATCGAGAGAGAGCGTCCGCGAGCACGTGCCGCGCCTATGGCAGAGAGGACCGTGGAGCTGAAAGAGTGAGTGAGGACGCGCGCACCATCCGGGATGAGGTCGCCGACCCGCTCTTGAAGAGCTCGGACGTGATCCTGCTGCTCGCGCCAGAACCTCTCGAGTGCGCGCCGGACAGCGAGGCGCGCATCTTCCGACGTTGCCGCTTCCGCAGCCGCGCGCACCGCTGCATTTACCAAGTGCACAAGGGGCGCCATGTTGGGATGCGCGCCTATGACGCGTGCGCCGATGTCGAGCACCTCCGCGCAGACGGCCTCGACGGTCGTCGCACGGGAGTTGGCAACTGCGTCGCCGAGCACTTCCGCTGTGCGTCTGGTCAGCGCCGAGGCTCCCGAGAGGTGGTCTTCTATGAGTGCCCGAAGACGCTCTTGAAGCGTCGAATCCTCCCCTCCCATGCGTCGTCAATAGACCTGGAAGAAGCGTTCGTAAAATTCGAGCGCTTCATCCCGTTCCCGCTTATCGAGACTGAGCAGATCCCCCAGCGAGACAGTCCCGAGGACTTTCCCATCTGGCGTTACAACGACCAGATGCTGGAAATCATTGGCGAGCATCGTCACCAGACACTCGGCATACGTCGCGTCTGGCGTCGCCGTCATCGGATCCGGCGTCATGACCTCCTCGACCCGTACCGCATCGGGATCGCGTCCTTCAGCGACGACCTTCGTCATGATGTCCCATTCTGAGAGGATACCGACCAGCCGGTCTCCCTCCATGACTGAGATGGCGCGCACATTTCGTCGGGTCATCTCCTGAGCGGCTCTCCGCACGGAATCCGTCTTCTGAACCGTATAGACTTCCGTGCGGGAACCGACGATGTCGCGAATGCGTTTCATAACGGCCTCCTCGCCGTCGAATTTCAAAAAGCGCGCCCAGACCGGAGGGTAGTATACGTCCAAAGGGCGGGCGCAGGCAAAAGATCGTCCGCTGCTCAAAGAAAGGATGGGGAAGGTGTGATGAGGTGGGCATCCCTGCAAGGGATCGCCCGTATGGCTTCTGCCGAGACGTGACCTGGTCGGGCCGGAGGCGCTGAATTTTGATCCCGACCTCTGGAATCCAACACCCTCTCCGCTCCCCCCCCAGAAGGGGCAGCGTGATCGTTCAAAATTCGACAAAGGGGAAAGAAGATGTGTACTCTCCCGCTCCTCCCAGTTTTCTTTCCCCCTTCCCTCATGCCCGCAGCACGTCCCATTTACCGGTAGGTAGGCAATCAGGAATGTTGAACGCCGCAGCAGGCCAAAACCCACCCCGATACCCCGACTACGGTTAGTAGTTGCGCAACGCTGCGGCAGATGTACCTGCTACGCCTCCCAGTACTACATCCACAGGCATAGTGCGCCAGGCTGTGCCATTGCCGAGTTGGCCTTCGCTGTTGCGACCCCAGCACTTGACTCCACCGGACTCGGTCACTGCACAGGTGTGAACCCCGCCCGCGGCGATGGCCCTCACTCCGCTTGTCAGCCCGACTACATCCACCGGTATGGCTTTGCCCGTCTCCGTGCTGTCGCCGAGTTGACCGGAGCCGTTAGCCCCCCAGCACTTGACCCCACTGGATGCGGTCAGTGCACAGGTGTGAGTCTCACCTGCAGCGATAGCTATCACTCTGCTCGTCAGCCCGCTTACATCCACTGGGATCGTACGACTCGTCCTCGTGCCGTCGCCGAGTTGACCTTCGCTGTTGCGCCCCCAGCACTTGACCCCGCCGGACGCGGTCAGCGCACAGGTGTGCCACCTGCCCGCAGCGATAGCCGTCACCCCACTCAACCTGACTACATTCACTGGGGTCTGGCGAGACATCCATGTGCCGTCGCCGAGTTGACCCTCGCCGTTATCTCCCCAGCATTTGACTCCACCACCCGCGGTCAGCGCACAGGTGTGCCATTTGCCCGCAGCGATGGCCGTCACCCCTCTCGCCAGCCCGACCACATCCACTGGGGTGGTGTGGCTATCCCTGCTGCCATCGCCGAGTTGGCCATAGCCATTGGCTCCCCAGCACTTGACCCCGCCGCTCGTGGTCAACGCACAGGTATGGGTTTCACCTGCGGTAATGGCTGTCACCCCTCTCGCCAGCCCGACCACATCCACTGGGGTGGTGTGGCTATCCCTGCTGCCATCGCCGAGTTGGCCGGAGCTATTATCTCCCCAGCACTTGACCCCGCCACTTGTGGTCAATGCACAGGTGTGATACAAGCCTGCGACGATGGTTCTCACCCAGTTCGTCAGCCCGATCACATCCACTGGGGTCTGGCGAGACGTCGTCGTGCCATCGCCGAGTTGGCCTTCGCTATTGCGACCCCAGCACTTGATCCTACTGCTCGTGGTCACTGCACAGGTGTGAGCCCCGCCTGCCGTGATGGCCATCACTCCGCTCGTCAGCCCGTTCACATCCACCGGGATGGTGCGGTGACCCCCGCTTCCGTCGCCGAGTTGGCCTTCGCTATTGCGACCCCAGCACTTGATCCCGCCGCTTGTGGTCAGCGCACAAGTGTGAACCAAGCCCGCGGCGATGGCCATTACCCCGCTCGTCAGCCCGCTCACCTGCACTGGAGTGGTGCTGCTTGTCGTCGTTCCGTCGCCAAGCTGACCGAGCCCGTTAAATCCCCAGCACTTGATCCCGCCGCTTGTGGTCAGCGCACAAGTGTGAACCAAGCCCGCGGCGATGGCCGTTACCCCGCTCGTCAGCCCGCTCACCTGCACTGGAGTGGTGCGTTGTATCTGCGTGCCATCGCCAAGTTGACCACTCCAGTTGGCTCCCCAGCACTTGACCCCGTTGCTCGTAGTCAATGCACAAGTGTGAACCCCGCCTGTAGCGATGGCCGTTACCCCGCTCGTCAGCCCGCTCACCTGCACTGGAGTAGTGCTGCTTGTCGTCGTTCCGTCGCCAAGTTGACCAGAGCTGTTGTATCCCCAGCACTTGACCCCACCGGACGCGGTCAGCGCACAGGTGTGATACCCGCCCGCGGTAATAGATGTCACCCCGCCCGTCAGCCCGGTCACATCCACTGGGATGGTGCTGTCCGCCGTCGTTCCGTCACCGAGTTGGCCGGAGTCATTGCGCCCCCAGCACTTGACACTGCCGGACGCAGTCAGCGCACAGGTGTGATGCCCACCCGCGGCGATGGCCATTACTCCGCTCAGCCCGACCACATCCACCGGAGTGGTGCGCTGTGTCGTCGTGCCATCACCGAGTTGGCCGGAGTCATTGCGCCCCCAACACTTGACTCTGCCAGACTCGGTCAGCGCACAGGTGTGATCCCAACCCGCAGCAATGGCGGTGGCAGTTGCCCCTTGCATCTGGAAGAGCTGCCGTATGGTGAGCTCCAGGTCATCGGAGGCATCACCGCCCTGAGGCGGTGCCGCCTGCACCATGCCTTCCGGAAGGGCCATAGCCTGGAACGCAGCCGGAACGGATGGCCAAACGCCCACGGCCAAAAGGGCGAACACAATAGCAAGGCAAAGCAGAGAGCTCTTCCTCTGACTGTTCATGGCGTACCTCCTTTTTTGGCCTGACACCTTGTGAAGCGTCCGCGTTTAAGATCGCGAGGGGGTGAGGAGATGGCCTTCTCTCTTCCGGCAGGAGCCTCCAGGACGGCGTGAAGGGAGCCGGCGGAGAATGTGTGGAGCGAACGAACAGGCTTTATCGCTCCTTCAACATCGCACCTCGTGACCTCCACCCTTTTACCATTCTCTCTCAGCATGCCTTACTTCGGGGCGTAAAGTACGGAACTTTTCGCCTACCGTCAAGGTCTCTCTCCAACTGTATGCACCTTGACAGAGCACTCTTGTGTCCTTTTAAATTGAAAGCTTTTTGATGAGATCGCGGGAGGAGACTGAAAGTGTCTCAAACAGTGGTCGTGCGCAGCCCAGAGGAGGCGAGGTGGCGCGGGTGAAGTTCGCGATCCCAAAGGGATCGCTCGAGAAGGCGACATTCGATCTTCTGGAGAGGGCGTGGTACAAGATCTATGGTCGGGAGCGCACGTACCGGCCGAAGATCAGCGATCCGCAGATCGAGTTGAAGATTCTTCGCCCTCAGGAGATTCCGATCTTCGTAGCTGAAGGGCTGCATGATGTCGGCATCACAGGGATGGATTGGATTCGAGAAGGGCGGGCTGACGTCGAGACGCTCCTCGATTTGGAGTACGGTCGGGTGAAGTTGGTCGTAGCGGTGCCGAAGGATCTGGAGGTTGCCTCGCTGACGGATCTCTTCCGGCAGTTTTGGAGCCAAGGACGGAAGGTGCGCATCTCGGCCGAGTATTTGAACGTCACGGCCGAGTACGTGAAAGCCAACCCGCTCTATCGGAAGAAGTTCGGGCGGAAAGAGCCGCTTGTCATCACCCCATGGTGGCGGCGTGGAACGAACGATCGCGTGAGCATCTATCTCTCGTTCGGGGCGACGGAGGCGAAGCCTCCTGAGGATACGGACGTCATCGTTGACGTCATCGAGACGGGGACGACGCTAGAGCGGAATAACCTGAAGCCCATCGAGACGATCTTGGAATCCACGGCCGTTTTGATCGCCAATCGGCAGGCGCTTCGCGATCGGCAGAAGCGGGAGAAGATTTACGACATCGTGACCTTGCTCAAGGGGGTGATCGATAGTGAGAAGAAGCTCCACATCTTCGTCAACGTGCGGCAGGAGAATTTGGAAAAATTGTTGCGCGCCCTGCCCGCTTTGAAGAGACCGACGATCAGCCCTCTGTCAGCTGCTGGGTGGTATTCGGTGAATACGATCGTCGAGAAGCAACAATTCCTCGCGTTGCTCCCCATCTTGCGCAAGCTGGCTCAGGGACTCGTCGTTCACGAGCCGCAGCAGATCTTGCCCTTGGAGGAGATCGCGCGCAACGAAGCGTATGAGTGAAGGAGCGAGCATTCCGATTCGGGCCTTGACCCCGCGCACCTTTGAAAAGCAGTTGCGGGAGATCCGCATCCGCAGCAGTATTTCGGAGAACGTGTGGAAGAGCGTACAGCGCATCCTTCGGGACGTTCGAGAGCGCGGGGATGAAGCGATCCTGGATTTCGTGAAGCGATTCGATGGAGTTGTGCTCTCGCGTGGGCGTCTGCGGGTGGAGGCCGAAGCCATTCGAGCGGCGTACGGCCGCGTTTCACGCGAGGCGATCGCGGCGCTCCGAATGCTCCGACGTCGTCTGGAGCAGGCTGAGCGACGGTGGCTTGATGGGCGGCGGAGCGTGCGCGTTCTCTCCGACGGCGTGAGGATTCGAAGCGAATATCATCCGATTCGGAGCGTCGGATGCTACATTCCGGGAGGGCGGGCAGCGTATCCGAGCACGGTGCTCATGAACGTTGTGCCGGCGCGCTTAGCGGGAGTCGAACGGATTGCGCTCTGTTCGCCGCCGTCGCCGGAGACGGGAGAGATCCATCCGCTGGTGCTCGTCGCCGCCGATCTGTGCGGAGTCACGGAGATCTATCGCGTGGGGGGAGCGGCAGCGATTGCCGCGTTCGCTTATGGGACGGAGACGATCCCTCCCGTGGAGAAGATCGTCGGGCCGGGAGGACCCTATGTAGTCGCCGCGAAGTTATTGGTCTCCGCACATGTGGGGATTGATCTGCCGGCCGGGCCGAGCGAGGTGGTCATCCTCGCCGATGAGACGGCTTCGCCGCGGATGATTGCCGCAGACCTTGTGGCACAAGCCGAGCATGGGGAGGAGAGCCTGTGCGGCCTTCTGGCGACTTCCCGACGTCTGGCCGAGGAGACGGCGCGCGAGCTCGCCGCGCGGGTCTCCACGGCGGAGCGGCGTGAGATCGTTCGTCGAGCGCTCGCTCGGCGCGGATTTCTCCTCTACGCGGAAGGGGATTTGGAACTGCTTGTGCGCTTCGCGAATGCGCTGGCGCCGGAGCACGTGCAGATCTTGACGCGGCATCCGCGACGAGTTGCGCGGCGCATCGTCTCGGCAGGGCTTGTGCTCATCGGCCCGCATGCGCCGGCGAGCGCGAGCGATTACGTGCTCGGTACGAATCACATCTTACCGACGGGTGGGACAGCGGCGGCGGCCTCCGGTCTCTCGGTCCTCGATTTCCTGAAGCGGATGACCTTTGTCGAGTGTACGCGCCGAAGTCTCCTCCGATTTCGGGAGCCGATCCGCGTTCTGGCCTTCGCCGAAGGCTTGCCGAATCATTATCGCGCCGTGGAGGAGCGGGTGCGCCGCGAATCTCGTTCTGTAAAGCGATGAGCCGGTGGTGGGAACGACGACTTGCCGAGCTGGAGTCCCGGGAGGGGTATCCGGTCCCGGAGGGCGAAGAGTGCTTCGAGGGGAAGCTCGATGCGAACGAGAACAGTGTGCTCCCGAAGGCAGTACTCCTGACGCTGGCGCATCGTGCTGTGGAGGCGCTCGATCCGCGCTTCTATTCCGTCGGGGAGGCGCGGGCTCTCGCGCACGATCTCGGTCGTCATCTCGGGATCGGTGCCGAGCACATCGTCTTGGGGAGCGGAGGGGATCAGCTCATTGATCTCGTGGTGCGCGCGTTCTTAGATGAAGGAGCGACCGCGGTCACGATCGCGCCGACGTACTCGTTTTACCGGATTCGCAGCGGGCTCGCAGGAGCGCGAGTGATCGAGGTGCCGTTGCGCGAGGACTTCTCTTTGAATCTCGATGCCGTGCTCCGAGCCGCACACGGCGCACGCGTCCTCTTCCTCTGTTCGCCGAACAACCCGACGGGGAATCAATTCTCTCTCGCCGAAATCGAGGTGTTGGCGCGCGAATTCTCCGGCGTCCTTGTCGTGGACGAAGCATACGTCGAATTCGCGGAGGCGACGGCGCTGCCCCTGCTCGCGCGCTCGGCCAACGTGGTTCTTCTCCGGACGTTCTCGAAGGCGTTCGGATTGGCAGGCATGCGACTCGGATATCTTCTGGCGCATCCGCGCTTCAGCCGCGTCTTCGCCGAGAAGGTGCAGTATCCCTATCCGGTGAACGTCTTCGCGGTGAGGCTGGCGCGCCTGCTCCTGGAAGCGTATGAGGAGGTGCGGACGGCCATCGAGATCGTCAAGCAGGAGCGGGAGTGGTTGCGAGCGGAGCTGCAAGCCTCCGGTATGCGCGCCTTCCCTTCGCAAGCGAATTTCGTCCTCTTCGAGATGGGCGCGCGCGCTTCGACCGTATGGCGGTACTTGGCGGAACACGGCCTTCGCGTGAAATATGTCGGCGACGTGCCCGGTCATGGCGTGTGTTTGCGGGCGACTGTAGGCCCTCCTGAAGTGAATCGTGCCCTGATTGCGCGGATCCGGGAGGCTCTCAGATGAGTTATCGCGAATGGCGAACGACAGCAGGGACGATCTACGTTCGGGACGATTGGGCCTCGGAAGCATGGCGCGTGGACATGGTCCTCTTCGATTGCGATGGTGTGCTGATTGACGTGCGATCCTCCTACGATGCGGCCATTGGCGCCACGGTCGCGTATATTGTGAGCAAACTCGTTGGACGTCCGATCACGCGCCCGGTTTCGCGACGACTCATCTTCCGATTCCGGCAAAGTGGGGGATTCAACAACGATTGGGATACCGTGTGTGCTCTCTTGTGGGGGATCGCCGCCCAACTTCCGGACCGATGGGCGGAGGATTTCCTCCGCGCAGATGAGGAGCTTGCCTGTCGGGAGTTTCGGGATGCCGCCGAGCGATTCCGAGCTTACGTCGGGAGCTTGCGCCGTCCGAAGACGCTCGAGGAGATTGTGGAGCTGCGTCGTCCCTTTCCCTCACTCGCTCTGCGCCGCTGGCTTTGGGAACTGGCCGAGCGCGCCGAGAGCTCTGGCCTTCGCTCGATCGAACGTGTGATCGTGGAGCAGTGGGGAGGATCGGACTTGCGTCAGAAGGCGTTTCGCGCATTTCAACGATTCCTGCGCTATCCGGGGGAGCCCGAACAGAGCCTCGTCATTCGCGTATTCAACGAGTTGTTCTACGGCGCGGCGTATTGCCGCGAGCGGTTCGGGTGGGAGCCGGCCTTCCATCTGGGAGCAGGGCTTATGGAGACCGAGCGTCCGATCATCACCGCGGCCACGCTTCAGTGGTTGGAGCAACGGTTTGGGCGAGCGCGGTTAGGGATCGTCTCCGGTCGGTCGCGCGAATCAGCGCGTCGGACGTTGGGAGAGTGGCTCGATGTGTTCCATCCCGAGGCGCTCATCTTTCTGGAGGACGAGTGGGGGAAGATTTCCGAAGGTGTGGAGATTGGGAAGCCATCGGCCTATGGCCTGTGGCGCGCCGTTCACGCGATTGGGGAGTTCCAGAGCGCGGTCTACGTGGGGGATTCCGCGGAGGACGCTCTTATGGTGGAACGCGCGCACGATGCACGGTTTGCGTTCATCGGCGTTTACGGCACGGAATACGGAGCGCGAGAGAAGGTGGCGTGGTTTCGTTCTCGCGGAGCGGCGGCGATGCTCCCTACGGTGAATGAGCTGCCGGAGCTTTTCAGTGGGCTTCGCGCGTGAAGGAGAGCAGGACTATGGAGAGACGCGCTCGCGTACAACGCACAACGCGTGAGACAAGCGTTCTCGTCGAGGTGCATCTGGACGGAGAGGGGCGCAATCAGGTGGAGACGCGTCTGGCGTTCCTCAAGCATCTGCTCGAGCTGCTGAGTCATCACAGTTTGATGGATGTGACGGTTCGGGCTGAGGGAGACTTGATTCATCATCTCGTCGAGGATACAGCGCTCGCGCTCGGCGCAGCCGTGAATCAGGCGCTCGGCGAGCGGACGGGAATCCAGCGCTTCGGTTGGGCGCTCGTTCCCTTAGATGAGGCCCTGGCGCTGGCGAGCGTGGATCTGGCGCGTCGTCCTTTCAGCGTTGCGGATCTCAAGCTCGAACGGGAGATGCTCGAGGACATGCCGCGCGAGGACATTGCGCATTTCATCCGCTCCCTGGCGACGGCGATGGAAGCGGGCGTGCACATCGTCGTGCTCTATGGAGAGAACGATCATCATAAGATCGAAGCCGGGGTGAAAGCGTTCGCGCTGGCACTTCGCATGGCGATGGGCGTGGATCCGCGCCGCTCGGGCGTGCCCAGTTCCAAAGGGGTGATCTGACTATGCGCGTCCTCGTTCTCGATTATGGCGTCGGGAATCTGTTCAGTCTGAAAGCCGCTCTGGAGCACGAGGGCGTGGAGCCGATTGTGTCAGCCACCTTGTCATCGGCAGAGGACGTCGCGGCGCTCATCCTCCCCGGGGTCGGCCACTTCACACCGGTGGCTGAGCGACTTGGTGGCCTCCGAGATCATCTGCAGCGTGTGATTGAGAGGGGGACACCCGTCCTGGGCATCTGCCTCGGCCTACAGGTTCTGTTTGAAGAGAGCGAGGAGGGCGCGGGACGAGGCCTCGGCTTCTTCAAAGGGCGCGTTGTGCGCTTGCCGGATTCGGTGAAGGTGCCCCATATGGGGTGGAATACTCTGCGCGTGCGACAGCGCCATCGGTTGCTCGACGGCATCGAGGATGGGGCGTGGGTCTATTTCGTCCATTCGTATCACCCGCATCCGGCAGATGCAACAATTGTGCTGGCGGAAGCGGACTACGGTCGGACGTTCCCGGTCATCGTCGCGCGCGGGATGCTCTTTGGGACGCAGTTTCATCCGGAGAAGTCGGGGCCAGTCGGACGACGCCTGTTACGAAACTTCTTGACTTTGGCGAGGGAGCGATGGACATCGTCGCAGCGTTAGATCTCTTCACGGGGAAGGTCGTACGGCTGACGCGCGGCCAGATCGCGACGGCGAAGGTCTATAGTACTGATCCGGTGGCCATCGCTCGACGTTGGCAAGAGCACGGCGCTGATGCGCTCCATCTCGTGGACCTGGATGCTGCTCTCGGTGTGGGCTCCAATTTCTCCACGATCCATCGCCTCCTGAAGGAGGCAACGATTCCCGTTCAGCTCGGAGGTGGGATTCGCAGTGAGCGCGCGGCGCGAGATTGGCTCGAGCGGGGTGTGGCGCGCATCGTCCTCGGGACGTTGGCCTTGAAGGACCCCGCGTGCATCGGGCGGCTCGTCGAAGTCTTCGGGCCGGAGCGGATCGTCGTCGCTCTCGACTTCTCGCAGAAGACCGTCGTGACGGAAGGATGGACGCGGCCGACGTCGGTCACGGTCGAAGAAGCGCTCGTGCGCTTTCGGGAGCTCGGCGTCCGGCACTTCCTGGTGACGGCTGTTGAGCGGGATGGGACATTGAGCGGCCCGGACCTTCACCTTTATGCGCACCTCGGTTCCATCTCCGGAGTCTGCATCTTCGCCAGCGGTGGCATTCGCTCGGTCGCTGACATCCTCGAACTGAAGCGGGTGGGAGTCAAGGGGGTCGTGATCGGAAAGGCGCTCTACGAGGGATGGGTGACACTGGCCGAGATTCGGCGAGCGCTCGTCGAGGACAGTGAGGCAGACGCCTCGACATCCGCAGGGCTTCCGTGCGATCTTCCGGACCGCAGCCAGAGGCCGACGGATGTCGTGCCTCTTCGTGCGGACGAGGGGGGATGATGGGGTTGACCAAACGCATCATTCCTTGCCTGGATGTGGATCAGGGGCGGGTCCGAAAGGGGACGCATTTTGTCGGTCTGCGCGATGCGGGGGATCCGGTGGAATTAGCCGCCCGCTACCGAGATGAGGGCGCGGATGAATTGGTCTTCCTCGACATCACCGCCTCGGTCGAGGGGCGACAGACGGTGCGCCACTGGGTGGAGCGCGTGGCGCGCACGCTGGATATCCCTTTCACAGTCGGCGGGGGAATTCGCACCGTGGAGCAGGCGCGCATCATCCTGTGCAGTGGCGCAGATAAGATCTCCGTGAACACAGCGGCACTGGAGCGTCCCACCCTTATTCGAGAATTGAGCGAGATGTTCGGGCGGCAGTGCGTCGTCGTCGCCGTTGACGCGCGGCGGCGCGCAGATGGCGAGCGTTTGTGGTTCGAGGTCTTCTCCCATGGCGGTCGCGTTCCGACAGGACGCGATGCTCTCGCCTGGGCGCAGCAGGCCGAGGCGCTCGGCGCAGGAGAAATCCTCCTGACCTCGATCGATCGCGATGGGACGGAGGCCGGATATGATCTCGAGTTGACGCGTGCCGTCGCTGAGCGCGTGCGCATCCCGGTGATCGCGAGCGGAGGGTGCGGACGCCCCGAACATATCCTCGATGTCCTGACCCTCGGGGGCGCCGATGCGGCGCTCGCCGCCTCTATCTTCCACTATGGCAAATATCCCATCCCGTGCGTGAAGCGGTTCCTTCGCGAGCGGGGGATCGAGGTGAGACTATGACGGGAGTCGCGCTCGACGACGTGGACTTCGAAAAATCCGGCGGGCTCGTGCCGGTCGTTGTGCAAGACGCTGCGACGCGCGAGGTGCTCATGGTCGCTTTCGCTAACCGCGAAGCGCTCGCCGAGACGGTGCGTACCGGATATGCCCATTACTTCAGCCGGTCGCGACAGCGATTGTGGAAAAAGGGAGAGACCTCCGGACATGTCCAGCGCATCCGAGAGATTCGCGTAGATTGCGATCGAGATACCGTGCTGTACATCGTGGAGCAAACGGGCGTGGCGTGCCACCGCGGGACGCGCTCTTGTTTCACCGACCCACTCCTCGATCCCGACGCGGCTCTTCCTTGACACATTCCCTCGGCGCGGGCAAAATCTTCCCCAGAAAAGGGCCCTTAGCTCAACTGGCAGAGCAGCGGACTCATAATCCGTTGGTTCCAGGTTCGAGTCCTGGAGGGCCCACACCTTTGGGGTTTCTCGCATTCGATTCGGTTTCCTGAGGAGTCCCTTCGGGAGAGGAACGGTACGGCGGATAGAGGATGATCTCGGCTGTGCGGCGCGCTTCGTCAAGCCATGCGATCATTTCCGACTTGACCTTCTCGTCGCGCAGGATTCGTTCGATGAGTGAGCGCACCTGATCGAGCGGAGGAGGCGTCATACCGCGGCGGTGAGCGTCCGGGACCACGCGATGCTCGTAATACCAGTGGATCTCCTGTTCGCTCACGAAGACGAAGGAGCGGAATCGGAAGTCAATGAAGCGCAGGATTTCCACCCGGCGACGGGCAATCGCGCGCAGCGTCTCTTCATCCAGTCCGGCGGTGGTCAGGCGTCGTCGAAAGACGAATTCGGAGGGGAAGCGGGCGCGCAGTTCGGCGAGATAGCGTTCGACCTCCTGTTCGGTGATGGCGAGCGTCGGGAGTTTCTCCGCCTCCTGATGGAGAAGCGCCTGATCAATGAGCTGCTGAAGGGCTCGGGATTTCACGGATTCGGAGAGATTGTCCTCGGGCACCTCCGGGTCCAGGGCGAGATACCAACGGATGTCGCTTTCGGTGATCACCTGACCATTGACGACAGCAGCAATGCGGTCCAGGAGGATGGTTTGCGCGAAGCCGGATACGCCGAGGACGAGCGCGCTGGCGACGATCCCTAGGCGGGCGAGGATCCGCACGCGCGTCGGGCGAGCGCTCGGACAGCGTACGCGATCCGAGGCGCGTGGAGCGACCTCGCGCCGCCTGAAATTCCGCGCTGATGACCAGCAGGACATCATCCCGGATCGCCTCAGAAGGGATTTCCGAACGTCATGTGGAGCTGCGCGCGCGGAACGCCAGCGATGCGTTTGACCAGCGCGCCGACATCGAGCCGGAGCGGGCCAAGCGGCGTCTTGATCCGAAGTCCGAAGCCGAGCGTGTGCGTAAGGTCGCGCAGGCTCATGTCGGAGATGCGCGCGAAGATGTTCCCGCCGTCGTAGAAGATCGCGCCTCCGAGGCGCAGGGGACGCAGCAGCGGAAAGCGCAGCTCAGCGTTCGCGATGAGGAGAGCATTTCCACCGAAGGGGCGCGTTCGCCCCGGACGGTTCGGATCGGATGCGCGCGGCCCCGCTTGCTCGAATCCGAAACCGCGCAGCGTCGTCGAGCCGCCCGCGAAGAAGCGTTCGCTGATGGGGATCGTCGTCGAGCGCCCATAAGGGCGGGCGAGTCCGAGACGCGCGTTTAAGGCGAGGACGATGTCAGCGCGGGGAGAGAGCCGGTACATCCGTTGGTGCTCGCCGAAGAAGCGGACGAAATTCTCGCTCCCGCCGAGCAGGTGCGAGGTGACCGACAGGTCCAGTGTCGTGAACATGCCGCGCGTCGGATCGAAGGGGTTATCGCGCGAATCCCGCACGAAGGATGCTGAGAGACGGCCAAGTTGAATCGTGGTGTCCTCCCGACGCAGCTCCTCCGGCTCGGTCACGTTGGAGGTGATCACGTTGCTGAACGTGTAGCGGAAGAGGAAGGAACTGCGCGGGCCGACGGGCTTCTCCACCTGCACGAGCACGGTGAGGCGGCTGGCGTCAAAAGCGACTTCCTCCTGGCGCTGAAAGAACGCGGAGAAGAGCGAGGAGAGCTCCGTGCCAAAAAGCTTCGGATCCGTAAGCGAGAGCTGTCCGAGTTGTTCGCGCCGGCTGGCGCGGAGGCGAAAGGCCGCCGTGCGCAAGCCTCCGAGAAGGTTGGTGTTGGAAAGCTCGAAAAGCCCGCGCGGTCCGTCGTCGGTGCGGAAGCCGAAGCCGTAGGTCATCTGATACCGCGGGGCTTCGTCCACTTCGACGCGAACGTTTCGGACGGTCTCCGATTCGGAATTCGCCGGGGTCGGCTCGACTGAGATGGAGGCGCGACGGAAGGCGCCGGTGCCATACAGACGTTCCTCGCTGCGCGCGAGTTCAGCCGGTCGGAAGAGGTCTCCTTCGCGGAAGCTCAAGTAGCGCGCGATCGCTCGATCGCGAGTGAGCCGATTCCCGCGAATGAGGATGGTGCCGATCCGAAGCGGTTTCCCCTCGCGGATGCGAAATGTCACCGTGACGCGGTGGTCGTCATCCTCGTGGATGAGAGGGGTAATTGTCGCCTCGGCGTAACCCCGATCGGCGTACGTCTCGGCGAGTCGAACGACCGCTTCGCGCACGCGCGCTTCGGCGAAAGGGTCGCCCGGCCGCAATCCGCTCGCGCGCACGAGCTCTTCTGGAGTGAGTACGCGCGCGCCTTCGATGTTCACGCGCGCGAGCGTCAGGCGCGGTCCTTCTTCGACGACGTAGATGATGATGAGATCGTCCTTCCTCAAACTCACAGCCAAGCGCGCGGCGACCACGCGAGCGCGTGCATATCCCTGCTCGCGCAAGGCCTCGAGAATGGCCTGTTGATCGCGCTGCATGAGCTGGCGGCTGGTGAGACCTCGTCCCCATATCCCTCCGAGAATCGAACCCAAGCGTGGTCGGAGCTGCTCGAGCGTGAGAGCCGATGTCCCCTCGAGGCGAATGGCTCGAAGCGCGTAGCGTCGGCCGCGCTCGATCACATAGCGGAGGCGAACGCGATCGCCCTCCTCGGTGCGGATCACGCGCACGTCGGCGAAGAAGTAGCCCTGCCGTTGCACGTGATCGAGGAGGTTCACGCGCCCTTCCTCCAGAGTCGCGTCATCGAGCCCACCCTGTTGGAGAATAGGCAAAAGCCGTTGCATCTGTTTGGCAGAGAGCGAGAGTCCTTCGACCTCCACGTCAACCAAAGGGCCGGATTCGACGGCGATCTCCACGATCACGGCGTTCTCGTCCTCGACGCGCTCCACGCGAGGGGGGGCGATGCGGGGCGCCCGATATCCGCGCCGCAGGTGCAATTCGCGAATGCGCTGCAGGTCGTCGTGCAGGCGCAGGGCATTGAAGGGAGCACCTGGCTTGCTCTCCAGGCGGGCGAGGATCTCTTCTCGACTGAGTTTCAGATCGCCCGTGAGCCGCACTTCGGCCACGCGCGCGAGAGAACCGGGTGTGATGCGAAACGATAGATGAGCCGTCCGTCCCTCGTCGGCGAGCGTCACCTGCGGCGTGACCTCGCACTCGAAGAATCCGAGGCTGTGGTAGAACTCGATGATCTCATCGGTCGCGCGGGAGAGGAGCGCTTCGGTGAAACGCGCGCCGGGTGCCAGCTCGCCGAGCCGCAGCATAAGGCGAGATTGCACGTCGAGATCCGCCCCTTGGAAACTCACGCGCCCGATCCGCGGCTGCGGCGTGAGGCGGAATCGCACGCGGACGCCCGAAGGTGTCTCTTCAGCTTCGACGGTGGCGTCGGAGGCCAGTGCCGCTTCATAAAGCGCGAGGATCGCACGCCGCACGTCGGCAAGGCGAAGCGAATCACCGGCACGCAACGGGATCGCCCGCGCGATCTCATCCGAGGGATCGGAAATGGGTTTCTCGTTCACGAGGATCTCGATGTGCGCGATGGGCTTCCCTTGAAGCGAGGCAAGCCTCGAGTGTTCACCCTGCGCGCGCAGACCATCCGGCAGAAGGAGGGGCAGCGCAAGGCCCAAGATCACGAGGCGCGCGCTCCGGGATCGAAGGGGCGGATTCGCATCGTGCGATCGTCCCGTTGAGGTTACCGCAAGGGATGAGGACCCCGTGCGCCGACGCTCCATCCCATCCCTCCTCGCTCAGAAGCGCTTTCGGATCCTCAGGTCGAAGCTGAAGTTTCCATCCTGATCGCGCGTTCCCACGAGCGAGAAGCGGTCGCTCAGGCGATATTCGACGATGATGACCTGCTCCTGCGGGCCAGAGAGATTCGTCGCATAAAGGATGGAGAGGTTGCGGGTGATCTGTCGTCCGACAGTGAGGCGCGCCGTCGGATCCGAACCCCGGCCGACAATCAGGGGATCGATCTGGAATCGGTTGATTCCGAAGATCTTCCCCGTGAACTCTTCAGCGCGGTGTGTCAGCTCTCCAATGAGCAGATTGGCCGCTGTCCCCAAACCCGCCTGCGGCGTCACCACAGGCGTCGCGCGGTGCGCGATGTCGCCGGTCGCGATCAGCGAGAGAATCTGTTCCGGCGGCAGCGCCGGTTCGGAGCGCAGCGTCGTTTGGAATCTGTCGAGCGTTCCAAAGAACCCGACGATGACGCGATAGCCGGCGATGTCGCTCTCCGCCTCGAGATGAAACCGGGGCGTGCTCGAAGTCGCCCCGTCGTGGGGGAAATCAATGCGTCCGCGCGTGAGCTGGTATTCTCGATTCCGGAATCGGATGACGCCGCGCGTGATGATAAGGTTCCCGGAGAGACGAGGAGCGGAGAGCGTCCCTCCCACGTGGAGCGACGCGCTGCCCACGGCATCGGCGAGGTTATTGCGGACGAGGAGCGTATCGAGTGCGTTCACGCGAATATCGAGCGCGAGCGGCGGATGGATCGGCACCTCGGGCAACGCCGGACGCAACCGCTCGTTCGCCTGAGCGAGGAGAAGCTGCGCCAGGTCCACGTCTTGCGTATATTCGGAGCGGCGCACGGTCATCGTACCCGAGAGAATCTGCAGTTGGCGATTCCCCTGCAGCGTCAGTCTCCCGTCCATAATAGAGCGAAGCCCGCGCGGGTACGCCAGGACAACCCCTTCGCTTCGGATCGCGATCCGCCATTGATCGGCGCGGAGGTTCCGCAACAGGAGGCCGCCGCTTACGGTCACCTCGCCTTCGTTAACCTGAGCGCGCATGTTCTCGATCAAGGCTTGCGAGGCCGTGAAGCGAATACGTCCTTGCCCGTGCGCGAGCGAAACCGGCCAATCGAGCACGCGCAGCGCAAGGTCTTCAATCTCCATGAGGCCACTCAAGCGAGGCTCCTCGACGTATCCGCGCAGGGAAGCGCGGATCGTCGCCCGTCCCGAGGCGAAGAGACCGGGATAGAGACCACGCAACAGGCGAAGGTCCACGGCTCCGTTCAAGTCCAATTCGTGACCGCCTTCGGAGCGGCGGCCGAGAAATTCACCGAGATCCACCGTGCCCCACAGCTCAAGGCTCGTGTTCTCGCCCACGAGGGCGACGGGCTCGAGCGTGAGCCGGCGATCGCGCATGTGCACCGTGAATGGATGGCGCGTCTGGAGAGCGTATCCGTCGAGCACGAGGTTTAAATGCGAGATGGCGAACGTCGCACGTCCGTTCGCTGCCCGGCTCGCGCGATCCTCGCGCGAGTCGAGCGGCCAGGCCCACTCCATCTCTCCGCTCAGTGTGCCGCGCCATTGCGCGAGTCTCCGAGCGAGGCGGAAGTAAGGCGTCAGTGAGAAGTCCTGAAAGCGCGCGCGCACGCGCAGGATCAGCGCGGGATCCGCGAGATCGAGCGTCCCCAGAAGCGTGTGCGTTTGTCCAAACAGCGTCGCCCGGATGGGGATCAGAAGACGTCCTTCGCTCGTCCTCAGCTCGGCTGCGATCTCTCCCGCTGGACGCCCGGCGATCGAGAGTTGGTCCACGCGCATGTTTCCAGAGAAGTGAGGCTCCGAGAGTGTGCCGTGGCCGGAGAGGGCGAGGGTAATGCGTCCTTCAACCGGCATCGGTTGTCCTCTTGTCGTGCGCAGCAGAGAAGCTAGGTCCATGTCCTCGGCGCGCACTCGAAGCGTGTACGCGCCATCGTCGGTTCGCAGAGATCCGGAGAGGGTGACCGTCCCGAACGACAGGTCGAATCGAACGTCCTGAAACTCGTAATGGCGTGGAGCCAGACGGAACGCTCCTGCGAGGCGACGAAATCGCATGGGCCGGTCCAGAAGGGACAACTCTCCATCTTCGAGCGCAATCCGCGCCGTCCCCGTTGGAGCGCCGGGCAGACCTGAGAGCGCAATCTCGCCCGAGAGCGCTCCGGAGAGAGGCAGTTCGAGGTTCATGGCCTTCAGCCATCGGTCGAGGTTCACCCGATGCAATCGGCCGCGCAGCGCAACGCCGTTCTCCAAGCCCGGCGTTACTGTTAGCGCGAGCTCGGCGCGCGCACCCGTTTCCCAGAGCACGCGCGCCTCTTCGATCTCCCATCGTCCGTGCGCATAGGCGAAGCGGGCTCGGAGCGAACGAACGCGCTCTCCGGCTATCGAGATCCCCTTCAGTTCTCCATCTCCGGAGATCGCATACGCGCCCTTGCGAGTGACGAGATGCAACCGATATTCGGCCGTTCCGGAGAGCTGCGGGACGAGATCCTGCGTCAGCGTTCGTACATGATAGCCGACGGCTTCGAGCACACGCTGCTGTTCGGACAGGTCGTCCGAACGCACATCGAAGGTGAGATCGAGATCTCCGGTCCAGCTCACGAGACCAGAGATCGTCGTCCTCGAACGTCCGAGGTCCAGCGTCGAAGAGGTTACCATGAATCCACGAGGAGACAAAGCTGCTTCAAGTGCGCCGCGCACGGGGAGCGCGCCTGGCGTCGGAGCAGTTGGTGGAGCGACCGTCGCCGCGAGCGCACCCGATGTTCGGGCGAAGCCGAGTCCTGGCCATCGCGCTGCAAGCGTGCCGTGGGCCGTTCCGTCCAGAGGCAGCGGATGCGGCGAGAACAGCGCTGCGAGATCACGGACGCTCACGCCCTCAAAGCGTATGTGGGCCTCTGAGAGCGGTGCTGTGCGGCGTTTTTGCCTCGAGTCCTCGGCGAAGCAGACGCGTGCATATCCGCGAGCGCGTCCACCGAGCATGCGCATGTCGATGTCTTCAATGAGAGCCTGCTCCGGTTCCAAACGCACGCGGGCGCGCACCGCTTCAAGAGGGAGAGGGCCGGCAAACGCCGATCGTCCGCTCAGCATCCCGACCACCGGCAGACCGAACAGTTCTGGCGATGTTCCCCTCAGCGTGATCTCTCGCGCGCGGAGGAAGGCGGCCGCGAGGGCTTTGGCTTCCAGGCGGAGGGCGAAGCGCGGGCGGACGCGTTCGTCCGTCGCAGCGTCCACCGCGCGCACGTTCCATTCCCCTTGTGTCACTCGAATCCCCCAAAGGGTGGCACGCTCCGTTGTGGTCGTCACGTCAAGGTGATACGCGCGTCCCTGTCCCTGCAGGCGCCCGCGGACGGTGAGATCGCCCGAGAGCGCGATCGGAGCCGGCCAATTCTCGGCCAGCCGATCCAGGCGGACGAACGCATTCAGCGAGAGATCGTACTGCGGATCCCTCCACTCGCGAATCGTTCCGGCCAAGAGCACGTCGCCTCCATCAGCCACCAACCGCGCCCGCTCCACTCGCAGATGATCGTCGAGGAGCTCCACACGCCACTCAAGCCGCGCTCGCGCGATCACATTCTCCTCCAGGGCGATGTCGAACTGCCGGACCATTCCTTCCGCGCGTGAGGCGGAAGCCCTCGGCGCGAGTGAGAACACGATCCCTTCGGCTCTGAAGTGCAGGCGATGCCTCTGATTATCCACGGTGAGGCGCCCATCGGCGACCGTCACGCGCTCCAGGCGGAACGTGTATGGCCTGGGCGCCTTCGGACGGCGCAAGACCGAGAGATCTATATCGGCGAAATTGGGACGCCCTGTCGCGTCAATCGTGATGAGAATCTGCGGGTGGTCAAGGCGAAGGTCCGCGATGGAGAACTCTCGGGCCAAGAGGTCCTTTACGCTGAAGCGCGCGTGCAGATGGGGGACATAAAGCAGCGGCTCGGAACGTTGACCGGGGAAGAGGCGCAGTCCCCGAAGCTCTATGACCCGGTGCCAGAGGGAGACATCGGAATCTTCTAGCTCGATCCGAAGGCGAAACGGGCGGAGGCGCTCATTGAGCACCCGCTCGAGGAACCGATCGCTGCGATCGCCCCGCATCCAGAGGGCGAGACCGAGGACGATCGCAAGCATCCCCCCAAGACACGCAACAATGGCGTAGCTTGCGCGCCTCATGCGCCACATTCTCGCCGAGTCCTTCGCTCTGTTCAGAAGCTGCATTCGGAGCCTTGCGTTGCTCGCATCTTGTATCGGTTTCCCCTTCATCCTCGCGCTTTCGTGCGGGAGGGACGAGAGGGCCCTGAGAATTCGAGAGGGGATTGCTCACGCGCTCGCTCGCCCCTTCGTTCGGAAGGGAATCATATCGGCACTCGGTTCGGAGAGAGGGATCGTCTCGACGATCTCCAAGCCGAAGCCCGAAAGAGCGGCGAGTTTCTTCGGGTGGTTCGTGAGCAATCGCATACGTCGGACTCCGAGGTCATAGAGGATTTGCGCTCCAATGCCATAGTCGCGCATGTCCCAAGAGAGGCGAGCGATCCCCCGAGAAGTCTCCACCGCTGGCTCCGACGTTGGGAGAGTCGTTTCGGGGATCCGAGGCGCGTCACCCCCTTGATGGCGCCGCAACGATGCCAGGAGCTGGTCGCCGAAATGCTCTCGCCGGATGAGATACAGTAGGACGCCGCATCCTTCTCGGGCGATCAATTCAAACGCGCAGTGCAGCTCAGCCCCCGCCTCTTCCTCCCGGCATTGGAAGATATCCCCGAGAACCGAGAACGTATGGACGCGAACGAGGATGGGTTCATCCGAGAGGATCCTCCCTTTCACCAGAGCGAGATGGAGCTCTCCGGTGATGGGGTTTTCATACGCCGAGACGCGAAATGCGCCATAGGGGGTCGTAAGAACAGCCTCGGCCCGCTTCCGCACCACGCGCTCGTGCTGCAGCCGATACCGGATGAGATCGGCCACGGTGACGATCTTCAGGTGGAAGCGGCGGGCCAAACGAATGAGCTGCGGCAGTCGCGCCATCGTTCCATCGCCGTTCATGATCTCGCAAATAACTCCGGCGGGTGTCAAACCCGCCAATCGGGCGAGGTCTACAGAGGCCTCCGTGTGACCGGCGCGCACAAGCACCCCTCCCTCGCGAGCCCGCAAAGGGAAGATATGTCCCGGTCGCACCAGATCCGAAGGGCGCGTGCGCGGGTCAATGGCCGTCAGGATCGTGCGCGCGCGATCGGCTGCCGAAATGCCCGTCGTGATCCCCTCGCGCGCATCAATCGAGACGCAAAAGGCCGTCTCAAAGCGCGAAGTGTTCTCGGGCGCTTGAAGCGGAAGATTCAACTGCTCGCAGCGCTCAGGAGTCAGTGAGAGGCAGATGAGCCCACGCCCATACTTGGCCATGAAGTTGATGATCTCCGGCGTCACCTTCTCCGCAGCACAGCAGAGATCGCCTTCATTCTCCCGATCCTCGTCGTCCACGAGAATGATCATGCGCCCTTGCCGAATCTCTTCGAGGGCCTCCGGAATGGAGGCGAAGGGCGATCGGTCGCGTCGTCGGCACGTCCTCATTCCAGATATCCCCCAGCTTCAAGCTGTTCGCGCGTGACACCCGGCGCGTTCGATCGCACGGGGGCCAGCAAGGCGTCCGCAAGTCGTTCGATGTACTTGGCCAGGATGTCCGCTTCGAGGTTGACGCCATCGCCGGGAGCGAGTTCCCGAAGGTTCGTCATCCGAAGCGTATGGGGGATGATGGCGACCTCGAACCACGCTTCACTGAGTCCAGCGATCGTCAGACTGATTCCATCCACAGCGACCGACCCCTTCGGGACGAGATACCGGCCGAGATCCGACGGGAAGGCGAAGCGAAAGATCCAGGACTCTCCCTCCGGACGACGCTCGAGAAAGCGCCCGATGCCGTCCACGTGCCCCTGAACGATATGTCCGCCCAACCGATCGCCCAGCCTGAGCGCGCGTTCGAGATTCACAAGCCGCCCCGGGCGAAGCCGTCCGAACGTCGTGCGGCGAAGCGTCTCGGCCGAGAGCTGCGCGCGGAAGCCATCGCGTTCGACCTCAGTTACCGTCAGGCACACCCCATTAACGGCAATGCTCGCCCCCACCTGCAAATCCTCGAGAACCGCGCGCGCCTCCACCCACAGCTCTCCCCCAGCACCCGTGACAGCAAGGCGGCGAATCCGCCCCACTTCTTCGATCAAGCCCGTGAACATGTTTCGAAGACTGAAAGCATACAGGATCACTTCGAAACGGAGCAAGGTACCGATCGAGGAAGAGACGGCGTACCGTACGCGTGGTCGGGTGAGCGTGCGGGTTCCTTGACAGAATGGGGGTGAAACTGGTATAAGCGTAATTTGCGCGCATTACTTGAGTGAGAAGGGAGAGGATCGAGTGGCTTTGATCATCGTCAACGAAGGAGAGTCTATCGAGAGCGCACTCCGGCGCTTCAAGCGGAAAGTGCAGCAGGAGGACATCATCAAAGAGATCAAAAAGCATTCCTTCTACCTCAAGCCGGGTGAGAAGCGGAGGTTGAAGGAAGCCTTGGCTCGAAAACGACTCCGGCGCCGGATGAAGCGCGAGATGGGGGAGTGAAGAGCGCTCCGGCAGAGAGTGAGCTGCGGCTTCCACGGAGTGCCGACGGTATCAGCTCGCGCGTGCGAACTCCCGGGAAGAGTCCAAGAGGAACCTCGTCGGTTCTGCCGAGCATATCGTCAAAGGATTCCCGCGAGAAGCTGACCGAACGTCAACGGGCGCGAACATTGGCGCCCTCGTCTACGCGCTCCTAAAGGGAGCGAGAAAGGGGAGAGCTTCCCGCATCTCTCGCTCCTGGGAGGCCCGCGCCTTCGAGATGGCGATCTGCTCGCCCTCACGCGCCATTTCGATGAGCGCTTCGGCGGCGTCTCCGCGTCGGATCAGCTCGCTCGACGTCCGCACGGTCACGAGTCCGTCTTTAAGGCGTCGGGCGCTTGCGATGACGGAACGAGTCGAATCAGAACGATTTCGGCGGGAGCGTGGAAGCGAAGCGGAGCAGCCGTGAGCCCCAGTCCGTTGGTCACGTTCACCCAGAGCGATCCCACGTCGTAAGCGCCAGAGACATACGGCGTTTCCAAGCGCGCGAGCGCCAAGCGAAAGCCGAAAATCGGAAGCGCGATTTGCCCGCCGTGCGTATGCCCAGCCAAGAGCAGGTCATATTCCTGATCTTTCGCCCATTGCACGAGGGCCGGCGACGGTTGATGAGCGATGAGGATCAAGAGATGCCCGTCGGGTTTTTCCGCAGCCAGCCGCGCTAGGGTCTCTGGTGAGGGGCGCCGCCTGTAGATGTTCGTCACGCCAGTGAGATGAAGCGAGAGAGTCCCGACCGAAACCGAGCGCGATTCATCTTCGAGCAGGACGACGCCATGACGCCTCAAACTCTCCGACACGTGATGCGGGTCGGCCCAGTAATCGTGATCGCCGAGGCACGCATATACTCCGTATCGAGCCCGTACGGTTCCAAGCCAGGCCGCTGCCGGTTCGATATACTCCGTGCCAGAGGTCACCAGATCCCCCGTGAAGAAGACGAGATCTGGTTGCAGGGCATTCACCTGCTCAATGAAACGTCTCACAAGAGCAGCATCCGTTCGCGCGTCCATCTGGAGGTCAGAGATATGCACGACGCGTAGTTCCGGCGCATCGGCCGGAAGCCTTTCGGAGACGATCACCTGTTCCCGAAGGCGAATCTGCCGCGTGTCCACGTAGGAGCGAATCGGCGTATAAATGAGAACGATGAGAGTGAAGCCGAGCATCCCGCCTGCGATCCATCTGTCGGAGATCGTCACTCCGAGGCGAGCTACCGCGCGGACCATATCTAGCGTCAGGAAGATCACCAAGAGTTGGAGCACCACAAGCAGCCCGATCCAGAAGGGGTAGGTCAGCAGCAGATCCACAATCGGGTGTCCTCCGCGAAGGGCCGTTCGCCAAAATGCGGAATCGAGGGCGTATCCTCCGATGACCACCGCAGGATAGAGGTTCAGCACGCCGGCCACAAGCCAGAGGCGCCGTCGCCATTTCTGAGCTGGTTGCCCGCTCCAGCGCGAAAGTGCCCAGGTGAGCCGCCAGATCACGAATCCGTAGAGAATGAAGAAGCTCGTACACAGAAGAAGCAGCATTCTCACGATCCACGGCATCGGCAATCCCTCCGTGCAACAAGAGAAGATACCACAGGTCTTGTGCGCCACGCATGTTCGCTGCAAGGCGGATGTCCGAGCTCTGCCTCGGATGACGTGGTGTTCGGGTTGGCGCGCGCGGAAAATCCGCTGCGCGCGAGGGGGATCTACTCCCTTCATCCGATTGATCCTGTTCGAAGAGGTGTTAAGATGGAGGCGCGAGATATCGCGAAAACGTTTCGGAAAGGAGGGAAGATTATGATCACGTTGCTCAATCGTGCGAGGAACGAGAAGGGACAGGGCATGGCCGAATACGCTCTGATCCTGGTGCTTGTCAGCATCGCGGCGATCGCCGCACTGACGGCACTTGGAGGGAGCATCACTGACGTGTTCAACCAGATCGTCGCCACGCTCTGAACGTGGTCTTCGACGGGCGGTCGGAGCGCGAGATTCGACCTGCGTGATCGGGCGCGAAAGACCGCGCCTGGTTGAGGCGACGAGGCCCCCGCGCGATCCTTCGGGATCGCGCGGGGTATCCCTCCGACCACATGCGTGTTAGAGCGTGGGAGGAAGAGATGGCCAGTGGAGCTCGCGCGCGGGGACAGGTGCTTGTGGAGCTGGCGCTGCTGACGCCGCTTCTCCTGCTTGTCGTCGCCGGTCTCATCCATCTGGGGTGGGCGCTCAGCACTCATCAGATCATCACCAACGCCGCGCGCGAAGGAGCCCGCGCCGGGACGCGAGCTGGGGCGACGGAGGCGTCCATGCGGGCGGTCGTCCTGGATATCTGCCGCAATGCCGGATTAGATACGGCGGAGCTCACGGTCGAGGCTACGCCAGGGGCGCCAAATGTGCCGAGTAGCGTCACCGTGAGCTCCGCCTTTCATTCGCCGTTCGATGCCCTCTTCGCTCGTCTCTTTGGTGGAGCGGGGGTAATTGTGCGGGCGCAGTGTGTGATGAAGTACTGAGGGGGGACATGAATGAGCGGAACGTCGGGAGGCGGATAAGGTGTGAGCACGGGCAGAGCCTTGTCGAGCTCGCTCTCGTCTTGCCGGTGGCCGTGGTACTTGTTCTCGGGGCTGTGGAATTCGGTCGGTTCCTCATGGTGCGGCAGGTCGTCGTCACGGCAGCGCGCGAGGGGGCGCGCATGGCCATTCTCCCGACGACGCGATTTCAATCGGAGGTGGAAGCTGTCGTGCAGGAGTGGCTGCGAAACGGGAGCTTGGATCCGAATCGCGCGCAGATCTCCGTCAGCGGGCTTCGCTCCAGTACGGGCGCGCCCACGACGGTGGATGTGCGCTATCCCTTCGACTCCGTGCTCCTTCGGATGATCGGACGGAGTGGCACCGTCACCGTGCGCGGCGTCTCGAGGATGTTGCACGAGTAGGAGGCGAGCATGAACAGAAAGGCTCTCATTATCCTAGGTCTCGCTGCGATCTTCGGTCTCCTGACGGCTGTTCTCGTGCACCGCACACTGAAGGAAGGGTTATCGGCCCGGGCCAGCCAGAAGACGAAGAAGATCGCCGTCGCAGCTGTGAAGCTTGGTCTGGGGACGCAGATCAAAGCCGAGCAGGTGAGTCTCGCGGAATGGCCGGAATCTCTGCTCCCCCGGGGCACCTTCCACGAGGTTGAGAAGCTCGTCGGCCGAGTCACCATTGCCGAGATTTTCCCCGGCGAACCCATTCTGGAAGCCCGCTTAGCCCCCGAAGGCTCCGCAGCAGGGCTTCCGGCCATCATCCCACCGGGCATGCGCGCGATGACCGTGAAGGTGGATGAGGTCATCGGTGTGGCCGGATTTGTCGCTCCGGGCACCTACGTGGATGTCGTCGCGACGGTCGTTGAGGGGACCGGGCAAAATGCCGTCTCGCGCGTGATTCTTCAGAATGTGAAGGTTCTGGCCAGTGGTCAGCGCATGGAGACACAGAAGGATGGTCAGGCGATCGAGGTGAAGACGGTCACACTTCAAGTGACGCCGGAGGAGGCGGAGATCCTCGCGCTGGCGAGCAATGCCGGGAAGCTCCAACTGGTCATGCGTAATACGGTGGATCGGGAGACGGTGTCGACAAAAGGCGTGAATGAGGCGGTGCTCTTTCAGAGCGGACTCGCGCGCCAGGAGGCGGGGGCGAGGGCCTCGGAGGACGAGAGCCGTCCGATCTCCGCTCGATCGGTTCGGAAGAAGATGGAGACCGCGCCGAGTCCAGAGACACTCAGCAAGAGCATACTCGTCGAGTTGATTCGTGGAAGCGAGCGCACGGTGATCACGTTCCACTGAGAGGAGGCGTCCTCCATTGGGCAGACTTTCGGTCAGTCCGTGAGAGGCGCGCGGGGAAATCGGGATCCGTTGGGGAGGGGGGATCATGGGGGAGAAAGCACCGATCCGCTATCGTCCGCCGTTTGGCGGGAAGCACCGTCGCGCGATCCTGTTGCTCGGAGGTCTCTTGACGCTCGCCGTTGGGAGTGGCGGTCAAGAGTTGGCCTTGGCACAGGTTCCTGGAATGCGCGTGCGCTTCGCCGACATTCGACAACAGGCCGCCGAGCTGCTCCTGCATGTGAATCGTTCTCTGCTCCTGCAATTCGATGAAGCGCTTCAGCGGGTGGCCATCTCCGAGCCGAAGATCGCGGAGGCGGTGATTGTGACGCCGACGCAAGTACTCCTTAACGCCAAGAGCATCGGCCGATGCACGCTCGTCGTCTGGAGCAGTGTAGATCCCGATCGACCCGGTTTCTTCCAGGTGGCCGTCGGAGCAGATCTGGAGCCGCTGATCCAACGTGTACGCGCGCTCTTTCCCTCGGAGAGGATTGCCATCGAGCCGATGGAAGATCGCATCGTCCTCTCCGGCACGGTCTCATCGGAGAAGGTCGCCGAGCGCGTAGCGCAGTTCTTCGAGGGGATGGGTCTGAAGATCGTGAACTTGCTTGCGCCGGCTCCAGCTTCCACCAAGCAGGTGCTCCTGCAGGTGCGCGTCGCCGAAGTGAATCGGCGGGCGCTCCAGGAATTAGGGGCCAACTATACGATCGCGCAGCAAACGATCCCCGCCTTCATTGGGACGAACATGTTTCACACGCCCCTGGGCAGCTTGGTCGGTGGGGTGGCCGACATGACCTTCAGCGATATGGTCAACCTCGCGCTCTTTCAGCGAAGCAGCGGCGCTGGGGCCTTCATCCGGGCATTGCAATCTCGCAATGCCATTCGGACCCTGGCCGAGCCGAATATCATCGCCCTGAATGGACAAAAGGCGAGTTTCCTCGCCGGCGGAGAGTTCCCCTATCCGGTGGTTCAGGGAACGGGCGGCAATCTCGCCATCACCATCCAATTTCGCGAATTCGGTGTGCGCTTGAATTTCACCCCGACGATTGTCGAGGGAGATCGGATTCGCTTGGAATTGGAGCCGGAGGTGAGCGCCCTTGACTTCACCACTGGCGTCACGATCGCCGGAACGCGCATCCCCGGTTTGGTGAATCGAAAGGCGAAGACGACACTCGAGCTGGAGGATGGGCAGAGCTTCGCTCTGGCCGGACTCCTTTCAAACGAGGTCACGCGCATGGCGGCACCGATTCCCGGGCTTTCGTTTCTCCCCGTTCTCGGCTACCTGTTTCGCAGCCAACGATACGTGAACAACGAGACAGAGCTCGTCTTCATCTGCACGGCGCACGTCGTCAAGCCCGTGAGTCCGGAGCACCTGCCGCCGCTCCCCGGACAACAAGGCCCGGAGCTGCAGGGGCTCGAAGGCTTTTTCGGGCATCGTGCTCCAGCCGTGCGCAAGGAGGAGAGGAAGGAGAAGAAGTAGGAGGGAGCAGGATGCTCGTTCCGATGTCCGTGATCTTGGTCGGGAAAGATGCGCACCTGCGGGCAGAGACGCGGACGCATTTGGCGGCGACAGGACGCGTGCATATCATTGCGGAGAGTTCGGATTATCAACGGGCGAGCGAGCTGATCGGACAGTTACACCCACAGGGCGCCATCATCCTCATAGATGGAGACGAGGACGCTGCACTCGATCTTGTGCGAGAGATCGGTCGCGAGCATCCGCACACGGCGATCATCTGTACGGGAAAGCAGTGCGCGAGCGAGACCATCGTGCGGGCGTATCGCGCCGGCGCACACGAATTCCTCATGCAGCCTCCCGATCCCCAAGAATTGAGAGAGGTGCTGGAGCGGCTGGAGGCCTTTCTCGGAGAAGGTAAGGCGAAGCGAGTCGGACGCGTCATCGCCGTTTACAGCAGTCGCGGGGGGAGCGGGACGACGACGATCGCCGTCAACGTGGCGGTCACGCTGGCTCGACGCACGCGCCAGGAGACGGTCATCGTCGATCTCAATTTCCAATACGGATGCCTTCCGGTCTTCTTCGGAATCGAACCGATATATTCGATGACCGACGTCGCTCATAACGAGTCGCGACTAGACGTTCAGCTCCTGCGGAGTTTTCTGACGAAAGTCACCCCTCAGCTCTTCTATCTGGCCGCTCCGCTCAATCCGGAGGAAGCCGACGACATCTTCCCGGCGCATCTGGAGATGACGCTCGGGCTGCTGCGCACGCAATTCGCGCACGTGATTCTAGACACGCCGCACATCTTGGATCCGAATACGGTCGCTGCATTGGATCACGCGGACGCGATCCTCGTTGTGACCACCACAGATCTGGCCTCGCTCTACACGACCAAGCGCGCTCTGGAGACCTTCCGGCGTTTGGGTTATGAGGCCGAGAAGATTCGGCTCGTCGTGAATCGCTATGCGAAGAACAAGGAGGTGCCGTTGGAGAAGATCGGGGATGTCCTCGGGCAGAACATCGCCCTCGCGCTCGTCGAAGATCCGCGGGCGGTGCTGGAGGCGATCAACATGGGGAAGCCGCTGGCGCTCTCGGAATCGAAATCACCGCTGGTGCGGCAGTTCGCGGAGTTGGTGAAGCTCATAGCGCCAGTCGAGGAAGCATCGGCTTCCGAGGGGACGTCGGAGCGGGGAGTGTTCCACCGGCTCTTCGGAGGAGGACGGCGATGAGCGTGTTGAAGAGCCGCTTGAGACGACTCTCTCCCACACCAGAACCTGATGGAAACGGCATCGGGAGACGCACGCCCGATACCGGGCCTTCCTCGGAGCCCGCGCGGATCGTGACTCTCGAGCGGCCGAGGGAATCCGTCGCAGGTGCGCGCGTGCTCTCGGCGGGCGAGGATTCCCGATCTGCTCAGGCGGAGGGGCGACGCTCGACGCCAGCGCGCCCGGAGGAATATCAGGCGCTGAAGACGAAGATCCATCGGGACTTGATCAACAAGCTGGACTTGACGCGGTTGGAGAAGATCGAGCCGAGCACGCTGCAGGCGCAGATCGCACAGATCGTCGAGCGGATGTTGGAGGCCGAGGCCACGCCGCTCAGCATGGCCGAGCGCGAACGGCTGGTCGCCGAGATTCGAGACGAACTGTTCGGACTCGGACCGCTGGAGCCGCTCTTAAACGATCCGACGATCTCCGACATCCTGGTCAACACCTATCGGCAAGTCTATGTGGAGCGCTTCGGCAAGCTCTATCTGACCGATGTGCAATTCAAGGATAACGATCATCTCATGCAAATCATTGATCGCATCGTCTCGCGCGTCGGTCGGCGCATTGATGAAGCCTCGCCTATGGTGGACGCGCGGCTTCCGGACGGCTCGCGCGTGAACGCCATCATCCCGCCTCTGGCAATAGACGGGCCAATCCTTTCGATTCGTCGCTTCGGGACGATTCGCCCCACCATTGACGAATTGATCCGGCACGGAACGCTGACGCCGGAGATCGCCTATCTGCTCGAGGGCTGCGTGAAATGTCGCCTGAACATCGTCATCTCCGGCGGCACGGGGGCGGGCAAGACGACGCTTCTCAATGTCCTCTCCTCGTTCATCCCGAACGATGAGCGGATCATCACGATCGAGGACTCGGCCGAGCTGCAGTTACAACAAGAGCACGTCGTGCGCTTGGAGACGCGACCGCCGAACATCGAGGGCAAAGGTGAGGTGACGCAACGCGATCTGGTGCGCAACAGCTTGCGCATGCGGCCGGATCGCATCGTCGTCGGCGAGGTGCGCGGGGCCGAGGCCATTGACATGCTCCAGGCGATGAACACAGGGCACGATGGGAGTTTGACGACGATTCACGCCAACTCCCCGCGCGATGCGCTCTCGCGCCTGGAGACGATGGTCTCGATGGCCGGGTTGAACCTCTCGGATCGCGCCATTCGGCAGCAGATCGCATCGGCGATCAATCTCATCATCCAGGCAGCTCGCCTGAGCGATGGCTCGCGCAAGATCGTCTCCATCTGCGAGATCACGGGGATGGAAGGGGATGTGGTCGCCATGCAAGAGATCTTTTTCTTCGAGCGATTGGGTGTGGCCGAAGATGGTCGCGTGATCGGTCGGTTCCGCGCCACGGGCGTCCGCCCGAAGTTCGCCGATAAGCTCGAACGCTCGGGGTTCCGGCTCCCCAGCTCCCTCTTCGACGATACGGTCGAGTTGGGGACGGGCGAATCCGCGTGGTTCGAGCCCGATAAGGTATGGTGAGCGCAAGGGGACACTTATGCTGGTCCTTCTCATCCTGGTGACATTCGGCCTCTTCGCCATCGGGCTCTATCTGCTCCTGATTCGGGGACAGGAGGAGTATCACCGCGCGGTGTACAAACGGTTGGAGAGTCTGCTGCGCTCGAAGACGGTGGAGACGGCGACCGATGAGGCGATCCACATCTTGCGGGAGGAGATCGAGAGCCGGTTGCCGTGGGTACAGCGGCTCGCCGTGCGCTTTCGGGTGGGCAACGAGCTGTTTCGCTTGATCGAGCAAGCAGATGTCAACATCCGTCCACATCATCTGCTGTTGCTCATCGTCGGCCTGGCTGTTGGGACGAGCGCCTTCACGTGGTGGATTCGAGGATCACTTCTGGCCGCAGCCATCATGGGTGCGCTCGCCGGAGCGGCTCCGATCCTCTATCTCGCGCGCGTGCGGCGGCGCCGGTTGAATCAGTTCCTGGAGCAATTGCCCGATGCTCTCGAGCTCATGACGCGGGCCTTGCGCGCCGGCCATGCCTTCAGCAGCGCGCTCAGTACGGTGGCTGCCGAGATGCCGGATCCGATCGCCAAGGAGTTCCGCCGCACGTTCGAAGAGCAGAACCTGGGGATGAGCCTGAAGGTCGCTCTGGATCATTTGGTCGAGCGCGTGCCGCTTCTCGACCTCAAGCTTTGTGTGACGGCGATCCTCATCCAGAGGGAGACAGGGGGGAATTTGGCCGAAATCTTGGAGAATATCGCCATGGTCATTCGCGATCGGTTTCGGATCCTCGGTCAGGTTCGCGTCTACACGGCGCAGGGACGGATGACGGGATGGATCATCGGCGTGATCCCCTTCGCGCTCGCCTTTTACATCTATCTCGTCAATCCCGACTACATCACAGTGCTCTTCACGCATCCGGTGGGGAAGGCCATGGCTCTGATGGCTCTTGTGTTCGAGGGGTTGGGCATTCTCATGATTCGCCGGATCGTCAATATCTCCGTGTAAGAGGCGCGCGATGGTGACGGCGATTGCGCTTTTGGCGTTTCTGACGGTCATGTTTCTGGCTCTGTCGGTCTATTACGCACTCGCGCCGCAGGCGCCACCGGTCATGGAGCGGCTCGAGCAATTGAAGGAGCGACGGGTGGTGCGCGTGATCCCGGGCGTGGAGGAGACGAAGGAGCCGTTTCGGGAGCAGGTGCGTCGTTACCTTCGCGCGATCGGTCGGCGCTTCGGTTCGACAGGGCGGGCCAATGAGGCGTTGCGAAGGCGACTCCTGCGGGCCGGATTCTATGGCGAGACGGCCGTCGCCGATTATCAGGGGATTCGCCTGGCGTTGGCCGTCGGCTTGCCGCTTGGATTCACCGTCGTCCTGACGCTCTGGCGCGTCCCGATCGCGGGAGTGATGTTCGCCTTGCCCATACTGGCGCTGATAGGGTTGTTCGTCCCTTCACTTGTCCTGGATTCGATGATCGCGCGACGGCGGGAGCGCATTCAGCGCAGTCTCGCCGATGCCGTGGATTTGATGGTCGCGTGCGTCGAGGCCGGATTGAGCATCAATGCCGCGATCCTGCGGGTCGCACAGGAGCTGAGGGGGGCTCATCCGGACATCGCGCAGGAGTTGCAACTCTGCGCCTTGGAGATTCGCGCCGGGAAGCCGCGCGATGAAGCGTTCCGCGCCTTGGGCGAGCGCACAGGAGTTCGGGATATGAAGGCCTTGGTCGCTATGCTCATTCAAACCGAGCGGTTCGGCACAAGCATCGCGCGGGCCTTGCGCGTGTTCGCCGATTCGCTGCGGACAAAGCGGCGTCAGCGCGCCGAAGAGGCAGCGGCGAAGACGACGATCAAGCTGATTTTCCCATTGGTCTTCTTCATCTTCCCTGCTATTCTAGTCGTGCTGTTGGGTCCCGGCTTGATCCGGATCATGGAGACGATCGGAACGTTGACCGTGGGAAAGTGAGGGGTCTTGACCGGGATGGATCAAACTGAGGAGGGGAACGATGCTCAACATGGCGATCTGGCTACAGGGGGAGGCGGAACGAGGGGTCCCGACGACCAATCTGATCGTCCTCGCTGTATTGATCGTCATTGCGGCGATCCTCCTAGTGGTGGTCGTGAGGAAGCGGAGGGCGCGGGAATAAGTGGCTGGGCTGCCGGGCGCTCTCGCGATTCGCATCTAGTTTCCGTAAAGGGAAGGTCCAAGGGGCAAGGATCAGGCATAAGGGGGGATGAAGGTCTGGAACGCGACGCGGGAGGTCTGGCTGGCCTCGCATGTCGAGGTGGCTGATCGGTTCGTCCGGCGGCTCGTAGGGTTGCTGGGACGAACCTCTTTGCCATCGGAGTACGGTCTTTTGATCACCCGGTGTGACTCGATTCACACCATCGGGATGCGTTTTTCCATTGATGCCCTCTTCGTAGATCGAGACGTGCGGGTCGTCAAGGTCGTCGAATCGCTCAAACCCTTTCGCATCGTCCTGCCGGTCTGGCGGGCCATCGCCGTCCTCGAGCTTCCGGCCGGGACGATTCGGCGAACGGGCACGCGGGTCGGAGATCACTTGTGTTTTCTCGACTGAAGAGAGCACGCTCGAAAGGAGGGTAAGAATGGTGAGAACGTGGGATCGCCGAGGGATTCTCGGTCCGGTACTTCTGCTGGTCCTCCTCGGATCTGGGTGCACAAGTCTGCGCGGAGGCATACGGAAGCTCCTGGTCATCGAGGTGACGCCGAGGAGAGAGGGAGTGCGCGACTCTCTGTCGGAGAGGATCCGTCCTCGCGTGGCGGTGGGAGGCGGAGCGCCCTCCGAGTCCGACGGGGCTGGGGATGATGAGCTTTCGGTCTATCAAGAGCTGGCCCTGCTTCGGCCTGAGGATCCTGTCGTGCGCTTCCACTTGGGTAGGATTTATTTGGAGCGCGGGCTGCTCGATCAGGCGATCTTCGAGTTGGACATGGCCACATCTCTGGACCCGAAGCGCGTCGAGGGGTTGTTGTTGCTCGCTCGGGCGCTTCGGTTGAAAGGACAATATGACCTGGCGATCGCGAAGCTGCGGGCGGCGACGCTGCTCGATCCGACGTTCGTGGAGGCGTTCATCGAGCTGGGGATCTGTTGGGATCAGCGGGGATTCTACGAACGAGCGCGTCAAGCATATCAGCACGCACTGCGCTTGCGCCCGAAGGATCCGGACGTCTACAACAACCTCGGCGTCTCCTATCTCTATGAGGGCAACGAGGAAGCCGCTGTGAAGCATCTCAAGAGAGCGTGGGAGCTGGATCCGACGAATCCGCGGACGAACAATAACCTCGCGCTCATCGCTGCTCGACGCCGGCAGTACGATCTGGCGTTCGAGTACTTCGCGCGCGCACACGGAGCAGCTGTTGCTCACAGCAACGTGGGATATCTCTTATTGCGCGACGGCGAGTTGGAGAAGGCGATCGTCCATTTGCAAGAGGCTGTGCGATTGCGACCCCACAGCTTGCGGGCGCTCGCGCATCTGGAATCGGCGCTGCGCTTGAGCGGGCGTGTGGCGGAAGCCGAACAGGTGCACGCGCAGTACCTGAAGGCTCAATTGGCCGAAGCAGTATCCTCTCTCCCTCCCCCGCCTCGGTGACCGTCGCGCTCTTCTTCCCAGACGTATTCGAATCACCTGCGCGTCCCTCGCTTTCTCAAGAGGGCTTCCACAGAAGCTGCGGTCCTTCTCTCTGAGGACGTCCCCTCGGACGCACCTATCGCTCTCTCTCTTCGAAGAAGGGGCTTGACCTTATAGTTTGCTGCAAGGCCTATAATCCTTGCCGGACGTGTGAGGAGATGCGAGATGTCGGACAAGAGGATGCTCTTCATTGGCGAGCTGGCGAAGGCCGTAGGGGTGAGGCCGCAGACGATCCGCTATTATGAGCGTGAGGGATTGCTCAGGCAAACAGCACGGACGCGCGTGGGCTATCGCCTCTATGACGAGGACGCTGTGGCGCGCGTGAGGTTCATCAAGGCGGCGCAATCGCTCGGATTCTCGCTTCGGGAGATTCGCGAGCTGATCGCGCTCGGCGCAGAACGATCCCCCTGCGGACGAGTGCGCAAGCTGCTCCGAGAGAAGCTGCAGGCACTCGATCGAAGGATTGCCGAACTCCGAGCCTTCCGTCGGGAGCTGGCGGCTCAGATCGCGGCCTTGGATCAGTTGCCCGATCAAGCGGACTCGTCCCTCTATGTCTGCTCGCTCATCATGACCATTGCCCGGCATCACGGGCCACCCCAAAGAAAGAAAGGAGGAATGACCGATGCGATGGACACGACGGATCGTGTTGCTGCTTCTTTTGAGCGGAGCGGTCGGGACCGGGGTGCTCTACGGGTTCAAAGCAGCGGAGAATCCGACGAGCTGTCCCGGTCGGATCGTCTGTCCGCTCACGGGAAAGATCATCTGTCAAGACGCCTGCCCGCTGAGGAAATAGCGCCGTGAGGCGTCTTGGCCTTTGACCGCCGGAGCGCCATCAAAGGTGCTCCGGCGAGAGTCAAGGAGTTGAAGGATGAGTGAAAAACTTTCCAGACGACTATTGCCCGGTATCACGGGCCACTTAAAAGAAAGGAGGAATGACTGATGCGTTGGACATGATGAATCGTGTTGCTGCTTCTTCTGATCGGTCCGTTTGGGAGTTAGGATGGGCGCGGACTCACAAACGAACGACGCTCCGCGTTTCGGCCAGTGTACCGCAAAGTCGCCAATTAAGGCTGAAACCCCCGGTGAGTTACCGCCTGGAAACTGGACGCTGTCGGCTATGCCTAGTTGGCGCGAGGACCACAGGACTGCACCTCTTTTTGTAGCGAGCGTAACGATGAATGCCGGTAAGGGGCTGACAATTGAGAGCGTAACGCTGAAAAATCGCTCATCCAAGGCCGTGGAAGCAGTGAGACTTAAATGGGAGGTAGCTACCCGTGATGACTTGGATTCTGTGCTCTTGCAAGGTGAAACTCCCTGGATTCAGATTCCTCAGGGAATCCCACCGGGGGGGCAGGGTAGTGGTAGATTATCCTGTGGTCTCGTTCGCCGATATCTACGAATTTGTCTCTGGGTCTCTCTCTAGAGACTTCTGGCTGGGGGTTGCGGTAAGTGAGATTGTGTATCAGGATGGGTCGAGGGAAAACAGCTCAGCATGGACGAAGGCCGGCGTGTCTCACTATTTGATTATCGCAGGATGTCCAAATCAAACCTGCGTATGGGGGCCAGAGAGAGGGTGCTTTTGGTGCAACGGTTCAGTGGGATTTGGTTGTGCCCCGGCGAGGGACTGCCAAAGTTGCGAGATTTGGAAATGTGCAGAGGAATATTATGGACTTCCCAATGCGGGGAGGGAAATTGCGGATTGGTGAGCGTGGGGAGGAGATTGGTAAAAAAAAGTTTTCCTCGATCTGCTGTTTCCCTCACCGCAGACAGACAAGAGAGCGTGTCGGTCTCCTTCCAGATGCCTTAGTTGATGGCTGGTCAGATCTCCTCTCTTAGGGTAAGAGCGGCGTAACAACCTGGTTTCTGATCCTTACACCTCAGAACCTCCTCACGCGATTAGCTCTCCCTTT
>Ga0197143_1000194_pt1 | contig 71820 bp, 47 predicted proteins | sample GBS70_MetaG_FD_148603 | JGI IMG/M metagenome (GOLD analysis project Ga0197143, IMG submission 148603) | Sediment microbial communities from Great Boiling Springs, Gerlach, Nevada, United States - GBS 70_MetaG | ecosystem: Environmental > Aquatic > Thermal springs > Hot (42-90C) > Sediment...
GATCAACCAAGCACGTGTTCTTCAAGTAATCGTCCACGCGCATGGCGGCGTTGCCGTGAACGCCTCGCGCGCGACGCGGATCGCCCGGAACGCGCACCCCGTCAATGATGACGTCACCCGCTCCTACGGCCCAATGACCAAATCCCAGAGCGAAGCTCACCACGCCAGGACGCATTCCTAAAACAGGCTTCGCCTTGCCGATCACGGAAGCCCGTAGACCGGCGAACCCATATGGATAGAGAGCGCCTTGACTCGCGCGCTGGAGAGCTACGCCGACGCCCCGCATCGAAAGCGCCGATTCGTCTGGGAGTGCGGGAGAACGTGGCCCAGCTTGCGTTGCTGGTATTCGCCTTTGTGAGTGCAAGGGCGGGACTGGAACGCACCGTCTCGCTGCCGATTGCTGAGCGCGAGTTTGACCTGATCAGCTCTCTATAAAGCCATCGGCAGTTGTTGACTCTCGACGACCTGCTTCCCACCTCATTGGGATCTGAGCGCACCACTGCGCGTCGGAGGAATCTCCGGTCCACTCATTCAGGACCCTGCGCGAAATTCACTGGACACTGCGCGCTCCCTCGGATAGATTGCCTCGCAGGAGGGGCAGCGATGTGTGCTCGTGTGAGACGGATCTGCGCGAGGGTGGCGTGGCTGATCGTTCTCACCGCACCCTTTGTGCGAGCGCAAACGCGCGGCGGCGATCCCGTGCTTCTGATTCGTATGCCCGATGAGGCTGCTCTGACGAGCGAGCCATCGGAGACCGACATCGCTCGCTTTGTGGCCGCGCGCGGTCCATTGCTGTCAATGACAGTGCACGATCTGATTCGAGATCGAGCCTTCGCCCGTCAAGTGCTCGGCCAGCGCCAGATTTTCGAAGAGTTGGACGCCTTCCACGCACAGGAGGGTTTTCCGGCGCGCGTGCGTTTTATCGCCTGGGCCGATGCCTTTCGCTTCTTCGCCGATTATGTTTCGGATCGAAACAATCCACCGATCGTCGCTCAACTCGGGGATACATGGGCCGCCTATTTTCGCTCGCTCGGCGTCGTCGCTTACGAACAGCGGCACACCTGGGATGTGCGCGCGCTGTGGTACTGGAAGGACATGATCTCGCCTGAGGAGATCGCCGACGGCGACGGCATGCTCACCGCATGTCAGAGGCTTCGAGACGCCTCGCCTCCGGGGCTTGTGGCACCGCTGGCGATCCCGACGGCTCCAGATTGGAACCTCCTGCACGATCTCTCGGTCTGGCTCTACAATGCCGGACTACCTCAAATGATCTCGACGAAAAAGCGTTTCGGCCTGCTGCCCTGGAAAGAAGCCGTCTTCGCCGGTCCCGAAGGCGAACGAGCCGTTCAGTTTCTCATCCGCTTGGCCCACCGAGGATGCCTGGCGCTTCCGGAAAAGTCGAACCGAGAATTGGCCGAGGATTTTCTCGCTCGGAAATACGCGATGGTCATCCTCGGACCCTGGCTCACGAAGCTCGCGGAGAAAACGCTGGGATCCAACTGGCGTGCGCAGATCGGAGCGACGCTGCCGTCGAGAATCGGCTCAACTGCTGCTGTGACGATGAAAGGGGGATCGCTGCTCGTTCTCCTCGATCCGACGCGAGGGCGAGATCCTGAAGGTGTTCGGCGAGCGCGGCGATTGATCGAATTCTTCTGCTCGACAGCGAGCCAGAGACGATACACAGAGGCCTTGGGCGCACTTCCGGCCGACGAGGAAGCGCTCGCTGCTTCTCCCTACGCTGATCTGTTCCGACCAGCCCTTGTGCACGGACGGACCTACCCGCCCCTGCCCGAATGGGCTCCCGTGGTCGAGAACCTGGCGACACGGGACAATCTCTACGCGTTCTGGAAACGCCTCTCGGTCCTCGCCACTCCGCAGACAGCGATTCCGGAAGCCGAACATGCAGCACGCGCTCGATTGGTCTTCGCGGCACTCCATTCAGCGGAAGCGGACATCAATCGGGAACTCTCTCCGGGACGACTGGCCGTCCTCCGGCCCTGGCTTCTGGCCGTGATGCTCCTTGGGTTCGCTGCCGCTGCTCTCTCCCTCTGGCACCGGCAGGTGGAACGAAATCGCATCGCGGAGCTGCGAGAGGCGCGCCATCTGCTGGCAACACTACAGCGGCAATTGACCTCCCTCAAAGAAACCACAGGTGAGTCCTCCGCGCCGCCTGAAATGGCGACGGTGACCGTGAAGGGATACCCCGCTCTTTATCTCGATGCCACAGAGCGCAAGATCTTTCTCCGCCGATCGCCCGCGCATGCTCTGGAAGCGATCCTTCATGGAGCCGAATACGATCTGTTTCGTCATCTCCTGGAGTCGCTTCAAGCCGGCTGGCAGGAGACGCATTGGATCTGGAGCTACCTGATCTGGCCTACCGCTCAACCGAAATTCCCCAAAGAGGCCTTCGCCACCCACTGCACAAAATTGCGGAAGAAGATCGAAACCGTCTGGCAACTCGGTCCGATGTTGGGGCGCGGCGACCGCCGTAGCGGCGCGATCCCTATTGAAGTGAAAGACGTGCACTTCTTTACCGATGCTCCTCCTGAAGGGACTACTTTTCCCATCTGGGCGCTCTTTTGCGCTTCCGAACAGGCGGTGAGGGCCTATCAAGCGGGAGCCTGGGAAGCCGCCGCTGACCACGCCAAGGACGTGCTGACCATAGATCCGGAGAACTGGCTGGGAAATACGCTCCTCTGTCAACTCGTGCTTCGAATGCCCTCGCTGACCAATGATCCCGTGGTCCAAAAGGCGATCACCTTCGCTCATCATCAGAAGGAGTACTACGAACGCGCTCTCCACAAGCTCGATTCCTTAGATAGGGTAGATGGGCAACACAAAGACCGCATCCAAGCCCGATATGAAGCCTTGCAACTCATCGTCTCCCGCCTACCGCTCCCTCGCCCGACCTCTTCGCAGATGGAGCAACGGGTACCCCACGCGATCCTCCGATTGCGTGGGGACCCCAAACGGCCTCCCTGGCGAGACCGAGAACAGCTCAAAGCCTGGATCAGCTATCTCGATGGACTCCAACAGCCTCTCCCCCAGCGCGAACTCCGAACACTCCAGGAGATCCAACGCTTCCTCCGCCAGCATTTCCACTGGGCTCCAGCACAGCAGGTGAAGGAACACTTCTGCGCCTTTCTGCAAGACCTCGCCTGTGACAGCTCCGCTTGGCCTGAAGAGAAGCTCCCCCGAAGCAAGAAGGCATTCAAGAACCGGGCACTCGACTACGTCTTGGCCAGCCTCTGCCGCTTCCCAGACGACGAGGAGTCAAAAGCGATCACCAAAGCTCAAAACCTGCGAAAGCTGTGGAGCGTAAAGGCGCACCTCCGAAAGGAGCTTCAGCAGGAACCCTCTTCAGAGCAGCTCTATTACGCCTGCCGGAAGCGTTACGGATGGAGTCGCCTGTTCGTGGAACGCCTCCTGGAGCTAGAGCGATCCCTTTTCTCGCGCTCTTGGAAGGAAGCGTAAGCTCAGAATCGAAAATCAGGCCCTTTGTCGGAAATATTTCCTACGAAGCAAAGGGTGCACGGACACTCACACAGGGGAGGTATGTCATGAAGAGAATCGCGTTTGTCGTCGTCGCATTATGGTTCGCCGGATGGCCAAGCATAACTGTCACCGGCTTCCAAGAAGAGGTGCAGCAAGACAGAAGGGTCAAGGACATCGTTGTCCTCCCTCGGGTCGTGCACGGGGGCGATCCGCAGTCGAAGTTCTGCTACGTCAAGGTGGCGCCGGTAGTAGCGTTCTCGGACTCCGAGGTCAGCCATCCCGGTCAGTTCGCCAATCGGCATGATTGGGCGCTGTCGGAAGATGGCGAGGAGCCTCTTGCCTTTGGCATTGACGACTACTTCGAGTTCAGTTTTGATGTGGTGCTCGTGGGAACGCCTCCCGGGACAGGGCTCCAGGAGCGAAAGGAGGCAGGGATCATCATCACGACCAGTGTCGCCGGAGAAGGGCAGTACATCGTCAATACGGATGGGCATGAGGTCGTCGCCTTCGGGGGACCTTTTCCATTCTACAAGTTCGACCTGAGCTACAATTCCGGGGATGTCATCACCCTAGGCATCAAGTACTTCCGCGACGAAGATGGCAAGCGCAAGATCGTCTATCGGGCGAACGATCAGCTGAGCCCCGCGTTGGAATTCACCAATCTGGAGCAGGGCATTCCCGGGCCGTTCTTCGTTAAGGGCTACATCCAGACGGTGATCAATACGGACATTCCCACAAATAGTGCTGCAGCGGCATTCACGAACATTCGTTGGAATGGCGAGCTCCTCACCGGAGGCACGACGGCCGGCGATTGCAAGTGAGGATAAAAAGTCCGTTGCCGGGACTTCCCCGACAGGATTCGTCGGGGAAGTCCGGATCGTCCTGTAAGAGGTCTGAAGGCCTTTGCTCTGAAGGGGTGAAGGTCTCGATCAGGGGGTGATGTATGCGCCGCTTTTCTGTTATAGTGTGCGCGTTCTTTCTGGGCGGGATTGTGATGAGCGAACCGCTCCACCTAGTGTATGCCCAATTCAAGGCCGGGATTCAGGGAGTGGTGACCGATCCCTTGGGAGCGATCATCCCCGGTGCGACGGTCACGCTCACCAATCGGGAGACGGGCCGGACCCAGCAGGTGGTCACCAGCGCCGAGGGCTTCTATCGCTTCTCCGGATTGCCACCGGGAACGTATCAGCTCGCGGTGGAATATCCAGGATTCAAGAAGAAGGTGCTCGATGCCGTGGTGCGCGCCGAGGAAGTACACGGCTTCGATGTAACGCTCGAGCCGGGCGAGATCACTGAGACCATCACCGTGCAGGCAGGTGCGGAGGCCGTCTCGCTTCAGACGGAAAATCCTGATGTGACGCGCGCTGTCACCACGTCCGAAGTTCTTCGGCTCCCGCAATTCGGACGCGATCCCTATGAATTGATCCGGCTGACTCCAGGCGTCCTCGGCTTGGGGGCGCGCGGCAGTCGAGGGGAATCCGTCGGCCTACCCAATACGACTGGTCCTGGCGGATCGAACGTCTCGATCTTTCAGGTTGAGAATCAAGTTCCCATCAGCGCCAACGGCCAACGGCTGTCGGCCAACAACTACATGATTGACGGGGTCAGCGTCAACAGCCTCGGCTGGGCCGGAGCTGCCGTGGTGACGCCCAATCAGGAGTCGGTCAAAGAGATTCGCGTCGTCTCCAGTGCCTACTCGGCCGAATATGGCCGCAATACCGGCGCGCAGATCCAGGTCGTCTCCCAAAATGGAACGAATGAGTTTCACGGCAGCGCCCTCATCAAGTACAACGATCCCGACCTGAACGCCTTCAACAGGTGGGGCGGCATCACCGGCGATCCCACGCGGGACGCGCCTCCGGTGCGGGTTGAACAGTTCTATCGCCAATTTGCCGGAAGTCTCGGCGGGCCGATCCTCAAAAACCGGCTCTTTTTCTTCTTCTCCTACGAGGGCTTGCGCAGCAACAATACGGACTTTGTGAGCACCTGGATCGAGACGCCCGAATTCCGGCGGCTTGTCCAAGAGAAACGGCCCGGGGGAGTGACGGCCCGAATTTTCGGGACGGAGGGAATCGCCCCGCGCGTGCTCGCGGTCCTGCCGGCCGATTGCTCGCTCTTTCTCAACGATCCGCGGCGGTGTCAGGTTGTCCCAGGAGGATTGGACATCGGATCGCTCACCGGAAGCCTCGGCCGTTATGTTCCCGTCAGCAACACGGTGGGGGGAGGGCTTGACGGCATCCCCGACATTCAATTCGTTCGCATCGCACTGCCGAACCTCGTCCGAGGAGACCAATTCAACGTCCGCGTGGACTTCACGCGGGGCAACGACCAATTTGCCGTGAGCACATACATCACGCGGCGCAACGACTTCAAGAACGTCGCGCAGGGTCGTCCTCTTGGTGACCTGCGAACCCGACCGCTCAACTCCGCGGGGACTGTGACCTGGATTCGGACGCTCGCTCCGACGCTGCTCAACGAACTACGGGCCAACGTCACCCGATTCGCGTTCAACGAGGTAAAGGACAACCCCGATGCCCATTGGGGAATCCCGCGAGTGGAAGTCGAAGGACCCTCGGCCCTGCGGCTGGAAATCGGCGTGATCCGCTCCGAGACGACGCCCGGCATCTTTGCGCAAAACACGTATGAGGTGCGCGACACCCTCACCTGGGTACGGAGCAACAAGACGCTCAAGTTCGGTGTGGAGGTTCGTCGCGAGCAGGACAACAACAACTTGGCCGGAGGCGCGCGCCCCCTCTACATCTTTCGCGGACTGTACAACCTGGCCAATGACGCGCCGTATCTGGAAGCGATCAATGCTGATCCAAGAACGGGGCTTCCGGCCGATGCCCAACGCTATTTTCGGTACGGCTACTACGCCCTTTTCGTCCAGAACGATTGGAAGGTGCGGCCCAACCTCACGCTCAATCTCGGCCTCCGGTACGAATATTTCACGCCGCTGCGGGAAAAGCGGGGACGCGTCAGCAATCTCGTCTTTCCTGCAGGACGTCTCGATCAGTCGAAGATCGTCGTCAGCGATCAGCTCTTCGATCCGGATCGCAATAACTTCGCGCCGCGACTGGGATGGGCCTGGAGCCCGAAACTGTGGAAAGAGAAGATGGTCCTTCGTGGCGGCTTCGGCATCGGCTACAATCGCATCCCGGGCGTGCTGTTTGGGAATACGCGAGGGAATCCGCCGTTTTTCGCCCGCCACTTCATCTGCTGCGGCGGGTCGGCTCTGGAGGGGTTATTTCCTTTCGCTGGCGGGCGAATCCTTTACACGCTGGGGACGAGTCGAGCCTTGACGAGCTATCCGGTGAATCCGGCCCTGGCGCAAGGCATTGATCCTGAGACCGGAGGCGTTCGCGGCAGTCGGGTGGAAATCTACGGTACCGAGCCGAAACTTCCCAACGCCTACGTCTACTTCTGGTCGCTGGAGACCGAGTATCAACTGCCCTGGACTCTCATCGCCTCTTTGGGCTATCAGGCCAGCAGCAGCCACAAGCTCATTCGCATCATCAATCAAAACCTGCTTTATCCGCGCAATCCCTTTTTCGGTCCTGTCTTCTTCCTGCTCCCTGATGTCAATGCCAACTATCACGCCCTGTTAGCGCGGCTCGTGCATCCCTTCTCGCACGGCCTTCGAGTGGAGGTGACTTATCGGTGGAGCAAGAGCATAGACACGCTCTCCTACGAAGGGCCGGGAGCGCCAACCAACCAGACCTATCCGAGCGATCTGCGCTCGGAGCGCGGGCCTTCGGACTACGACGTGAGGCATCACACGATCGTCTCCTGGCTCTGGGACCTGCCGATTTTCCGCGCGCGCACCGATTTTTGGGGCAAGGCGCTGGGAGGCTGGCAGATCAACGGCATCTGGACGATCTCCACGGGCTTCCCGTACACGGTGAAGATCGGCCAGAGTCTCCGTTTCGCCAATGGGGAGCCGTGGGGACCGATCCGACCCGCGCGCTATTTCGGTGGTGCGCTCACGGATCGGAGCGATCGCGCGTTCATTCGACCTGGCGGGAATTTCCCCGGTGGCGGCGCGCGCTACTTCGACACGACGACGATTGGACCTCCGGGCGTCGGGCGGAATGCGTTTCGGGGTCCGGGGTATCGCAGCATGGACTTGAGTCTTGTGAAGCAGACGGCGCTGCCTCGACTTCCCGGACTCGGCGAAGCCGCCCGCCTGGAGATCCGCTTCAACTTCCTCAACGCTTTCAACGAGCTGAATCTGCAACCGCTCGGCTTCTTCGATGAAGGAGTGTTCGCCGATCGTCCGAATTTCGGTCGGGCGACGCGAGGACTTGCCGGTCGTGTTGTTGAGTTCCAAGCCCGCTTCAGTTTCTGAGCGTCGAGCACAACGCATGCGCCTTCGGTTCAATCAGTTTCGCGCGAGAAAATCCGGTCGGTGGATGCTCGTACTTCGAATGCTGAGCCTCATGATCGTCGTGCTCCTTGGACCGATGCCTGCTCACCTTGCGTCGCCCGCCGATGAGGTCGAGCGAAAGATCGAGGACCTGCTCCGGCAGATGACGCTCGAGGAGAAGCTCGGACAACTCCAGATGCTCGACGGCGATGTGGATGGATCGTATCGCCCGGAGCATCGGGAGCTCGTGCGGCGGGGACTGGTCGGTGCGTTCCTCAACGTGCGCGGCGCGCGCCGCGTCAACGAGTTGCAACGCATTGCCGTCGAGGAGTCGCGGTTGAAGATTCCGCTGCTTTTCGGCTTCGATGTCCTGCACGGCTATCGCACGATCTTTCCCGTGCCGCTCGGGGAAGCGAGCAGTTGGGACCCGGAGGCTGTCGAGCGCGCTGCTCACATTGCGGCGACTGAAGCGCGCGCAGCGGGTGTGACCTGGACCTTCGCGCCGATGGTGGACATCGCTCGCGATCCCCGCTGGGGCCGGATCGTCGAAGGCGCCGGCGAAGACCCCTTCCTCGGCGCGGTCATGGCTCGGGCGCGCGTGCGCGGATTCCAAGGACATGACTACAGCGCCCCGGATCGCGTCCTCGCCTGCGCCAAACACTTCGTCGGCTATGGCGCTGCCGAGGGCGGACGCGATTACAACACGACCGATATGTCCGAGCGAACGCTTCGGGAGATTTACCTCCCGCCGTTTCAGGCGGCTGTAGAAGCCGGTGTGGGAACGATCATGAGCGCCTTCAACGACCTCAACGGCATTCCGGCGTCGGCCCATCCTCTCACGCTGACAACCATTTTGCGCGGCGAGTGGAGATTCGATGGATTCGTCGTCAGCGATTACACAGCCATCGCCGAACTCATCACGCATGGGCTGGCCGCCAATGGCGCTGAGGCGGCGCGTGCGGCGCTCGAAGCCGGCGTGGACATGGAGATGGTGAGCCGCCTCTATAACCAAAACCTTCCGCTGCTTGTCCGAGAGGGCGCGCTCTCGATGGCGGCGATTGACAACGCTGTGCGACGCGTGCTGCGGATCAAATTCCGTCTGGGGTTGTTTGAACGCCCCTATGCCGATGAGGCGCGCGAGAACGCGATGCTCCTTCGTCCGGAACATCGAGCAGCCGCACGAGAGATCGCTGCTCGTTCGATCGTGCTGCTGAAAAATGATGGCGGCGTTCTGCCGCTCCGCAAAAATCTCCGATCCGTAGCCGTCATTGGACCACTGGCCGATGATCAAAAAAACATGCTCGGTCCGTGGTCGGGAGATGGGCGTGCCGAAGATGTCGTCACTATTCTCGCGGGCATTCGGGCGAAGGTCGGGCCGGAGACGCAGATCCATTACACTCCGGGATGTGGGATCACCGACTCGACCTGTGAGGGGATGGACGAGGCCGTGCGCCTGGCGCGTCAGGCGGAGGTCGTCGTCGTCGTCGTGGGCGAATCGGCGGAGATGAGTGGCGAAGCGGCTTCGCGCGCTTCACTTGACCTACCGGGACGGCAGCTCGATCTGGTGAAAGCCGTCCACGCGACCGGAACGCCCACGGTCGTCGTGCTCGTCAACGGACGCCCGCTCACCATCCCCTGGATCGCCGAGCACGTCCCTGCCATCCTCGAAACCTGGTTTCTCGGCACCGAAGCCGGTAACGCCATCGCCGATGTCCTCTTCGGCGATGTGAATCCCGGCGGCAAACTGCCGGTGACCTTTCCCCGCTCGGTCGGTCAAATTCCCCTCTACTACAACCACAAGATGACGGGGAGACCGCCGGACCCGGTCAATAAGTACACGTCCAAGTATCTCGACGAAGCGGTGACGCCGCTTTTCCCCTTCGGACATGGGCTGAGCTATACGGAGTTTCGCCTGACGAATCTGCAGCTCAGCACCCAACGCCTTCGCCCCGATGAACGAATCACCGTCAGCGTCGATGTGGAGAACATCGGTCAGCGCGCGGGCGATGAGGTCGTTCAGCTCTACATCCGCGATGTGGTGGCCAGTGTGACGCGCCCCGTACGTGAGCTGAAGGGCTTTCAGAGAATCACGCTGCGCCCTGGAGAGAAGCGGCGCGTCGTGTTCACCCTCGGACCGGAGCACCTGGGCTTTTACAATCGCCAGATGCGCTTCGTCGTGGAGCCGGGCGAGTTCCGAGTCTTCGTTGGTACCAGCTCCGTGGGAGGATTGGAAGCGAGCTTCGAGGTGGTACAATAAGGGTGTGGATCGTCGCATCGTCATTCTGTTCATCGGCATTGCCCTCACGGCTCCTGTGCACTGCGGATTGAGACGCACGGCCTCGCTCCTCTCATCGCAGGACGAAGCACTTTTGGATGACCTTTCGTACCGCGCTTTTCTGTTCTTTTGGGAGCAGGCCGATCCGAGCACCGGGCTCGTGCGCGATCGTGCGGGCGTCAACGGAGAGCGTCGCTCTGATCTGGCGAGTATCGCCGCCACGGGCTTTGGATTGACGGCCCTCTGCATCGCCGCTGAACGAGGGTGGATCTCCGCGGAGGATGCGCGCGAACGCGCCCGCGTGACGCTGCGCTTTTTGGCCGAGCGAGCCTTTCACAAAAACGGCTGGTTTTACCATTGGATGAACGCGCGAACGGGTGCTCGCGAGTGGGAGAGCGAAGTCTCCTCCATTGACACAGCGTTGTTGCTCGCAGGCGTGCTCACGGTGCGACAATGTTTCTCCGCCGATCCGGAGATCGGGGCGCGGGCGACGGCGATCTATGAGCGCGTGGATTTCCCTTGGATGCTCAACGGACACCCGACGCTTTTGTCGCACGGCTGGACGCCGGAGGGGGGCTTTCTCTCCTCTCGATGGGATACCTACAGCGAGCACATGATCCTCTACCTTCTGGCCATTGGATCGCCGACGCATCCGATTTCGCCGGAGTCTTGGTACGCGTGGTGGCGGAATCCGATCACCTATGCGGGCTACACGTACATCTACGGCGCACCTCCGCTGTTCATTCATCAGTACTCGCACGCCTGGATAGATTTTCGCCATCGTCGGGAAGAGCGGGGACGGCGGACGAACTGGTTCGAGAATTCGATAGCGGCCACACGGGCGCACCGTGAGTTTTGTCTCCGCTTAGCCGCAGAATTTCCCCGAAGCTACTCGGAGAACGTCTGGGGCATCACGGCCTCCGATTGCTGGCGGCAGGGACGACGGCAATATTGCGATTGGGGCGGGCCGCCACCTCCGGGCTTTCCTCGGGATGGGCGGATTGATGGCACGGTCGTTCCGAGCGCCCCCGCCGGCTCGCTCATGTTCACCCCGGATATTTCGCTCGCGGCGCTTCGAACGATGAAGGAAAAATTCTCGGCCGAGTACGGCGAGCGCGTCTACGGCCGGTATGGCTTCACCGACGCTTTCAATCCGACAACTGGCTGGGTGAATCCGGATGTGATCGGCATCAGCGTGGGAATCACACTGCTCAGCGCCGAAAATCTCCGCACGGGCCAGGTGTGGAACTGGTTCATGCGCAATCCGGAGATCCTTCGAGCCATGGAAGCAGTCGGCCTTCGCCCTGAAACGTGAGACGCATCAGGGGCGACCCCGTGCGCTGATCGTGGGGAAGAGAAGATCCATCAGCATTGCACTCCTCGTTCTCGGACTCCTACACGCACCACTGCCGCCGCGAGGATCGGAAGCCACGCTGCGCATCTTCTTCCCGGATGTGGGACAAGGGCATGCGGCACTGATCCTCTCTCCGACGGGACGCGCTCTGCTCATTGATGGTGGTCCGGATGGGGCAGGGGCGACCGTCCTCGTTCCGCTCATGAGGAGCTTGGGGCTCGTTCGGCTCGATGGAATGGTCGCCACGCACTACGATGCCGATCACATCGGCGGACTCGATGAAGTCGCCGCCGCTTTCCCTCCCGCGGTCGCCTATGATAGCGGCGATCTCACGGCGCCGCGCGACAGTCCTTTTTTCGCAAACTACCTGAGCGCCATTGGCCCGTCTCGCCGAACGCTTCGCGCCGGAGAGAGCATTGATCTCGGCGGAGGTGTTCGCGCGACCTGTCTCGTCGTCAACGGCGATCTCCTGAGCGGCGGTCGTGTTGGCATCTTCGGTCGTTCCGATCCTTACGATCAGGTGGACAACAGTGCCTCGATTGGCCTCCTCATCGAGTACGACGATTTCGATCTCTTCATCTCGGGCGACCTCACTGGCGGGGGTGACAACACGACAGATGTCGAATCCACGGTCGCCCAGCTCGTCGGCGATGTAGACGTGGTGCAACTGAATCATCACGGGAGCGCGACAAGCAGCAACGCAGCGTTCCTCTCTGCGCTCCGAGCCGAAGTGGGGATCGTGCAAGTGGCGACGGCGAATCCTTACGGCCATCCGAGCGTCGAAGTCGTGGATCGTTTCATCACGACAACGCCGACAAGTGGACTCACGCCCGAACCGCCCGATGAGGATGTCCCGCCCTCACGCCCGCCCTTCCTCATTCAAACTCAGGCGAGCCCGCCTTCGGAGAGTCGAGTGAGCCATCAAGGACTCGTCGCCATGGGGATGATCGAGATCGAGACGGATGGACGTCAGTACACGGTGCGCGGCGGACGATTGCCGCCGATGACCTTCCCCACAGACGGCGCCGAGCGCGGCGTGCGCACCGATTTCCCACCGACGATCATCGCTTGGACGTCTCCGTCCATCCCTTCGGCAGGTGAGGTCGTCTTGCTCTCCGCTCAGATCGCCGATGATTCCCGACGCATCCGTTCCGCTCGCCTCACCGTCTCCGTGAATGACGGAGAACCGATCGCGCTCCCCCTCACCCGTTTATCGGAGACTCTCTTTGTCGGCGAGATCCCCGGGTACGCCGATGGAACGCGCGTTCGCTATTGTGTCACAGCGGAAGACGGAGCGGGACAGGGGACGACGACCTGTGGCATCTACTTCGCTGGGATCACACCGATTCGTGCTCTGCGCGCCGTGGATGCATGGGGTCTCCCGCGATTCGAAGGCGCGCTCGTCCGCATTCGCGGCACTGTGACCGTTGGAAGTAGAACGTTCAGCCGATCGCAGACCGAGGTGTTCGTGGAGGATGAAACCGGGGGGATTCGCGTCTTCGAGCTTCGCGCACAAAGCCAGCCGGTGAGCATTGGGGACCATGTCCTGGTTACCGGGCGTGTGAAGAGCTTCCACGGAACACTGGAACTCGACATCACCAATCCGTTGCCTGTCCCGCCGTTCCCTTCCCCATTCGGCATCCGCGTGCTCGATCGCTCGGAAGACGCTCCACGTCCGCGTCCGGCACGCCTTCGGGAAATCGGTGAGGTGCTCGAAGGTCAACTCGTTCGGATCGAAGGCGTACGCATCGTTCAAGGCGCGATTCCCCCGTCGGGCAGCGCGAACCTCCGCATCGCCGACGGCACGGGGACGACGACGCTGCGTATCCTGGGCACGACAGATATTCCCGGCTTGCCGACGCCCACCGGTTCGTTTACGCTGATCGGCGTTGTCGCCCAATTCGACCGCTTCCGACCCTTCACGCGCGGCTATCAGATCCTCCCCCGCCGCCGCACCGACCTCCTCTCGACCCCAGCCTCACAGGGCCTCCACGAGGAGACTCCCAATCCGCGCCGTGCTCGTCCGGCCAATCATCTCCGCCTGACACCCGCTCCGTAGCTTGGAGGTGGCGGCTCCATCCCCGTCACGCGGCGAACACCGATGATTCCATTGGTCTGTGTCCTCGGCCGCCCTGAATCGCTCTCGGTGAAAAAGACCTCGCCCGTGATCGGATGGACGGCCAGGCCGGCATTTTGGAGACGGAGCTCAGTGACCGGGGTCCCGGTAACCGATCGGATTTCGGGAGAAGCCAAAATCTCCGCCTGTGACGCGAAGAGTGTGGCATCTCCTTGTCCGTCCCTCGCGTTCGCAATGGCGATGATCCCTCGCGTCGCCGGATGGCCACTTGTCCCGAAGGTGTTCATCAGGTAGATGACGTCATTCGGCCCCACATCTATTCCGCTGAAGCCGACATCAGGGATCCCGAGATCCGCCTCGATATCCGTTGCAGCGACAAGGAGAGAGACGGTCTTTTGCACGGGATCAATCTCCAGGAGGTCATCAGTCGCCGCAGCGCGGCCGCTATTAATGACGATCAGTGTGCCCCGCGTGGGACGGATGGCGATATCGTTCAAGTCAATGTCCTGCCCCTGCCCGATGACGGCTTCGAGCTGGGCTGTAGAGATCACCTCGGTGGCCACTCCCCTCCCATCGGTTGCTGAATGAACGTCAATGGCCACGATGCTGTCTCCGAAGAAAGCGCCGAACCGGTCGTTCAGAAGGATGTAAGCCGTCGTGCCCAGAACGGCCATGGACCGGTTCCCTTCGATCGAAGAGATCGGAGCGACCGGGAGGAAGGGGCGATCGAGTCCCGAGACCAGAGCGATCTCCCCAGTCTGGCGATCCACATGGAAGAGGTAAGCGAGTTCCGGATCCGACCCATCGGTGAGGATGATCAGATCTCCATCGGCATCCACATCGAGCGCCTGCACGCTCATGACCGAAGGCGCCGGATCGTCCCCGTTGAGCTCATCCACTTTGGCGCGCAGGGCTGCGGTGTCTGTGATCTTCACAAGCTGCTGCGGCGTGATCGAATATACTTCGAAGATAGGGATATTCCCCTCCCGCCCATAACCATGATCGCTGAAGAAGAGCCGATTATCGGCCGTCGCGGCCAGACGAAACGGCAGGACTTTCGTCGGATCGCTCTCGCCCTTAGCAGCAGCGATCTGCTCTCCGGAGAGGACGAGTCGGACGACAAGTGTTCCCTGTCCCCAACTCGGGAGCGCCAACAGCAGAAGCGCCGTGCAAAGGAGAAGGCTTTGCGGACGACGCATAACCAATCCTCCTTTCTGGGCTGGTCTGTTCAGCCCCCTCATAAAGGTGACCGGAGTGCCCACAGATCGTTCAAAATGTCACGCGCACGCCCAGTTGCAGATCACGGGCGCGCAGGCCGAATATAGGTTGCAGGAAATCGGCGCGCGGACGGAGTGTGAATACGCGCGACGTGATGCCGCCGCTGCGCGTGGCATCATAAGCATCCACCTGCACGCCGGTGAACTGCGGGCGATTGAAGAGATTGAAGGCCTGGATGATGAACTCCAGGCGCCGCTGCTCACCGAGATCAACACGCTTGCGCAGGCTGAGATCAATCTGATTGCGCCCCGGACCACGAAAAGCCCCGCGTCCCCAGTGCGGCGCGCGATCGTCGGGCACGTTATCTTCGTTCAGATCCGTATCGGTGCTCGATCCGGCGAGATCCGCCGTCACCGCACGTCCACTGGAAAACGTCGCGATTCCGCTCACGCTCCAATTCCCCAGCACATGGCGCAGCAGGCGCGGACCCGTTCTCCTGAAGAACGGCATCCGCCAGACGCCGCTGATGACGAGCCGCTGCCGCTCGTCCAGGCTGGAGAGTCCCCGATCGCGCCTCACGTTGAACGGATCGAGGATATCGGTGAAGCGTCCGTCGAGCGCATTGCGGATGTCATCGGTGGTCTTCGAGAGCGTGTAGGAGACCATCAGCGCCAGCCCTCGATGAAAGCGGCGATTGAGGCGCACGGCCATCCCGTGATAGATCGAGTTGGCCGCGCTCTCGACCATGTTGATCTGTCGGAAATTGGGATTGGGCCGAAGCGAGGCCGGAGAGACAACGCCAATACGCGGGAACGAGAACGTGTGGACGATTCGCCCATCCCGATCGAGCACGCGAATGGTCGCCCTACCGGCCGGACCGTCTAGCGGCGGTCGCACATTGATATTGCGCGACCGCGAGATATGCACGCCCCGCGTGAAGAGATAGGCGACCGAGACGGTCGTCTGCGGAAAGAGCTCGCGCTCGATCTCCAGATTCGCCTGCTGCGTGTACGGATTCACTCGATCCGGGGCAAAGACCATGATGTTCGAGAACGGATCGGCGAATCGGATCCCACCTGGAGGCGCAGCAAGTCGCGGGAACTTCGTCCGAGAGAGGTTCAAGGGATCGAGCGAGGTCACCGGCGGGAAGACGATCCCATTGGCCGCCAAGGCATCGCCCGAGAGGAAGATGTTGATCGAATAGGCGTTGTTGTTGGTGAGCACGTCGTTGATCATGAGATTGGGCGTCAGGCCATAGAAGATCCCGTACCCGGCGCGGATGACCGTCTTCCCCTCCCGAGAGGGAGCGAACGCCAGCCCCAACCGCGGAGCGACATTGTTCGTATCCTCGTTGATGCGCCCGGTTTCGGGCACGAGCGGATTCACAAGGAGCGGTCCCGGCAACGTCTGCAGCTCATAGCGCACGCCGTAATAGAGCGTCAGCCGCGAGGTCGCGCGGAACGTATCCTGCCCGTAGAGGCCATAGACCATCGTGCGCTGTCGGACGCGGGGATCGCCGATGAAGAATCGCTGGGTGTAGTTACTGATGACGCCGTTCAGGAAATCGGCGAGGGTGCCGAAGCTATAGGTCCCGTTGACATTGCTGGCGAAGAGGTTCGTGTTCACAATGCGATTGAAATCGAGACCCGCCTTGATCGTGTGCCGCCCCATGAGAAGCGAGACGTTGTTGATCCATTGCTGACGACGCTCGCGCGTGAATCGCCCCGGGAAATCGCCCGGCCGAGAGTGCAAGAACGTTCGCCCGCCGAGATTGAATCCGGCCACGGTGATCTGCGGAAGCTGCGGATCATTGGCGAAGTCCCCCGTATCGTCGAAGACGAAGTTGAAGCGGAATTCGTTGAGCAATCGGGGCGTGAGTACGGAGTGCAGCGCGATGACGCTCGTGTAGCTGTTGGTGAAGTTCTTCGCGTTGCCCGTGATGTTGGTCGTCGTCGTGGGGGTAGTGAAGATGCCGTTCCTCGAATCGAACTGTTGGAAGTTATGCGTGAGCGTGAGCGTGTGGTTCGACGTGATATGCCAATCGAGCCGAGGGAAGAAGTTAATCTGATCGAAATCGCGCGGGATGGCGCGCACAAGCGGTCGGAAGAAGCGCTCGGCCAGCTCTCGGTCGGCACCACGGAGCGCGCGCAGCTCGCTCTCCAAGCGCGCACCGAGGATGACGGAGACCGGCTCATTGCGAACCTGTTGGTCGTAGTTGAGGAACCAGAAGAGCTTATTGCGGATGAGTGGCCCGCCGATGTTGCCACCAAACTGCTGCCGCCGCTCGGGCGGCTTCGGGATCCCATTGGCGTTATTGAAGAAGCCATTGGCATTCCAGGCATCATCGCGGATGTAATAAAAGGCCGTGCCGCGCCATTGATTCGTCCCCGAGCGCGTGATCGCATTGACGATCCCGCCGGCCGCGCGCCCGAATTCGGCCGAGAAGTTACTCGTGGCCACGCGGAACTCCTGAACTGTCTCCTGACTGAACTGGAACGGGGCTCGCGTGCGCCCGCGAATCTCGCCGAAGTAGGCGTTGTTGTTATCGGCGCCGTCCACCTGGATGTTATTGAAGACGCGATCCACGCCCGTGAAGCTCACATTGCCGAAATCATCGGCCGCCGTCACGCCTGGCGTCAGCAACACCAGCTCCGTCCAATTTCGCCCGTTGAGGGGGAGCACGTCAATGAACGATCGCTCGATGACGACCCCTGGCTGCGTGCGCGTCGTCTCAATGAGCGGCAGTGTCTCCGCCGTGACGATGATCTCCTCGCGAACGCCCGCCGGCTGCAGCGTGCCATTCACAGTGAGCGCATCGCCAACGCGCAGTTCGATCCCCTCGAGCTTCAACTCAGCGAAACCGGGCTTCGCGAAGGTAAGCGTGTACGTTCCGGGAGGCAAAAGGGGGATGATGTAGCGACCGGTGGCATCGGTCTGCACCGTGCGCGTGAGTCCCGTCCCCGCGTGCACAGCCGTGACGATCACCTCCGGCACGACAGCGCCCGTGGGATCATAGACGTATCCCTCCACGGTGGCCGCCGTGGCTTGAGATTGAGCGCCGACCGGAAGCGCACACGCCAGGATGAACGTCACGAGCAGGAGCACACGAGTGGAAGAATGGCACTGCGTGAACCCCATATACTCCCCTCCTAGTGATCTTCAATTCCTCATAGAGCCTACCACCGGCCCCTCACAGGGGGCAAGCGCGGGGGGGGGAGAGAGCACCCTTTTACTTCCCCCAATAGAGCTTGTCGCGCAGGACCTGAAAGTAGTTCTTGTTCACCGGAGAGACAAGGTCGAACGTCTTGGCACTCCGGCGGACGATCACTTCATCTTCGACCTGGAGAGCGAAACCGACCTGTCCGTCGAGCGTCAGCGTGACCTCCTCGCGCGGCGTGCGCACTGTCAGCCGCACCTCCGACTCGTCAGAGATAACCAGCGGCCGATTCGTCAACATGTGGGGGCAGATGGGGGTGATCACGATGGCGGCGACAGCGGGATGGACGATCGGGCCTCCGGCTGAGAGCGAGTACGCGGTGGAGCCGGTCGGAGTAGAAACGATGAGGCCATCGGCGCGAAAGGTCGTCACGAGCGCGCCATCAATCCAACACTCGATCTGGATGATGCGCGCCAGTGCGCTCTTGTTCACGACCGCGTCGTTGAGGACCGAATACTCGGCCACGCATCGGCCGGCTCGATAGACGACGGCGTCGAGCATCAAGCGAGAGTCAATGAGAGCGTCCTCAGTGAGCAAGCGCTCCAAGGTAGGAAACACCTCCTCCAGCGTGAACTCGGTGAGATAGCCAAGCCCACCGAAATTGACGCCGAGGACCGGGATGCGCCGTCCGCCGATGAGCCGTGCAGCGGCGAGCATCGTCCCATCCCCGCCAAGCACGATCAAGAGATCAACAACCGCGGGCAGATCCTCGCGCGGACGCACTGTCGCCCGGCAGCCCGGCGCCATCTCCTCTACGATCGGCTCGGCGACGAGCTCGACCCCTCGTTCGGTGAAGAAGCGCGAGAGCCGCTCGATGACCGGTCCTGCTTCCCGGATCTTCGGTTTGACCATGAGCCCGACGCGCTCGATGTGCAGCTTTCGACGTTCGAGCATATTCCGGGGGTATTATCCGCCAGGCTCGCCCGTTTCGCAATTCTCGCCCTCGGGCAAGAGAGCTCGCTCGCGCGATCGCCGATCCTGTACAATCACGGAGGATGACCCGAATGCAGACCTCTGGAACGAGGACCGATTCACGGCGCGTGGCCGAGCGCGAGATCGCCCTCTTCCTGAGCCGGATTCGCCCCGAGGCTTCCCTGGGCGAACGCCTTCGGCAGATCGCGCGATGGTTACGCGATCGCCCTTATGTCGCGCATCCGCTCGATGGCGGACCGCATCAGCGTGAGGTCTTCACCCTCTCGCTCGCGGGATTCGATTGCGTCACCTACGTGGAGACGGCGCTCGCGGTGGCGCTGGCGAGATCGGTGCGCGAGGTTCCATCTCTGCTGCGACGGCTGCGCTATCGAAAGGGGCGTGTGAGTTGGCGCGCGCGCCACCATTACATGATCCAGTGGATCCGCGAGAATATCCGTCAGGGCTTTCTCCTCGATCTCACGCGCGGCCCCAGAACGCGCCTCCTGAAACGCCGCGTGGACGTCGTCCCCGGCATTCCTCCGCGGACGCTGCGATTCCGATGCTTTCCGAAGAGAGCGCTGGCGACACTCGGCCGCCATCTCCGCGACGGCGATCTCATCTTCTTCGTCTCCACGAAGCCGAACCTCGACATCTTTCACGTCGGCCTTCTCTTCGTCGAAGGGGTGCCAAAGGATGCAGCCGCCTCTCCCCGGCTCATCCTCTCTCACGCATCGCGCCGTCGCGGTCGCGTCCTGGAGCAAGAGCTGGAGGAGTTCCTGAGGGAGAATCGGATGTCCGGCGTTGTCCTCGTGCGTCCGCGAGAGCCGAACGTCGTCTCGAAACAGCGTGACGCCCAAGGGCGTAACCGGCGCCGAGGAAGAAGACGAGGTGAGCGATAAGGGCGTAAGCGAGAAATCGAGGCCGGCGCAGGGCGGCGACCAGCGAGGGCCATGGCGATCCGGAGATCTCGCGCCAGAACTCCGGGTGGCGTCGGAGGAGGAGACCATATCCCTGACCATGCCAGAACTTGCGGCGCAGTAGGTCCCGCCATCGCGCGGGATATTCATGAAAGACAGTGACCTCGCGCAGGAAGGCTATGGGGACTCCTGCGCGGAAGAGACGATACCCCAGTTCGATGTCTTCAGCGGCCACGAGTTCAGGATCGAAACCTCCGACAGCTCGGAGCACTTCGACGCGCGCGAGAAATCCCATGCCATTTAATCCGCGCACGCGCTCCGCACCGATGTATCGGCCGATCGCCCACCGATCAATCTCGGCCTCGTACTGCGCCCAACCGGACGTGCCTGGAGCGGGTGCGAAGTTGAGCTGGAATCCTGCGATCGAAGGATCGCGAGCGCCCATAGCGCGCTCCAGTTGGACGAAGTGATCCGGCGCGAGAAATGTATCCGAATCGAGGAAATGTACCCATTCGGTCGTGACAGCGCGAAGCCCAGCGTTACGCACCTCGGCGAGCGTGCGGGCGCTCGGGACGACAAGGGTGCGCACTGGGATGGGGAGGAGACGAGCGAGCGGTTTCACCCGAGCGTCCAAATCCGGAAGATCTCGACTCACAATGAGCACGCTCGTGGGAGTGCACGCGCTCGGCACGGCGTCAGCGATCGTCGCCAGGAGACGCGCGAGCGCCCGTTCGCGCCCGCGATGGACGGGAATCACGAGCGTCATCTCCCCGATGGGGGGAGGCCCTTCCACATCTGCAACCGCTCGCACGCGCGCTACTGAAACGCCTCTTTGTTCACCACAAAGGGCATCTTCGCCGGATCCCCGCCGTAGTTCCCCTCCAGCACGTCAATGAGCGCCTGCACAGTCCGTCCGGCCATGCCGCGATCGGGATCGGGCGAAAGGCGCGTAATCCGCCCTCCGCTCGCGAAGTGGTGGAAGAGTCGAAGCCGATCCTCGAGTTCCGGATCCCGAAGGGGAGAATCCGGGGGCAAAGGCTCGACCTCAAAGACATCCAAAGCAGCCCCAGCGATCACCCCCTCCTTCACGGCACGATAGAGCGCGTGCTCGTCCACAACCGGACCACGCGACGTATTGATCAGATAGGCCGTCGGCTTCATCTTCCGCAGCGTCTGCTCGTTGATCAAGTGATAGGTCGGCGTCTCGCTCTCGCCGGGGCGGAGCAAGGGGACATGGAGGCTCACGTAGTCCCCTTGACTCAAGGCCTCATCGAAGCTCACGTAGCGAATCGTGCGCCGCTCGCTGGTGAATCCCAACTCGTAGCGCAGATCCATCTCGCGCTGAACCTTGGCCACGAATTCATGATCCTGAACGATCGGGTCGTAGCAGAGGATGTTCATGTCCAGGCCGACGCACTTCTTGATGAAGGCCTTTCCGATTCGACCGGTCCCGATGACCGAGACGGTCTTGCCTGTGACTTCATCGCCCAAGAAGGGGAGATAGGGATGCCAGGCGCCCCATCGGTTCTCACGCACGAGCTTCTCGCTCGGCCAGAGCTTGCGCGAGACGCATCCCAGGATGAAGAGGGCGAATTCGGCCGTCGCTTCGTTCAGGACGTCAGGCGTATGGGTGAAGGGGATCTTCAGCTCGTTCGCCGCCGCGCGATCAATGTTATCGAAGCCGACGGCGCATTGGGCGACGACCTTGAGCGTGCCGCGTCCGGCCGCGAGCACCTCGCGATCAATGGGATCGCGCAAAGTGGTGATGAGTCCGTCAATGCCCGATCTCACTTTCTCGATGATGAGACTCTTGGGCGGAGGATCGGGATGCGGATACACCTCGACCTCGTACCCCCGCTGGCGCAAGCGGTCGAGGGCTTCTTGCCCGATGTCGCAGGTCGCGAAGACGCGAAATCGTTTGGACGCGCTCATAGATAGAGGCCCCCCCGTGAAGAATCTTCCTCATTTGCGAAGCGAGGAGATGAACGACCACAGGAGCGTCGCAATCAGGCTCACAATCAGGCTCGTGACCAATGGGAAGTAGAACCGAACATTCTCGCGCTCGATGCGAATATCACCCGGAAGCCGTCCGAGCGGAATCTGGGGGAAGCGCTCCAAGAGCAGAAGGACGAGTCCGAAGGCCACGAAGATGAGCCCAATGGCGAGGAAGAGCCGTCCCAAGCTGGTGAATCCTTCCGGCATCATCCTCCGACGACCTCCAAGGCGTTGAAGAAATAGGCGATCTCGAAGGCGGCGGTCTCCGGGGCATCCGAGCCGTGAACGACGTTGCGCTCGATCGTCGTGCCGAACTGGCGGCGAAGCGTTCCCTCGGCCGCTTGGGCGGGATCGGTCGCACCCATGACATCGCGCCATCGCGCGATCGCCGACTCCCCTTCCAACAGGAGGACGACACAGGGACCGCTCGACATGAACATCGTCAGGCTCTCGAAGAAGGGCTTGCCGCGATGCACGGCGTAAAATCCCTCAGCTTGCGCTTTTGTCAGATGCACCATCTTCAAGCCTCGAATGCGAAATCGCTCGGCCTCAATCCGACGAATGATCTCCCCCACGAGTCCTCGTTCCACAGCATCCGGCTTGATGATGGCGAGCGTGCGTTCGAGCATCTGTTCTCTCCTCCGGTGATCTGCAGACTGAACGAAGACGCTTCCCGCTCTCGAGGCAGATACGCGCTCAGCTCCGCCCCATGACGCGCGCCACCGTCGCGCCGATCTCCGCCGGACTCCGAACGACATGAATTCCGGCAGCCTCCATCGCCCGCATCTTCTCGGCCGCCGTCCCCTGTCCGCCGGAGATGATCGCTCCGGCATGCCCCATGCGTCGGCCCGGCGGTGCCGTCTGACCGGCGACGAATCCGATGACGGGCTTCGTCATGTGCGCGCGCACGAAGGCCGCCGCCTCCTCTTCGGCTGTCCCCCCGATCTCCCCGATGAGGACAACCGCTTCGGTCTGCGCATCCTGTTCGAACAGGCGCAACACGTCTACGAAGCTCGTGCCGACAATAGGATCTCCTCCAATACCCACGCACGTGGATTGTCCAAGCCCGCGCTGCGTGAGCTGCCACACGGCTTCGTAGGTGAGCGTCCCGCTTCGGGAGACGACGCCGATGCTCCCCTCGCGGTGAATGTGCCCGGGCATGATGCCGACCTTGCACTTCCCCGGCGAAATCACTCCCGGACAGTTCGGCCCGATCAGCCGTGCGGGCCGATCCTTCAAGAAGGCCATGACCTTCACCATATCGAGGGCGGGAATCCCTTCGGTGATGCAAACGATGAGAGCGATTCCGGCATCCGCTGCTTCGAGGATCGCATCGGCAGCGAACGCCGCCGGCACGTAGATCACACTCGCATTGGCTCCGGTCTCCCGCACGGCCTTCTCGACCGTATCGAAGACCGGCACGCCCTCGTGAATGGTCCCTCCCTTCCCCGGAGTGACGCCCGCGACGATCTTCGTCCCATACGCTTTCATCTGCTGCGTATGAAACGTCCCCTCACGCCCCGTGATCCCCTGAACGACCACGCGCGTGTTCTCATCCACAAGGATGCTCATCGCCCCACACTCCTTATAAGGCGTCGGAGTATATCACACCCACGCGCGGAAGACCAAGCCACGTCGGCGAACCCCACGCCGCTTCGAGACGTCTCCGTCCGGCGGAGGGATTGACCCAGGATCGGGTCTCCAGTATCCTGACGGAGGAATGAGTATGCGGATTGGACGAAACGAGCAACAGCACAGCGGCCGTCGGCTTTCACTTCTTCTGCTCCTTTTGCTCGGATCTGCGGCCCTTGGACCGAAGCCCATCCCTCATGCCGAAAGGAGAGCGAACGCGCATGCCTCCAGCTTCGCGGCGATCTCCGTTCGGAGCCAAAACCCCTACGATAAGTTCCGACAGGTGAGCTACAGTAACGAGGGCCTCTACTCGGAGGAAGACGAGGTTCGTCTGGGGCGGGAGCTGCACAAGCAGTTGCAGAAGGAACAACGGCTCGTGCACGATAGGCTGCTCGCCAATTACGTGCAGCGTCTCGGAGAGCGGCTGGCGCGCGTCTCCAAGCGTCCCAATCTCGAATATCGCTTCTTCATCATCGAGGATCCGACGGTGAACGCCTTCGCGCTCCCGGGCGGGTACGTCTACGTGCACACGGGACTGCTCGCGACGGTGGAGAGCGAAAGCGAGCTCGCGTCAGTACTCGGACACGAGATCGGGCACATCGTCGCGCGACATGGTCTCAAGAATCTCAAGCGCGCGCAGAGGTATCAATTCCTCATCGGCCTCATCAACCTGGGGATCGAAGCAGTGGGAGGCGAGAGCCGAGCGGCGCGCATTGGGCAGACGGCCTCGCAGCTTTTAGCTGCTGGTCTCTTCACCCGGCATTCGCGGGAAGCCGAGCGCGAAGCCGATTTCCTCGGCCTGCACACTATGTACGCGGCCGGATACGATCCGCGCGGCATGCTCTCGATGTTCGAGAAGCTGGATCGCCTCTCGCGCCAGAACCCTGATCTGCTCGGCTTCGTCTTTCGCACACATCCGCCCGCCTCCGAACGTCTCCGGAACACGCAGGCGGAGATCACGGATCACCTGGCCCTCGATCCTCGCCTCGTGCATGACACGCCGACCTTTCATTCGATGAAACAGAGACTGAGCGAGCTGGGATTCGCTCGAGAGGCACCGCCATCTCTCGAACGAAGACGGAGGCTACGATAAACGATCGTAAGATCGCCGACCGATTTCCTCGTTGGACGTGCCCTCGACACACACTGCGCGCCGCAGAGATCCGAATCTCCGGATCCCGAAGCGTGCCTCCGCTTCTCTTCTTGCGCGGCGAAGGCTCGGAGATACAAGGCCGGAGAGATAGGCGTAGCCCGGCCTGCTTTTTCGCACGCGAATGGCGCCCGCCTTCTTCAATCCGCCTCGCCTACCTGATCACGCACGCCCCCCTCAGCGCTGATTCGCCTCTCGCAGCATGCCGATTGGTGGGAGGCGCGCAGAGACTACGGCTTCCGGAGCTTCTTCTCCAGCATCTTCAGATGATTTCGCGCAACGGCCGCATACGGCCCATCCGTACAGTGCTGGAACGCTTCATGCGCGGCAGCGTACTCACCACGGCGTTCGTGTACGAGACCGATCAAGTAGTAGACGTCGGGGTTAGACGGATCGAGATCTCGCGCAGCGCGATATTCGCGAAGCGCCTCCTCGTACTGCTGCGCCGTGAAATATGCGTTTCCGCGTCGCACATGCTCGGCGAGACGGAGCCGAACGTCTGGGGCGTCTTCGATACGAGCCGAGGGCTCAGGGGTCGGCGCTGCTTCTTGTGGAGACTCCTCAGTGTGGTCGGATGCCACCGGCGGTGCGACAGAGGGGGGACGACGAACAGGACGCGGAGACGACTTCGGCGGCTCCCGCCGTGGCTCCGGCCTTGACGCAGATGGCAGAGCGGGAGTATTGGACACGGTCTCCACGACGAAGGACGGCTCACGCTCCGAATGCCCCCACAACCAGAGTGCCAGGCTCATGCCAGCGAGGCCGAGCCCTATCCCTCCAACGGCGATCATGCGTCGAAAGCGTCCTCCTCCCCACGCCGTAAGCGGTCGCGTGACCGCCTGAGTCGGCACAGCACGAACAATCCACTGAGTCGCTCCCTCGGAGATCGTCTCCGGGACAGCTTCCGACGAAGGCGGCAGTTCCTCTCTACCCGCGCGTCGAGGACCTCTCCTCCACACCGCTATGCGCTCAAAGAGGCGCTGGTGACGCGGAGCGAGAGCAAGTGCAAGAGGAAGGATCTCTCCCTCGACAACCTCGCACTCGACCTGAGTGGGAGCATAGTGCGGATGCCGCACCTCGACCCGATGTCGGCCGATGGGAACGTGGTCGAGGGTGCACACTCCCTGCTCATCGGTTGCTCCCACGCGCACGCCGTCCAGAAAGATGTCGGCATGCGCAGCAGCACAGGACACCACGATTCCCCCAGAACGACGCGCCTGCAGTTCCACGACGAGCGCGCATTCCTTCTCCGGCTCCACCTGCACTGTCCCTCGCCACGCGTGGTGACGCGGAGATTCCACCTCGAGGACGTGCGCGCGAGGACTGAGGCCCTCTCCCACCCATCTTCCTTCCGCATCGGTCCGTCCCATATACCGGCCATCCACGTAGACAAGAGCAGCACGGACTCCGTCCTGAGTCTCCGCATCCCGGCACTCGAGACGCAGCTTCCCCATCCCCGATCCCACCGCACATCGAAAGGCGCGCGCCAGCTCCAGAGCCGATGGGAAACGAGCTTCTGGATCCTTGGCTAAGGCACGTTCGAATACCGCATCGAGGGCCGGAGGAAGGTCCGGGCGAAATCGCCGAGGTGAAGGGGGGACCTCATGCAAATGCTCGTAGATGATCCACTCGATGGATCCTGCTTCGAAGGGCACGCGCCCGGTGAGCATCTGATAGGCAACGACTCCCAAGCTGTAGATGTCCGACCGATGGTCAATAAGGGCTCCCGGGCGAAACTGTTCGGGCGACGCATAGTGCACTGTCCCCATGACGCGGCTGACGCGTGCGCTCACAGTAGAGCTGAGCGCCTTCGCGATCCCGAAATCGAGAATCTTAACCATTGGCTCGCCCCTGTGATCGGTGACGAGCATCACATTGCTGGGTTTTAAATCCCGATGCACAATGCCGCGGGCATGGGCATGGGCGAGCGCTTCGCCGATCTGTTCCACAAGCAGCGCCGCGTATGCCATAGGCAGAGGTCCCCGCTGCCGCAACTCCTCCTCCAGCGTGTGCCCAGAGAGCCATTCCATGACCAGAAAGGGAAGGCCTTCGTCCGTCACAGCAGCGTCAGTAACCCGAATGATATAGGGATGATCCAACCCGACAGTCGCCTTCGCTTCTTTGAAGAAAGCTTCGACCAGTTCGGGGAAAGAGAGCGCAAGGTCTGGCTTGAGGATCTTCACGGCCACGGTCGCCGTCGTCACCTGATGGCGCGCACGATAGACGACCCCCATGCCCCCAATTCCCACCAGCTCCTGCAGATAATATCGGCCCGCCAAGACAGTGCCTACCAAGCCATAAGGATCGCGCTTGAGTCTTGTGGCTTTCATTATTCTTAGTTCTCCTCCCCCCTCAACGCGTGCCCGCTTGCCGCTAGGTCTCCTGCGGCCACCTCTCTCCTCTTGGATCGGTTCATCTCACCACCACCCAATTGGCGACTTTCGTGAAGGTCGAGCGCATCTCTCCCATCCTGGTCGTGTCTTCGGCGAGAGTGTATCATCCGACCCGGGAGACGGACAAGAAGCGGCGGTCGCCCCTCACTCGGCTGCGGGGGCAGGTGCCTCCTCGATGCCTGTGATGCGAATGCCCGCCGATCGCGATCTGTAACGCCGATTCAATGAGATCAACAGCGGTGTGATCGCTTCGACAGCGCGTGCCATCTCCAACGGCCCGGCATCGAGGGCGCGCAGGCCCAACCGACGGATGAGTGCCATGACCACCTCCTTAGCCGCCACGTCATCACCACAAACCAGGATGTCACACTCAACCAAGCGGCGCAGATTCTGCAAGGCGGCTGCTGAGACGTTCTGAAACGCAGCGACGACTCGCACGGCATCTCCCAGAAGTGCTTGAGCCTCTTCGGCCGCTGAGCGCTCCGATCGCCGTCGCAACCGCAACGGGTTCCGCGGGTCGAGGGGCACAGTCGTGTCGACCAGGATCTTTCCGCAAAGTTCCGGAGCAAGAGCTCGCAACGTCTCCTCATGCGCGGCATAGGGCACGCAGAGGATCACGAGATCGGCGGCATGTGTGGCCGCACGATTGTCCAATCCCGTGATCGCCTTTCGTCCCAACTGGTGATTCAGCTCCTCGGCTTTCGCTCGTGCTTTCTCCGCCTGGCGCGAACCGATGAGCACCTCGTCTTCGCCGACAGCGGCCAGCCTCAGGACGAGCCCGCGTCCCTCTTTGCCCGTCCCTCCGATGATGGCGATTTTCATGCTCTCCTCCTGTCATCCCTCAGCGAAACAGATCTCGTTCCGGCGCGCGCAGGAGCGCGGAGGCCGAACCATCCTGCGGATCATATGCATAACCGCGAATGATCGCCGCCGGAATCCCCGCGGATTTCTCAAACAGAAGGCCTGCGGCGCATGCCAGTTCATCGGCGATGGCCACGATGGTGGCGTGAAGCGGCAGGCCGAACCGATCCCGCTGCCCTCGATAATCCTTGAGCGGAGCGAGCCCCGCCACGCCGATGGCGACTTCGGTTAATCCCTCGCGCCAGGGCCGACCAAACGTATCGGTGATGAGAACAGCGACCTCGACGCCCACACGCCGCTTGAGCTCCTCTCGGATAGCGCGCGCTGAGGCATCCGGATCCTGCGGCAGAAGCGTCACGCGACCTTCGCCCACATTCGACCGATCCACGCCTGCATTGGCGCAGATCAGCCCATGTCGCGTCTCCACCAAGAGCACATGCCGATCCATCCGCACAACGCGTCGCGCCTCGCGGAGGATCACCTCGGTCAGTCGCGGATCCTTCCCCGTCTGTTCCGCAACCGTGCGCGCGAACGCCGAAGGCTCGACTTCAGCCAGAGCGACCACCCGTCCCTCCGCCTTGGAGACGATCTTCTGCGTGAGGACCACGATGTCTCCATCCTGAAGCGCAAGTCCATCGGCGGCCAGAGCGCGCAAAAGCAGCGCGACCAGGTCATCGCCCGGCTGCACCTCGGGCATCTTCTCGATACCGATTACCTGAATCGCGCGAGCCATAGTATCCGCTCCAAAAGCTGAGCCGTGTGCGATCCGGCAGCCAATTCGGGAGCCTCGGCATACCGGCGCGCGAGTTCCGCGAGGTCTTCAGGCGTGTCCACATCTAAGGCGAGCCGAGGGAGTTCCAGGAGGACAGCGCGCATCTTCCGCTCACGGGCCGCGCGGCAATGGAAGGGAAAACTGTCATCGCCAAAGCGGAGCGGAAAGTCCGAGCAGGGACGCACCCACATGGCATTCGTCCCTCGATGATCTCGCGAAGGCACGAGCACGACATCCGCCTCTGCCCCCGCCTTCAGAATCGCTTCCACATCCGCAGGCGCGATAAGGGGCACATCGGCAGGCAGCATGAGTACAGCCTGGGCCTGCTGCTGACGAGCTTCTTCAAGCGCCCGCATAAGGGCCGACGTCTGACCGCAATTGGCGGACTCAGTGAGGATCGCACAGCCGAAAGACTGAGCGAGCGCCATCGCTTGAGGATCGCGCGTGACGAGGACGAGCCGATCCAACCCACTCGCGCGTTTCAGCGCCGCGAGCACGTCGGCGAGCATGGCCTGAGCGAGCGCCTGACGCTCGCGTGGAGCGAGCGCGGCCTGAAGCCGCTGCTTCGCTCTGTCAAAGTCTTTGACTGGAACGACGGCCCAGATCAAGCTTCACAGTGTAGGCAGGCCAGAGCCGCACGCGCAAGGCGCACGGCCGCGTCCCTCTCGCCCATGAGGAGCGGCGCTGTGAAGACCCGCATCCCTTCGCGTTCGATCGCTTCGCACCAGTGGGCATCGCGCTCGTCAATGAGGAGCCGATCGGCGATCCCCGCATAAAAGCGGGCGATGCCACGAGGAGAGACCTCGTACCCGCAAGCGCGCATCAACTTCCCGGCCGGACCGCTCACGGCTGCCGTCCCGATGATCGGACTGATCGCGAGCACAGGCGCACGCGTCTGCTCCAGCGCCGAGCGGATGCCGGGAACCGAGAGGATGGGACCGATGCTCGTGATGGGATTGCTCGGCGCGATGAGGATCCCCCGCGCTTCGTGAATCGCCTCGAGCACACCCGGCGCCGGACGCGCGCGCTCGTGTCCTCGATACTCGACTCCTGTGACCTCAGGCTGCCACCGCTCGCGCACGAAGAACTCTTGAAAGGCGAGCACGCCCGAAGCCGTATGCACGTACGTGCGGACGGGATCGTCGGACATCGGCAGAAGCCGAGCGCGCACGCCCAATCGGGCGCACAACAAGGCCGTCGCTTCCGCAAGCGAATACCCCTGCCGCAAAAGCTTCGTTCGCACCACATGCGTCGCCAGATCCCGATCCCCGATCTTGAACCACGTGGGCTCTTCATACAGACCTATAGTCGCCAGGCAGGCGAAGCTGTCGCCGCGAATGCCCCACCCTCGATCCTCATCGAGAAGTCCCGCCAACTGATACATGAGCGTGTCCAGATCCGGCGAGACATGCAGCCCCCATATTTCGACGTCATCCCCGGTATTGCCGATGAGCGCGAGCTCCTCCTGGGGAATCACAGCGAGCACTCCCCGCAGGAATCGAGCTGCTCCGGTTCCTCCGGCGAGGACGGCGAACATTCTCTTCCCCTCGTCTGTGCGAATTTCGTGCGCGTTCATTCTATCCCGTTCTGCCGGCCTTGCAAAAGGCGTGCCGATATGGTAAGTACTTACTTACTTTCGGGAGGAGCAGGAGCCATGGTCGCCAACACTGCGAACGCTCCGAGGCTCAAAGCCCGGCGCCTCTCGGCCGAAGATCGGCATCGGCAGATCGTCCAAGCGGCCATCGAACTGTTCGCGCGAAAGGGCTTCGATGGGACGACGACCCGAGAAATCGCTCAGGCGGCCAACGTGAGCGAAGCGCTCATCTTCCGCCATTTCCCGACTAAGCACGACCTCTATCGGGCTATCATCGATCACAAGATGAAGGAATGTCCGCGCTCTTTTCGCGAAGAGCTCTGGGAGGCGATGGCGCATCGGGACGATCGGGCGTTCTTCGCCCGTCTGGCCGAGGAGATCCTGCGGATATATCGAGAGGATCCGAATTTCATGCGCCTGATGTTCTTCAGCGCGCTGGAGAAGCATGAGCTGAGCCGCATGGTCTACGAAACGCATGTCGCGGAGATGTTCACAGAATTAGCCACCTATATCGGCCGTCGCGTTCGGGAGCGGGCATTTCGCGCTGTGAACCCGCGTGTGGCGGCGCGCGCCTTCGTGGGAATGGTCGCCCATCATGCGCTGGTGCGGGAGTTATTCGACCCCGCCGGACACCTTCTGAAGATCGAGGATCGCACGGCCGCGCGCGCTTTTGCCACCATCTTCCTCGAAGGCGTCGTTCGGAGACCGAATCGAGGGCGTTCATCGGCTCTCAGGAGGCGCGCGCGATGAATCGGTGGATACTGGGGATGCTCGTCTTCGTGGTGGCACTGTCGGCGTGCCGCGATCAGAGCGATCGCGCGCAACCGCGCGCGACGTCGGCGGACCAGAGCGTCGAGGTGGATGTCGCTCCGGTCGTCGAGCGAACATTCGATCGCCAGATTGAGATCGTCGGGACGCTTGCCGCCGATGAAGAGGTCGTCGTCTCGACGGAGGTGGAGGGGCGGGTCGTCGAGCTGCGCGTGGATTTGGGGAGCGTGGTTCGTCGGGGTGAAGTCCTGGCCCGGTTGGAGAGCCGCGACTTCGAGTTGCGCGTGGCTGAAGAGGAAGCCGCTCTCCAACAAGTGCGCGCTCGTTTGGGAATGCCCCCGGATCGCGATCGGATTGATCCGGAGGAGACGGCCATCGTGCGCCAAGCGCGGGCCGCTTACGAGGAAGCGCGCTTGCGATTCCACCGGATCCAACAGTTGCGGGGCCGGGGTGTGGTCTCCCAGCAGGAGTTCGATCAGGCAGAGGCCAATCTGCGCATCGCCGAAGCGCGCTATGAATCGGCTCGGGAAGAAGTGCGCAGCCTGCTCGCCCAACTGGAGCAACTGCGCACGCGTGTGGCCACGGCCCGTCGCGATCTGGAGAAGACGGTGATCCGCGCCCCCCTCTCCGGAGCGGTCGCCGCCCGCCATGTGTCGCTTGGCGAATTCCTCCGGCGGAATGACCGCGTGGTGACGGTGGTGAAAGTTGACCCCCTGCGCCTGCGCGCCGATATCCCGGAGCGCTACGCGGGGAAGATCGCCATCGGCCGCCGCCTGACATTCTCTGTGGATGCCATCCCTGACCACACGTTCTCTGGGACGATCGTGCGCGTGAGCCCATCGGCACGCAGCGAGACGCGTTCGCTCACGATCGAGGCCGAAGTGAGGAATCCGCGCGGGGAGCTGCGACCGGGATACTTCGCCCGCGCTCAATTGGTCGTCGAACCTGGGGTGAAAGCACTCCTGATTCCCGTGCGTGCTGTCATCGCGTCGCTCGGCGTGACGAAGGTCTTCGTGCTGGAGGGCGACCGCGCTCGCGAGCGCGTGATCACGACAGGTGAGCGCGTGAACGCGGAGATCGAAGTTCGCGAGGGCCTCCGACTGGGTGAGCGCGTGATCCTCTCGAATCTGGATCGCCTCAGCGACGGCGCACGCGTGCGCGTCGCGCGCTCTGGATGAATCAGGAGGAGCGAGTATGATATTTTCTGATACAGCCATCCGACGCCCCGTCCTCACGACAATGTTCATCGCCGCCTTCGTCATCTTCGGCGTGGCGGGATATCAGCGTATCGGCGTGGATCTCTATCCAGAGGTGGAGCTCCCTGTTGTCACGGTCACGACGATCTTGCGCGGAGCCAGCCCCGAGGTCATCGAGACCGAAGTCACCGATGTCATCGAGGAAGAGATCAGCACGATCGAAGGAGTGGATGAGATCCGCTCGGAGAGCTTCGAGGGCTTCTCTCAGGTCATTGTGACCTTCGTCCTGGAGAAAGACATTGACGTCGCCGCTCAGGAAGTGCGGGAGAAGGTCGCCGTCGCTGCGGCGCGTCTGCCCCGAGACATCGAGCCGCCCATTGTTCAGAAACTGGACATCGCGGCGAATCCCATCATGTGGATCGCCGTGAGCGGCGATCGGCCGTATCGCGAACTCTCCTACTACGCGGACAAAGTGATCAAAGAACGCTTGCAGATGGTACGGGGCGTTGGCTCGATCGTGCTGGCCGGATTCCGCAACCGGGAGATTCGCGTCTGGCTCGATCAGGATCGCTTGGAGGCCTATGGACTTTCGCCTGCGGATATCATACGGGCCATCCAGACGAAGCACGCGGAGCTGCCCGCCGGACGCATCGAGAACCGGGAGCAGGAGCTGGCCATCAAGGTCATGGGCGAATACACATCGGTCGAAGAGCTGAGCACCTTACCGGTCGCCTATCGGCAGGGCGCGCCCGTCCGCTTGAGCGACCTCGGACGCGTGGAAGACGGAGAAGAGGACACTCGCCTCATTGGCCGCTACAACGGGCGACCCGCTATTGGCGTGGGCGTCCGCAAGCAATCGGGGACGAATACGGTCGAGGTCGCCGACCGCGTGAAGGCGGCTCTGGAAGAGATTCGGAAGGAGTTGCCACCGGGGATCGAGGCGACGATCGGCTTCGACGCCTCGCAGTTCATCAAGGCCTCCATGAGCGATGTGCAGTTCGACATCTTCTTCGGAGCGATGTTGACCTCACTCGTCATTCTCCTCTTTTTGCGGAACCCGCGCACGACGCTCATCAGCGTGGTGGCGATCCCCGTCTCGCTCATCGGAACCTTCGCCTTCATCGCCGCGCTCGGCTTCACGATCAACAACATGACGATGCTGGCGCTTTCGCTCGCCGTCGGCGTCGTCATTGACGACGCCATCGTCGTTTTGGAGAACATCTTCCGCCATATGGAGCAATTGCGGCAGCCGCGTCTGACGGCCGCGCGCGAAGGGACGCGAGAGATCGCCTTCGCCGTGATCGCTGCGACTTTCAGCATCGCCGCTGTCTTCCTCCCTGTCGCCTTCATGAAGGGGGTCATCGGACGCTTCTTCATCCAGATGGGGTTGACAGTCGTCATCGCCATCCTCATCTCGCTCCTGGTCTCGCTGACGCTCACACCGATGCTCTGCTCGCGCTTCATGCGCCTGGAGGAGCGGCATGGCCCGATCTATGCGGCTTTGGAACGCGGCTTCCGCACCGTCGAGCAGACGTACCGCTCGGCTCTGGCCTTCGCACTGCGCCGGCGAGCAATGGTCATCGCGAGCGCCCTGGCGCTCTTCGCCCTTTCGCTTGGCCTCTCCCGACTCATTGGACGCGAGTTCTTCACGCAAGCGGATGAGAGTCGCTTCATCGTGCGCTTCGAGACGCCCATTGGATGGTCTATCGAACGCATCGAGGCCGCCGTCCGTCAGGTCGAGCACATCATCTTCTCTCATCCCGAAGTTCGAGGCGCCTTCGTAGGAACGGGCTTCTTCGGAAGCGTCAACCAAGGGATCGTGTTCGTAAGCCTCCTGCCCAAGAGCGAGCGCACGGTCTCCCAGCAGCAGCTTATGAACGCACTTCGACAAGAGTTAAGCGCGATCCCCGATCTCACTGTGTCCGTCGAACCACTGACTCCCATTGTGGGCGGCCAACGCAGTACTGATGTGCAGTACATCCTGGAGGGACCGTCTCTGGAAGATCTCGCCGCGCGCATGCAACATATCGTCGGACGCCTCAAGCAAAGCCCGGGATTCGTAGATGTGGACACGGACCTGGAGCTGACGAAGCCCGAAGTGAAGGTCTACATCAATCGGGAGAAGGCCGAGGATCTCGGTTTAGATGTCGCGACGATCGCGCAAGCGATCAACGTAATCATGGGCGGGGTGGACGTCGCCACGTTCAAAGAGGGCGGCGAGCGCTACGACATCCATGTCCGCGCAGTGCCGAGTGACCGAGATATGCCGAGCGATCTGGATCGCATCCTGGTCGTCTCCCGGGATGGACGCCGCGTGAAGCTCTCCAATGTCATCGAGGTTGTCGAGGGCGCCGGCCCTAACGTGATCAATCGCTACAACCGGCAGCGTGCGGCGACCCTCTACGCAAACCTACAAGGGAAGTCGCAAGGGGAGGCTCTCGCCGAAGTCGAGCGCCTGATCGCCGAGACGCTCCCCAACGCGCCGGGCTATCGGGCCGAGCTGGCGGGACAAAGCCGCGAACTCCAACGCTCGTTCCAGTATCTCGGCACGGCGCTCGCTCTCTCGATCCTGATCATCTATATGGTCTTAGCGGCGCAGTTTGAGAGCTTCATCCATCCGTTCACGATCATGCTCTCGTTGCCGCTGGCCACGATCGGCACGTTCGGTCTCTTGCTCGCGACGGGGAAGACGCTCAACATCTTCAGCTACATAGGGATCATTATGCTCGTCGGCATCGTGACGAAGAACGCTATTCTGCTTGTGGACCTCACCAATCAACTGCGGGCGCGCGGTCTGGATCGGACGTCAGCGATCCTGCAAGCTGGGCCGACCCGCCTGCGTCCTATCTTGATGACGGCGATCACGACGATCGCGGGCATGGTGCCCGTCTCCCTCGCCTTCAGCGAAGGTGGCGAGACGCGCGCGCCGCTGGCCGTATCCGTCATCGGCGGCATGCTGACCTCGACGCTGCTGACGCTCTTGGTCATCCCCGTCGTCTATAGCCTTTTCGACGACCTCGGCCAGTGGCTTGGTCGCGTGCTGCTCCGGAGACGAGAACGTGTCCCCGAAGTCGCGATGGAGCCGGCTCCGCTCTTGCACCAACAGACGATGGGCGAAAGCGCCGATTGACGGTGGGCGATTTCCCCCGACGGAGGTGAAGATTCCCCGAGCGTCCACTTCAGGGTCCCACCGCCCTGGAGCCGGTGAAGGGTCAACCCACTCTTCCATAAGGGGTTGATGGTATTCAGCCCCTCTCCCTCTGGCACATTGCTTGCTTCTTCTAGTGATGGCCGGGGAGAGGAACGATGAGAAACACGCTTTCGCTCATCTTCAGGCGTGTCGCCCGTGAGTTGTGTTCGTCGAGGCTTCGGTTTGCCCTCGCCATGGCGGGCATGCTCACGCTTCTTCTTGTCGCGCCTCCCTGCGAAGCCACATACACCGACACCGAAGGCAGTACTCTCAGGCGAACCGGAATCTTCAACAGCCCCGTGGCTTCGCGTCGTCTCAGCCGGGAGAAGCTCCGGGCCATCAGCGCAAGCCTCGAACGCGTGACCGGGTGGATGGGAATCCACTTCGAGCGCGACACCGTGCTCTGCCTTCAGGAGGTGCGGGAGAGCGGCGGCGGTTCCCCGACAGCGCGCGCCCTTTTGCTCAAGGCGATGCAGACGACGGTGATCGTGCTCGAGGATCGCAGCCGATCGTTCGATATCGCCTTTGCCGAGATCCGACGTGAGGCCATCTTTCTGGGCTCCGGCCAGAGCATTCCCATCTTCTCCCTCCTTCTCGATTTCGAGGACTTTCGATACCTGGTTGGTCATCCCGAGGCTCTCGAAGCATTTGATCTCGGTTTCGTCCTCCTGCATGAACTCGGGCATGCCGTCGAAGATCGGCGCGATCCACCGGATCGGCGCGGCGCCTCCGATCCGGGCGAATGCGAAACCCTCGTCAATGAAGTGAGGCGCGAGCTGCGCCTCCCTGTCCGAGCCCACTACCATGCGGAACATGTGCGCCCCTCGCTTCTGTCCGATTTCTCACTCGGGCGCATTCGGTTCGAGCGCATTGTCGAGCATCAGGGGAAGCCGCGACTCGAAACATATTTTGTGCAGTGGCCGACGAAATTCGTCATCCGCTGAAGCGTCATCCCTCTTGATCTGAGCCTTGCCGCGAACGAGACCGATACGCGACGTACAGGAACGCTCCGGGCAAGCTCGCCAACAGTGTCACGAGAAACCAGAGGAGCGCCAGCAGCAGGCTCGTCTCCTGCGAGAGCCCGCGCGAGGAGAACAATACGACGAACGCATACTCGCGCACGCCCAAGCCGTACATCGTGATCGGCAGCATGCTGAGCAACGAAATGATGGGGATGAAGACGCTCAGCTCAAGGATATCGAGCGCTATGCCGAGAGCGCGTGCATTGGCATAGTTGAGCCCGATCAGGAGGAGATGGAAGAGGAACGACAAGCCAAGAGCCTTCCCAATCGAAGCGGGAGACGCCCGATAGGCGCGAAGCGCGGCATGCGCTCGAGTTGCCACGCCGACGGCCGAGCGGAACCGCAGCGCGGTCAAGAGTCGGAGACACGCGCGATACGGAGCCTCGGCAAAGAGCAGGAGGTTGAGAAAGAGATAAGCCAGCAGCATGCCTCCCAGGGGGACAACAAGTGCGCGCTCCGAGAGTGAGACACGACCGACGGCGGCAGCCCCAAAAGCGATGAGCAGAAGCGCGCCGAGCCCTGTATTTCGATCCATGAAGACCGAGGCGAGCGCTCGCACCGAGTCCCGCGTCTCGCGCGCCAGATAGTATGCCTTCACGGCATCTCCTCCGATGACCGTCGGCAGGAAGAAGTTGAAGAACATGCCGAGCAGATAAAGCGCCGCGAGCCGTGCGTAGGAGACCGCCAGTCCCAAGGGCATCAGCACGACCTTCCATCGAAGAGCGCTGAGCAACTGGCCACCCAGATAGAGCGCGAGTGCCAGAAGGAAGAACTCCAGACGAATCCCTGCGAGCACGCTGGCCATCCGCCCTAGATCCATCCGCCGCAACAGGAGCCACAACAAGAGAGCGCTGACGGCGCTTTTCCCTCCCAGGACGAGCCACGGCCGCCCTCGGCCTTGACGATTTACCTGAGCCATCCCGCGCTCCATGATGTCGTTGCACTATTGTGCCCGATCCGGAAGGGGGTAGAAAAGCGACGATCCCCACTCCTTGCGGCGCGCGCGGCTCGGTATACTCTCATGAGGACTCGGATGGCGAACGGACTGGCGGTTTTTCACGCTCTCTTTTGGATCAGCCTGGGGGCGTGCGGCGTGGCCGAGGTCGTGTTGGGGCGCTTGCCTCTAGGGCCCCGAGATCGGCGGGATCGCCGCTCTCTCCTGGTGTTGGGGGTTGTGCAAACTGTGGGCATTCTCGCGGTAGCGCTCACGACGGCGAGCGCTCCGGAGAGGACGTGCCGCCTCCTCCTCGATGGTGTGGGGAACGCTCTGAGCGGGCTCGTGACCACCGCAGGAATCGTCATCCGCTGGCATGCGAAGCGAACGCTGGGACGTTTCTTCACAGCGCACGTGACGATCCTCCCCGATCATGAGCTCATCCAACGCGGATTGTATCGGTACATCCGGCATCCGGGCTATCTGGGCATCTTGCTCTTCTTCCTCGGCTGGCCGCTTCTGGTCGGGAACTGGGTGGGACTGTTTGCCCTCTGGCTCCCCGCACTTCTGGCCTATCTCTATCGAATCCGCGTCGAAGAGGCAGCTCTCTCAGAGGCCTTCGGCGCCCTTTATCGGGACTACGAACGACGGACGGCCCGTCTCATCCCCTTCCTCTATTGACTCAGAACGTCCGGCCAATGCTGAATCGAAAGACGGACTTCTCCTCGAAGAAGATCTGATTCGGTCCAGGCGTCGTCTTGGCGTTCGGATTGTAGGCCCAGATGAAACGGAAGGGGATATTGATCACCGGCATCTGGAACCGGAATTCGAGGCCGAGCGAGGCGCGATAATCGCGCAAACTGCGCAATCCCCGAGCGCCTTCTGAGAGAAGGATCTCGCTCTTAGTCTGCCCGAGCCCGCGAATCTTCACCTGCGTGAACCCATCGGGCACTTCGCTCGGCAACTTCCCCTGGGCGCGCTGAGCGATCCGCACCTCTTCGGGCGTCGCCAAGAAGCCGTTCGGATTGAGGAGAATTTGTTCGAAAGAGGCCAGTTCCGTGAGCAATTGGTGACCCAGGGGGATCCCGCGACGACTCGCGACAAACAGCGGACTGATGAACTGCGGCAGCGGCGTGCCGATGATGCGCTGATCGCTATACTTCTTCAGATTGAATGCCGATCCGATATCGAAGAAGGCGGCGACCGAGAGCGGCCCAACCAACGGGATGCGATACTCGAAGTTGTAGAGGAGCTGCGTGTCTCCTCCCACGGGAATGAGCGTGCGCGTCAACAGCTCATCGGTGAAGAGGAACTTCTCTAGGACGCTCTGCCGAATGAACGGGCGCTGCGCGGGAGCTGGCGCTGTATCCGGAACGACGGGCAATGTCCGCGTCGTCTTAAAGGGATCGGGATCATCGGCAAAGATCGCCTCGAGGTTCATCGAAGTGAACCGTTGCTGAACGGGGACGACCGGCGAAACCGAGCGAATACCGAAGCCACGAATGGAATCCTCACCTCCGAGGAAGAAGCGGCTGAAGATGGGAATGCCCCCGACGAAGGCGAGCGAGTTCGAATCAAACGGCCGACCGTAATTGGTGATGTGCGAAGCGAGAACGCGCATGCCGATGACCGTCTCCTTGCCCAAGAACTTGAAGGGCGTCGGCCGGAAGTATTTGAATTCGACGGTCGGCTGGATAAGACGCACGTTCCCGCCCAAGAAGCCGCCGCTGATGCCGAGCGAGATCAGGAGGCTCTTGCCCAAGGTGGGATCAATGGGATGATTGAGCGTGTTATACGTGAACGAGGGCACGAGCATGCTCGTGCGGATATTGGGCTGGCGGAACGTGACCGGGATGTCGTTGTTGGGATCCGCGTCGCGATTGACGGGCGGATCTTCGATCGAATTGGCGCTGTAGGAGTAGGAGAGTCCCACCCGGGAGAACTGTCCGAATCGCCACCATCGCTTGGTGATCGTCGCCAGCGGGGTGCTCATGAAGATGCTGAAGCCCGCCGTCTTGTCCTTGAAGAGCGATTCTCCGCGTAATCCGAAGAGTCCGGGACTGGCGAAGAGTCCTCCGCTCAGAATGCCCAGCCCGCCCCCGAAGAAGTCGTAGCTCCGAGCGAAGATGCTGAATCCGAGCGAGACATTGCGATCCAGGACGTACGGCTCGGTGAACGAGAAGAGGAAGTACCGCATCAGATTCCCTTGCGCGAGGCTGAAGGTGAGCGATTCGCCATATCCGAAGAGGTTGTTCGTCGAGTAGTCAATGCCGATGTAGCTGCCTCCGATCCCGCTCGCTCCGCCGGTGAACTGGATCTGATTCCGTCCCTTCTCCTTCACATTCAACTCGATGTCCACTAATCCTTCGCGATCGTTGGTGCGAAAGGTCGCATGCTCCTCTTTGATCTCCTCGAAGTAACCGAGCTGGTTGAGCCGCAGCAGGCTCTGCTTCCAGAGATACTGATTGAAAACCTCGCCCTCGGCGACCAGCATCTCACGACGCAGGACCTTATCGCGTGTATTCGTGTTGCCGGTGAACTCCAGACGGTTGAGGATGAACTGGCGCCCCTCCTCGATCTCGATGGTGAAATCGGCGATCCCCTTCTTCGGATCGTCCGGATCGTCGCGCAACTCATGGCGGGGATTGGCCTGCATCTGAATATAGCCATTGGCCCCGTAGAGATCTTTGAGCGTCTCAAAGACGCCCTTTTGAATGACCGTCGAACGCACGACGTCGCCCGTCTTCAAACCGATGAGGCGCAGGATCTGCTCGTCGGTGTAGAGCGTATTTCCCTCGACCTCGATCTTCCCGAACCGATACTGCCGGCCTTCGTGGATCGGGACGGTGATCTTCAATCCCCGTTTGGGCTTGCGAAAGAGCGGCAGGGGGATCCCTCCGCCCTGCTCGATCCTCTCGACCTTCGGCTCGCCGATCTGCGCGTCAATATAGCCGTTGTCGGCGAGGACGAAGAAACGGGCGCGCTCGAGGCTGCGCTTGAGGGCTTCGGGGTGGTAAATATCGCGCGAGGTGAAGCGCGTGAGGAAGCTCGCCTCCCGCACCTCCTTCATCGCCTTGCGCAGCTTCTTATCGGAGAAGACCGTGTTCCCCACGAAGTCGATCTTGATGACGCGCACACGCGGTCCCTCATCGATTTTGAAGGTCACGGCCACGGCCGCCGTCGAGAGCTCTTCGACCTGAATATCCACAGTCGCTTCGGGCTTCCCCTTCTCCGCGAGCAGATCCTTGAGAACGCGTCGGGCGACTTGCCCCTTGGCCGGATCCCACATCGCCTCCTTGCTCACGCCCACGCGTCGCTCTCGAAAGCGCTGGAGCACGTCGCTCTCCTGCACGGACTTCAAGCCGACGAACTTCAGATCGCGAATGATCGGATTCTCCTCGACTTCGAACGTGACGATCTTCCCCCCCTCGGGCCCATCCTGCACATAGACGCGAATGTTGCGGAAGAGATTCTGCGCCCAAAGAGCCTGAATATCGCGCTCGATCTGCGCCGGGTTGTACGGATCGCCTCGGCGGGTCTGAATGTAGTAACGGATCGAGTCCGCCGTCAGTCGGCGATTTCCCCGAATCAGGACATCCTCGACGATCACCTGCGGACGAGCCAGCAGGGATGTCCCCGATGTCAGAACGAGAGACCACGCGGCGAGAACAGCGACACTGGTTCGCCTCATACGCTTCTCCCCCTGCCACAATGTGTATTCGGCGCGAGGTCTACGAAATAGCTGAGGACATCGTCTTGGCACGATCCTCTGATGTTCGGCTCCTCGAGGACCACTCATCCCTTCCGGCTCATCGAACGAGCACAGCATCATCCGGCTTCTCGATGGGCGCCAGGCGATAGGCGAGAGCGTCACTCTCAGGATAGACCTCGACGACCGAGCCGGGACCGAAGCGTTTCTCAATGATGGCGTCCGAGAGCGGATCCTCGACGTATTTCTGCAGGGCGCGCCGCAGCGGTCGTGCGCCGAAGCTTCGATCCGAGCAGGTCCGTTGAACGATCCACCGCTTAGCCTCGTCGGTCAGGCGCACCTCAATGCCCACGTGCGCCATCGTGCGATTCAGTTGCGAGACGAGCAGATCCACGATCTGCAGCAGATCCTCATCCGTCAGCGGATCGAAGATGATGATCTCGTCGAGCCGATTGAGGAACTCGGGATTGAACGTCTGTCGGACGGCGTGCATGACCTCCTCTTCGATCTTCGCCTGCGCCTGTTCAGGCGTCGCTTGGAAGCCCACGTGGCCGCGCTTCTGGATGAAGCGCGCGCCGATGTTCGAGGTCATGATGATGATGGCGTTCTTGAAATCCACCGTATTGCCGAGGCTGTCGGTGAGATGGCCGTCCTCCAAGACCTGCAAGAGGATGTTGAAAATGTCGGGGTGCGCCTTCTCGATCTCGTCGAGCAGGATCACACAGTAAGGATTCCGCTTGACGCGTTCGGTGAGCTGTCCGCCCTCCTCATGACCGACGTATCCGGGCGGGGATCCGATGAGCTTAGAGACCGAATGCTTCTCCATGAACTCGGACATGTCGAACCGGATCAGAGCGCGCTCGCTGCCGAAGAGGAACTCGGCCAGGCTCCGTGCCACCTCCGTCTTGCCGACGCCGGTCGGGCCGAGGAAAAGGAAGCTCCCGACCGGGCGATTCGGATTCTTCAATCCGGCGCGCGAACGGCGAATGGCGCGGGCCAGAGCCGAGATGGCCTTGTCCTGACTCACGACGCGCTTGTGCAATTCCTCCTCAATCCGCAGCAGCTTCCGCTGCTCTTCCTCTTTGATTGAGGTCACGGGGATGCCCGTCCACCGGGAGATGACCTCCTCGATGTCCTCGCGCACGACGTCCACGACGGGCTCGTTCTCGAAGAAGTCCGGCTCCCATTCGTCGGTATAGAGCCGCGAGCGGGAGCGGAAGAGGAGATGGGTGATGTCGGAGGAGGAACTGCGCGGTCGCCGATTCATGAGCGCTGCCGCATGCCGCAACTTCACGCGCGCCCCAGCTTCGTCCAGCACATCAATCGCCTTATCGGGCAAGAAGCGATCGGTGATGTACCGATTCGAGTAGTACACGGCCGCGCGAATGGCTTCCTCCGTATACCGGACGTGATGGTACGCCTCATAGCGATCTTTGATGCCCATGAGGATGCGGATCGTCTCCTCCTCGGTCGGAGGCGCGACCTTCACAGCCTGGAAGCGCCGCTCCAGCGAGCGATCTTTCTCAATCGTCCGTCGGAATTCGGCGGGCGTTGTGGCGCCGATACATTGGATCTCTCCGCGCGAGAGCGCCGGCTTGAGAATATTGGCCGCATCGAGCGAGCCCTCGGCGCTGCCGGCGCCGACGAGCGTATGCAGCTCATCAATGAAGACGATGTAGTGCGGGTTTTCGATTAGCTCCCGCATGATGGCCTTCAGGCGCTCCTCGAACTGCCCGCGATATTTCGTCCCGGCCACGATGAGGCTCAAGTCGAGGGCAACGATCCGTTTATTTCGGAGAAACGGTGGCACATCTCCGGCTACGATCCGTTGCGCCAGCCCCTCGACGATGGCTGTCTTGCCGACCCCCGGCTCACCAATCAGGCAAGGATTGTTCTTGGTTCGGCGACAGAGGATCTGAATCACGCGCTCCAACTCCGCCTCCCGCCCGATCAAGGGGTCGAGTTTATCGGCCAAGGCCATCTCCGTCAGATCGCGGCTGAATTCGGCCAGGTGCGGCGTCTCCTTCTTGGCCTGCTGCAGGCGCTCGACGTTGCTGCGCATCAACTCTTCGCGCACGTGATGCAGCCGCAATCCGCGCTCGTGAAGCAATTCGGCGGCCAGGCTGTTCTCCTCCCGCAGGATCCCCAACAGCAGGTGCTCCGTCCCCACATACCGATGGCCTAAACGCTCCGACTCCTCATCGGCGTACCTCAGGACGCGTCGTGCCTCCTGACTGAGGGGCAGATCCACCGAAGAGGTCGCGACCTTCTCCCGCACGACGGATCGACCCTCGATCTCCTTCCGAATCGTCTCCACGGCAGAGGGCGAGCGCAAAAACCGCGCCGCGAGCGTCTTGTCCTCTCGGAGTAACCCCAACAAAATGTGCTCAGCCTCGATCGCCGAAGCCCCCATCTGGCTTGCTTCGTATCGGGCGAAGAAGATGACGCGCCGGGCTTTCTCTGTATATCGTTCAAACATCGCCCCCTCACTTTCCCTCAAAATTCCTCGCGCAACATTCCCTCATGTAAGTGTAACACGCGATCGCAGCGACGAGCTAAGGCTTCGTTGTGCGTCGCGATGATGGACGTCAGGCCTCGGGTCCGATGCAAATCCTCAAGGAGGGCGAAGACCGCGGCTCCGGTCCGGGCATCTAGGTTTCCCGTGGGTTCGTCCGCCAACAGCAGACGCGGTTCGTGGACGAGCGCCCGCGCCAGGGCGACCCGCTGCTGCTCTCCTCCGGAGAGTTGTGCAGGCTTATGCGCGAGCCGATGCCCTAATCCCACCCGCTCCAGCATCGCCGCCGCCCTCCGCGCGGCTTCCGTCCGCTCCATGCCGCCAATCAGTAGCGGCATCATCACATTTTCGAGCGCCGTGAATTCCGGCAGCAGCCCGTGAAATTGAAAGACGAAGCCGATCATCTGCTGCCGAAATCGAGCTAAGTCTACTTCACCTCCGGAAAAGATGTCAAACCCGTGAACGAGCACGCGTCCGGAGGTCGGGCGATCCAATCCACCCAACAGATGCAGCAGTGTGGATTTTCCCGATCCGGAAGCCCCCACGATGGCGACCATCTCCCCTTCCGCGACGCTCAACTCCAGGTCTCGGAGCACAAGGACAGGCTCCGGTCCGTCAGTGTACGTCTTGCTGAGCCGCTCAGCGCGCACCAGGATCGGCGCCGGTCGCGCACGTCGCGCCCATTCGACCTGGGGCAAGCGCCCGTCACTCATAGCGTAATCCCTCGACGGGATTGAGCCGCGCCGCTTGTCGCGCCGGATAGATCGTCGCCAGGAAGCTGATGAGCAGGGCGATCCCCGCCACAATCAGGGCATCCACCACGCGCGGACGAAACGGCGCATACGCGATCGAGAAGACCGTTTCCGGGAGTCGGATCCACCGATACTGATCCGCAAGCTGCGCGAGCGCCACGCCCAGACCAAGCCCGAGCGCTGTGCCGATCGCACCGACCAGGACGCCCTGCCAAATGAAGATCCGCATGATCGCCGAAGAGGTCGCACCCATCGCCCGCAAGATCGAAATATCCCGAGTCTTCTCGATGACCATCATCACAAGCGACGTGATGATGTTCAACGCCGCAATGAAGATCATCAGGGTGAGAACGACCAGCACGACCACGCGCTGAATCTGCAGGGCGGCGAACACCGGCTGATTCAACTCTTGCCAGTCCGTCGTCGTGTAGTCCGGTCCGGCGACTTCCCGGACCCGCTGGGCGATCTCCTTCACCGCATAGATGTCCTCGACCTTCATCTGCAGGACGGTGACCGGCGGCGCCGTGCCCAGCAATCGCCCGAGCGCCTCCAACGAGACATAGCCCCACGCGGAGTCGTACTCGTAGAGCCCGGAAGAGAAGAGGCCGACAACGCGGAGTCGCCCCAACCGCGGCACCAGGCCCAAGGGCGTCAGCCGCCCTTCCGGCGGAATCACCGTCACGACATCGCCGACCTTCACCCCCAGCTCTTCTGCAACGACGCGCCCCAGCAGGACGCCCGGCACGTCCTGATCGGACTCGATCAACTGCTCGACCGATCCCCGGACGACGATGCTCCACACCTCATTCGCCTCGCGTGGGGCGCGCACGTCCACGCCTTTCAAAATCATCCCCAGACCATGCCCCGCATACGAGACGAAGACCTGCTCGTAATGCGTCGGCGCGATGGCGCGAACGCCCGGCACCCGCGCGATCTTCTCCCGAAGATGCGCTTCATCGGAGATGACCCTCCCATCTTTGCGCAGAAGATTCAGGTGCGCCGTTCCCGCCAGCAATTTCCCCTGAATGTCTTGATTGAACCCGTTCACCAATGCCAACGCGATCAGGAGCACAGCGACTCCGGCAGCGATCCCCAGGATCGCGATCACACTGATGACGGCGATGACCGCCTGCTTCCGCGGCGCCGTGAGATACCGCAGGGCGATCCGCATCTCGAAAGAGCGGATGCCGAAGATCGTCCGCAACGCTTCTGCCGCCAACTTCATGAACGCCCTCTCCCTGATGCTCCACACTCGGATACTCGAGGCCCCGCCCTCGGGTCAAATGACCGTCCCATCTGGGATGATGGCGTATCGCGGGACGACGACGATCCCGTCCCGGATGTACCAGCCTTCACCATCGGCGTGCTCTCGCCCGTCGGCATTCACGATCCGAACCCCGGCTCCAATCCGCGCGTTCTTATCAATAATTGCACCCACGATCTCCGTGCCCTCACCAATGCCCACGATGGGGATCCCTCGCGCGCGATCGGCCGCCATCTCCTCGAGCGTTTGATAGAAATCGGCCCCCATGACGATCGTGCGCACCAGCCGCGCTCCGCGCTCGATTCGAGATCGAACGCCGATGACGCACTGAATCAACTCCGCTCCGTTGAGGATGGAACCATCGGCGATGAGACAGTCGTGAATGCGACAGTCCCGAATCTTAGCCGGAGGGAGATACCGCGGATGCGTGTAGATCGGCGCATCCGGATCGTAGAGGTTGAATTTCGGGACGGGAAGCGTCAGGCTGATATTCGCCTCATAGAACGCTCGGATCGTGCCGATGTCCTCCCAATAGCCATCGAAGAGATACGCCTGGACGCGATAGCGCCGGATCGCTTCGGGGATGATCTCGCGCCCGAAATCCACATATTGCGGATACCCCTCCAGCAGCTCCCGAAGCACCGACTTGCGAAAGACGTAGATGCCCATCGAGGCCAGATACGGACGTCGCGCCGCCTCTTCCGGAGAGAGGCCGATCTGCGCCGTATCCGTGCGCATCTCTTGAAGCGCCGCTCCCGTCGGCTTCTCACGGAACTCGACGACCCATCCCCCAGCATCAATCTTCAGGAGTCCGAGATCGGACGCGCGCTCTTCCTCGACGGCGACGACCGAGAGCGTGACGTCCGCTCTTGTGCGCTCATGATGCACAAGGAACGCGCGATAGTCCATCCGGTAGAGGTGATCGCCGGCCAGAATCAGATACGTCTCCGCGCGCCACTGCTCGAAATGGCGCCAGCCGCGACGCACAGCATCCGCCGTTCCTTGAAACCAATTCCGATTTTCCAAGGTCTGTTCGGCAGCTAAGATGTCCACAAAACCCTCGAGAAAAGGCCCGAACTGATACGTGCGCGAGATGTGCCGATTGAGCGATGCGGAATTGAACTGCGTGAGGACGTAGATCCTGGTGATCCCCGAGTTGATGCAATTGCTCACGGAGATGTCCACAAGGCGATACTTCCCCGCCAACGGAACGGCGGGCTTAGCGCGGTCTTTCGTGAGGGGGAAAAGGCGCGTTCCTTGCCCCCCACCGAGGATGATCGCGAGAACATCATCTTTGCGCGCCATCGGTTCGCGGCCTCGGATCGCCGATGTCGTGATACTGAGCCTTTAGTGTAGTACAGCCGCATGCGAAATCCAAGACGCGAAGACGAGCCCCGGTTCGCCTCGCTCGCTTGACCGCGTCCTCGCGGATCGGCTACCTTCTACGCGCTATGTCAGCGACAGCATCGAGAAAGGAGATCGAGGCATGGACCGAGAGAAGATCCTAGATGCCCTCAATAAAGCGCTCGCTCAGGAGCACGCGTGTTTTCTCCGCTATAAGACCCATGCAGCGGTGATCACGGGCCCATACGCCAAGCCGATCCGCGAGCAGCTCGATGAGATCGCCGAGGATGAAGAGAGTCATGCCCGTGACCTCCGCGATCGTATCACGGGGTTGGGAGGGATGCCGACCATGAACGTCGAGGCGGCCGACCTGATCCCCGCGGCGACGCTTGAGGAGATCCTCCGCGTCAATATCGAGGAGGAGAAAAAAGCCATCGCGCTCTATCAGGAGCTCCTCGACATGATCCCCCGCGAACAGCGGCTGCTGTATGAGACGATCGAACATATCCTCGAGGACGAGCAGGAGCATCTGGAGGAGCTCGAACGGCTTCGAGCCTGAAGGTTCTCGCCTTCGGGCATGTTCCCCCGTTCGCTTCTATAAGAGATGCCACGTCGAGGGAGGAGACCATGCCCGATGGGAAGACGCGTCTCGTGGTCATTGGAGGCGTCGCCGGAGGGATGTCCGCTGCCGCGCGTGCCAAGCGCGTCCGTCCGGACCTGGAAGTGATCGTCATCGAGCGCGATCCCTACGTCTCGTACGGGGCGTGTGGAATCCCCTACTTCCTCGCCGGTATGGTCCCGGATTACCAGAAGCTCATCATCTACACGCGCGAGTATTTCCGACAGGAACGCGGCATTGATGTGCGCACGAATACGGAGGCCGTGGAGATCCGGCTGGCCGAACGCGCAGTCCTCGTGCGCGATCGAATGACGGGCGCGACCGAGACGATCCCGTACGACCGGCTCATTCTCGCTACGGGCGCTTTTCCCATCCGTCCGAACCTCCCCGGAAGCACGCTCGCAAACATCTTCGTACTGCGCAGTCTCACGGATGGCCTCCATCTCTACCGTGCACTCACTGAAAACCATCCGCAGCGCGCGGTCATCCTCGGGGCGGGATACATCGGCTTGGAGATGGCTGAAGCACTTCGATCGCGCGGCCTGCAGGTGACTATTCTTGAGGCGCTCGATCACGTCCTCGGCCCTACGGAGCCGGAGATCAGTCACCTCGTCGAGCAGGAGCTGGCCGCTCATGGTGTTCGCCTCCTGAAGCAGACGCGAGCCGTGGGTTTTGAGGGGGATGCCAAAGGCGACGTCCGCGAGGTTCTCACGGATTCCGGAGAACGCCTGGAAGCCGACCTGGTTCTGATCGGCATCGGCATTCGCCCTAATGTCCGCCTGGCTGAGGAAGCTGGGATCGCCCTCGGTCCCACCGGGGCCATTGCCGTGGACGAACGGCAGGAGACGAACGTCGTGGGAGTCTTCGCAGCCGGCGATTGTTGTGAGACCCGGCACGTCGTCACCGGACGCCCGACATGGATCCCCTTAGGGCCTGCAGCGAATAAACAAGGGAGAGTCGCAGGTGACAATGCCGCCGGACGGCGCGCGACGTTCGCGGGCGTTGTCGGAACAGCGGCTGTGAAGGTCTTCGATCTGGAAGTCGCTCGAACGGGACTCTCCCTTCAGGAAGCGCTCGCAGCGGGCTTTCAGGCCAAGAAGGTCGTGGTCACGGCCTCCTCACGAGCTGGATACTATCCGGGCGCTCAGCCTATCACTGTGACTCTCCTCTTCGACGAGCACACGCATCGGCTTCTCGGCGCGCAGATGGTAGGACGCGAAGGCGTGGCCAAGCGTATTGACGTATTCGCGACCGCATTGCACGCGCAGATGACCGTGGACGAGATGAGCCAGCTCGACCTGAGCTATGCCCCGCCATTCGCCCCCGTCTGGGATCCGATTCTGATCGCGGTGAACGCCGCGTTGAAATCATAAGTGCAAAGGAGCGCTCCGGTCGCTTGCTTATGGCGCGATAGAAAGGACGCCGGAGGAACAGCTCGTGAAGGAAGCGAAGCTGCGCGATCGCGTCATCCTCATCACCGGAGCCTCGTCGGGGATCGGCGAGGCGACGGCTCGACATCTGGCGGGCGAAGGAGCTACTGTCGTCCTCGCGGCACGACGGCGAGAGCGTCTGCAGCACCTCGCCGAAGAGATCGCCGCGTCCGGAGGGAGAGCGCTCGCCATCCCTACGGACATCACCGTGGATGCCGACCGACGCCACCTGGTCGAGCACACCCTCCACACGCACGGACGCATAGATGCGCTCATCAATAATGCCGGCTATGGACAACGCGGTCCCATCGAGTGCGTGCCCATCGAAGCCATTCGACAGAATTTCGAGACAAATCTCTTCTCGCTCATCGCGCTCACGCAGCTTGTGATCCCCATCCTGCGGACTCAAGGCCGCGGACGCATCGTCAACGTCAGCTCGGTCGCCGGACGCATCGCCCGTCCGTTTTCGGCTGTGTACGATGCGACCAAGCACGCTCTGGAGGCGATCTCTGACGGGCTTCGAGGAGAACTCGCTCCCTTCGGCATCCACGTCATCGTGATCGAACCGGGGTTCATTCGGACGGAATTCTTGCACGTCGCCCAGGACGTTTCGCGCTCGGTGCTCGAGCGTGCCGAGCCCTATGCCCCGTTCATAGCCGATCTCGATCGCTGGTATGAACGCTGGCAACGATGGGCCGGACGTCCCGAAGCGGTCGCCGCCGTCATCCGGCGCGCACTCACTGATGAGCCACCGCGTCCCCGTTATGCCGTGCCCGGACATGCGCATCTGCTCTTGGCGCTGAAACGCTGGTTCCCAGAGAGCCTCTTCGATCGGCTCCTGCGCCAGCAAATGGGTCTGGCCCGTCATCTCTCCTCGAGTTGAAGGAAGCGCGCGCCCTCTCCTTCTATCCGGCCCCATGAGGTACAATACCGTCGAGAGCGCACTGGGGGACGTCGTGAGGAATGAAGTAACGCTAGTGGAGCTTGCGGACGCGCAGGGGGCGCGGACCGTGAAGATCGCACCGCGCGGGATCGCGCGGCCTTCATCGGAGCCGATCTCTGCACCGAAGCCGTCCTGGATTCGAGCTCCGTTACCGAGCGGCCCGGTATACGAAGGGCTGCGGCAGTTGGTCGCGCGACTTCGGCTGCACACGGTGTGTCAGGAAGCGCTCTGCCCGAACATCGGCGAATGCTGGGGGCATGGGACGATGACCATCATGCTGCTCGGTAGCATCTGCACGCGCGCCTGTCGGTTCTGCGCCGTCGCGACGGGAAATCCCCGCGGATGGCTCGATCCCGATGAGCCGCAGCACGTCGCAGAAGCCATCCGAGTCCTCGCCCACCGCTTCGGCCTGAAATACGTCGTGCTCACAAGCGTGGATCGTGATGATCTCCCTGACGGCGGGGCTTCCCATTTCGCCGAGACGGTGCGCCGCATTAAAACTCTCGTGCCCGAGATGAAGGTCGAAGCACTCACGCCGGATTTTCGAGGTGATCGCCACGCCGTCGAGATTGTGCTTGCCGCGGGCGTGGACGTCTTTGCGAACAACCTAGAGACGGTGCGCCGCCTCACTCCACGCGTGCGCGATCCCCGTGCCGGATATGATCAAACCCTTCGCGTCCTGGAGTACGCTAAGCGCTTCCGTCCCCAAGTGCTCACCAAGAGCAGCTTGATGTTGGGCTTGGGCGAAACCGAGGAAGAGATTCGCCAAGCCATGCGCGATCTGCGTGCCGTAGGCGTAGACATCCTCACCCTCGGACAATACCTGCGCCCCACAAGGCACCACCTCCCAGTCGCCCGCTACGTGACGCCAGAAGAGTTCGCGCGCTATCGGCAATGGGGATACGACGAGGGCTTCCGCGAAGTCTTCAGCGGACCGCTTGTTCGCAGCTCCTACCGCGCCGAGCGCGTCTTCGCCGAGGCGCAGCGCGGTAAATCCCCTTGAACCGTCACTGCTCCCGGTACACGGCCTTGGCTTCTCACGAAACCGGATCAGGCACCCCGCTGATCGTCTCAGGAAGCTAGGAAGACGTAGACCTTCCCCTGTCCGGCCGGCAGCCCGAGCGTCCCCGGCTTGATCGAACCGATGAGCACATCGCCCCGTCCGTCGCTGTTTATGTCCCGAATGGCCAGAGCGACAGAGAACTGCGCATTCGGGTCAGAAGCAGAAGCGTGAAACGTGACATCGGCCGCCGCATCTAACGCCGATCCTCCCGCAAAGAGATACGCGCTGCCCACAACGCTCCGGCCCTTGATCGCCACGGATCCCACAAGGATATCCGCAGCCGCATCTCCCACTACATTCCCAACGGCCACCGCTCCGCCAAAATTATCATTTTGAGCCGGCGATGGAGCTCGCAATGTGAGATCGGCAACCACATCAAGCGGGCGCCCTCCGAAGAAGAGATGAACCTCCCCGGGATTGCTCGTAGCCGAGAAAGGAAACCGCGTGAGGTTCGGATGCGGCGTTCCAACGATCACGTCCTCAATGCCGTCACCGTTGACATCCCCGACGGCGAGGGCCTTGCCGAATCCGCTCTGGCGGAGGGGAACGGGTTGCTGCAACACAGCATCGGCCGTCGTGTCAAAGGGCGATCCGCCGAAGAAAAGATGCACGCGCCCTGCATGTGGAGCCGAACCGGCGTCTTCATTGGGGGCTCCAACGAGCACATCGCCCATGCCATCTCCCGTGACATCCCCAATGGCGACCGCTGAGCCGAAGGCTGCCCCCTCCTGCGGCGTCGGAGATTGAAGCTCGCGCGGAGTCCCGGGAAATAACGACGGTCCCCCTTCGTACAGGAAGGCTCGCCCGGCTTGATCCCGACCGCCGATCCTCACGTTCTCGGCGCCGACGAGCACATCTGCCCACCCATCTCCGTTGACGTCGCCCACGGCAAGTGCCCACCCGAAACGCGCCCGAGGATTCAGGCTCGGAAGCGGGAGCTCACCATCAGCCTGCGCATCCAGAGAGGGGCCGCCGAAGAAGATATACACCTTTCCTGTCCCCTGCTGCTCTCCCCCATTAGCGAAAAGGGCTGAGACGATGATGTCCGTCCCACCATCTCGATTCACGTCGCCGAGCGCGATCGCCCACCCAAAGCGCGCCCCTCGCTCCGGCGCTGGCGCTTGAAGGACTACATCGGCCGATGTCTCCACAGGCGATCCGCCGAAGAAGATGAAGACCTTCCCAGCGTTCGTCTTGTTGTCCACATCGGCCAGCACAGCCCCCACGACGAGATCAGCGATCCCATCCCCGTTCACGTCTCCACTCGCCAGACCGAATCCGAAACTGCCCTCGGGGGTCGGAAGTTGAACGATGACAGGTGATTGGAACTGAGCGAGCGCCAGCTCGCGCGGGCCTACGAGAAGAATCGCTAACCCGAGAGCCCCAAACCGAATACTCCGCATAGTCGCCTCCTCGAGAAAGAATGCTCCTCCTCTCCCTTCGCCTCAGCCAGCTGCCGTGAAGGGAGATCACCAGCACTGTGATCAATTCACACTGCCCTCGCGGCTCTCACAGGAAGGTCTGAAAGTCAGGCGGGAGCAACCCCGCAAACGGTCCGATGCAGAGAAGGACGAGAGGAGGGAAAATAAAAAAGAGCAGCAGACAGATATTCGGAAGCATCGCGTAGCCGAACGTGAGCGCGAGCGGAGCGAGAACCATGAGCGCACTAGCGTGCTTCTTCATCGCTACACCTCCTCGAGATTTTCATCGGCTCCATCATACCGGCGGTCCCAGGCGTCGTCAAGCGGGAATCTCTGACTTCGGGACAGGAACCGTTTCGGAACATGGGATCAGCACTGGCCTCTCTGCTTCATTCGATCGAATCTGCAGGAGACCATAAGGATTGATACCCCCGATAAACTCTTTGGACCCGAGATCGGATACCCTGTCCGGACCAATGTCCCCTCCAGAAGGGAGCCGCCACGAAGGGGGCGGAAAACACCTCGGCTTGACAGAAGGCGAAATCGGCTGGTATTCTGGTGCCTTCGCTATGAGAGGGCAGCAAGCGCGAGGGGTGATCTTCAGAGGCCCTTGGTTCGTCTTCCTGCTCTTTTTCCTCCTGCTGTGTGATCTCACGGCGCACGCGGCGGCTCCTGTGGGCACGCATGCGAGGCCTTCGCGAGCGACAGCGCCTGAACTTCGCTCATCCCCAGCTCCGAACTCCGATTCGCCATTAGGAGCGGCGCACCACGGCTCCTGCGTTTGCCAGCATGGTCATTGTCCGTTCCTCTCGGCAGGAGGAAGTGCCTTCTTTGCGCCGCCGACTTTCGCGCTCACAGAATGGGCCTCTTCCCCCAAAAGCACCTGCCTTCTGCAGACGGAACCCGTCATTCGATCCCCTCCCCTCGGCTGAGTTGTGAACCCTCGTGCGACTCTCCGCGCAATCCGACTCTGATGGCGCGGAATCGTGTTCTTGCGTTAGCGTGAAACCGTTCCTGCGGATGCCCGCGAGGTCGAAGAGAACGACCGTCGCGAAGAATCTCTCAGCGAGAGGAGGGGAGAAAAAATGAGATACCGACAATCACTCCTTCTGCTTGGAACTCATCGCCTGATTGGGACGCTCTCGTGGCACCTGAGTATGAGTCTGCTATGCGTGGTCGGTCTCGTCTTCTTCGACAGACTCGCGTACGGAGCGCAATCCTCTGGGACACTCCGTGGCCGGGTCATCCTCCGACCGGCCGGTACGCCCGTACATGGGGTGACTGTTACCCTTCTGCCTGGAAATCGTCTCTCCGTGACCGATGAGACGGGGGAATATGAATTCCCCGAGGTCTCCCCGGGCCGATATACGGTCGTTGCCCACCTGGAACGACTGCCTGACGTCGTTAAGACGGTTGAGATTATCGCCGGAGCTACCGCGACGCTCGACATTGAGTTCACGCTCTCGCCCATTCGGGAGCAGATCACAGTGACGGCAGGCGGACGCCAAGAAACGCTGGAGGAAGCCTTCCATGCTGTAACCTCACTTGATGCCACGGACTTCCTCGGCAAGAACACGACCTCATTGGGCGAGGCATTGGAGTATCAACCTGGCGTCGCCAAACGCAGTTTTGGTCCCGGCTCGTCCCGTCCCGTCATTCGTGGATTCGATGGAGACCGGGTCCTTGTGCTCCAGGACGGCATCCGAACAGGCTCGCTCGGGTCGCAATCGGGCGAGCATGGCGAACCGATAGATGTTCTGAGTGCGGACACGGTGGAAGTCGTCAAAGGCCCGGCCACGCTGCTGTACGGGAGCAATGCGCTGGGTGGCGTCATCAATGCCATCACCCGCCACCACGCACTGCACCAGCATCCCCATAAGGGCCTGCGCGGCTACCTGACAGGCATCGGCAGCTCGACGAACGATCAAGGTGGAGGAAGCGCGGGGCTCGAGTATGGCACCGGCTCCTGGCTCTTCTGGAGCAATGGCGGCGGACAGCGGACGCGTGACTATCGCACTCCCCTTGGTCCCGTCCTGAACTCCGGGACGAGGGGAGGGAATGGAACTGGAGGATTCGGTCGCTACGGCGAACGCGGATTCTTCAGCTTGAGCTATGGCTACGATACGCGCCGCTATGGCGTTCCCTTCGCCGGACGTTTTCACAAGGAGCATGAGGAGCACGAAGAACATGAGGGGCACAATGTGGGCGAGGAGCACGACGAGCACGAGGCCGAGCCGCTCGTGGACCTGAAGATGCGGCGTCATAGTGTGCGCGCAAGCGCAGGTGCGCGCGATCTCGGAACTTTCTTGGACCGCGTACACGCTTCCTTCGATTACACCGATTATGCTCACCGAGAGCTTGAGGATGGGGATCCGAAGACGCTCTTCGAGAGCCGGCAGATCGTCTCGCGCCTCGTCTTCGACCAACGCCGATGGCACGGTCTTTCCGGAAGCCTCGGTCTTTGGTTTCTGCACCGGCGATACGAAACAAGCGGTGAGGAAGTCTTGGCGCCACCGGTCACGCACCGCGCTTTCGCGCTCTTCGCTCTTCAGCGATGGGACGCGCGACGCCTCGTCTTCCAATTTGGCGGACGAGTGGAATACAACGGCTACGATCCGGTGGGCCTGCCGAGCCGATCCTTCACCGGCTTCTCGGGAGCAGCGGGCGTGCGTCTTCCCCTTTGGGAAGGAGGGACGTTCGTCCTCAACTACACGCATTCGTTTCGAGCGCCGGCGCTCGAAGAGTTGTACAACCGAGGACCGCATATCGGGAACCTCGCCTTCGAGATCGGAGATCCGACGCTCCGGCGCGAGCGCGGCGATGGCGTGGATCTTGCCGTGCGCCATCGGAGCGAGCGCTGGCGTGCCGAAGCGAACGTGTACTACTATCGCCTCACCGACTTCGTCTTCCCTGCTCTGACCGGGGAGATCCGCGATGGCCTGCGCGAGATCATCTTCCGACAGGCGGATAGTCGCTTCCTGGGGACGGAACTCGGACTCGATCTCGCCCTCCACTCTCGCGTTTGGCTCAATCTCGGCCTGGATGCCGTGGATGCGGAACTGCGCCCCTCGGGAACGCCCCTGCCCCGCATCCCGCCGGTGCGCGGACGCGCGGGCTTAGACGTTCACGTCAAGGGCCTCACATTCGCTCCGGAAGTCATCATGGCACGCTCTCAGAACGACATCTTCCCTACTGAGACGCGCACGCCCGGATATGCCGTCTTCAACATGCGCGCGACCTATACCCTCGCTCACGCGCACGTGCTCCACATCTTCTCTGTCACGGGTTTCAATCTCAGCAATCGGCTCTATCGCAACCACCTCTCCTTCATCAAAGACCTGGCTCCGGAGATCGGGCGCGGCGTGCGCTTCACGTATACGCTCCGATTCTTTTAAACATCGAGCCGGACCCTCTCCGCAAAAGGGGGTCCGGCTCGCACACAATTAGTCCTGCGGGCGAGGAATTTGAGTCTGCAAGGGCTTGACCGGCCTATTAACGGGATCGTCCGAATCGGTCCATATCGCTGCGGCACGCCCACGGCTCGAGCCGCAGCGGGGATGACTCAAAGCAGCAGATACTTTCGCCACGCTTCCTGCTGGCGTCCCAAGTGGGCGAGAATCTGATGACTCACGCGCCAGGAGAGCGCGCGCGGATGCTTGAGCAGGGTCATGCCGGCTTCCTCAGGCGTGCGATTCCCTTTCCGGACGTTGCACCGGCGACAGCACGTGACCACGTTATCCCACGAGGTCCGTCCTCCCTTCGAGCGCGGGATGACATGATCCACCGTCAGCTCGGACGATGGGAACTTCCGCCCACAGTACTGACACGTGTAGCCATCCCGCAGCAGGACGTTCTTCCGCGACAGCTCCTTCCGCTCAAAGGGGATGGGAATGTATTCGAGAAGGCGGATCACCGAGGGCACGGGAATCGCCACATGCGCTGAGCGCACGATCCGCGATGTAACCTCCTCCGGCCGCGCCGTTCCTTTCAGAATGAGCACGATCGCCCGCCGAGCCGTCGTGACATTGATCGGCTCATAGGTCGAGTTGAGCACCAACACCGGAGCTTTCATCCGATCACCCATCCACATAACAGAAGCAGAATTATACCAGACTTCCCTGGCGAAGCAAGGAGCTGAAGATCGCCAAAGGGCCGCGATCTCCACCCCATCTCGAACATAAGGAGTCTCCGCGTATACCGATACCCATTTTTTCGGACATATCTTTGAGCCTGGCTGATCGTCAAAAAGGGCGAGTGATGAATCGCGAAGGAGGAGAGGATGAAAGAACCATCGCAGATGATGCGAACCTTCGCTTTCTGGCTTATACTCGGCAGCCTTCTCCTTGTGGGCGCGCCGAATCGTTCAGGGGCTGTCGCTCCGCCTCAGACGGTGGACGTCGTCAGCCGCCGATATGTGATCCCCGGATACGATGAACCGAATACGCCGCCGAATGTCCCTGTCTCAGACGCGCTTCGTGCGGCGCTCACTGATCCGGCCGTCATGCGAGATGGCCAGGTGAACTTGAACCAAGTCGCCTACGTGCGCTTCTTCGACAGGAATCGCGCGCGCCCGTCAGAAGCGGTCTTGGTCCTCGTGCCGGGCTTTCTCAGTGGGGCGAACGCCTTCCGGTTTCTCGCGACCGAGATCGTGCGCCGCTCCAAAGGCGCGATCGAAGTGTGGGCTTTGGATCGGCGTGCGAACCTGCTCGAAGATCTCCTCCCCCTTTGGCGCGCAGAGCGGATCGGAACGGTCGAAGCGGCTCAGAAAGCGCTCACGCACCTGATGGAACACCCCGATGGGCGCGGCGGCTACATCGCCAATCACTGGGAAGAGGTCGGTCGCTTCATGAGCGAGTGGGGACTGGATGTGCATGTCCGCGATCTGAGAGCTGTCGTCGAAGAGGCCAGAAGGATCCAAGGCGCGCGCATCTTCATCGGCGGCCATTCGCTTGGCGCTATTCTCGCGCAGGCTTTCGCCGCCTATGACTTCGAAGGCGTACCGGGCTACAGTTTCGTCCACGGCCTGATTCTGCTCGATGGAACGGGCCTCCCAGGTCTTGCTCCCCTGATCTCCGATAAGTCGTATCTCGCAGGCCTCACCGCACTGCGCTCACCGACCCCGGGATCCGCGCGCCCGGAAGAGGCCCCATTTGTGACTCATCCCTTTGGGCCTTATCAGTTCCAACTTCTGCAGATCGCTGCGCTCTTAGCCCTACTGGACCCGGACGGCCCCTCTCCTCTTACGCTGTATGCACCGGAGCTGGCGCCTCTGCCCCTGACTAACGCCGCCGCTCTGGGTCTGAATCTCGATGACGAGTTTCAACCCCAACCGTTCGCCCGCTTCTCGATCGGCTTCCTCCGTATCTCCCACGATCGCCCTCTGTCCTCCCTTGCAACTCGAAGCCGCGATCCCTCTCAGGTGAACCCCAACGGCCTTTACACCCCGAAGGACTTGGGGGATGACCGACACCGCTGGGTTGCTGTCACAGATCTTCGCGCCCTGGACCCAGGGTTCGTCCATGGACCCGAGCCGTCGGACTTCTCCCGAGTCGCTCACCTCTGGCTGACGGGAAGCGGGCGCGGTTCCTCAGAGGCTTCTTTGGCTCGAGAGCTCGATCCGGAGATCCCAGAGACGAACTTCCTCGAATGGTACTTCCCGCAACGGCTGCTGCTTGACGTCCTGCGTTTCTCGAACCTCGATGCGACACGCCTTCCTCCTCCCCTCATCACTGCGCTCACCGCGCGCGGAGGCTGCATCCCTGCGCTCACCGAGAATCGGCGGATGAACCTCCCCGTGCTCGCTCTTCACGCTCGACAGGGTTTCTTTCCCTCGTCGGTCAGCTCCCTTCCCTTTACTCGCTACAAGAACAGCACGCGCACATCCCACTTCACCTATGTCCTCATGCCAAACTCAGCCCACGGCGATCTTCTGACTGGGACCGACCGGGACGCGCAGGGGCGAACTCCTGCTGAAATCATCCTGAATTTCGTGCACGACATTCGCTGATGATCACTCACGCCTTGGGCACGCGGAACAATTTCTGCCCCCGCGATAGAGAGAGATTCGGCATTGACGCTGCGCGGATACGCGGATAAAATGCCGCACTGAGCTGAGGCGAAGGAAATGGATTCCGGACCTGGGAGGGCAGAGAGTTATCCTTCAGGAACTTCCCATCAAAGGTTCGGATGAGTGGCTTTATGAGTGTTCCCTCGGCGTATCGGCACACCTCGGCCTCGCCGAATCAGGTGCGCCTTTTGTCTGGGCTGTCGTTGCCTCCTGCCTGCAGGAGATAAGCTTATGAATCTCGCGCGCTGTAGGAGACGAAAAATCATCAGACTGGCGGTTCTCGCGCTCGTGTTGAAGGGAGCGCCGGCCATAGAGGCGCTTGATCCGCGAAAGGTCATCACTCAGTATGCCCATGAGGTGTGGCAGATGGAGCAGGGGTTGCCATCGAATAGTATCAGCGCGATCCTTCAAACCCGCGACGGGTATCTCTGGCTCGGAACGGACAACGGACTCGTCCGATTCGATGGCGTGCGGTTCACCGTGTTCAACAAGAAGAACACACCCGCCCTCGTGAGCACCAACATCACGGCCCTGCTTGAGGACCGGCAAGGGGCGCTTTGGATCGGCACCGATAGAGGGCTGGTTCGGTTTCACCAAGGGAGATGGACAACATATACCCGTCGAGACGGATTGTCCGACGATCAGGTGCGCTCGCTCGGCGAGGACCGTGAGGGCACTCTCTGGATCGGCACCGAGACGGGCGGAGTGAATCGCTTCCGAGAGGGAAGATTCACCGTCTACACGCAGAGCGAGGGGTTGGCTCACACTCGTGTGAGTGCCGTCTATGAAGACAGGCAGGGAACCCTCTGGATCGGCACGATGGGCGGATTGAGTCGCTTCCAGAATGGCCGGTTCGTCACCGACACCGCCGCGGAGAGATTGCTTCACAGAAGTGTCGGAGCCCTTTCCGAAGGTCCGGATGGCACCCTGTGGATCGGCACCGATAAAGGAATCGTGCGATTCCGCGAGGGGAAGTTCAACCGGGTGTCGGAAGAAGGCTTTCCACCACAAGTGCCGCGCGCAATGATTCACGATCGAGAAGGGAATCTCTGGGTGGGCACCTATGGAGGGGGACTGTACCGATTCAGCCGAGGTGCGTGGAGCCGTCTCACGGTCAAAGAGGGATTGTCCGACGATCGCGTTTTATCGCTCTACGAGGATCGCGAAGGAAGCCTCTGGGTGGGCACGCAAGGCGGATTGAATCGCCTCAAAGATACGCGGGTAACGGCCTACACGACCCGAGAGGGCCTTCCGGATCAGTGGGTCTATTCGGTCCTTGAAGATCGGACAGGAAGCCTCTGGATCGGAACGCGAGGGGGATTGGCCCGATGGGCGGAAGGAACGCTGGTCGTCTACACGACAGCGGAAGGACTTCCGAGCAACGTCGTCAGGGCTCTTTATGAGGACCGGAAAGGAAACCTCTGGATCGGCACTGATGGAGGCGGCTTGGTGCGACGACAAAACGGCCGATTCGTCGTCTACGGCAAGAAGCAAGGATTAATGAGCGACCGCGTGTATGCTCTTCATGAGGATCGAAGCGGGGCGCTGTGGATCGGTACCTACGGCCAGGGACTGTATCAGTTGAAGGATGGACGATTCATCGGTTTCAGCCTGGAAGAAGGCGAGTTGCGTCGCGTCGGTCCGGGCATGGGTCCACCACGAGGATTTGTCCGAGTGATCTCCGAAGATCGCCAGGGCGCTCTCTAGATCGGCACACGGCGAGGACTTTATCGTTGGAAGAACGACGACGATAGGTTCTACACCACGCGCGATGGGCTGTCTCCGGGCGAGCTTGTGACCTCTTTCTATGAGGACGAGGATGGGACCTTGTGGATTGGCACCTATGGCGGCGGGTTGAACCGCTTCCGGGATGGACGGTTCACCGTCTATACGACGGATCACGGCCTGCCCGATAACGTGATCTACCAGATTCTGGACGACGGCCAAGGCAATCTCTGGATGAGTTCCAATCGGGGCATCTTCCGCATCAGTAAAAAAGAGTTGAACGAGTTCGCCCGAGGGAAAATCACATCCGTCGCGAGCGCGGTCTACGGGACAGCCGATGGCATGAAGAGCGCCGAATGCAACGGCGGCAATCAATCGGCGGGTTGCAAAACCAGAGACGGACGCCTTTGGTTCCCCACGACGAAAGGGGTCGTCGTCGTTGATCCGACGAATATCAGAACGAACGCGTTGCCGCCGCCTGTAGCCATCGAGCAGGTTATGGTGGACAAGAAACCGATTGCTCTGGACGGACGAGCAGAAGCGCCGCCGGGCCGAGGAGAGCTTGAGGTGCACTACACGGCCCTGAGTTTTCTCGATCCGAGCAAGGTCAGGTTCCAGTACCGACTGGAAGGCTACGACGAGAGTTGGGTAGAGGCCGGCCCCCGACGGGTCGCGTACTACACCAACATCCCGCCGGGGCGGTATCGCTTTCGCGTCATCGCGTGCAACAACGATGGGGTGTGGAACGACGCCGGAGCAAGTGTTGAATTTACGCTCGCGCCTCACTTCTACCAGACGCGATTCTTCTTCGTGCTCGTTGGAGTGTTTCTGATGGCTCTGGGGCCGAGCATCTATCTGCTGCGCGTGAGGCAGTTGAAGGCGCGACAACGGGAGCTGGAAACGCTCGTTGCCGCGCGCACCAAAGAGCTGACGGAGTTGAATCGTACCCTGGAACAACGAGTTCACGAGGGGATACGAAAGCTCGCCGAGGCGGAGCGCATGGCTGCCTATGGCGAGGTGGTCGCCGGCGTTGCCCACGAGGTGCGAAATCCGCTGTTTGCTCTTCAGGCAGCCGCGTATGTGATCGGGAGGCAGTGTGGGGTGTCGTGCGGACGCCCGGAGGTGCAAACGCAAGTGAGCCTCCTGGAGCGGCAGATCCAGCGCCTCATCCGATTGATGAACGATCTGCTGGAATTCGCGAGACCGCGAGAGCTGCTCGTGACGCCAACCGATCCGCTCGCACTGCTTGAGGAAGCGGTCGAGACCTATCGGGCCGAGCATCCGGGCACGTCTCCGGAGATTGTGGTGGAGGCCTCCCCGAATCTGCCGCCGATTCATGTGGATCGTACTCGACTGGTGCAGGTCATCGTTAATCTGATCACCAATGCCGCCACCCACGCGCACGGAGTGACACGGGTGACCCTCTCGGTCGCGGTCGGACCTGATGAGCAGGTCTGCCTTCGGGCTCACGACGACGGCGGGGGAATTGCACCGGAGATCCTGCCGCGAATTTTCGAGCCGTTCTTCACCACCGGCAAAGGATCGGGCTTGGGACTGGCTATTGCCCGACGGCTCGTCACAGAACACGGCGGTACGATCAGCGTTGAATCGGAGCCTGGTCGCGGCACCACCTTCACAATCTGTCTGCCCACGAAACACACAGAAAGCACGAAAGGGATAGAATGCACGAAATAGATTTTCGCGCAGTTCGCGTATTTCGCGGGCAGAAAAACCTATGAAGAGAATACTCATCGTTGATGACGATGCGTCGCTCGTCGAAGCGGTGACGGGGCTTCTGAGCAATGCAGGATACGAGGTGAAGTCCGCCGAAACGGCTGACGCTGCCCTCGACGTCGTGCGTCGCGAGCCTATCGCGTTGGCGCTTGTGGACATTCGGCTGGGCGCCGAAAACGGCCTCGATCTTTTGCCGCAGCTCAAGATGCTTCGTCCTGAAATGTCGGTCATCATCATCACTGGCGTGGGGACGATTGAAAGGGCGGTCGAGGCGATGCAGCGGGGCGCAGATAATTTCATCGAGAAGCCGGTGGATCCGCTCCGATTCTTGGCCCTTGTGGCCAAGGGGCTGGAGTCGTCTTCGTTGCGGCGTAAGGCGCTTCAGCTCGAACGATTGTCGCTTCCGTCTCGTCCCCTCGTCTTCGGCGAAGGAAGTGCAATGGGCGACGCGGTGCGGCAGGCGGAAGCGGTGGCCGCGCGTGAGACGACGGTCTTGCTCTGCGGCGAAACCGGTACGGGGAAAGGAGTGCTCGCCCGCCTCATTCACGAGTTATCGCCCCGAAAGAAAGAACCCTTCGTGGAATTGAACTGTGCGGGATTGCCTCGTGAACTCATCGAGTCGGAACTCTTCGGGCATGAGCGCGGGGCTTTCACCGGAGCGGTCGAACGAAAGATCGGCCTATTCGAAGCGGCTAACGGCGGAACGCTCTTTCTGGACGAAATCGGCGAGATGGACATGGCCGTCCAAGCCAAGCTTCTCAATGTCCTCGAACAGAAACGATTCCGCCGCGTCGGTGGCCTCACCGAGATCGAAGTGGATGTGAGAATCATCGCCGCGACTAATCGCGATCTCGAACAGGATGTAGCGGCGGGGCGATTTCGCAAGGACCTCTTTTACCGATTGAACGTCTTCACCATCACGCTGCCCCCGCTGCGGGAGCGACGGCAGGACATTCTGCCGCTGGCGTTGCACTTCCTCGGCGAATTTCAAACTCCTCAGGCTCCGGTGCGCGGTCTGTCGCGGGAGGTCGAAGAGATTCTTCTCCGCTACGACTGGCCCGGCAATGTGCGCGAACTCAGAAACGTGATCGAGCGGGCGGTGATTCTGTGTCCGCCGGGCTCCGAGCTTCTGCCCATTCACCTTCCACCGCTGGCGATTTCGCCCGGAAGCACATCAGCGGCCAAACTCACGGAGAGCTCACCGGCCCCCCTAGGCGCGGAGCAAGCCGCCGCGATGACGATGGAAGACGTCGAACGCCAGCACCTGGAGGCTGCTCTCCAGGCTCACCGGTGGAACCTGCAAGCCGCCGCGCGCGCCCTGGGCATCTCCCGCGCCACGCTCTACCGCAAGATCGAGAAATACCGTCTGTCGCCGAAAGAATGAGCCGTGGACGTCGGACCGCGTGCGATAGTATGCTGGTAGTGTGAAAAATTCTCCCCAGGGAGATCGAGTATGAGCCTGGCGGTGAAGATCATCAGACCCGACAGCGAGGAGATGCTGCACGCTTTCCTGCTGCGCATCCCCGGCTGGACCGAGGAACGGTACTTCCAAGAAGCGCCCGACATGTGGTTCGTCGAGTTCGAGGATGGAGAGCTGATTATGCATTCACCGGTGAGCCTGAGGCACCAAGAGGTGGTGAGATTCCTCACGATTCTGCTTCAGGCTCTTGTGGCGCGAGGACAGATCGGCCGCGTCCTCAACGGGCCGGCGGTGGTTCGGTTGCGTCCCGGCTTGAATTACGAGCCGGATATTTTCGTCGTCCCTGCGGAACAGTCCGATCGCTTGGAACCACAGCGCTTCTCCGGCATTCCGCCATTGGTGATCGAAGTGATTTCTCCCGGAACGCAACATCATGATCTGGAAACGAAGGCCACTAATTATCGCAAGCATGACGTCCCGGAGTACTGGGTGATTGATCCTGAGCGAACAGCTCTCCATCAACACCTTCTTCCGGAAGACCCCTCAGCGCCGTACAGGGTGACCATTCACACTCAAGGTCGAGTTGAAAGTCAAGCCCTCCCCGGCTTCTGGATCGACGTAGAATGGTTGTGGCAAGAGCCGCTTCCGGATGAATTGAGGTGTCTGGAGCAGATTCTGACTCGCTAGCCCCTGCCAAGCTCGCGAATCACCCAACATGTTCAACCATAGCGTCCACTCTCAGCTCCCACACCCGGATATCCCTCATCTTCGCCCCTTGGTCACGTGTCCTCTGCTCATTCCAGGCGCGAGATCCGAAAGCTTCTGGTGCTATTCGAGCATGGAGCGGATTGCTTCGCAGTCTTTAGACGCAGAGTGTCTCAAGACAAGACAGTCCGCGTGTCTTATTTCGAGACACGACAATTGAGCGCTCATCCTTATTTTCCGAAGAGCCTGATCCCCTAACCCTTTTCCGTGAGATGACTTACCTCTCACTGCCCTCCAGAGGAAAAGTCCGGCACGTGGCTTGCTTTATATGGAAACGTCAGGTGTCCGTCGTCGGTGGCGGGTCGGGTGGCTGAGCAGTGCAAGAGGGACCGCACGGGCCACGGACACATGACCAATGACAAAACAGCGATGATTGCGATGATTGCATGGATCGAAAAACAATCCTCGTGGTGGAGGATGATGACGCGACCAGATCGAGCCTGACTTCCATTCTGGCATCCGACGTGGTAGCAGTTCGGACCGCGTCCACACGGAAGGAGGCAGAAGAGTTGATCGAGACGGAGCGGTTTGATCTGGCCATTGTAGATGTGAGTTTGACAGGACGAGTCGGCATGGAGGGACTCGAACTCATTTCCAAAATCAAGGAGCGGGCGCCGGAGACACCGGTAGCCGTGTTGACCGGGTATGGCTCGCCTGAGATCGAAGGCGAAGCCCGCCGTCGGGGAGCCGATCACTATTGGGAAAAAACGCTCCCGATCCCCATGCTGGTTGAGAAAGTCAGGGCGCTAGGCATCCCGGTGGGCCCTGAAAGGGAGAAGGATGGCAGTGGGTTCGCCGCCTTCGATGAGGGATAGAACATGCGAAATGACCCGAAAACAGATTATGGACAGGGAACCCAAGATCTTGATCCCGATCCGTAAGAAGATTGTGACCGTGCTTGCCGTCACGGGTGCATTGTTTTTCGCAACCGAGCCCCGAACGACGTTCACCCAATCAGGTCCGCTACCGCAGGTCACGCTGAATGTGCCGAGTGAGGCCCTCATCGGAGAAAACTTCACCTTCACGGTGAAATTCAAAAACGCAAGCGCCACTCCGGGCGACATCGGGTATGGACCATTCATTGATCTGGTGCTGGATGCCGGTGGCGCGAACATCAATAAGAACAATCCCGCCTGCGCCTGCGACGGCATCACGTTCGTGAAAGCCGAAATGGTCGGTGTGGTCGGCGGTCCTGTTTCTCTGCAGAGCTCCCCCGTTCTCGCTCCGTGTAACCCGATGCCTCCCACTGTTTCGTTGTCGCACCCATTCGCCTCAAGCAACATTCTCCCTGTCACGGTTCCCGCTGGAGCACAACAGGTCACGTTAGAACTCCCGTTCGGCGGTTTTGACCCTACGCAGCCGGAGATCATAATTGAGGTCACGGCTCAGGTGAGCAACCTGGCGGATGCTGGCGCGCCGCTGAAGATTTCTGCTCGCGGCGGCTTCCGCTATGGCACAGACCCGCTGGACAATCCGAGCACCGATCCACCGATCCTGAGCGACCTGACCAGTTCCGGAGGACAACAAACGGACAGTACCCAGTGGGCTGCCCAAGCGACGGTAACCCCTACGGTCATCACCATCCACAAGAAGTATCTGGGCCCTGAAGATGAAGCGGCCACCGGTCCCAACCTCACCTCCGTGTATCCCCTGCAGTACGCGATTACGGTGGACATTGCCAACGGCCAAACCGTGAGCAACGTCACGGTGACCGATTGCTTCCCCAACAACCTGGCCTTTCAAAGCGTCGTCTCGGTTAGTCCATCGGGTGCAACGGTCACACCGCCACCGTCCGGCGTGCCTAATAACCCTCCCAATAATTGCGTGACCGTGACCTGGCCTTCGCTCACCGGCGCCTCTGGTCCCGATGCCACAATCGTCGTGGACTTCTTCATCCCCGAAAAGGACGCCAACGGCAATCCGGTCCTTCCCCCGAATTGTCAGCCTGTACCATCGGTCAACGATGTGAAAGCCGAAGGCGATTGGACGCCGATAGACCCGTGTGACACATCGCCCGTGCACGTCGTGAGCGACGTGACGACGAGCGATCACATCCTCGCGGACAAATGCCTCGCGATTCAAAAGAAAGTCGCCGTGTTTCAGGATACGGGTGCTCCCGGCCCGACCCCAGGAGACGTTCTTCAATACACGCTCACCTTCCAGATCTCGGATTTCAAGACCTTCGGGAAACTGGAAATCCAAGACCAGCTCTCCGACGGTCAGCAATTTCTCCCCGCGCCCGCACCGACGCTGACGGTCATAGACCAGTTCGGCACGGTCAGCGGACCTTTCATCCCCTTTCTGGACTTATTCGTCACCGGTGATCCCAATGCCACCTGCCAAGGGATCAAAGGGACGACCGATCTCGTCTTCATGGTTTCCCAAAAGATGACCAGCCTATCCCCTTCGCATCCGAGGCACCTGGCGGGAATTCTGACCGGCGGATGGGCCACGACGCCGACCTCCTCGGTTCCGGCCACTGGTCAGATTGTCTTTTACGCGCGGATACAGGATCAGTTCTCCTTCCCCCAGAATCATCCCGGCGACCGGTTTGTGGACAAAGACGATCCCTTGGCCAATTGCGTGACGATTCGCGGCGAGGTGTTGACGAACGTCAATCCCCCCATGATCCCATCTCCTACGGGCGTGACCGCAACGGATGATAGCGAGACACTCACGAGCATCGTAGCAGACGTGATCACGAAGACGGTCTATGCTGTCAAGCGAAGCGGTCAGGAAATCTGCGGTCCCACTACCTCGCCCTGTCCAGCTAAGCCACAGGTGACGCCGGGTGACGACGTGACTTTCCGCATCGAAAAGACGATTCCTTCATCCGATGCGGAAAGCCTGACCATTCAAGATTGGCTGCCGCTGCCGATTTTTGATGTCGCTGATCCTGATGCGAACGGTGCCTCAGGTCCACCGATGAGCTTTTCCGCTGTAGCCTGTGGAATCCCGGCCCCCGGTCAAGCGTGCCTGGGTCCGAGCAACACGCTCACGGTCAGTCCCACCCTCACGTCGAACGTTCCCACGAACAGCGTGACGTTCAACTACGGCACGTTCAACGATCCGACCAACACCCTCCGCAAGATAGATCTGCTGTTCACCCTCACGGCGACCAATGACCCCTTCGCCGACGGCCTCTTTCTCACCAATCAGGCACAGGAATGCGAGAAGAACACCTTCAACATGACGTTCTGCCAGACGGCCATCGCACAGGTGCAGATGGCCGAGCCCAGGGTGAGGATCATCAAAGGCGTGGTCGCCAGCGATAATCCCCACGCGATCTTTTCCCCCGCCGCGCCCCCGTCGGGAATCTTCACGTCGCCCGGCGGCTCGTGCCCGCGCTTCAGTGGAACCATCAATTCGTCCACCATCGGTTCGCTCAACGTGAACAGCAACATCTCGGGCGTGGATGCGAACGATACGGTCACCTTCGCCATCGTCGTCGAGAATCTCGGCACCGGGCCGAACGGAGTTTTCGACGTGAAGATTCGGGACATCTTCCCCCTCGGTCCGACAGACCTGCCTTCGTGCTTCGACCCTGACTTCAGCACCCTTTGCGTCACCGATGGAACGGGAACTCCTATTCCGTTCACTGTGAGTCCAGGTGGTTTTGGCTCCGTCATCATCGAGCTGACCGATCCCAGCCCGACGCAGGGAGCCCTCGGTCCTTTCCATCCGACGAATGGAAAGAACATCGCCGTTCTTACATTCGATGCGAAACTCCTCCCGGACGTCACGTCGGGCTGCTGCGACAACCGAGCGAGACTGGAGAACTACTCCAACACCGAGAACGGCCCGAACTTCGTCGCCGCGGGCTTCGGCGGACCGTTCGAGGATACCGCTCAGGCGTGCGTCGGCCCACGACCCTTTGCCAAGTGCATCCAGGAGACTTCTGAAGCGCATACGACGCCGCCCTCCGCTTCCCAAGGAGGCACGGCGAATGCCACGATCGGCGAGATCGTGCGCTATCGGTTGATCACGGTTATCCCCGAAGGCACGACGCCAAGCTTTCAGATTCAGGACTTCCTGCCTCCAGGCTTGACCTATCTGCCGGGCACTGCCCGTGTGCTCTTTGTAGCAGATAGTCCGGTCACCAGCGGAGCAGTGACCTGGCCCACAGTCTCAGGGCCGAATCCGCCGGGGTGTCCTGGACTGCCTACGCCTACTGCCAGTCTCTTGGAGAGCGGCGCTCCGTTCACTCCCGGCACCGGAGCAGACCCCACCTTCTTCGTTGGCGCACAAGCGTTGCCCATCACGAATAACGACAACGATCCGAACTTAGAGTTCGTCATCATCGAACTTAACGCGCAAGTGGACAATATCGCGAGCAATCAAAGCAGCACCACATTGGCCAACCAATTCCAAGTGCGATTCAAGGACGTCGCGGGCAACCAATTCACCAGCAACTCCGGCCTGGTTAATGCCCATGTCGTCGAGCCGAACCTGACGATCGCCAAGACCGTCTCGCCGAATCCCGTCGTGCAGGGCGGGACCGTCACCTATACGGTCACCATCACGAACGCGGGTACGGCCGACGCCTTCGATGTCGTCTTCACGGATACGTTACCGGCCGGCCTCACCCCGATAGCAGGCTCTCTCACGTTCCCTACCGGCTGCACTGGAACTCTTGTGGGCCAGAGCATCTCTGTCGCCTGCCCCACCATACCCACGGGCGGGTCCGTCACCATCACGTATAAGGCCGTCGCCAACCCGGCCACCTGTCCCGCCACCTTGACCAACCAGGCCAAGGTGACGTGGACGAGTTTGCCCGGACCTCAAGGCACATGTCCGAATCCGACGGGGTCTTGCACAGCGGGCAATTCCGGAGCCATTGACGGCGAGCGGGATGGAAGCACCGCGCCGAACCTCCCCAACAAATACGCGGCAGCGGCTTCAGCGACCCTCAACGTCACGTGCCCGTCCGGCAGGATTGTGATCAACAAAGCCACCGTCGGAGGCGACGGCACGTTTACGTTCACCGGGAGCACTGGGCTGCCCGGAAGCTTCACCATCACTACCACGAGCGGCGCAGGAACCCAGACCTTCAGCAACCTCACCACACCGGGAACCTATACCGTCACGGAATCGGCACCGCCCGCCGGATGGACCTTCACAAGCCTCACGTGCACAGATCCGACCGGTAACACGACCATCAGTGGGCCGACAGCCACCATTGTCCTCGATCCCGGCGAGACCGTCACCTGCACCTTCACCAACACCAACTGCGTGGATCCATCTTCGCTTCCGAACATGGTCGCCTGGTGGCCGCTGGATGAGCCGAACGGGGCTGCCGTTGTGAACGACCTCGCGGGCTTCAATAATCAGGGCACACCTACGCCGGGAAGTCCGCTGGGAGCCGCTAATGCCCCCAATGCCGTCGCCGGTCAGGTCGGTGGGGCCATACAGTTCAACCCGAACTTGCAAGCGAATGGTCCTCACCTTGAAGTGCAGGATCACTCCGAACTCAATCCTGGGACCGGCGACCTCTCCATAGATGCGTGGGTTCGCGTGTCACCGTCTCCGCCGACAGCCGGGTTCATCTATCCAATCGTGGACAAGTTGGTTGTTACGCAAGTTGCTCCTAATATAGGCACACCGAGAGTCGGCTACGCTTTCTACCTTGATAACTTCGTACCACTCGCACGCCTTCGGTTCACCATGGCCGATGGGAACACGGTGGCAAACTACATCGGTCCGGGCATATTCTACAATGCCTGGAATCACGTAGTCGTGACAGTGGATCGAACCTCGGGTGTGGTGACCTTCTATGTCAACGGGACGCCCACGGCTGTGACAGCTCCTCCCATGCCGACGGGGTCCATTGACACCCCTGGGACGACACTCCTGATCGGAGAAAGTCGCTTGGGACTTCAGGCCGAAATCACTATTGACGAGCTTGAAATCTTCAAGCACGTGCTCACGCCGCAAGAGATTCAGGCCATTTACAACGCCGGCTCGAAGGGCAAGTGCAAGGGGCAAATTTGCGTTGCGAAATTCGAAGACCTGGATGGCGATGGTGTGCAGGACACGAACGAGCCGTTGCTTGGCGGCTGGATGTTCAACGTCACCGATCCGAACAACAATCCTGTGGGCACGATCACGACGAGTCCACCGGGGACGGCGCCCGCCTGCTTGAACGTCGCTGCGCCAGGGACGTACACCATCACCGAGCAGGTGCAATCGGGCTGGACAGTGACGACGACCAATCCCCAAACCGTGACGGTGGCACCGGGACAGACGGTCACCGTCACCTTCGGCAACCAAGGCAGAGCCGAGATCTGCGTCTTCAAGTTTGAAGACCTGAACGGAAATGGTGTGCGCGATACCAACGAGCCGCTGCTGGGCGGTTGGCAGTTCACCGTGAGTCCGGCGCCGCTGCCGCCAGCCACAAGTCCAGTGACGACTTTGCCTAGTGGCGGCATCTGCTTCGGCGTGTCTGCGCCAGGGACATATACAATCTCAGAGATGATCCCACCCCCGCCGCCGACTTGGACGCCGACGACACCGACGTCGCAGACGGTGACGGTTCAGCCGAGCCAACTGGTGAACCTCTTCTTCGGCAACAAGAAGGAAGAATGCGATCTGCTGATCAGGAAATCCATCAATCCAAATCCGGCGCAAAGCGGTCAGCCAGTGACCATCACGCTGACCGTGACGAACGTGGGCACAGGAACGTGCCAGCCCGGACCGTTCCCCGGAACCGTTGTGTCAGATCCGAGACCTTCAGGACTGACCTTCAACCTGCCGGTGAGCATCACGCAATCGGGCGGCAGTGCGAATTGGGCGTGCGGTCTTGGAGTTCCCACCGGCGATCTCAGTTGTGCCACTCCGGACCCGCTGCCGCCGGGTTATTCGGCCACGTTCACGTTCACCGCCACAGTGACGGCACCACCGGGAAGCACCATCCAAAACTGCGCGACGGTGACCAACCAGAACGACATCAATTCGCAGAACAACCAGTCCTGCGTGACGCTTCAGGTCACCGGATGCGTGACGCCGCCAGCGAATATGACGGCGTGGTGGCCGCTCGACGAAACTTCGGGCACAACGGCGAAGGATCTCGCGGGGGTCCCCAATAACGGGACGCATGTGAACGGCCCGACGCCAACACCCGGAAAGGTCGCCGGTGCCCTCCGCTTTGATGGCGTGGATGATCATGTGCGCGTTCCGGATCATGCCGAACTCAACGTCGGCACGGGCAATTTCACGCTCGATGCGTGGGTGCGCACGACGGCTTCCTCAGGAGTGGTCGTGCTCGTTGACAAGCGCAGTGGACCCATACCGCAGGGCTATTCGCTGTTCCTCGCCAATGGCCGACTGGCATTCCAGATGGCCAATGGTGTAGGAAGCTCAATATGCGCTTCCTCGCCTACACCGGGTATGGCGTGTGTGAACTACACGGCACCGCCGACCTCTCCCAATGTGGCCGATGGTCAGTGGCGCCATGTGGCGGCAGTGGTGGATCGGGCGAACGCGACAAGCGGCGTGCGTCTCTACGTGGACGGTGTCCAGGTGTTCGCAGGTGCTCCGCTGACGGGGAATCTGGACAACGCAAGCGACCTGTATCTGGGTATGCGAACGCCGGCCCAACAAGGCGGCGCATTCTTCCCCGGCGATCTCGATGAAGTGGAGCTCATCAAGCGCGCGCTGACTCCGCAGGAGATTCAGGCCATCTTCCAAGCGGGCGCCGCCGGCAAGTGCAAGC
>Ga0197143_1000195_pt1 | contig 71382 bp, 80 predicted proteins | sample GBS70_MetaG_FD_148603 | JGI IMG/M metagenome (GOLD analysis project Ga0197143, IMG submission 148603) | Sediment microbial communities from Great Boiling Springs, Gerlach, Nevada, United States - GBS 70_MetaG | ecosystem: Environmental > Aquatic > Thermal springs > Hot (42-90C) > Sediment...
AGGAACAGCTGCGGCTCCTTCAATTACTGGTTATAAAGAACTTTTGTTTGAAAATGATGAAAGAATAATTTTACAACCAGGTGAAGGAATTGCTTTGTATCAAGAAGCAGCAGGTGATGCTGATTTTAGAGTAAAAATTTTAGTTGAATGGCAAGAAGTAACTACTGCTCCGGATTCTCAGGGAGAATATTTAATGTCAATTGGACCTGTAACTGGAAGCTTAAATGCTAACTATGTTTATGCTTCAATTTTTAATCCTTCTAATTCAAATAAAAATTATGTTGTAAAAAGAATAGAAATTAGAGCAAATAGAATTGGTGCTTTAACTGCTCCAGGTTATATTCCAGCAACCATAAGAAGAATAACTTCTGCTTCAGGTGGTACTTTAATTTCTAAAGACTTTGTTCCTAAAAAACATTTGGGCACTCCAACAACAACAGCTGAGATTAGAACAACCAATCCAACTGTAACTTTTTCAGGTATAACTGATTCAAGGCTTTTAGGAGTAACTGTTCCTGGTGCTGTTAATCAATCTTATGGTAATTATGAAATTTTAATAATTTATCAAGATGAATTAATCTTAAAACCAGGAGAGGGTTTGGCTTTATATCAAGAAGCAGCAGCAGGCGATACTAATGTCGTTTTTAGATTTGCTATTGAATGGAGCGAAGCTACTATTTCTGCAATTAGTTGTGTTTTTTCTGCTACTTCAACTTCTTTTTCAGTCTTATCTCCTTCACAAGTTTCAACTTCTTCTCCTGATATAACTATTACTATTACTTCTTCAGGTGGATTTCAAATACAAGTTAAGGATGCTGGAAATGGAACAAATCCTGGACTTTATAAATCAACATCACCAACTTACTTAATTTTATCTTCTGACGCAACTTTGACTGCAGGAACTGATGGTTATGGGATTCAAGCAACAACAACCAATTCTTCAATTTCAATAAATCCAAAGTATAATAAAAGTGGGAATGATGTAGGGGGACTTTCTTTAACTAATGTTGTCTTAGCTACTTCTTCTGTTGCTGTAAGTAATGCTCAAATAGATATTAAACATAAAGCAAGTGCTTCGTTTTTAGCGCCAACAGGTAATTATCAAGATACAATAACTTATACTTGTTCGGCACTGTGATAATACAAAAAACTGTTTTATAAAAATTTGACTAAAGATGATTTGACAAATAGTTTTGATTTATAATATCATTATATATGAAAGGTTAAATTTTTTAATTAACAAAACTAAAAATAAATATGATGCAATTATTTAAAGAGTTATTTTTAAAAGGTGGATTAATAATAAGTGCTATTTTAATTGGATATCTAATTTTTGAGTCTTTTGTTTATTTGGTGCAGGCTACTACTGTAAATGTCACTGCAACAGTGCCTACTTCTGTAACTTGTACTCCTTCAACAACAACAACGGCTTTTGGTAATATTGACCCCAATGCTGTTTATACCTCTTCTCCTAATGTAACGATAACTGTTTCTTGTAATCCTGCTGCTGGATGTCAGGTTCAAATAAATGATCAAGGAAGCGGTAGTCAACCTGGTCTTTATAAATCAACTTCTCCTACTCATTTAATTCCATCACCAAATTCTGCCTTTAACGCTACAGCAACCCTAGTTGCTGGAACAGAAGGATATGGTATTCAAGCAGCAACAACCTCTGCTGGTTCAGGTGGTACTTTAACTTTGAATCCAAGGTATAATCAAACAGGAAACACTGTTGGAGGACTAACAACAACAACAATTCAATTAGCTTCTTCAACGGAGCCTGTTGCTAATAGAGAAATAGTTGTTACTCATAAAGCAGCAGTTTCTAGTTTAACTCCTGCAGGTAATTATCAAGATGCAATAACTTATAATTGTTCGGCTAATTAAGAAGACAAGAAGAGCAACGAATTAATAACACGAATAACACCTGAATGAATACTATAAACGGCAACGAGAATTTAAATACGAATTGAAAATATGAATCGGAAAAGAATATATATTTTTTTTACATTTATAATACTGACACTTTTAGCTTTTAATTTTTCTTATGCTCTGACAATTGCTCCGGCTAAAGTTGAATTTAATGTTAATCCAGGTGAGGAAATAAGGTTTTCTATTTATACAAGAAATGATGGAGAAGCAAGTATGTATCTTTATTCTGTTGTTAAAGGCTTTACTGAAGATGAAGGAGGAACAAAAATTTGGGTAGAGAATGCTCCGGAAAGAGAATGGGTAAAAATTGATGAAAAAGTTTTTGCTCCTCCAGGAGAAATGTTAGAGGTTCCTGTTGTTATAAATATTCCTCAAGATGCTCCACCTGGAGGTCATTTTTTAGCTATTGGTTTTGGAACATTACCTCCAGATAGAAAAGAAGGTGGGATAGCAATTGGTGTTAACGTTTTAGGTTTAGTTTATATTAATGTTTCTGGTAATAGGATAGATAAAATTTCAATTTCAGATTTTGAAGCTAAAAGATTTTATTTTAAACTCCCTATAAAGTTTTCTTATAAAATTAAAAATGAAGGAAATACTTATGTAAGACCTACGGGAGAAATTCAAATTTTAAATGCTTTTGGAAAACCAGTAGATACTTTAAAGGTTAATGAAAAAGAATTTCAAATTTTGCCAGGAAAGGAAAAAATGTTAGAAAACGAACTGAAAAAAGATTTTATGTTGGGTTTTTATAGGGCTACCTTTAATATAAATTATGGAATGGATCAAAAGGAAACTCTTCTTTTCAATTATTGGTTTTTTGTTATACCGATCAAGTTTATCATTTCTATCTTGATTGTGTTATTGGTGATAATCTTTGTTATTCCAAAAATTATAAAAAAATATAATGAATATATTATCAAAAAAGCTAATCAACAAAAAATTGATAAATAATTCAATTAAATTTAAAATAAATGAATGCGAAAAGACTTAAAAATTATTTTTTTAATAACAATCTTTTCACTTTTCATTCTTAATTTTCAAGAAGTTAAAAGTAGTTCTATTACAATAACTGCTACAGTAACAACAAGTGGTGGAGGAAGTGGAGGAGGTGGAGGAGGAATTTCAGGGGGAAGTCCTCTTGAAACAAAAGTTATTTTACAAGGAAAAGCATATCCATCTGCTAGAATAACTATTTTAAAAGATGGAGAAATAGCAAAAATTACAAATGCAGATCAAAATGCCAACTTTAGAGCTGAAATAAACAACATTACTCCTGGAATTTGGACCTTTTCTTTATTTGGAGAAGATTCAGTAGGAAGGAGATCAATACTCATTTCTTTTGCCGCAAATATTTTGGGAGGTCAAACAACAATTATATCCAATATAATTCTCCCACCCACAATTGAATTAGAAAAAACTAACCTATCGCGAGGTGAAACGCTTAACATTTTTGGTCAAACAGTACCGCAAAGCCAAATTTCAATTCATATTGAATCTAACAGAGAGATTATAAAAAGTGTTAACGCAAAATCAACGGGAGAATGGAATTATTTATTAGATACAAATATCCTAGAAGAAGGAATGCACACCACAAGAGCTAGAGCAGAAACGCCAGAGGGTTTAAAAAGTTCTTTTTCATCTGTTTTAAGCTTTTATGTAGGAAAACATAAAGAAGAAGTTTGTGAAAAGGCAGATTTCAACAAAGATAGAAGGACAAATTTGATTGACTTTTCAATTCTTTTGTATTGGTTGGGGAAATATAATCCTTGCGTTGATATGAATAGAGACGGAATTGTCAATTTGTCAGACTTTTCAATTTTGTTATATTGGTGGACAGGATAGCGAAGCTATCCTTCGCGAAACTACGCAAATTAGAACGCGAAATCACGCAAAACACTATGCAAAACCACGCTAAACATTACGCAAAACCACGCAAAAAATATGGCAGAACTATTATATAAAAAAGAGTCTTACATTATTCAAGGTGTGACATTTGATATTTATAAACAGTTTAGAAATAATCATAAAGAAAAGATTTATCATAATGCTTGCTATTTGGGATTAACTTATAAAGGGTTAAGGGTAGATAAAGAAAAAAGAATTGATATTTACTATAATGCCAAGAAGGTTGGCACTTATACTCCTGATTTAATTATCAATAATGCTATCCTTATTGAAATTAAAGCCAAACCAAAATTAACCAAAGATGATATTAAACAATTTTGGTATTATCTTAAAGGTTCTGAATATAAATTGGGGTTTTTTATAAATTTTGGAACTCCAAGAGTTGTTCAAATTATCAGACGAGTATATGAAACAGCTCGAAACAAAACCAAATAAGTTCAACGTTTTTTGGCGTATTGTTCCGCGTGATTTCGCGATAATTTTTACCTTTTGTATATTGCTTCCTTTTTCAGTTAATGCGGTTATTTTATATTTAGAGCCTTCCCGGGGTCAATATTATCAAGGCGATAATTTCATAGTAGACATTAGAATTGATACTGAAGGAGAATGTATTAATACTGTTAAAGTTGACCTTAAATTTCCCAACGAGTTTTTGGAAGCGGTCGATTTCAGTGAAGGAAATTCCATTTTGAGTTTGTGGCTAAAAAAACCAGCAATTAATCAAGAAATCGGCCTGATTTCTTTTGTTGGTGGAATTCCAGGAGGTTTTTGCGGAACATTACCCGGTGAGCTTGGCAAACCCAATCTTTTAGGAAGAATAATTTTTCGCGTAGTTCCGCGTGATGTTTTGCGTGGTTTAGCGAAAATTTCCTTTAAGGAGGAATCTCAAGTTTTATTAAACGATGGTTTTGGTACAAGGGCAAGGTTGAGTTTGAAAGAAGCAATTTTTGAGATTCTTTCAGAAAAAATAGAAGTACCAAAAAATGAATGGCAAGAAGAATTAAAAAAAGATACTATACCACCAGAACCATTTGACATTGAAATTCAGCGAGACCCCTCTATTTTTGATGGAAAATATTTCTTAATTTTTTCTACCACTGACAAACAAACAGGCATTGATTATTATGAAGTAAAAGAAGGGAAAAGGGATTGGAAAAGAGCAGAAAGTCCATATTTATTGGAAGATCAAAGTTTAAAGTCTATAATAAAAGTAAGAGCAGTTGATAAAGCAGGAAACGAAAGAATTGCTGAATATCTACCGCCAAAAAAACCATTTCCTTATTGGCCAATAATCTTAATTTTAATTTTGGCAGGTATAATTTGGTGGATAATTAGGAGATTTTCAAAAATTTTCAATAAATCTTAATGAATTTCAATAAATTTCTATTGAAATTGTTTATCGTTAGTTTAGCGTTATTGTTTAGCGTCAGTTTAGCCTTACCCGTATTAGCCCAGAATGCCTCTTTATATTTTCTTCCTTCAGCCGGAACTTATACTGTTGGCACTACTTTTTTTGTTCAGCTAAAAGTTAACAGCGGAGGAGTGGCAATTAATGCGGCAGATGGAACGATAATTTTTGATCCTAGCAAATTGGAAGTTATTAAGGTTTCAAAAGAAGATTCCATTTTTAACCTTTGGGTTCAAGAACCAACATTTTCAAACTCCTTAGGTACAATAAATTTTGCCGGCGGAAAACCAAGCCCAGGATTTATCGGTCCTGCTGGAACAATCACTACCATTACTTTTAGGGTAAAGGCTGCCGGGAGTACAAGTTTGACTTTTGCTTCTGGTTCAGTCTTAGCTGATGATGGTAAAGGAACCAATATTTTAGCAACCATGGGAACAGCAACTTATAATCTTACTGCCAGGGAAATTGGAACAATTCCTCCTGAGAGAGAATATTCTCCTGGCAGTTCTCCACCTGCCCCGATTGTTTCTTCTCTTACTCATCCTGATCCAGAAAAATGGTATTCAAACAACGACCCCGAATTTACTTGGCAATTACCCAAAGATGTAATTAAAATAAGCTATGACATCGATAAAAATCCAAACACTAACCCTGAATTTATTGCTCAAAACTTAGTTGATAAAGTTAAGTTTACTGATTTAGAAGATGGGATCTGGTATTTCCACATCAATTTTCAAAATCAGTTTGGTTGGGGAAAAGTAACTCATCGAAAGGTTTTAATCGACACTCAACCCCCTTTACCGTTTGAAATTAAAGTTCAAAAAGAAGATCCAACCGACCCACAGCCACTTCTTTCATTTGAGACGACCGATGAATTATCTGGAATTGATTATTACCAAATCAGAATTGGTCAAGAAGAATTTACTTTAACTGAAAAAACTAAAATTATATCCTATAAATTGCCCACTCAACCACCCGGAAAACATCAAATTTTAGTTAAAGTCTTTGATAAAGCTGGCAATTTCTCAGAGGAAAAAGCAGAAATTGAAATTTTACCAATTGAATCTCCGATAATTACTGATTACCCAAAGAGAATTGGAATTGGCGAAAGGGCAATTTTGAAAGGAAAAGGTTTGCCAGAGACAACCCTTTCTGTATTTATCCAAAAAATTGGCGAAAAAGCATTATTGGCAGGAGAAACTGATGTAGGTAAAGATGGTCAATGGCAATTTAGCACTTCTCCCTTAGAAAAAGGAAAATACGAAGCTTGGGTTTTGGCAAAGGATAAAAGAGGGGCCTTGAGTTTACCTTCTCAAAAAATTTCATTTTTGGTTGATTTACCTCCTTTTTTGAAATTTGGTAAAATTGTAATTGATTATTTAACCATTATGATTACTTTAATTGTCTTAATTGTTGGTTTATTAGTGATCATCTTTTACGCTTGGTATCGAATTTCAATGTGGAAAAAAAGATTAAAGACAGAAACAAAAGAATTAACTCAAGCTATCTTGGGTGCTTTTAAGGCCTTAAGAGAAGAAGTTCAAGAGCAAATCGAATATTTAGATGGAAAACCAGGACTAACAAATTCAGAGAAAAAAGTAAGGGATAAATTAAAAGAAGCTTTAGATATTTCAGAACAATTCATTGATAAAGAACTCAAAGATATCGAAAAGGAACTTGAGTAAAGGTACCCTTTTTCATTTTAAATAATTTTTTCTATTTTGGGTATTGCTCAAAATTAAAAATTGGCTAAAATATTTTAATGATTAAAGGCTTTAAGATATTAATTTTTATTTTTTTAGGGATAGGTATTGGTGTAGGAAGTTTTTATGGAGGTTTTTATTTTGGAAAAAAACAGTGTAAAATTTGTCCTCCAGAAGAGATTGATTTTTCTCTTTTTTGGGAAGCTTATTATAAAATTCAAGAAAAATTTGTAGATAAATCTAAAATAGACCCAAAAAAAGTAGTTTATGGAGCAATTTCTGGTATGCTAAGATCCTTAGAAGATCCCTACACTGTTTTTTTAACAGCTGAAGAAACCAAAACATTCCTTGAAAATGTAAGGGGAACGTTTGAGGGAATAGGTATTGAAATTGGTATTAAAAAAGGGCAATTACAGGTGATAGCGCCATTGGAAGGTACTCCAGCTCAACAAGCAGGTCTTAAAGCAGGAGATAAAATTTTAAAAATAAATGACACTCCCACGCTAGACATAACACTAGAACAAGCTGTTTCAATGATTAGAGGGCCAAAGGGAACAAAAGTAAAATTAACAATATACAGAGAGGGGTGGGAGAAAGAAAAAGAAGTTGAAATAATAAGAGATGTAATTGAAATCCCTTCTTTGAAATGGGAAGAAAAAGACGGTATCATTTACCTGAAAATTTATCATTTTACGGAAAAAGCATTTACCGACTTTAAAAAAGCGGCTATCTCAATTTTAAAGTTGCCAACGAATAAAATCATTTTAGATTTAAGAGATAACCCGGGGGGGTACTTGGAAATTGCTCAAAAGATTGCTGGCTGGTTTTTATTAAAAGAAAGTATAGTATTAATTGAAGAATTTGGAGATGGAACCAAAAGAGAATATAAAAGCGAAGGGCCATCTTATTTTGCAAGTTATAAAATTGTAGTTTTGGTAAATGAAGGTACAGCTTCTGCTGCTGAAATTTTGGCAGGCGCTTTAAGAGATAATTTAGGGGTAATGTTAATTGGAGAAAAAACGTATGGGAAAGGTTCTGTTCAACAACTTGATAATTTAACTGATGGATCGTTAAAAATTACCATTGCCAAATGGTTAACTCCAAAGGGTAATTTAATTTCTGAAACAGGATTGGAACCCAACGAAATAGTAAAAACAGAAAAAAACGATGGTAAAGATGTTCAGTTAGAAAGAGCAATTGAAATATTAAAAGATATGTGATAAAAAATTAAAATAACATCCAAAAATTATGAGGGTGATTTTATTAAAAGACGTTGAAAATTTAGGAAAAAAGTATGAAATAAAAGAGGTGGCAGATGGTTATGCTAGGAATTATTTGATTCCCAATAAATTAGTCAAAATTGCAAATGAAAAAAATTTAACGTGGTTAAAAAATAAAATGCGACAAAAAGAAGAAAAGGCAGAGGAAGAACTAAAAAAAATCCAAGAATTAGCCTCTCGAATTGATGGGGAAGAAATTACAATGGAGGTAGCAGTAGGAGAGAAAGAACAACTCTTTGAGTCTATTACTCCTCAAAAAATTGCTAATAAATTAAAAGAATTAGGTTTTAATATTAAAAAGGATCAAATTTCATTAAAATCTCCCATAAAGGAATTAGGAGAATTTGAGGTAAACATAACATTTCCTCATAATTTGGAAGCAAAAATCAAACTTATCGTCGAAAAACAAAAATAAAACTCTTCTATTTAAAATGAGCGCCAGATATATTTTTGTTTGTGGTGGTGTAATGTCAGGAATAGGAAAAGGAACAGCAACGGCTTCAATAGGGACTATTTTAAAATCAAAGGGTTTTAAGGTGGAAGTAATGAAAATTGATCCCTATTTAAATATTGACGCAGGCACGATGAACCCTTTGGAACATGGGGAGGTATTTGTAACCAAAGATGGAATAGAAACTGACCAAGATATTGGAATTTATGAAAGGTTTCTTAATCAAGATTTAACAAGAAAGAACTATCTTACCTCTGGTCAGGTTTATTTCAATGTTTTACAAAAGGAAAGAAATTTGGAATATGAGGGGAAATGTGTGGAAATAATTCCCCATGCAACCAATGAAATTATCTCCAAAATTAAAGAATTGGGAAAGAGCGCAGATTTTGTTTTAATAGAAATTGGTGGCACAGTAGGGGAGTATCAAAATCTTTTATTTTTGGAAGCAGCCAGACAATTAAAATTGGAAATGCCAAAAAGGGTAATTTTCATTTTGGTCTCTTATTTGCCGATTCCTGAAATGTTAGGTGAAATGAAAACAAAACCTACCCAAAACTCCACGCGACTATTAAATGAAGCTGGAATTCAACCAAATTTTATTATAGGACGTTCAAAATTTATGTTGGACCTTCCTCGAAAAAAGAAAATTTCTCTATTTTGTAATGTAAAACCTGAAAATGTAATTTCGGCACCTGATGTAAAGTTTATTTATGAAATTCCTTTAAATTTTGAAAAAGAAAATCTTGGAGATAAAATTTTAAAGGAATTTAATCTAAAACCTCAAAAAAAAGATTTAAGTGATTGGGAGAACTTCATTAAAAAAGTTAAAAATATAAAAAAAGAAATAAAAATTGGTATATGTGGAAAATATTTTAAAAGCGGAGATTTTGTTTTAATGGACGCTTACATCTCAATTATTGAGGCTATAAAGCACGCTGCGTGGTCTCTTAACACAAATCCTATTATTCAATGGTTAGATGCTGAAAATTTTGAAAGAAATCCTCAAAATCTTAAATTGTTAAAAAAAATGAACGGAATTATTGTACCAGGTGGTTTTGGAAAGAGAGGAACAGAAGGAAAAATAAAAACAATTAGTTTTTGTAGAAAAGAAAAAATTCCTTATTTTGGCCTTTGTTTTGGAATGCAATTAGCAGTAGTAGAATACGCTAGAAATGTTTGTGGCTTAAAAGAAGCTCACTCAACTGAAATTGACCCTAAAACAAAATATCCAGTAGTAGATATACTTCTTGAGCAAAAGGCTTTTTTGAAAGAAAAAAAATTTGGAGGAACAATGAGATTGGGCGAAAATAAAATTATAATAAGAAGGGGGACGATAAGTTATAAAGCATATAAATCAGAATTTATTTTTGAAAGATTTAGACATAGGTATGAACTAAATAATGAATTTAGAGACATTTTAGAAAAAAAAGGGTTAGTTATGGCAGGAATAAATCCCGAAAAAAATTTGGTTGATATTATTGAATTAAAAGACCATCCTTTTTTTGTTGGTGTACAATTTCATCCTGAGTTTAAATCTAAACCCTTAAATGCACACCCTCTATTCAAAGAATTTATTAAAGCATGTTTAAAAAATTCCAAACGTTTATAAAAGATTACTCAAAAGAAATTGTTTTAACGGTAGCAGTAATTTTAATTTCTCTTTTTTCTTTTGCAGTAGGTTATATTACTGCGAAAATGGAAAGTAAGAAACCTCTTAAAATTGAAAAATTAGAGGAAAGAAAAATTGCTATTGAGATTCAAAATAAAGTTTAATTTAATATGAAAGTGGCTATCATTGGAGGATCTCTTTTGGGATTGTATCTTGGTTGGAAACTCGCGCAAAAAAATAATGATGTTTATATCTTTGAAAGAAAGGAAAAAATTGGAGGAAAGGTTTGTTCTGGGCTTTATTCCAAAAGAATATTAAGTTTTATTCCCCAAACCAAAAACCTCATTAAAAATAAAATAAATCGTTGTTTAATCCACTTTCCAAAAAAAACAGTCGACGTTTATTTTAAAAATCATTTTTTTGTCTTTGACAGAAACGAGGTTGATAATCTCTTAAAAGAGTTGGCAGAAAAAGAAAAGGTAAAATTAATTTTAAACAAAAATATAACCCAATCTGACTTAAAAATTATATCTCAAGAATTTGAGAGGGTTATTGGGTGTGATGGCTCAAATTCTATAACGAGAAAATTTTTAAATTTAAAAAACCCTGGGTTTTATTTGGGAATAAAAGCTATTGAAAAAAAAGAAGATTATTCCAATTTCGTAGAAACCTTCGCAACTAAGAACGGATTTCTGTGGAAAATTCCTCGTGGAAAAGAAATAGAGTGGGGGATTATGGAAAAAATAAATTTAGCAAGAAAGATGTTTGATAGATTTTTAAAAGAAAGAAAAATAAGCGTGGAAAATATAGAATCTGCCATCATTCCACAAGGTTTCCTAATTTCAAATAATGATAAAATCACGCTTTGTGGAGATGCTATGGGTTTAACCAAACCATGGAGTGGGGGAGGGGTCATTTGGGGATTATTTGCTGCCAATTTGCTTTTGAAAAATTTTCCAAATTTTAAAAAGTATCATAATGAATTAAAAAAATTATTCTTTCTTAATGTTTCTTTGTCTAAATTCATTAAAAAGATGGTGTACTTTTTAGGATTCAATCTACCCTCATTGTTACCTAAAAAGAAGATGGTAGACGGTGACTTTCTGTTTTAGCCATTATTTTTATTGCCTTTTAACTTAATACCATGGTATTTTCTATGAATATTTCTTAGTTGAGGTTTTGTAATGTGAGTATAAATTTGGGTGGTTGAGATGTTTTTGTGCCCCAAAAACTCTTGAACTATTCTCAAATCAACCCCTTTTGAAAGAAGGTCAGTAGCAAATGAATGTCTTAAGGTATGGCATACCGTATTTAAAGGAAGACCAGCCAAAAGAGCGTACTTTTTTACAATTCTTTCGATACTTCTAATCGTCAATCTGCTTCCAGGTTTTTTTCCTCTATAATTTATAAATAACGCTTTCTCTTTATCTTTCCTTTTATCTAAATATTGCTTTAACCAAAAAATTGCTCTCTCTGATAAATAAACGGTCCTTGGATTTTTTCCTTTCCCCATAATAGTGATCTCCAAATCATTTGTTTGGTTGGCAATTTTAAAGTGATCTCTATCTAAATTAACCAATTCACCAACCCGCATACCTGTAGAAAAAAGGGTTTCCAAAATTGCTTTATCTCTTAAGCCTATCTCATTTGAGGTAGAAGGAGTATTCAAAAGCTTTTCTACCTGATCTAACGTTAAAAAATGAATCACTTTTTCGTTTTTCTTTTTGGGCAATTTTATCTTGTCTGGAGCCAAAGCCTTTATATTTTTTTCAGAAAAGAAATTCAGTAACTGACGTAGGGCAATCAAATAATAGGTTTGGGTAGAAATTTTCAGTCTTTTTTCTAATTTTCTTGAAAGAAAAGATTTATATTGATATATATCGTCCAAAGAGAGTTGAAATGGCGTCAAATGTTCTAAGTTGTTTATCTTTAACCATTGAAAAAATTTTTTCAAAAATCTCGCGTAGTTTTCTTGGGTTTTTGAAGAAAGCCCTTTTTCAATATCTAACCAATCCAAAAAATCGTTTAGATAATCAATTATTTTCTTTTGATTATTTTCTTTTTGTATTTTGTTTTCCAGAGGTGTTTCCATTTAATTTTCAATTAATTTTCAACGTAATTTAATGTAATTTCTACCTTTTTCTTTTCACTTTAATGTCGCTTAAGATACATTATGCGACATTCCTTACACAATTCTATTTTAAAAAGCATATCATTTCCTGTCAAGAAAAATTCATAATGGTTAAAAATATTGAACTTTATTTTTTAATATTAAACTCTTGAAATAAAGAAATAAAATTCTCTTTTATTCTATTTGTAATTTCTGTAAGGTTGTCTGTCAATTTTCCTTTTATCCTCTCTCCCTCTTTTATTCCTATTTCTTGAAGTTTTTTCTTTTGATTTTCGAGTTGTGTTTCAATCTTACTTTTGAGTAAAGAATGTATTTTTGAAATTAGTCTTTCTTGTAGCGTTTCTTTAATTTTTTTTAAAAAAGATAATAACCTTTCTTTAAAATGTTTTTGAATTAAAGTAAGAACTTCTTCCACCTTCATCTTGATTTTCTCGTTTTCTTGAAAGAAAGCAAGGTATAAAAAAGAGATTAATAAAATGATGAGAATTAATCTAAACATCATTCGCTTTTTCTCCTATTATCTTAATTTTTTCTGTAGCTTCTCTAATTCTATTTATTGTCTTTGTTTTTCCTAAAATTTCAGCAATCTCAAAAGGACTGGCAGAAGCTTCCTTTCCTGTTAAAGCTACCCTTAGTGGCCAAAGTAAATATCCCCTATCCCCTTTTAATTTACCAATATCAACAGAAAATCTTTGAGCTTCTTGTAATAAAATTTGAGTTAAATATTCTTTTGTCCAATATTCAATTTTACTCAACACGTTCTCTAAGGTTTTAAGAGCTAATAAAACATCTTTATCTTCCATATCTTTCCATTTTAATAAATCTTTGTCATAATATAATTCCTTTTTGAAAAAAAAGTCAACCAATTCAGAAATTTCAGATAATTTTACTAACCTTTGCTGATAAATACCTACTATCTTTTGCAAGGTATCTAAGCTAATATATTCGCCAGTATCTACAACCTTAAACAAACTCTTCTCTTTACCCTCCACGCTATCTATTAAACCTTTCTCCATTAAATAAGGAATGCACCACTCCGTGATTTTTTGTAATGGCATTTGTCTTATATAATGACTATTGAAAAAATCTAATTTTTTAATATTAAAAATAGCGCTTGACTTTTGAATTCTGTCTAAAGAAAAATCTTTCTGTAAAGAAGACAAAGAATAAAATTCTTTATTATAAGGCGAACTCCACCCCAAAAAAACAAGAAAGTTAACTAAAGCCTCTGGCAAATATCCCTCTTTTTTATACTCAGAGATTGAAGTAGCCCCATGTCTTTTTGAAAGTTTTGATTTATCTGTTCCCAAAATGAGTGGTAAGTGCGCGTATTTGGGTGTAGGAAAATTCAGCGCTTCTTGAAGCAAAATCTGCTTTGGAGTATTTGGAATATGATCTTCTGCTCTAATCACATGGGAAATTTTCATTTCATAATCGTCAATAACGCAGGCTAAATTGTAAAGAGGAGATTTTAAATCTTTTGCGATTACAAAATCTCCTTCCAATGACATATCAAATTCAATCTCTCCTCTTATTAAATCGTTAAATACTACCTTTTTTGGTTCGACCTTAAATCGAATAACAGATGGTTTGCCTTCTTTCCTATGTTTTTCGGCAATTTCCTTTGGTAATGTTTTGCACCTTTCGCAATATTTTGGTTGTTTACCCATAGATAAAAAATATTGCCTTTGATTTTCCAAATCCTCTGGCTTACAAAAACAATAATAGGCCTTCCCGTCGTTTAGAAGTTTTTCTATATAATTTTTATAAATCTCATCTCTTTCAGATTGTCTATAAGGACCGTACCTTCCTCCCACATCTGGCCCCTCGTCCCATTCAATCCCTAGCCATTTTAAACCATTTAGAATATCTTTTTCGTACTCCCATTTCGTCCTTTTTTTATCTGTATCTTCTATCCTTAACACGAAAATACCATCGTTTTTTTTTGCAAAAAGAAAATTAAATAAGGCAGTTCGAGCGCTACCCACGTGTAAAAAACCAGTGGGAGATGGAGCAAACCTTACTCTTATCTCCTCACCTTTTGGGTGTTTAGATTTAGAATCCATTACTCAAATTTTAACTCACATTACGCAAAAATTCAAAAATTGATTGAGCGATCATTTTAGCTGCCAAGGGCTTAGCAAAATTTTTTGCACCAGTTTTCATTCTTTCCATTTCTTCTACATTTGAAAAAATAAATTTGATAATACCTAAAAAGAAGCCAGGTGTAAAATTTTTTTCTTCAATTACCTTTGCTGCTCCTGATTCATAAAATGCGTAGGCATTTTTTAGTTGATGATTTTGAGCAGATTCTGCTAAAGGAATTAAAATTGATGGTTTTCCTGTAGCTGCTATCTCAAAGATTGTGTTAGAACCAGCCCTTGCCACTATGAGATCACAAATAGAATAAGCTTTTTTTAATTCATCCTCTTTCAAAAATGGAAAAGGATGATAATATCTTCTTAATTTTTCGTCCAAAGTACCCCTTACCTCAAATTCAACTTCCTTAAAATTTTTTTCTCCTGTTTGGTGAATAATTTCAAAATCCTTTAAAAAGGTTGTTAAAATAGTTAACACTTTATCATTAATCCTTTGAGCACCCTGGGAACCGCCTAAAATCAAAATTACAGGCTTTTCTCCCGTAATTTTAAAATATTGTCTCGCTTCTTCCCTATTTCCGGTTAATAACTCAGTTCTAATAGGATTTCCGACGTAAATCATTTTTGATTGAGGTAAATAAAGAGTTTTAGGGAAAGAAACAAAAATGGCTGTGGCAAATTTCGCTGAAATCCTATTTACCAAACCAGGTACCACATCTGATTCGTGAATAAAAATTGGAATGCGCAAAATCCACCCTGAAATCACAACCAAAATCGCCCCATACCCCCCTTTTGAAAAAATAAGGTCAGGGTTTAAGAATAATAAATAAAAAAAGGTTTGGAAAAAACCGATGGGAATTTTAAATATATCAATTAAATTTTGAAATATACTTTGTAAAGTTAAATACCTTCTAAACTTTCCAGCAAAAATCCACTTTATCTTTACCTCTTCATAGGCCAAAAAGGTTGCGGCAAACTCATCTCTTGGTCCAATGTAAAAACATTCCACATTCCTAGAAATTTTTTTTAATTCTCTAATGATGGCAATTAAGGGAAAAACGTGCCCTCCTGTACCACCACCTGTAAAAACTATTTTCATTTTTTTGAAATGTTTAACAAAATGCCCATTGCTCCCATTTCAGCTATTAAATGGGAACCTCCATAACTAATAAATGGTAGAGGAATTCCTGTTAAAGGGAGAATACCTATCATTGATCCAATATTGACGAAAAATTGAATGTAAAACCAAAAAGAAATTCCAAAACATAATAATTTTCTAAACTCATCCTTTTCTTTTATTCCAATTTTATAAGATCTAAAAAATAAAAGCAAATAAAGCGAAATTAAAAAAACAGAACCTAAAAAACCCATTTCTTCAGCGAATATAGAAAAAATTGTGTCTGAAAAAGAAAGAGGCAAAAAACCCATTTTTTGTTCAGAAAGACCCAATCCTTTCCCAAATAAACCACCAGAACCAACGGCAATTAAAGATTGATTTATCTGATAACTCACGCCCAAAGGATCCATATCAGGATTTAAAAATGTTAAAATACGAACGAGTCTGTAAGGAAAATATTTTATTAAGGGAATCAAAACTAAAAGAAGAAGCAACAGTATAAAAATGGTTTGTCGTAGCGGTGTTCTTGAAATAAAAAACATCAATATAGCAGAAGATAAAATTACCAAAAGTGTAGACATATCTGGTTGAGATAATAAAATAAGACTTAAAATTGTTAAAATCAACAAAAATACAAAAAATGCTTTCGAAAAATCTTTCTCTTTACCAATCTTGGAATGCAACCAGGAAGCAAGATAAGTTATAAAAGCTAATTTTAAAAATTCAGATGGTTGAAAAGTAATAGGACCTAGATCTATCCACCTTGCGCCTCCTTTAATTTTCACTCCAATATCTGGAACGAAAACAAGAACGGTTAAAAAAAGACAGGTTAAAATAAAAAAAATCGAATATCTTTTTAAATAATTAAGGTTCATCTTATAAAAAAACAAAAATACAATAAAACCTGGAATAAGTCCCAATATTATTTGTCGTTTTACATAATAAAAACTATCACCAAATTTGGTTTGAGAAAAAGGGGCAGAAGAAGTAGAGATTGCTAAAATTCCAAAAAGTAAAAGCAGAAAAAAACACAAAAGAAGGAAAATATCAGGTCTTTTTTCCATAATATCTTACATATTTTTTGAATAAATTCCCCCTTTCTTTATAATCTTTAAAAAGTCCAAAAGAAGGAGAAGCAGGAGACAAAAGACATATTTTATTTTCTTGAGTAAGCCTAAAAGCCTCCTTTACTGCATCTTTCATATTTTGAACCATAATCGCTTTGGGTAAATACTCATCATCTTTCACTATCTTTAAGATTTCTTTCCAGATTTTATTTCCTGTATCAGGAAATAAAATAATATTTGGAATCTTCCTTGTAATAATTTCTTGAGCCAATTGGTAAAAATCCAAGCCCCTATCAAAACCTCCCAAAATTAACGTTTGAACTCTCTCCCCTAAAGCGTCCAGAGCGCAAATAGTTGTTTGAGGTATTGTTGAAAGAGAATCGTTAAAAAATTCAATGCCCTTAAATTTTCCCACATATTCTAATCTATGAGGTAATGGTTGAAATTTCTCTATTGCTTTTTTTATTTCTTCCTTTTTTATAGAAAATATCTTAGCAACCTCTATAGCGCACGCTATATTCCATTGATAAAATATGCCTCTTAGATGAGTCCTTTCTATTCCTATTTCTTTGAGTACCTTTGAAGGATTATCTACTGGAATTTTTTTAGCCTTTGACATTTTTGCTATTTTATTTATATTTTCGTCATTTGCATTATAAATAAAAAAATCCTCTTTTCTTTGCCACAATGTAATATTGGCCTTTGCCATTAAATATTCGTGAAAATCTTTATAGTAATCTAAGTGTTCAAGGTAGATGTTTAAAAAAACAGCTATATGCGGGGAAACCTTTAGATGATAAAGTTGATGAGAAGAAAGTTCGCAAACCAAAATTTCATTCTGATTTGAATTTTTCAAGTAATACAAAACAGGTTTTCCAATATTACCCGCCAAATGAACCTTAAAGCGCTTTGACTCTTTCAAAATTTTATAAATTAAGCTAGAGGTTGTACTTTTTCCTTTGGTACCTGTAATACCTATGACCTTTCCTTTATAATGTTTCAAAAAAATTTCTGTTTGAGAAGTAATTTTTCCCTCGCTAAATCCCTTTTCTAACGCAGGTAAATGAATAGGGATACCAGGCGATTTTATCACAATATCGTAATCCTTTATGGCTTCCAAATAATTTTCCCCCAAATGCCACTTTACATCTTTAATCCTTTTATCTTTTAACTTTTCGTCTCTATCTGCCACTCCAAAAACATTTTTTGGAAACATTTTTCTTAGAAAAAATAAGCTACTCTTTCCTTCTTTTCCAAAACCCAAAATGAGAATTTTTTTGTTTTTAAAATGGCTTAATTTCATATATTTATTTTACATCAAGAATTTATATGCTGAAAATAAAAAAACAGTATCTTGTTAAAAATACTGCACGACCACTTTTATTTTTCGTCTTCAAAAAGCTTACTCCACAGTAAATATGGCCAACAAATTAAGATTATAACAATGACAACTGTAATGACGGCTATTATATCATTTAGCTGATGAATTCTACTTCTAATGTTCATCTATTGTTATTTTAATATGCTAATTTATAAAAGTCAAGATAAAATAATAAGCTTTAACAAAAATAGAAAAAGTTATTACTGGCTAAAACCTATAATTTTAGCGAAATTTTCTAATAAAAATGGCAATTTTTTATATTCTTTTTTACATCTCTCCAAAGAAAGTTTGAAAGCTAAAAGGGTTTCTTTTTTCGTTCCCACACATTCAAAAGGTTTAAAACCTTCTAAGCCCAAAAGCTGATACAAAAGAGGAAGTAATTTTTTATCATCAAAAAGATTTTTCTTAAAAATTTTTATCACCTTTTTCCCAACAAAAGGATATAAACTTACAAAAGTAAAGAGACATTTTGGACATTGACCACACCATCTTCCTAACGGTTTTTTAACACCACCTTTTGTTTGAAAAGCAACGTTACAACTTAAAAAGGTATTAAAATATTGAGGAAATTGGGAAAAAAGTGCAGCAATTTCTAATTCATAAAATGGCCTCAGCAAAGAAAAATATTCTACCTCTTTTGCTAAGTATTTTTTTGAATAAAATCTAAACCTTTCCTCAAAATCTTCGCTCTTTGAATATTGATGATTAATTACCATACCACCATACTTAACATTTCCTTCATTTGAGCTTTTTTCGTTAGAAAATGCGATGAATTTGTAATTTTTTAAGACTGCAACCAAAACAGTTAAAAAAGATAAATAGGCAGTGAAGGGCGTGTGGCCATTTAAAAATCCTCTTTTATTTAATTCAATAAGTTTTCTGTCTATTTCTCTTTTCACACATATGGCGTTTTTGATTTTAGAAATTTTAGCGATCTTTAATTGATGTTTCTTTGGATTTAAAAAAAATAACGTTAAATCTTTTTTTGTCTTTTTCAAATATTCAATCGTAACGATTGAATCTTTGCCACCACCCACTGGAATTAAAACCTTTTCTTTGTCTAATTTTCCATCAAACCTTTGAAATTTCTCTCCCTTGGTCTCAATTTGTAAAAAGTTATTTTGTAAGAAATTTATTTTGTTTTCAAAAAAAAATTGACCCATGCCTCTCAATATAATATCTCTCCACCATTCAATTTGTCTTTGTGTCAATTTTCCAGCTAAAATTTCAATCTTTTGAGAGCAGGTTGCCTTCCAATAACTTAAAATCTCAATGAGGCCGAGGTTAAAAACTAAATTTTTCAAATTGTTCTCTTTAATTTTTGCTAATTCATTCTCACTCACACCTTCAATAAAAATTTTGGGAGAAAATTTAATGTTAGGCTCTATTTTAAACTTAAAAAAAATCTCAATGCCATTTTTAACAGTGTTAAAACCAAAATCCTCAAATAAAAATTTTGGATACTTCTTCCTTAACGTTTCTAATTTCATTTTAAAATTCTAATTACTACTCCCAAAATTGCAAAAACAATAGATAAAATCCAAAATCGCATCACTATTTGATGTTGTAGCCAGCCTTTCGCTTCCAAATGATGATGAATGGGAGTAGACAACCAAATTTTTTTCTTTCGAATTTTTTTTGATAAAAGCTGTAAAATCACAGAACCTACTTCAATAACTAAAATTCCAGCAATTATTGGCAATACCAAAACGGAATCTGTTAAAAAAGCTACCACAGCCATCGTAATCGTTAAACCCATTACCCCTGTTTCTCCCATATAAAATCTTGCAGGCGGAATGTTAAACCAAAGGAAAGCAAATAAAGACCCTACTATTGAAAGACAAAATGTCGCTAAATCCACCTTTCCTTGCAAAAAAGCTAAAATAGCAAAAGCTGAAAAAATAGAGGCAAAAACACCACCTGCTAATCCATCTAAACCATCTACTATACCACCTGCCCAGCAAGCTAACACGACAATTATAAAAAGTAAAATGATAAAAGCTCCAATCTCAACATCAACACCTTTTGGAAAATCAAAAAGTAAAGGAATGTGAATTGTATCCCAACCTAGTTTAAAATAAAACCACCAGCCACCAATGAGACCTATCAAAAAAATTATCAGAAATCTTTGCCAAAAAGAAAAACCACCTCCTATATACCTTCCCTTACCATACACAACCAAAATATCATCTATTAAGCCAATGATAGAAGCTGAAATAAGAGTAAAAAGTGGCAACCACGTCTCTTCTCTCGACAAAAAATTCAACTTTTCTAACCACCAAATATCGGTGACTTTTGCCAAAATAAATGTTCCAAAAATTACAAAAAGCATAGACAACCAAATCAACACTCCCCCACCCCTCGGCACTGATGTTTCTTTGTCTTTATGCAAAGAGTGAAAAACCTCTGCCCTTTCCCCAGAAATTGCTTTCTCTCTCGCCTTTTTTTTCCAAAACTTAAAGTTATACAATAGCTTAATTAAAAAAGGAGACAAAATTAAAGAAAACAAAGCGCTCGCGCCAGCAAAAAATAAAAGTTTGACAACAGCAAAATTAAAATCAATATTTTCCATTTAACCAATTAACTAATTTTTGCATCTCCACAAACCTTTCTTCTTTATCATTTGAGCCTAAAATAATGTTAAAAAAATAATCACCTTGATGGTTTGAAAAAATTAAAAAAAGACAACCGCCAGCTTCAGAAGTATATCCCGTCTTCATTCCTATTAAAAATTGATCATCTCTCAATTCTATCTTATTTTTATTATTTGAAGAGAACTCAAACATAAAAGGATATTTTTCTATAATGTATTTCCCCAATAAAAACAAATCGTTTGCTGTGGAATAATTGAAATTGTCTTTATTTTCCAAACTCCACGATAAATTATCAGGATCTAAACCCGTAGGATTTGAAAAGTAAGTATTTACCATACCAATCTCTCTCGCTTTCTCGTTCATCTTTTGGACAAAACTTTCTACACCTATTACTTCTGCCAAAGCAAAAGCTGCGTCGTTGCTCGAAAAAACAAGAGTCAATCTCAAAAGCTCTTCTATGGTCACTGTCTCCCCTACTCTTAAATTTCCATACTCTGGAACATTTTCTTGAGAAGCAGCTAATGTTGAAACCTTGACAACTTTGTTGAATGGGTAATGTTCAGGATTTTCTATCACAATCAGGGCTGTCATTAATTTTGTTAGAGAGGCAATGGGTAAAATTTCTTTTTCGTTTTTCGCATACACAATCCTTTCTTTCATCTTCTTTTTTTCATTAAACCTTATTGATAAAACAGATTTTGAATTGAGTTGCAGCGGTGGTATTTTTGGTATTTCTTTAACTATCACTTCGCTTAATGTTTGACTAATCTGGGCAAATAAAAAATTCTCAAATTTTAACTGAAAGACATTAACAAAAAGGGTAAAAAAAACACCTGATAAAATACCGAAAATAAACAAAAATATATTATTTTTTTTCATTTTCTACTTTTAAGTTTAATATTATCTATTCTTTGTAAATCTCGAGGAAAAAGTGAAGCCTCTTTTACATTTTCTAAACCCAAAACCTGTTTTGTTAATCTTTCAGCGCCAATGGCAAAACCTCCTTCTGGTGGCATTCCATATTTGAAAGCCTGTAAATAATAATCAAAATTCTTTATATTTAAACCAAATTTCTTCATCTTTTTCACCAATGTTTTATAATCGTTAATTCTCTGCCCACCACTCACTATCTCCAAACCTCTAAAAAGGAGGTCAAAACTTAAGGTGTAATTTGGATCTTCTGGATCTTCAAACGTATAAAAAGGCCTTTTTGAGGTTGGAAAATGAGTAATAAAAACTAACTCACAATTATACTTTTCTTTAGCATACTCACAAATCTCTCTTTCATCATCTGGGTCCAAATCTGGATTATTTCTTTTGTCTTTTTTGGTTCTTTGAAAAATTATCTCTTGAGCTTCTCTCAGTTTTAATCTTGGTATTTTAACATCTGTCTTTGGTACTTTTGCTTTCCAAATCTCCAATTCCTTTTTACAATTTTTTTCAATATCGGAAAAAATATTCTTTATAACTTCTTCGCAAGTTTCCAGTAAGTCTTCAAAAGAAGAAATAAAACCCATTTCACAATCCAAAGAAATAAACTCTGTTAAATGCCTGGTAGTAATTGATGGTTCTGCTCTAAAACCCTTGCACACAGTTACAACTCTTTCAAAAACAGAAACCAAAATTTGCTTATAAAGTTGAGGAGATTGGGCCAAAAAAGCGCTTTTTCCAAAATAATCAACCTTAAAAACCTCTGCTCCTCCTTCTGTCGCTGATGCCACCAGAGTAGGAGCTTCAAATTCAAAAAAACCCAAATTGCGGGTTATTTTTCTAAAGCTTTCTATAACCTCTCTTTGAACTTTAAAAATTGCTTTTTGCTTTTCATTTCTTAAAGTTAAAGGTCTATAATCTAAAAGCTTTGGCAAAGATAAATTTAAGCTTTTAAGGTCAAAGGGTAATTTTTGAGAGACAGCTAAAATATTTACTCTCTTTGCTTTCAATTCTATTGTACCTGTATCCAATTTCGGATTTATTAATTGTTTTGGTCTTTCTTTAACCTCTCCCTCGATTTCTAAAACATCCTCCTCCTTTATTTTATTTGCCATCTCTTTTTGAACAACGACTTGCAAAACACCGCTTCTATCTCTTAAATCCAAAAACACAATCTTTCCGTGATCTCTTTTCGAATTTACCCATCCACACACCTTTATCTCTTTTCCAATAAAATTTTTTGCCTCTAGAATAAGTACTCTTTTCATTGTGAAAGATATTTTCTTATTTTTTCCACAATGTCTTTTGGTATATGGTCTGTTTTAATAAGATACTCTTTTGCTCCTAAACTTAAAGCCTCTTTTTTAACCGTTGGCTCATCGTAATTTGAAAAAACTATTACAGGAATGTTAGCAATCTCTTTTTCTTTTACTCTATCTTTGAGAAACGAAATTCCATTTTTAACAGGTAGTAATATATCTAGTATTATTAAATCAACCTTTTCCTTTTTTGCAATTTCTATACCTTCATCAACAGTGAAAGCACCAAAAACTTTAAAACCCTCTCTCTCTAACTTTTCTTTATACATTTCAAATAAAATCTTTTCATCCTCAATTATTAAAATCTTATTCATCAATTTATATTATAGTTAAAACCTTATGGATGTTGAAGACTTATTTCAACGAAAAACTCGCTCCAGATTTTGATATTCTTTTAGCGCTATTTTAAAAATTCTCATTGCTTCCCTTAATTTTTCAGAAAATAACACAAAAGCAATTCTCACCTCATCCTTTCCAAATCCTTTTGTAGCATAAAAACCTGAGGCAGGAGCCACCATTACCGTTTTTCCTTCAAACGAAAACTCAGTCAAAAGCCATTGAGCAAAATCATCCGAATTTTGAATGGGCAATTTAATGGTAATATAGAAAGCGCCAGAAGGCTTTCTAAATAGAACCTGAGGTATTTTTTGAAGTTCTTTCAAAACAACATCCCTTCTTTCTTTATATTCTTTAACGATGTTTTGCGTGTATTTTTTTGAATTTTTCAAAATTGGTATAACGCCCAATTGTTCTAACATTGGCGAGGATAGCCTAGCTTGAGCAAACTTTGTCGCGCTTTCTATCACTGCTTTATTTTTTGATGCCAAAGCGCCAATTCTTACGCCGCAAGCGCTAAACCTTTTTGAAACACTATCTAATAAAATTACTCTATCTTGAATTTCTTTAAATTCCATCATTGAGTGGTATTTTTTGTTATCGTAAACAAACTCTCTATACGTTTCGTCTGCCAACACAAACAAATTTTTCTCTTTTGCAATTTTTGCTATCATTTCTAACTCTTCCTTTGTATACACAGTACCCGTAGGGTTATTTGGGTTGCAAATTAAAATCCCTTTTGTTTTTTTAGTTATTTTTTGTAAAATCTCTTTAATGCTTGGCAAATGAAAACCATCTTTAATATTTGTCGTAATAGGTACCAACCTTACACCAGAGATAGAAGCGTAGCCGTTGTAGTTAGTGTAAAAAGGTTCAAACACGATTATTTCTTCGTTAACATCACAAATGGCTGAAAAAGCAAACAAAATAGCTTCACTTCCCCCTGTCGTCACAATTATCTCAGAAACATCAAAGTTAATTCCACAATCTTTATAATATTTTTGCCATGCCTTTCTTGTTTCCAAAATTCCCAAAGAGTTAGTGTAAGATAAAATTTTCCCTTTGAAGCTCTTTATCTCATTTAAAATTTCTTTTGGTGTTGGCAAATCTGGCTGACCAATATGTAATTCAAAAACCTCCAGTCCTTTACTTTTTGCCTGTTCCAAAAGAGGTACAAATTTTCTTATGGGAGAAAATTGAGCTTCCCTTGCCCTTTTTGAAATATTAAGCGATGTTCTTTTCATTTTTAATCTTATATTTGACCAAAAAGTAATTTATAAAATTTTGACATTCTTTTATCTCAGAATTTATTCCCAACTCCTTCAATTCATACATTAAATCTTCAAAATAATCGTAGGTTCCACAACAAAAACACATATGACCAGAAAACCTAACCACAAATTCGTTATTTTTTATTTCAACTAATTTTGCGACTCCTTCTGGTTTTCTAAACTCGTTGAATCCTTCAATCGCTTTTAAAACGAATTCTTTCTTCTTATCATTTTTTATCTTCATTGTAATTTGAAATTAATTTTTCTATTTCTTTTGCCAATTTAAAATCGTATTCAGAAATTCCTCCAATATCGTGGGTTCTTAATTTTATAATCATCTCATTGTAATTTTTTATTTCAACATCTGGATGGTGAGACATCTTTTCTGCTAGAGGAAGAATTTTGTTTAGGAGTTCTACCGCGCTTTTAAAATCCTTCAATGTCAAGAATCTAAAAAGTGAACCGTTTCTAAGCGACCAATGTTGAAGCTTTTTTAGTCTCTTTTTGGTTTCATTTTTACTTAATTTTTTCATTGATATTTTAATATCCTTTTTAAATTCTCTTTTAATTCTTTATAATGCTTCACCTTTTTTAAATTGAAAAATCGTCTATTCAGCTCTTTCGTGGGATTAAAGAGAATGCCCACGTTTGCCTCTTTTAACATTGAAATATCATTGAAGGAATCGCCAATAGCAATAACCTTAAAACCCAACTCGTTTAATTTCTTTACAATCAATTTCTTTGCATTACTTTTTCTTCTCCTATAGTTTTTTATAAATCCGTTTTTATCTACCTCAAAATAATTATTACACAAAGCGAGGGGAAAATTAAGTTTAGGCGAGATATATTTCCAAAACTCAAAAAAGGTATCAGAAATAATAATTACTGGAAAATTTTCCCTCAACCACGTCAAAAAAGAAAAAGCACCCTTTAAGGGCTTCATTTTTTTAACAATGTTTTGAAGTTTCTTTAACCTAATCTTATTTTTCCTTAAAATTTCTATCCTTTTTTTCATTAATAATTTAAAATCTGGAATATCCCGCGTCGTTAACTTCAGTTCTTCAACGTTTAATTTTTTCGCTATCTCTTCCCAAATTTCAGGTATTAAAACGCTTTCTAAATCTATGCATACAATCCACATTTTAAAATCATTGAAAAGAAATTTTCCTTGCTATCCTCCAATGATACAAAAATAAAGGCAAACCCACTGCTATCAAAGAAATTGAACTAGCTATTGTTCGCTGTCTTTCCGCTTTTCTGTTTATTTCCTCTGCTTTTTTAAATTCTTCATTTCGTCTTTGCACTTCTTCTTCTGATAAACCTGAATCTTTATCATAAAAGGTTGGAGCGTAATAAACATCTGCCTGTTTGAAAGCATAGGTTTTCAAAGCCACATCTGTTAATCTCACCGCGCCCATTACTACTAAAATTAAACCAATAGCAGAAAACAAATAAATATAAATAAATTTTACGACCTCAACAACATTCATTTTTTATCTTATAAAAATAAAACTTAAACCTTTGGAAGGGTAACACCTTGTTGTTTTTGATATTTTCCTTTCTTATCTTTATAAGAGGTTTCACACATTTGACTTCCTTTTACAAAAATAATTTGACAGATACCTTCTTTTGCATACACCTTTGCGGGTAAGGGAGTAGTATTTGAAATTTCAACGGTAATATACCCTTCCCATTCAGGCTCCAAAGGGGTAACATTCACTACAATACCACACCTCGCATAGGTTGATTTTCCCAAACAAATTCCAATCACATCTCTTGGGATTCTAAAATACTCAAAACTTCTTGCCAAAACAAAAGAATTTGGAGGAATAATACAAACATTACCTCTAAAGTCAATAAAAGACTTTGCAGAAAAATTTTTAGGATCAATCACTGCAGAGTAAATGTTAGTAAAAATCTTGAATTCATCTGCCAATCTAAAATCGTATCCATAAGAAGAAACACCAAAAGAAATTTTGCCTTCTCTTACTTGCTTTGTTTGAAAGGGTTCTATCATTTTGTATTTTTTTACGTATTCTTTAATTTCTTTATCAGATAAAACCATAAATTTAGCCCGCACATCCCTCACAAACCTTTCTTCTATTTAAGACCTGAGCAGCATTGACACTATGCTGATAATAGAGAGATTTAACACCTCGCTTCCAAGCATACAATATTAAATCGTTAACCTCCTTTGGAGGAGTTAATGGATTTATCATTAAATTCAAAGATTGCGATTGGTCAATATATTCTTGTCTGTCTGCCGCAAGGTCTATTATGACATAAGGATCAATCTCTTGGAATGTCTTAAAAACAGCTTTTTCTTCATCTGAAAGGAAATCTAAATGCTGAACTGAACCATCGTGATTTAATATCTCTCTTAATACATTATCGGTGTCTTTTTTTCTTTCTTCTAATAATTTAAATAAAAACGGATTTTTAATAGTCGTTTTCATTTTATCAACATCCTTTATATAATAGTTAGAAAAATACGGCTCTATACCTTGGGATACTTGACCCAAAATAAAAGAAGAAGAGGTAGTTGGCGCTATTGCCAAAAGGGTAGCATTTCTTCTCCCATATCCCTTTAATAACTCAGGTTCTCCATACAGTTTTGCCAATTCTTTAGATGCTTTGTAAGCCCTTTCTTTAATCTCTTTAAAAACTTCCTTATTTAACCTTTTAGCCTCTTTGCTTTCAAAGGGAATCATTTTGCTTTGTAATAAAGAGTGCCATCCTACAACACCCAAACCCAAAGCTCTGTTTGAAATCGCAAAATTGTAAGCCCTTTCCATAAATTTGAAAGCCTGCATTTTTTCTTTATTTCCAGAATTTGCCATTGCTTCCAATTTCTTTATGAAATCTTCCATGACGGCATCTAAGAAAAACACTAAGGTTTCTACAGCATCCGTATTTTTCCATTCGTCATATTTTAAAAGGTTAATAGAAGAAAGGTCGCAAACAAAAGACCATTCAGGAGTAGAAGGTAAAGCAATTTCAGTACAAAGGTTGCTCGCTACAATTTTTAAATTTTTATCTTTGTAAACATCAACAGTGTTCTTGTTAACATTATCAATGAAAATAATATAAGGATAACCTATTTGATATCTCCTTTGAATCACCTTTGCCCAAAGTCTTCTTTTTTCTTCATTACCCCTTAACATATCTTGTAACCACTCATCAGTAACGGTAATGCCATAGGTTGTTTTTTGAATGGGATGGCCTTCGGTACCAATATCCAAAAACTCATCAATATCACCATGGTCCAATGGTAAATAAGGAGAAAATTGGCCTCGTCTTGTGGAACCTTGAGAAATGACATCAGCAATTTTATCGAAAAGTTGCATAAAATGAACAGCACCTGAGGTTTTGCCCAAATCGCTTTTAATTAAAGAACCTCTAGGCCTCAATTCCCCAAAATAAGCAGAGGTTCCCCCTCCAAACTTACTCATAATGCCCACCTCAGCTAAGGTAAATAAAATTGATCCCATATTATCTTCAATGTATGATCCAAAACAGCTGATAGGTAAACCCCTTTGATTTCCAAAATTCGTCCATACCGGAGTAGCCAAAGAATAAAAACCTCTCCCCATATACTCAAAGAATTTTTTTGCGAATCCCTCAATTTTTAAGATCTCTTCAGCTTTTTTTGCTATTTCTTCAATTCTCTCTTCTGGCGTTTGATTTGGTAATAAATACCCCCTTGAAAGAAATTTTCTACTGTAATCATTTAACCATTCAAACATGGTTTTTAAAAAATGTCTTCTGGCGTGACGCTAAACTGCCTCCGACTATAATTAATTGACCTTTTAAAGAAAAAGTCTGTATGTTTAGTAGCCACCACCTCTTCTTCAAACCATTGAGTTGTTTTCAATAAATCCTTATTAACCTCAAACATTTTAGGAAAATTTACTGCTTCTAAATCATTGTTAATTCTATTTTTAATAAATTCTTTCACTACCGTTCTATTCAAAAATTCCAAATCCCCTTTTTCAAAAATCCAATCTATTAATTGTTCTTCACTTTGATATAATTCTTTGCACAAAGAGGTAACAGTTTCGATATATTTTTCATCAAACCAATCTTTATTTTCTTCTCTAATGATATTTATTAGCTCTATACCAAATAACCCGTGAATTTGTTCTTCTTTTGAGGTAGCTTCTACAGCATTAGAAGTGCCTTTAAAAAGGTTCTTAAATTTATTAAACGACATTATAACTAAAAATTGCGAAAATAGAGAAATATGCTCAACGAACATCGAAAAAAGTAAAATTGCTTTGCTAAATTCTTTATTATCTTCCTGTAAAGCAAAATGTCTTGCTTTTTCTAAATAGAAAACCCTTTCTTTAAGAGGTTTAATTTCACTTACTTTTTTGAAATCCTCTTCTAAACTCAAAACGCTTAGAAGGTGTGAGTAAGCATCCATATGTCTTACTTCGCTTTCTGCAAAGGTATAACCTACGGCTGCTATTTCTGGTTTTGGTAATCTTTTGTAAAGATCTCCCCAAAATTGTTTTACTTGTAATTCAATTTGAGCTATGGCCAAGCTTGAATTTTTGATTGCATTCCTCTCAATCTCATTTATTTTTACTTTAAAGTCTTGAATGTCGCTCGTAAAATTAAATTCAGTGTGCAACCAATAAGAATGACGAATGGCTGAAACATAATCAATGAGTTCGGGGTATTCGTAAGGTTTTAAATTTAACCTCTTTTGAAAAATGTTTCTCCTTCTTAACCTTGCTCTCCAATCTCTATAGAGAATGTAAGCCTTAGCGGTCTCATAAAGCCCCTGTTGCATCAAGGCTTTTTCCACGAGATCTTGTACGCCCTCTACTGTTGGAATAAATTTTTTATCTTCTTTCTTTTTTTTTCTTAACTCTTCTACTACTTTGTCCGCTATTTTTACAGGAATATCTTTTATCTCCTGCTTGGTTGCTATTAATGCCTTCTCTACGGCCTTTTCTATTCTTGTCCTGTCAAAGGGAACTATTCTACCATCTCTCTTTACAATATGGGTTAACTCTGTTTTTTGAAACATACAATTATTTTAATTTTTATAACCACAAAGAAAAAAACATTTAAAATACTCAATTATTATAGTATTTACTGTCCCAAAAAATAAGTCAAATCCTGCAATACTTCTTTGGCATGAATTTCTGGTTTTACATTATAATATATTTTCACAATTTTAAAGTCAGGAGAGATTAAAAAAGATGTTCTCTTGACACCCATATAAATATTTCCCATCAATTTCTTTTTTTGCCACACTCCATATTTCTTAACAATCTCTTTTTTACTATCTGACAAAAGAGAAAAAGGAATGTTATATTTTTCAGCAAATTTTTTATGACTTTCTATTGAATCAACGCTAATTCCAAACACCAATATATTTAATTTTTGAAAATCAGCAAAATGATTTTTGATATTCAACGCTTCCTTTGTGCATCCTGGTGTATTATCTCTTGGATAAAAATAAAGCAAAATCCACCTTCCTTTATAATCTGAAAGCTGGTGAATTTTACCTTCTTGGTCTGGCAACCTAAAATCAATCGCAATTCCTCCTTCTCTTATTTTTACATTTTTAGTCTTCACAAGAGCATCCACAACCGCAACCACAATCGCAACCTTTTTCTTCATCATCAAGGTGTATTTGAAAACTGTTAACTTTATTTTCCATAACTATTTAAAATAAAATTTTTTCGACCTTTAAAAAACCTTTAAAAGTATTATAAAATATTTTATTAAAAATACAATTTTAACTCTAAAAATTTTTCAACACTTTTGGTAAAATCGGTATAAATTATGAGATTTGAGGAATTTCTAAAAAAAAATTTAATAAATAAAGAATTTAACAAAAACCAGAAGGAAAAAATCACAGAAATCATAAAAGACAATGACATTTCTGCAATGGAAGATCAGCTGAAAAAATATAGGGGAACAAAAGAATGGTTTTATTTTTTAGAGGTGTTAGAAGCTCTTGAATCTATAACTCAGACGAGAACACAGCTTGTTTTCAATAAAGATTGGGAAGAAATAAAAAATAAAATCAAAGAGTATAAAGAAAATAACGCATGGCCATTATTTATACAATTGGCAGAAAAAATGAAAAGGTTTACAAAAGAAGACATTGAAATTAGTGAAAAAGATTGGGAAAAAATAAAAAATAGCTTATCTTTATTTAAAGAACACGGTACCTGGATCTCATTCTCTGACACTCTTATTGCTATGTACTCTTTGAACCCAAAAGAAAAAATAGAAATTAGTAAAGAAGATTGGGAAGAAATGAAAAGCGCGCTAGAAAAATTCAAAAAAGAAAATAATGTACAGAGCTTTGTGGAATTAGCAAGTAATCTAAACAGATTGAGTACAATGTTAAACAAAAATGAAAAAATAAGCATTACCCAAAATGAAGCAAACAAAATAAAGGAAAAACTGAAAGAATATAAAGAAGTTCAAAATTGGATACTCCTTTCTTCGTTATTAAATAAAATGAAAAATTTAGATATTGAAATAGCAAAGAAAAATTAAGTTTTCAAAAGATCTTTTGCAGATTTTTTATATTTAAATTTCAAACTCACGACAAAATTTTCTCTTTCTTGGTCAGAAAGACGCTGCTTTAGATATTGAATCTTTTGACTGATCTCTGGAAGAACAATATCTTTGAGATAATTTACCCTTCTTTTTGTTTTTTGAATGGCTTTAGCTAACTTCAAAAGAGTATATTCCAAAGAAGCCAATTCTATAAGTTTTGGGAAGACTTCTTTGAATTTTAAAATTGCATCACCGAAAGATTGAAATAAATTATCTGTAAAAACGGATTCAAGTTGAAGATTTTTTATTTTAAAAATTTTAGATTTAACCCCCATTTTGAAAAATACCGAAATTTCCAAATCAAAGCTTGCCCTTTTTTTTGAACCAAGATAGTCAAAAATAGAAATTTGGTTGAAAGATGAAGAAAAATCTACTAATTCTATTATTTCTTTCGTTCTTTCAAAAATTTCCTTTTTCTTTGCTACAAATTCTCTTTTTAATTCTAACAATGACCTCACCAACGTATCCCTTTTTTCTTCCAACAACTTTTTTGCATTTTGAACTTGAAAAAAATATTTTCTCAATTTTAATAGTTCTTGTCTCGTGTTTTTAACCTCTAACATAATAATATTTTTCGAGATGTTCTTCTTTTACTCTCTTTAGCTCTTGTGGGGGTAAAATTCTTAAAACCTCCCACCCTTTATTCAAGCTTTCAATAATATCCCTTGATTTTTGTATTTTTTGGTTCAAAAAATTTTCCTCAAATTCCTTCGTAAATTGAAGGTATTTTTTATCAAGATCGCTTAACGACTCTTCTCCTAAAATTGAGGCTAGAGACTGAAGGTCTTTCCCTTTTGCATAAGAAGCAAACAATTGATTCAAAATAGATTGGTGATCCTCTCTCGTTTTTCCTTTACCAATTCCCTTATCTTTTAACCTAGAAAGAGATTGGAGAACATCTATTGGAGGATAAATACCTTTTTGGTGCAATTCCCTCGATAAAATAATTTGTCCTTCTGTAATATAACCTGTAAGGTCTGGGATTGGATGTGTTTTATCATCTTCTGGCATTGTCAAAATCGGAATTTGAGTAATAGAACCTTTCTTCCCTTTTATTTTCCCTGCTCTTTCATAAATCGTTGCTAAATCAGTATATAAATATCCAGGATAACCTCTTCTTCCTGGAACCTCTTCTCTCGCATTTCCCACCTCTCTTAAAGCCTCTGCGTAATTTGTCATATCAGTAAGTATGACTAACACTTGATAATTCAATTCAAAGGCTAAATATTCAGCGCAGGTTAAAGCAAATCTCGGAAGAGCTATTCTTTCTATAACTGGATCGTTTGCTAAGTTCAAAAACAAAACAGACCTAAAAATGGCGCCCGATTCCTCAAAAGATTTTATAAATTCTTGAGATTCTTCAAATGTAATACCCATTGCCCCAAACACTAACGCAAATTTTTCATCCTCTTTTAAGATTTTAGCTTGCGTGGCAATATCAATTGCTAATCTATTATGAGGTAAACCTGCTCCGGAAAATATAGGCAATTTTTGTCCTCGCACTAGTGTATTTAAAACATCTATACTCGAAAAACCAGTTTGAAGAAAATCTTCTGGATGTTCTCTAGCAGCTGGATTTATGGCAGAGGCGTTAATATTTCTACTTTCTCTTCCAACTATTTTACCCTTTCCATCTATTGGTCTTCCCAAACCGTCAAACACCCTTCCCAAAACACTTTCACTTAAGGTAAATTCTAATGTTTTTCCTAAAAATTCTGCTTTAATATTCTCTAATCCTATACCTTGGGTAGATTGAAAAAATTGAACCAAAGCATAATCTTGAGCGCATTCTAGAACCTGTCCTAAATAGGAATTACCCTGTAAATCGTCAAATCTTACTATTTCTTGATATTTAGCTGGTCTTTTTGTCTTAATAAAAATCAACTGTCTCTTGATGGCATCAATTGTTTTGTGGTATATTTTCATACTTTCTCTATTTTAAATAATACCTTTAATTTATCTCTTATCTCTTCTTCTGTTAAATATTTCATTTTTTTAATAAAATCTTCAATCTCGCTTACTTTCGTTTCTTCAAATGTTTTTTCCCCTTTTCTAATTTTTTCCTCTCTCATTAAGTGATAGGTTATAATGGCTCTTAGCATTAAGGCTTGCTTTACCAAAGGACAATAGGTATCAACCTCATCAAAGGCATTTTGCATTAAATAATTTTCTCTTATAAATGCTGCGGTTTCTAATGTTAAGCGTTCAAAATCATTCAAATATTCAAAACCAACCAATTTTAAGATTTCTAATAAACGAAATTCTTGTCCCAAAATTTTTCTCGTCATTTGAATCAATTCTGGATAATCTTCTGCTATATTTTTCTTAAAATATTCGTTTATTGTATCTGAATATAGGGTATAACTTTTTAACCAATTGATGGCAGGGAAATGTCGAGCTGCTGCTAATTTTTCATCTAACGCCCAGAATACTTTAGTAACCCTTAACGTGTTTTGAGTAACAGGTTCTGAAAAGTCCCCCCCTGGTGGAGAAACAGCGCCAATAATTGTTAAAGAACCAGTTCTTTTTGGCTTTCCAAGTGTTTCCACAAAACCTGCCCTTTCATAAAAAGAAGAAATTTTAGAACCCAAATAAGCAGGGTAGCCTTCCTCACCTGGCATTTCCTCCAATCTTGAACTCATTTCTCTTAACGCCTCTGCCCAACGAGATGTTGAATCTACCATTAAAGCCACATGATATCCCATATCTCTAAAAAACTCCCCTAAGGTGGCTCCCACATATACAGACGCTTCCCTGGCTGCAATTGGCATATTAGAAGTATTAGCAATAAGGATCGTTCTCTCCATTAAAGGTCTATTGGTTTTTGGATCTTTTAATGTAGGAAATTCCTTTAAAACATCAGCCATTTCATTACCCCTTTCTCCACATCCCACAAAAATGATAATATCAGCATCTGACCATTTTGCTAATTGATGTTGAACGACAGTTTTGCCGCTACCAAATGGACCTGGAATACAAGCTGTCCCCCCTTTCAAAATCGAAAAAAGAGTATCTATATTTCTTTGTCCGGTAATTAAAGGTATAGTAGGATCCATCTTTCTCAAAAATACTCTTGGTATTTTTACTGGCCATTTAAAAGAGAGGTATAAAAAATTTTCTTTGCCGTTTTCTTGGACAATGGCAATAGGGTCATTTATGGTTCTCTTTCCGCTAAAAATTTTTTTAACCTTAGCTCTTTTAAATCCAATGGGTACCATTATCTTTAACATCACTAAAGGCGTTTCTCTTACCTGTCCTATGATATCTCCCTCGCTCACAATCTCTCCTTCTTTTACCAACGGTTCAAAATCCCATTGTTTTTTTTCATCAAGTGTTCTTATTTTTGTTCCTACTTTTATAAAATCACCCTCCAAAGATCTTAATTTTTCCAATGGTCTCAAAATCCCGTCAAAAATATTTCCAATTAATCCAGGACCTAACTCTGCGCTTAAGGGCTCTTTAGTGTTAATCACCTTTTCCCCCGGAGAAAGGCCGCTTGTCTCTTCAAAAGCTTGTAAAAATACCTTTTCCCCTTCAATTTTAATGACCTCAGAAAAAACCCCTTTTTCACCCAAAAAGCAAACATCTCCTATTTTTACATCTTCCATGTTTGTAGCTATTACCAAAGGTCCTGAAATCTTAAAAATTGTACCTGCCTTTTCTTTCATTTTTTTAAAGAAATACCAAGAACCTTTGAAATTAACCTTTGAATATTATCGATTTCAGATTTAGAATCTTTACTACTCGGAAGTTCTGTAATAATGATTTCATTTTCCTCTATTTTTTGTAATATATCCTCAATTTCTTTTTTTTTATCTTCGCTCAAAAATAAAATATTAATGCTATTTTTCAAAATTTCATTTTTTTCTTTGATAATCTCAACTCCAAATACTCGCAGTACCTTTTCCCAGTTTTCGTTAACAAAAGCTGCAATTCCTTTCATACAATTTCTTTTCCTAAAATTTTCCATAAAATAAACCTTTCTTTGAAATAAAAAAATAAAAATTCCAGTTCATTCTCAAAATAAACAATATCTTTTTTGAAAAAAAGAGGTAAATAAAACCTAAACGTTTCAAGAGGATAAAAATTGCCAAGAGGAATCGTTTTTAAAAAAATCTTTTGAGCTTCCCTTTCCACTTTGCCATCAAGAGAATAAAAAAGACGAAAGTACAACATTACATTTTTTAATCTTAAATTTTCAAAAAATTCTTTTCGTTTTTGAAGGATCTCTCTGGTCAATTCATCTTCTTTCTTTTTTCCAATGTTAGAAAAAATTTTTTTTAGAGATTCTGCCATCGTGAAAGGAAAAGATTTCTTTTTGACCATCTCTTCCATTTCTTCATCCTTGAAATATCCAACCTGAGAGACACTTTTTTTACCAGAAAAAATACATAAAAATCTAAACCAGTCAAAAGGTAAAAACAAAAACTGAAAAAAGCTTCTTAGTTCATACTCTGTTTCTCTTCTTATAATCTCAAGGTGATGTAAAATATCCCTTTCCACAAAATTTACCATCTCTTCTTTTGAAGCAAATTTCTTTTCTAAATATTCTCTAATGTTCCTATCAAAAACTAAAATGTTCTCTGATTTAAAGAAATCAAACAATTCTTTTTTTGGTATTAAATCCTTCGTTTTTAAAAACAATCTACCTTGTAGAAAAAGGGTTGACATTTTACATTGACATTAATTTCGTTTTCTCAAAAAACCTTTCTATCATATCATCTTCTTTTACTTTTATCTCAATGTCTTTATCGCAATAATCAAAACCAAAATTTATCTCATTGTTTTTTTCTATTTGAATGTCTCCAAATTCTTTCTTTATTAATGTCGCAAAGGATTCATTGGTAATAAAAATTCCTTCTTTCACATTTACAAATGGTTTTATCTTTACCAAAATAACCTTCATTATTTCCTCTTTTTCTTTTTGACTTAAATTCAAAAGGGCTCTTTTTAATTCACTTTTAAACTCATTAAGCCAACGTAAAAACTCTTGTTCAATTTTAATTCTATTTTCGTTCTCCAACCTCCTTTCTTCCTTCTCCAAAAACCACTTCTTTTTTTCCTGAAATAACTTATTGTAATAAACTTCAATTTCATTTATCTTCCTTTGATATGTTATCTCCATCGTTTTCTTTCTTTTTTCAAATTCTTCTTTTAATATACTTTTTTCTTTTTCTATTTCCCTCTCAAGAAAATCTAGAATTTTTTTCATAAATAAATTGACATTTTTTATCTTTTTACTTTATACCGTTGACAATTAAAATTCCAATCAAAAGGGCTAAAACAGCATACGTTTCAACCATCGCTGCCATAATGATAGGTTTTCCAAATTCTTCTGGTTTTTTTGCTAAAATTTGAACACCTTGCGCTGCCACTCTCCCTTGATAAACAGCAGAAAAGAATCCCACAAAACCTACAATAGTGCCTGCAATGGCAGCTAACATTCCACCTCCCAAAGAAATATCAGATTCCCCCCCAAAAATTCCAAACTTTTGCAAAATTAAAATAGCCATTAACAAACCGTAAATTCCTTGCGTTCCAGGCAAAGCTTGAAGTACTAACGTTCTCCCAAACTTTTCAGGTTCTTCTGAAATCAAACCTAAACCTGTCTCGCCTACCCTTCCTACGCCAATAGCAGAACCACTAGCTCCCAAAATGACGGCGAGAGCCGCGCCCAAAACAGCAAAAAATATTGTTTCCATAAAATTTATTATTTTTTATTTTCTCGTTAAAGGTTGGAAGGGTCGACCACCTCCCTCCAAAAATTTTGACAGAAATTCAACCAATTGAAGCCTTGCTGAATGTAAAAACGCTCCCCAAATATTAATAACTATACTAAACAAATGGCCAAAAATCAACACAAAAACAAAAACCAAAAATGAAAGCACTGGAATATGAACCATATCTTTGAAAATAGTAGCAATCAAATTTACCGTCCCAGCAATCACTCCTGTCGCTAAACCCAAAGCATAAATTCTCGAGTAAGAGAGCGTATCTGACAGCAAGGAAATTGAATTATATAAACTTGACATCATTTTAAGAAGTCCTTTCATAATATTTTTCTCCCCTATTAAGTGTAAAAATAACTTTAATACTAAAAAGAAAATGAGGAATTTAAAGAGTATCTCTTTTTCTATAACGCTTTTACCCAAAGCCATTCCAAAGAAAATAAAAGAAATCAAAAGCAAAATAGGAACAAAAGAAAGGTTATCAGCTAAGGCTTTGATGAGAGGTTTTCCATTGTTTGTGAGATGAAAAAAGGAAATTAAATAACCCAGAGATATCTGAAGAGTAGCGAAAAGAAAACAAATTGCTAAAACCCGAAACGGCTCTTTGGCTGGGTTCAAATACATTGCAATTTCTTTACCAAAAAAAGTGCCAAACAGAATGCCAAAAATAGTAGTAGAGAAACCCAACACTATTAAAAGAGAGCCCACTATTTTACTCGTTTCTCTCTTTATTTTTAATAAAATTAACAACCCTGCAAGGATCATCAAAAGACCGTACCCCACATCAGAAAGAGAAAACCCAAAAAAAATAATAAAAAAAGGTGCCAAAAAAGGAGTAGGGTCTATTTCTGTAGGTTTTGGCAAACCATAAAGTTTAGTAACAATTTCAAAAATTTTACTAAATTTATTAGATAACAAGACGGGAGCATCTTCTGGTTTAAACGGTAATTTCTCAATGAACACAAATTGAAATTTTCTTTCCACTTGCGCTTTTACTTTTTCATAATACCTTTGAGGAATCCAACCAGTAAAAAAGGAAAATTTTTCAGTCGCTCCAGCGTTTAATAATATTGATTTTAAATTCAACTCAAAATCCAACATTTTTTTAAGCTCCTTCCATTCTTTTTTAGAGGGTAAATTCTCCCTTAATTCTCTCTGTATACTGTTAATTGCGCTTTCTAACTCATTTTTTTTCTTAACGAGTTCTTTAAATTTTTCTTTTGGTAAAAATTCAGGAATCTTTATTTCTTTTAGCTTCAATTTTTTAAACGTATCTTCAAATTCTTTTGTCTTTTCTTTTAATATTCCATAAAAAAACACATAATTTTTATTCTCCTCAAATAATTCTTGAAAAATCAAATATTCAAGAAACGCATTTTGAATTTGCTTTTGATGTTTTATTTCTCCCTCTAAAACAAAAAAATTTATAAATTGGGATTCACAAAGAGATTTTTTTGAAAATTCCAGATTTCTTATTTTTCTTATTCCCTCAATCTCTTTGTTTGTCTCTTCTAATTCTTTTTTTAATCTTCTCAATTCTTTAATACGCTTTGAAGCAAAAGAAATAAACTCCAAAGAAAAATTTTTTCCTTTCTTTTCTCTGTTTGTTTCTATCAAATTCTCTAAATCTTTTACTAGCTCAAGATCCTCTTTAAAATTAAAAATCTCCTTTTTAAAAGGAGGTTTCAATATTTCTTGAAAATCAACACACGCAAAATCAGCCAATTCCTCCAATACGTTTTTGGAAATGTCCTTTGGTACTACAATTTGAATCTTTTGCATCTTTTCAATCATAAAAACCTTCTGTTTTTATTAATTCAAAAAATTTTGCTTTCATTTTTTCTTTGTTCTCTTCCAAATCATTTATTACCTTTTTCAACTCTTTTTTATACAAATCATTAAATCGTTCTATCAACATCTCACTTTCTCTTTGGACCTCCCTTGGCAAATTCTTAATTTTCTCTTCCCACCTTTTCTTTGCCTCTTCGTATTCTTTTTTATGTTTTTCTTCCAACCTTTGAAGTTCTCTTTCTAGTTCTTCTTTTAACCTTAAAACCTCAATTTTTATTTTTTCTTCTTTATCAAGGATTTGTCTTATTGCCTCTGCCATAAATTCAATTTTTAAAATATTTAAAAATCCTTTTATTTTAATCTTTTTTCTTCTTTCAGTCAAGTATTTTCTCTTTGTTTTTAAATTTAAGTTTCAATACCAAATAGTTTCTTTATTAAAAACCCAATTACAAAATTGATAACGGCAACAGAAAGACTCATAGTCGCCATTGTCAAAAAACGAGAGGTAAAATGTTGGCGCTTTGCGACAGAAATATAAAAATTAAAAACAGCAACAATAAAAACTGAAAGAAAAAGAGTGAGTATTAAAGAAAGCACAACGTTATTGAAAATAAGATATGGGAAAATTAATATAAAAACCGTCAAAATATAAGAAATTCCTGTCATAATGCCTGCTGTCTTTGCCTCTTTTTCTCTTTCCTCCTTTGAAGCCAAATAATTTGAAACACCCATTGATAAAGAAGCCGCAATCCCTGTAATTAAACCTACCATCGCAATAATTTTCGTGTTATTAAGTGCTAGGGTTAATCCTGCCAAAGCACCAGTAAGCTCTACCAAGGCATCGTTCATCCCCAAAATGAAATCGCTCACATACGTTAATCTTTTTTCTTCAATCAAGGAAATCAATTTTCTTTCGTGTTCCCTTTCGTCTTCTAGATTTTTGAGGATCTCTAAATTTTCATCGTACCTCATTAGATGTTGGTAAGAAATAATAGCCTTCGATTCGTTTCTTTCCATTAGTTGCAGGGTAAAATTTAAACCGAAAATTTTAACTAAAATAAGGTAGAAGAATATTTTTACCTTCGAGGGTGCTCTATCTTTTTTCGTAATTTTCTTTATAGTCTCATAATGATTTTTCTCTTGCTGAGCAATTTCAAAAAGTATTTTTTGCTTTTCTGGAGTAAGAGTTCTTGCTAAACTCAAATAAACCTGATGTTCTGTAATTTCTCTCTCTTGAATTTTCAATAACCTTTTTAAAATTTTATTTTCCATGCTTTATTTTTTCTTTATTAATTTCGTAAGAGGACATTCTTTATGATTATGCTTTTTTGCAGAACAATATTCTCTACCGTATTGAATAAGTCTTAAAGGAAAGTCTCGCCATTCAACGCCTTTTGGAATAATTTCCATTAATTCTTTTTCGATTTTTTCAGGCTTTGTTTCTTTTGTTAATCCTAACACACGAGTTAATCTTTTTACGTGCGTATCTACAGCAATACCCTCAAACACATTATAGGCTATTGATAAAACAATATTTGCCGTCTTTCTTGCAACACCCTTTAATTGAAGCAATTCTTTCATCGTTTTGGGAACATTTCCTCCAAATCTTTCTTTTATTATTTTAGCATTCTCTAGAATAAATGTTGCCTTGTTTTTGTAATAATTAACACCTTTGATATCTTGAGAAAATTCGTCCACGTTTGCTTTTAAATAGTCATCTAAGCTTTTGTATTTTTTAAATAGCTTTTCTGTAATCTCATTAACCTTCTTATCAGTTGTTTGGGCAGACAATATTGTGGCAACTAAAAGCTCCCAAGGATTAGAAAATCTTAAAGCAATTTTGACTTCTGGATACAATCTTTTCAATTCCTTGTTAATCTTTTTGAATAGTTTTTTCTTCTCAATCAACTGTTGATCTTTATTCATTTTTTAAGATTGTAATAAGGTTTTCCCAATTTTAGACAAATAATAACACGTCCCCCTACAATTCTCTCTTCCTGGTGGCGGTTCTTTTGAATCTAAAATCTTCTTTGCCTTCATTAAAAGATTGCTTATTAACCCTTTCTTTATCTTCACAGAAATAACTTTGGGTTCAAAATCTAATCTAAAACTATTTTCACTAAAAACCTCTTCTGAAATTTTATCAGTGGGGTTAAAATACGCCAAAGACAGTTGAGAAACCTTAATCTTCGTTGCTAAAATGGCATAACCGTTGAGTTGAACCTCATACATTGGAAAAAATTGATCGTCTTCTTTATCTTCTTTAAATCGGGCGGTTTTAAAGTCAATAATATGCAAAGTCCCATCTTTCAATTTCAGTATTAAATCTGGTGCTCCTCTTAAAATAAAACCGCTTTTTTTATGCAAAGCCACCAAATATTTTTGTTTGTGTTTTTCTTCAATTGTGCCAATACTTTCTGTAGTAAGTATCCTTTCAACGCTTTTCACATTCAACCATTTAGGCAACCTTCTTTCTTTTTTCCACCTTTCCCAAATACTTCTTTTTAAATTTCTATCTATAACATTAAAAATCCCAGGAAAGATAGAAGGAAATGGTCCAAACTTTCTTTCATACCAAAAACAACGCGGACAAAAATCTTCTTTTGCTAAATTGCCTAATTCTTTTACTCCAATATATTTTTTATTCTCATTATTGAACATCTTTGACAAAATATGAGCCGGCGGAGGGACTTGAACCCACAACCCACGGTTTACAAAACCGTTGCTCTGCCATTGAGCTACGCCGGCAATTTATTTAATCTCTTTTTTAATGTTATCCCAGTAGTTATCTTTTTTACCTTCACTATACTTTTTCCTCAATTTTTTTAACCACTTTAATGTAAGATTGTCTATCTTTAAACTTAAAATTCTTATCCTTCTAATTAATTTTTGTAAAAAGATCTCAAAAGAAAAATTGTTTGAAATCTCAACTAAATTCTTAACCTTCTCCTTTAATTTTGAAATAACATCTTCTTTTGGAGGCTCAAAGCTTAAAATTAAAGGAATTTTTCTTACAAAGATAGCAACAATACCCAAGAAACTACTAATAAAAATAAGTAAAAAAAATAATTCCATCATAATTCAAAACGAGCAAATCTCTCTACAACTATATTTTCGTCAAACTTGGCAATATACTCTGAAATTAACTCTTTTATCGTTTTTGATTCGTCTTTTATCCATCGTTGATCCAAAAGAGGAATTTCTCTAGGATCTATGGCAGCAATTTGTAAGCATAACTCGTGGACCATCTTTTTAAATTCAGGATGGTTGGCTACAAAATCAGATTCACAACGAACCTCTATTAAAACCCCTATTTTTTGACCGTGGTGAACATAAGCATCAACTATCCCCTCTTTTGCTTTTTTACCTTCCTTTTTCTTCGCCATTTCTCCATATCTTTTCTTTAAAATCTCTTTAGCCTTATTCAAGTCACCATTTGCTTCTTCCAAAGCACTTTTACACTCTGCAAGAGAAATCTCCGTTTCTTCTCTCAATTTTTTTAAAAGATTTAAATCAACCATTATTTTTTATGCTTGATCTCTGACTTAATATAACATCCCTTATTTTTTCCAAAATATATTTCACAGAAGAAATTGAATCGTCATTTGCCGGAATAAAATAATCAGCCAATGTTGGGTTTGCATTGGTATCTGAAATGCCAATTACCTTTATCCCTTTTTCTTTCGCCTCTTTTATGGCAAGGTGATCTTTTACCATATCACACACAAAAATCGCATCGGGTAATTTTTCCATGTTTTTTATGCCCCCAAATTTTTTTTCTAACTTTTGAATTTTCTTCTCTATCTCCAACCTCTCTTTTTTTGTATATTTTTCAAAAAAACCCTCTTTCATTTTATTTTCTAAATCCTTTAAGTATTCAACGCTTTTTTTAATAACCTCAAAATTTGTGAAAGTACCACCTATCCATCTTTCATTAACATACGGACAATTAAGTTGTTGAGCTATTTCTTTTACTAAGCTTTTAATGTGGGGTTTGGTCCCCACAAACAAAATCACTTTATTTTGCAACGCTAACTCTTTGATAAAATGTAATGTTTCCTCAAATTTTTGTTTTATTTTCTCCAAATCTATAATATGAATAGAATTTCTAGTACCAAAAATAAAGGGAAACATCTTTGGGTGTATCTTAGATGATTTGTGACCAAAATGAAGTCCTACTTTTGCCATTTCCTCTATATTTAAATTAAAGATATTTTCCTTTTCCATATATTGTACTTTTTAACATTAACTTGAAAAAAAAGCAAGGATATATTATAATAAAAAATTATGAAAAAAGAAATCCATCCAAAATATTACCCTAACTCAAATGTTAAATGTGCCTGCGGTGCTCAATTCACGATCGGTTCTACCAAACCATATGCTGAAACTGAAATTTGCTCAAATTGTCATCCCTCTTTTACTGGAAAAGAAAAAATTGTAGAAACTGTAAGCGAAGTAAAAAAGTTTAAAGAAAGATTAAAGAAAATGAAAAAATGGCAGAATCTATAATCGTTGAAATCAGAGCGGGAGTTGGAGGAGAAGAAGCCGCCCTTTTTGCAAATGATCTCTTTAGAATGTATTCAAAATTTTCCCAAAAACAAGGTTGGAGAATGAAGGTTTTTGATTTGAAGGAATCTGATTTGGGAGGAATAAAAGAAGTTGCTTTTGAATTGAAGGGAGAAAATGTCTATCAAAAAATGCAATGGGAAGGTGGGGTTCATAGAGTTCAAAGGGTTCCAAAAACAGAAAAGGCAGGAAGAATTCATACTTCAACTGCAACTGTTGCAGTTTTGAGAAAACCAAAAGTCGAGGATAACATTGTCATTAATCCCAACGATTTAGAAATTGATTACTATAAATCCTCTGGGCCCGGTGGCCAATACGTAAACAAAAGAATGACTGCTGTTAGAATTAAGCATTTACCAACTGGTATTGTAGTCTCTTGCCAAACTGAAAGATCGTTGCAACAAAACAAAGAATCTGCTTTGGAAATTTTGAAGGCAAAACTTTTAGAGAAAAAAGAAATGGAAAATTTAGAAAAGTTAACCAAAGAAAGAAGAGAACAAATTGGATGGGCAAAAAGGGCAGAGAAAATCAGAACATACAATGTTCCTCAAAATAGAATAACAGATCATAGAATTAAAAAAAGTTTTCATAATTTAGAAGAAATAATGGAGGGAAATTTAGAAAAGATAATTTCCTCTTTTGAAAAGCTATATTCTGCTCCAAAATCTTGATGTCTTGTTCATAACGATCGGCGATAGCAAGCACTGAATTGGCATAGAAAGAATATTTTGAATTAGCACTTCCTGAAAAATAAATGAGGGCTGCTTTCCTCTCTGCTTCCCTTGTTCTCTGGGAAGCGCCATAATCTGCCAAAAAAAGACCTGCTGCTACAAAGGCATCTTTTACATTCCAAGGATCGCTAGATCCTGTAATACTTTTCACTCTCTCTTTGTATAGCATCCACGTCGATGGTATAAATTGAGCCGGACCCATAGCACCTCCCCAACCAAAAGACATAGGGCAAGAAACCAACGTATTAAATGGATCCCTGCCCAACTCCTTCGTAATTAAAAGAAAACGGGGGACATCTCTCGTGGGGTGCATTACCTTTTCAACTACCTCTCCGGTTTTAGCTCTAATCCCGGCTCCCCTATGAACATCTTTTAAAAAGCATTGCCCTACATTTTTGCCAATGTTTGATTCCTGAGTCAAAACGGCTAACAAAAAAGCAGGTCTCACCCCGGTAAATTTTTCAACATATTTGGCAATCTCATAAGCTTCGCCAAAAGTAGGAGCTTGACCCACACCTATTAATTCAAATATTCGAGCTCTAATTCTCTTTGCTTCTTTTTCTATTTCTTTCTTTTCGTTCAAGAGTTTTTGATATTGAGCCTCAGTTAACCTTGAAAGCGTTTCCTTTTCCTTTTTTAAGCTCTCTTGCTCTTGTTTTTGTAATGTTTGTATTTTTAAAACTCTCTCTAGGTTCTCTTTCTCTTTTTCTAAAACTAATTTTTGATCTTCCAAAGACCCTTTTAATTTTTTAAAACTATCTAAAAGTTCTTTTGTTTTAACATTTAACACTTCCAGATGTGTTAAATTGTCAAAAAAATCAGAAAGGGTTCTTTCCTCAATTAAAATTTCAAGCAACGATCTTTTATCTATCTCATAAATTGTTCTTAAAATTGCCGCTATTTTTTTCTTTTGATATTCAATTTCTTCGTTCTTTTTTTCAATTGCTCTTTGGGTATCTTTAATTTGTAAGGAAACGCTTTGAAAATTAACTTTATTTTGCTCAATCTCCAGCTTTAATTTATCGATTTTCTGTTTTAAAATTGAAATTTGATTTTGTAAGGTTTTTTTATCTTTTTCAGTTTTTTTAATATCGGCTTCGTATTTCTTTATTTCCTCTTCATACCTTTTTAAAAGCAATTCGCACTCGTCTTTTGTATTACAAGGAGTAGTTTCTTGAGAAAATAGAAAAAAATGAGGTATAAAAATCAAATACAAAATGCATAACACCCTTAATGTTTTCTTTGAAATATCAAGCATATATTTTTAAAATACTGATTTTACCTTTTCTTAGTTCTTATTTTAAATTTCTTATCCAATTCCTTAAGACTTTCCATCACTCCTGTATATTCAAGTTCTGACATTGGAAGCATCGCAGGTCCTATAAAGCCTTGTTTTCTCATTTCTTCTGTTTTTAGAGCCGCTTTCTCTCTCACCATATCCCAGTAAGGATGGTCAAAACAATCAGCAGGTCCTGTGAGTTTTCCATTTTTAACTGAAAAAGCTAAAGCAGAAACAACTGCTGGCCCGTCGAAAAAAGAGATCGTAGAATTCTTTTTTACTGGCATTAAAGCCACATTATGGGAACCTCTGCAATCTCCAGCTACATAATGAGAGATGGTGTAAGGAGAAAGAATTTCACCTGTTGCTGGAAAATCCTTTTGAGTTCTCACTATCATTACAGGATCATCTTTTCCAGTATATTTTCCCGCAATATTATGCAGCCTTGTAGTACTCACTGAAACAATTTGTTCTTTTGTTGCCCTTGAAAAAATTGATTCTACGACAAACCTTCCCGTATCTCTCAGCAAAATCGCAATATCGTAAATGTTCTCTGGAGTATAAAGTTCAATTATTCTATCTGCCTTTGTATAAGCCACATCCATAATCACAAACTTAAAACCTTTTTTAATTACTGGAGAAAGCAACAATCCTCCACAGTGAAAGGGATCACAAAAACTCAAATATAAAGGAAGGTTGAAAGCGCCAGGTTCCGTCTTATCTGCCATAAAAAATAAAAACGGTTCAGCTGGCCGTTCTTCAAATTCCATTTCAGCTACTTGAGGTCCCATTCCCTTCACATTTCCAGAAAAAGCAGTAACCAATAAATCTTGACCTGCTCCATATAATCCTTGAGATTTAGCCACCTCTGTTGCTTCCAAAAAAGCATCATAACAAAGTTTATGAATGCTTTTATTGCCAACTCCCTTAGCATGAGTAGTCAAAATTGAAATATCATCTCCTGTATAGCCCACGTAATAATCAATAATCAACCCTTCTTTTTTAGCGCCTTTCACTTTTTCTTCAACAACCTTTAGCATTTCGTCTGAAGGACGAATGTGGCCTCCAATTGAACCCACATCTGCTTTAATGACTGATATTGTGATTTTTGCCATGTAGATAAAAATTTTTTGACCTTTTAATGTTAAATTATAACACAAAATCCATTTTCAATCAGTTTGTGTTTCAGCCAAATATAAAATCGTTTTTATAACAGAATCTGGATTCAAAGAAATTGTTTGAATTCCTTCTTTCACTAAAAATTTGGCAAAATCTGGATAATCACTTGGTCCTTGGCCACAAATACCACAATATTTACCTTTTGCGTTGCACATTTCAATTACTTTTTTAATCATTTCTTTTACCGCTTCGTGATTTTCGTTAGCAATTTTAGAAACCAAAGCTGAATCTCTATCCAACCCCATCACTAATTGAGTCAAATCATTTGAGCCAATAGAGAAACCGTCAAAAATTTCTAAAAATTGTTCAGCCAAAATTACATTGGAAGGAATTTCGCACATTACAATGACCTTTAAATTGTCTTTTCCCCTTTCCAATCCAAACCTTCTCATCAAATCTAAAACCTTTTTCCCCTCTTCCGGAGTTCTACAAAATGGCACCATCGCCCAAATGTTTTTTAAACCAAATTCTTCTCTCGCTCTTTTTAATGCCTCACACTCCATTGCAAAAGCTGGTTGGAATTTAGGATCATAATATCTTGAAGCGCCCCTCCATCCTAACATCGGATTTTCTTCTTTTGGTTCAAAAAGTTCACCTCCGATCAATTCTCTATACTCGTTAGTTTTAAAATCAGAAAATCTCACCAAAACAGGTTTTGGCCAAAAAGCAGCTGCAATTTGAGCTATTCCCTCTGATAATTCTTTGATAAAATGTTCCTTTTTATCCTTGTGTTCTATGGTAATTTTATCTATGAGGTCGACTATTTCCTCTATCCTTTTATCTTTTTTAGCTTCTTTTTTTAGTTTTGAATAATGATAAAGAGCCAATGGATGGACTCTAATTTTTTCAGCCAAAATAAACTCTATTCTAGCTAAACCAACTCCCTCCACTGGCAAAAAAGACGTTTTAAAAGCAAGCTCTGGCGAACCAATATTAACCATTATTCCAGTCTTCTTTAGGCGAGGAAAATTTTCAATTTTAAATCTATTCACTTTAAATGGAACCTTCCCTAAAAATATCTTACCAACTGAACCAGAGGTACAATCTACGGTAATCTCTTGTCCTGTTTTCAATAGCCTTGTAGCAAAACGCGTACCAACCACTGCAGGAATACCTAATTCTCTACTTACAATAGCGGCATGGGATGTTCTTCCGCCCTCGTCTGTAATCACGGCAGCAGCTAAAGGAAAAATTGATACCCAATCAGGATCAGTCATTCTCGTTACTAAAATTTCTCCTCTTTGAAATTCGTTGATTTTTGAAACGTCATGAATAACTCTTACCCTACCCTCCCCTACCTTATTTCCAATAGCAATCCCGGTTAAAATAGGTTTTTTGTTAGTTGTAAGTTTGTACTCTTCATAAAATCTCTCTTTCTTTGCAGAATAAACAGTTTCTGGCCTCGCCTGCACTATAAATAACTCATTTGTTTTACCATCCTTTGCCCATTCAACGTCCAAATGATATCCGTAATGTTCCTCTAAAATAATTGCCCATTTTGCCAAAGTCAAAATTTCATTATTCGTTAGCGAAAATTTATTTTGTAATTTAGTTGGAACCTTAACTTCCATTAAACCTCCTTTTTTATTGTAAACTAATTTTCTATCCTTCCTTCCTAAATCTTTTCTGATAATTGATTTAAAACCTGCCTTTAGAGTAGGTTTGAACACATAAAAGGTGTCTGGAATTATTTTCCCTTTAACGATCATTTCTCCTTGCCCAAAAATGGAATTAATCAAGACAACATTTTCAAAGCCTGTCTCTGTATCTAAAGTAAACATCACGCCTGATGAGCCCAAATCTGATCGCACCATTTTTTGGACGCAAACTGAAAGAGCAACTTTTAAATGGTCAAAACCCTTCTCTTGCCTATAAATTATTGCTCTGTCTGTAAAAAGAGAAGCAAAGCATTTTTTTACAGCATTCAGTAAATTCTTGTTTCCCACAATATTAATGTAGCTTTCGTGTTGCCCTGCAAAAGAAGCGCTCGCTAAATCCTCAGCTGTTGCAGATGATCTAACCGCTACGTCAACATTTTTTTGAGAGTAAATTTTGGAAAGTTTTTGATAATTTTGCAAAATTTCTTTTTCAAGGTCTGGAGGAAATTTTCCTTTCAAAATCAATTGGCGACAATTCCTTCCTGTTTTCTTTAAAGAATCAATACTTTTTGGATTAAATGTTTGAAAAATCTCTTTTATTTTCTTATCAATATGATTAAAAGAAAGATAATACCTAAAACCCTCTGCGCTAATTGCAAACCCATTTGGGATTTTAACACCCTTTTGAGAAAGGTTAGAAAACATTTCACCCAGCGAAGCATTTTTGCCACCCACCAACGCTACATCATTTTTTGAGATTTCTTGGAACCAGAGAATATATTTTTTCATTAATTCAATTTCTTGATTTAATTTTATTTCTTACAAGTGCTTTGTCAAGCAAATTTTAATTTTTATCCACCAATTCTCTTACATAATTTTACCATGGCAAAAATATCTAAGAGATTGATTTTTAATAAAAGATGAGTTTAGGAGAATTAAGGTTTTAAGATAGTTTTAATTTTATCAATGCTTTCAGGATTAGCTAGGGTAGAAAGATCGCCCAATTCCTCGCCCGTGAATAATCTTTTTAAAATCCTTCTCATAATTTTACCTGAACGAGTTTTTGGTAAATCGTCCACTATATAAATTTCTTTTGGCAAGGCAATCGGTCCTATTTGCTTTCTAATTAACTCTATCACCTCCTTTTTTACCTCTTCTTTTTCTTTTTTCCCTTTATAAACAACAAACACGATTGGAACCTCTCCCTTTATTTCATCATGAATACCAACTACTGCAGACTCTGTAATGTCTTCATGCAAGTTAACTGCTGCTTCCAATTCTCCAGTGGATATTCTATGTCCAGCCACTTTTATAACATCATCTATCCTACCTATTATCCTAATTAACCCGTGTTCATCTTTTAAAGCCCCATCTGAGGTAAAATAGATTTTATCCCCATACTGACTCCAATAGGTTTCTTTATATTTTTGAGGGTTCTTATAAGTTCCTCTAAACATTCCAGGAGTAAAAGGAGGTAAAATTACTAAATTTCCCCTCTCACCCACTTTACAAGTATTCCCCGCTTCATCTAAAATATCAATTTTAACACCGGGGAAAGGTATACCCACATGAGCTGGTTTAAATGGTCCAATGCCTGGCAAAGAAGTAATTAAAATCCCACCTGTTTCTGTTTGCCACCATGTATCCACAATAGGACATCTTTCCTTGCCTACATTTTTGAAATACCACAACCACGCGTCTTCATCTATTGGTTCCCCAACAGAGCCCAACAACCTCAAATTTTCAAACTTATAATTCTTGATTATCTCTTCTCCATATTTTACAAACATTCTAATTGCAGTAGGAGCTGTATAAAAAATATTTACTTTATATTTTTCTAAAATCTGAGCCCATCTATCAGGCGTCGGCCAATCAGGCACTCCTTCAAAAATTAAGGTACTAATTCCATTTAATAAAGGAGAATAGACAGTATAGGTATGGCCAGTAATCCAACCAATATCTGAAGTACACCAAAAAATATCTTTTTCTCTCATATCGAAAATCCACTTACCAGTCCAATATGCCTGAACAGTATAACCACCACACGTGTGCATACAACCTTTGGGCACTCCTGTCGTCCCTGAAGTAAATAAAATAAAGAATAAATCTTCACTATCCATAATCTCTGCTTCGCAAAAATCCTTTTCATCTTTGACTAAATCATCAAACCAAAAATCTTTTTCTTTATCAAAGTAAATTTCGTTTCCCGCTCTTTTTACTACAATTACCTTTTCCACATTTGTATCCTTTATTGCCTCTTGCGCAGACTCTTTTAAATTAATAAGCTTACCTCTTCTGTAATAACCATCAGCAGTAATGAGAAATTTTGCTTCCGTAATTTGTAATCTAATTTTCAATGCCTGAGATGAAAAAGCAGAAAAAACAACTGCATGAACTGCGCCAATTCTTGCACAAGCTAACATCGAAATGATAGCTTCTGGGATCATTGGAAGATAAATTACTACCCTATCCCCTTTCTTTACGCCCAATTTCTTTAAAGCATTCGCAAATTTACAAACTTCTTTAAAAAGCTCTTCATAGGTTAAGATCCTCGCTTTTTCCGCAGTAGGTTCTGGTTCCCAAATAATGGCAGGTTTCTTTTTGATTTTATCCCAGCCAAGTTTATTTTTTTCAAAGATGTTCGTTGTAATATTGATTTTGCCTCCCAGAAACCACTTAAAGTAAGGAGGGTCATGATAGAATGCTTTTTCCCATTTTTTAAACCAAAAAAGTTTTTTTGCTAATTTTTCCCAGAAACGAACAGGGTCTTTTAATGCTCTTTTATAAATGTTTCGATTAGAAATTTGAGAATTCTTTTTAAATTCTTTTGTAGGATAATATAAACTGCCTCTTTTTCTCATAACCTTGAAAAAAATAAAATTTAAAATATCTTTTTATTTATTATAACATTTCGCTCACAAAATTCGCAAACTCAGCTAACCTACGAGCAACACTAAGTTCATTATCATACCACGCAAATATTCTCACTAAGTTACCCATAACCCTTGTTAAATTAGCGTCAATTATAGCAGAAAATGAATTGCCAATATAATCTGAAGAAATTAAAGGAGCATCTTCTATTCCCAAAATTCCGATTAATCTTTTTTCTTGAGATGCTTTTTTAAAAATATAATTTAACTCTTCTCTACTACTTTTTCCATCAATTTCACAAATTAGATCTAATGATGAAACTGTAGAAACTGGAACCCTTACCATCATTCCCTCGATTTTATCTTTTAGTGAGGGTATTAACTGTTGCACCAATTTTACTTCCCTATTAATTAAAATAGGGACTATACTTAAATCCTCGATTCGTGATTTCCTTATATCTCCATTTTCTTTTCCTAAAATTATCTGCTCTTGAGAAAGAGAATGAATCACATTAAAAAAGCAGTTTTTTAGCTCAAAATTCTGAGATAATACTTTTAAAATAGGCGCCAAACAATTCAAATTACAAGAACCTATGGAAACTATATCGTATTTTTTTTCGTAATTTTCTTCGTTTACCCCTAAAATAAAAAGTGGAATGTTAAAATTTATAAGGTGATCGCCACAAACTATAACTTTTTTAGCCCCTGCCTTAAGATGATTTTTTAAAAAGTTCAAATTAGGTGAATCGCTACATTCCAAAACTATATCCACTTTTAAATCTTTCCACGGAAGCTTCAAAGGATTTTTTTCTGAAAATAATTTAACCTCTTTTCCTTCAACCCATAAATTACCATCTTTTATTCTCACTGATTTACTATACATTCCATAAATTGAGTCATATTTTAATAAATAAGAGAGGATTTTTGGTTCTCTTGTGTCATTAATCGCCACTATTTCCAAATTTTTAAAATTGCTACATATCTCTCTAAAGCACAACCTTCCTATCCTTCCAAATCCATTAATGGCAACGGTTTTTGCCATAAGCAAGAAAATTTTTTATTTACTTTTAGAATTTAATTTATGCCTAAAAGTTCGTCTATTTTTTCTCTATCAAAGCCTATTACAATATTTCCATCAATATCAATGACTGGAACTCCCATCTGTCCTGATTTTTGAATCATCTCCATAGCAGCTTTCTCGTCTTTGGAAACATCTATCTCCTCAAACTCTATATTTTTTCCCCTGAGATATTCTTTTGCCATTTGACAAAATATACAGGTTTGCGTGGTATATATTTTAATCTTTGCCATAAATTTTTATTTTTAATCACACGGCCTTTAATGAAATAAAAATTTTCAAAAATCTAAGGTGTGGATGTGGAAACATCAGATTCCGCTTCATTTGGAATATTAACCTCTACTTGTTGCGTGTTATCTTGTGGTGGTCCAAATTGGTTTATTTCCTGTGTTAAATCTATTCCAAAAGGAAAAAAATACTTTTGATTTTTGGTAATAAAACTCTCAAATTGCTGATCTCCCAACTTAAAGCTTATTTTATATATTCCCCCCTCATCTGACCAAGACAAAAGCTCAAAATTGGCATCTTGTGCTTGTGTTAAATTTCTTATCACCTCTATACCTTTTTGAACCTGTACCGGAACTTGTCTATTACCTTGTTGAGGTATTACATAGACTAAACCACCAATCAAACTTACAATTACTACTCCAACAAAAGCTCCTGCCACTAACTGTTTCATTATCTCCTTTTTCATAAATTTTGTTATTCTTCTAAAATTTCAATAACAAAAACCGGACATCCTTCGGCTGCTTCTTTCAACTGTTTTAGCTCCTCCTCATCTACCTCAATAATTCTTTCATATTTACCTGTTTGTTCATTTAATACACCTTCTACCAAATCTGCTTTGTTATCTGCACCGGTTATAAAAAATTTTGGAGCAACTGTCCAGCACACACCTGCCCCAATACAACCTTCTCTATTGTAAATTATCTTTACCTTTTTTTTCATAATTTTAAATTTTAACTTATTAAAATTTAAAGTCAAGTAAAAAAGATTATTGAATAAATTTAGTAAGGTAAGGTGCCGCGCGTTTGCAGTCTGATTGAACCTTCTCAACAATTTTTTTCTTTTTAGTATAAGGCACAACATAATCACGAGGCTCCAAACCTCTTCTAAAAACCACATCCTTCCAGTTAGTGCCAATAAATAACTTTTCTACTCTCTCTTCATCCTTCAAAGCGGGGATAGCGTAAATAAGGTAGTTTGAGGTCTCAAGAGAAAAACTTACGACAAAAACCTCTTTCTTTGCTTTATCCATAATAATAAGCCGCTTCCCCCACGTGAAAACCAACATCTGTTTTCCTTCCTCAATTAACATATCTATCCTCTTTGAATTCTTAATGTATTTTATAAAGAACTGTTTCTCTAATGATTCATCTGAGCTGTTGTACCTTAGGAGAAATTTTCTCACGAGTGAAAGAAGGTGTTCAAAACTTCCATCATCCCATCTTACCTTCCTCTTAACCTTCCTATTAAATCTTAATTCCTCCATCTCCTTTAATTTGTATTACAAAATAAAGATTTTGACAAGTTAAATAAAATACAAATTTTGTTAAAATGGAGAATGGTTTTGGAAATAAAAAATAATGTACTCTTGAAAAATTATTCAACCTTTCAAATTGGAGGAAAAGCCAAATATTTTGCAACCATAAGAAACGAAAGTGAATTAGAGGAAGCCATTAAATTTTGTAAAGAAAAGAATATACCATTTTTTATTTTAGGTGGCGGAAGCAATGTTCTTTTTAGCGACAAGGGTATAAATGGTTTAATAATAAAAATGGAAAACAAAAAGTTTAATTTTTTAGAAAATAACAAAGTCTTAGCTGAATCAGGATGCGAAATGAAAGAAATAGTAAAAGCAACGATAGAAAGAGGATTGGCTGGTTTAGAATGGGCTGGAGGATTACCTGGAACGCTTGGTGGCGCAATCAGAGGAAACGCCGGCGCTTTTGGTGGAGAAATTAAAGATTGTGTTGAAAAGGTTATTGCCTTTTCTCAAAAAGATAACAAGAAAAAAGAATATTCACAAAAGGAGTGCCAATTTGGCTATAGGTCAAGTATCTTCAAAAAAAATAAAGAAATTATTCTTTCTGCTGTTCTCTCTTTCAAAAAAGGGGACGCAAAAGAGTTAAAAAGAAAGGTTGAAGAGAAAATAAATTATAGAAAAGAACGCCATCCCTTAGAATATCCAAACGCAGGTTCTATTTTTAAAAATTGTCCGTTGGACAAAATTCCAGAAAATGTTAAAGAAAGGTTTAAAGACAAAATTAAATTTGACCCATTTCCTATTCTCCCCAGTGCTGTTTTAATTGCTGAAGCAGGGTTAATAGGATTCAAAAAAGGTGGCGCTAAAATTTCAGAAAAACATCCAAATTTCATTATCAATTTCAACAATGCTACCTTTCAAGATGTTATTTATATCATAAAAAAAGTAAAAGATACTGTTTTTGAAAAGTTTGGAGTAGTGTTAGAAGAAGAGATTGAAATTGTAGAATTTTAAATCAATATCCTAAAAACCAGAGTTGAGACTTTGCTTTTTCTGAAAGACGATCTGGGCTCCAAGGAGGGTCAAACGTCAATTCTACCTTTACCTCCTTAATCCCCTCAATTTGTTTTACTTTCTCTTTTATCTCTTTCTCAATAACCTCAAACAGGGGACAACCTATCGTCGTTAATGTCATTTTAATATTTACCATTCCGTCTTTTTCTGAAACATCATAAATTAAACCCAGATCAACAATTGAAATTTGCAATTCTGGGTCCAAAACCTCTTCTAATTTTTTTAAAATCAGCTGTTTTCTTTCTTTCATTGAATTAATTTTTTCAAAACATCGAGAGATAATAACGCGCATTTTAACCTCGTGGGACCTAATTTAATATTTAATAATTTTAAAATAAAATCTTTGTCTAATTTTTTCAGTTCTGAAATTTTTTTGTTTTTCACATACTCTGTTAATAAAGAAGCAGAGGCGATTGAAATGATACAACCTTTGCCAGAAAATCTTATTTTCTTTATTTTATCATCTTTAATTTCTGCTTCCATTTCAATTACATCACCACAAAAAGGATTGTCTGAAATGGCTCTTTTATTAGCGTTTTTTAATCTGCCATAATTTTGAGGGTTCCTCCAATGAAATAAAAGAAAATCGTGATAGAGGTTCTCTTCCATAAGATTCATTTAACCTAAAATTTTTTCAACCTTTTTAAGCCCTTCTATCAACCTTTCAACATCTTCCTTTGAGTTGTAAAGATAAAAACTTATTCTACAAGTAGCTACTGTTTTCAAAATATGGTGAAGAGGCATGGCGCAATGGTGGCCTGCTCTAATACAAATTTTTTCTTTATCCAAAATCTGGGAAACATCGTGAGGGTGATAATCCTTAAAATTAAAAGAAACTATGCCCATTTTTTCTTTTGAACCAAAAATTTTAATTTTTTCTCCAAATTCTTCTTTTAATCTGCTCTCTGCAATATGAGCCAGTTCTATGCCGTGTGATTTGATTTTGTCCATACCAATTTTTTCCAAATATAAAATTGCTTCTTTCAACCCAATGACATTTGCTATGTCTGGCGTTCCCCCTTCAAACCTCCAGGGCGTTTTTTGAAATGTTGTATTTTTTATCTCTACCTTTTCAATCATTCCACCCCCATAATGTAAAGGAGAAATTTCATTCAAAAACTCTTCCTTTCCCCACAACACGCCTACGCCAGTAGGTCCTAACATTTTGTGCCCAGAAAACGCTAAAAAATCAATACCTAACTCTTTAACGTTTAACTTCAAGTGAGGGACTGCCTGGGCTCCATCAATGACGAAAATGATTTTTTTGTTCTTATTTTTAATGATATCTCCAATTTCTTTGATTGGGTTAATAGTGCCTAACACATTTGAAACATAACTTAAAGAAACGATCTTTGTTTTTCGCGTGATTAACCTTTTCAATTGGGAAATTTTTAAATTGCCGTTTGCGTCAACATCCAAAATTTTAAGTTTCAAACCCTTCTTTTTTGATAAAACCTGCCAGGGCACGAAATTTGAATGGTGCTCCATTATAGAGACCAAAACCTCATCTCCTCTTTTGGTAAATTTCTCTGTGAGACCGATGGCTACAAGATTCAATGATTCGGTGGTATTTTTGGTAAAAACAATTTCTGAAGATTTCCCTCCAATGAAACGAGCAACTATTTCTCTGCTTTCTTCATATTCTTGAGTCGCTTTCTCTGAAAGTTGATAAATGCCTCGGTGAATGTTGGCTGAATACCTTTGATAATACTCAGAAACCTTATCAATCACCACCTTTGGTTTCAAGGAAGTAGCTGCTGAATCTAAATAAACCAAATTGGGGTAAAAAGAAAAAATAGGAAAATCCTTTTTTATTTTTGAAACATTGATCATAGAGATTTCAACGTTAATAATAATTTCTCTTTTGTTTCTTTATATAATGGTTCTGTCTTATTTTTGCCCAAAATTCTTTCCATTTGGTCAAAAACATCAAATAAAAATCCCTCTACCAACAAAGACGTCGCTTCTTTCTCATTTAAACCACGCGTTTTCAAATAAAACATTTGCTCTTTATCCAAATAGGACGTCGTCGCTCCGTGCGTACAAAAAACATCGTTGGCTAAAATTTCCAAGTAGGGATTGCTTTCAACAAAGCAGGTGTTAGAAAGCATCAGATTTTGATTTTTTTGATAAGCGTGACTTTTATCTGCTCCTTTTTCTATTCTGATTAATCCCTTGTAAAAAAACCTTGATTTATCAAAAAAAACTCCTTTTATTAGTAAATTAGAGAAACTTTTCTCTATTTTGTGAATCTGATATGTGTTTAGTTTAAATTCATTGTCAGTTGTACCAATGTATACTCCAAAAATAAAAGCAGAACTTTCTGGATGATTAAGGACAACCTTTAGTGAACCTGAAAAATTATCTAAAAAGAAGAGGTACTCTCCTCTTTTTTTAATTACAAATTCTTCATCTTTCTCTATTTTAAAAAAGTTAACCATAGCATTTTTAACCTACCGTACCTGTCATTTTAAGATTAATCAAACGATTAAGTTCTATGGCATACTCTAACGGAATTTCTTTGGAAATAGGCGCAATAAATCCATTAACCAAAAGACTTTCTGCATCCTCTTTTTTAATACCTCTGCAATTAAAGTAAAAGAGTTTATCTTCTCCAATTCTTTCAACGGTAGCTTCGTGTTGAACTTGAGTACTATTCTCAAATATTTTCATGGTAGGATACGTATCTGACCTTGACTTTTTATCTAAAAGGAGCGCATCGCAAGAAACATACACTGAAGAATTCTTTGCGCCTCGTGCCACCTGAATTAACCCTCTAAAAGAAGTTCTTCCTCCGTTTCCAGCCACTGATTTTGAAATAACCCTTGATGATGTTTCAGGAGCTAAATGAATCATTTTTGCTCCGGAATCTTGAACCTGCTTACCATGAGAGTAAGCAAGAGAAAGGGTTTCTGCTCTCGCTCTTTTACCTACCAATAAAACAGAGGGATATTTCATTGTGACAGCAGAACCAATATTGCAATCTACCCATTCCATAATAGCTTCTTCTTCTGCTTTGGATCTCTTTGTTACTAAATTGAAAACATTTTTACTCCAATTTTGAATTGTCGTATATCTTACCCTTGCTCCTTTTTTCACAAAAATTTCTACCACTGCTGCATGAAGAGAATTAGTGGAATAAATGGGAGCAGTGCACCCTTCTACATAATGGACATAACTTCCTTCTTCAGCAATAATTAAGGTCCTTTCAAATTGTCCCATTCTCTCTGCGTTAATTCTAAAATAAGCTTGCAATGGTAAATTCACTTTGACACCTTTTGGAACATAAATAAAAGAACCGCCCGACCAAACAGCAGAATTTAAGGCTGCAAATTTATTATCTGCTGGTGGCACCAATTTCCCAAAGTACTCTTTCACAATCTCTGGGTATTTTCTGACAGCAGTATCCATATCACAAAAAATCACACCTTGTTTTTCCAAATCCTTTCTTATACTTTCATACACTACCTCTGACTCAAATTGAGCCGTCACTCCTGCCAAAAATTTCTTTTCAGCCTCTGGAATTCCAATTAAGTCATAGGTTTTTTTAATTTCTGGTGGAAGCTCCTCCCAGATTTTTGCTCTATCTTCCGTAGGTTTAATATAATAAGTAATCTCGTCAAATTTTATCGTAGATAAATCAGGGCCCCACCCTGGCATTTCTTTTCGCTTAAAAATTTCATATGATTTTAATCTGAAATCCCTCATCCACTTTGGTTCTTCTTTCAACCAAGAGATTTCCTGTACTACTTTTTTTGAAATGCCAGGTTTTGTCGTATAAAATGGCTTGTGGTCAACCCTGAAGCCGTATTTATATTCAAATTTTAATTTTTTGCTATTCATCATTTTTAAAAGTTTTTATAACCTTCTTTTTCAATTTTTTCCGCCAAGGTTTCATCTCCAACATTACTAATTCGTCCATCCTTTAAAACTACCACATAATCTGGTCTTAAGTATTTTAAAACCCTCGCATAGTGCGTAATTAAAATAAAGGTTTTTCCTTTTTTATTTTCATGCAAAATACGGGTTATTCTCTTTAAAGCATCTACATCTAAACCAGTATCAATTTCATCTAAAATTAATAATTTTGGATCAAAAACAACAGCCTGTAAAGCCTCCACCTTCTTTTTCTCCCCCCCAGATAAACCTAGCGCAAAAGATCTTTCTAAAATTTCATTGCCAACACCAATTTTCTCTGCAACCTTTCTTACCTTTTCTCTCAATATTGAAGGATTAACTTTGGGAAAAGCAAAGTTTAAAAGTTGAAATATATTTACACCAGAAAGACTAGGAGGTGTTTGAAAAGAAAGAAAAATTCCCCTTTTTGCTCTTTCCTCTGGCCTTAAATCTGTAATATCTTTTCCATTAAAAATGATTTTTGATTTTTTGCTTAAAACAAATCTTGGATGTCCTAAAATTACAAAAGCCAAGGTACTCTTTCCAGAACCATTCGGACCCATTATGGCATATAATTTTCCTACCTCAAAACGAAAATTGAGATTATGTAAAATCTCTTTATCGTCTATTTTTACACTTAAATTTTTTAACTCAAGCATACTTAAATGGTAATTCTAAAATTGCGCAACCTTTGCAGGGAAACTTTTTATTTACGTAATAGAAAACCTTTTTACCCTCCTTTTTAGCCAAAAGTATACCGTATTTCTTCATCATTCTTAAGTGGTAAGAAATTGTAGGTTGAGTTAGGTTCGTTGCAGTCAAAATATGGGTTGCCATTTTTCTTTTACCACTTAGTTCTTTAAGTATTTTCATTCTTGTGTTAACTCCAATTAGATTAAAACAAACAGCACAACTTCTTTTTGGCATAATATATAGATGTTTATCTATATATTAACAAAATGATTTTCCCTGTCAATATAAAAAAAGTGATAATAATATATTATCAGCGATTTGAAAATAATTGTTTAGGAAAGTTCTAAAGGTTCGCCTAAGTACTCTTCTATTTCTTTTACCAGTTTAGTTTCTTCATCGTTTGAAAGTTCCCAGATTGGTTCCTCACCAAATACATAATTCTTCCATTCATAATATGAACTGGCTAAAAATTTTACCATATCGTTCCACCCTTTTCCTCCTGGTGGAGGAATAACTACAATTTTAATTTCACCACTATCTCTATCTCTTCTGGTTCTAAAAACAATTTTTTCTTGTAAATCAACAATTATTGTGTCTCTAACTCCTCTTTTACATATAAAAAACCTATTTCCCCTCAAAACATTATTTGGTTCTAACCTGATATACTTTGTGCCATACTTTTTAGCATTTTCAGAGAGCTTCTTTGAATTATCAGTTTCAATGTATATATACTTTAAAAGCTCCTCTATCAATGTATATATACTTTAAAAGCTCCTCTATATCCTTATCTTTCCATCCTACGTCTTTCCATCCTATCTCCTCAGTAATCTCCTTCATAAATGAAAATATGCCAAATTTGAACCTCCTAGTCAACAACCTTATCTTTTCTTAATTAAAAACTTTATTAACTCAAATATGAAGAGGTTTAAAAATCCAAAAATGAATAAAAAGGTTAGCTCATAAATTCCTAATGGAACTGTCTTTAATAAAAATTGAAAGGGCGGAGAGTAAATGGAAAACACCAAAAGAAATATTCCCAGAGTCACTGTGAGATTTAATACTTTATTAGAAAAGGGGTTATATTCCCAGATATTTTTTCTAAAGTTTTTACAAGAAAAAGCATAACAAAAAGAACCGAAAGCAAAACCCGCAAAGGTAAATGTTCTCAATTTTTCAATTGGTAAGCCTTGGTTGTATAAAAACCAAAACATCAAAAACAAAATAACATCTGTCAGAACCCCTCCAAATAAAATCAAAATGATAATTTCTTTAGTTAAAAGCGATGCTTTGGGGTTTTCTGGCTTCCTTTTCATTATATCTTTTTCTTCTTCCTCAAATGCAAAAGCCAAACCTTGAGGACTGCCTTCAACAAAGTTTTTCCACAAAACCTGAATTGGTAAAATGGGAAGTGGTAATTTTACCAAAAATGCTCCAAAAACCATCAAAATTTCAGTAAAACACTCAGACACCATAAACAAAATCGTCTTTCTCACATTATCTAAAATTCTTCTTCCTTCCCTTACTGACTCAACAATGACCTCAAAACTATCGTTTAGCAAAACCAAATCAGAAGCTTCCTTTGCCACCTCAGAACCTGAACCTAAAGCCACTCCAATATCTGCTTTTCTTAAAGCCGGAGCGTCATTCACACCATCTCCTGTCATTGCTACAACTTCTCCTCTTTCTTGAAATAAAGAAACAATCTTTGATTTGTGAACTGGTTCTACCCTAGCAAAAATTGCAACCTTATTGATTTTCTCTTTTAATTTATTTTCGTCCATTGTTTCCAAATCTTTCCCCTCCAGGACGCTTTCTTCACTTATTTTCAAACCCAATTCCTTAGCCACTGCCATGGCGGTTACTTTATGGTCCCCAGTAATAATGACCGGGGTTATATTGGCCCTTTGACAGGTTTTCATTGCCTCTTTCACGCCAGGTCTCAATGAGTCAGAAATTGCCAAAAAACCAGCAAATTTTAATCTCAAATTACTAACTTCTTCAGGTAAAATTTTATCTCTTTCAATATGTGGCAAATAACCTGCACCAACTACCCTAAAACCATCTTTTAAAAGTAAATTCAACTCTTCTTTTAATTTTTCTTTCTCTCTGTCTGATACCTCTAACATCTCAATTAACTTTTCTGGGGCAGAGAGAAAGTAGAGAATATTATTTTTATTTTCTTTGTAGATTGCTAGTGAAAACTTATATTTAGAAGAGAAGGGTAAAGAATAAATCAAATTTTTCTTAAAGTCCTCTTTCCTTAAATTCATCTCTAACGCCTTTTCTAAAATTGCTTTATCTGTGGGCCTACCAATAATTTTCCATTTTTCTTTTGGATCTTGCGGATTTTCAATAAATGCCTCAATACACAAAAGCGCGCACTTTAAAGCCAAATGTTCATTTCCAACAATTTTTTGAATTCTCATCTTTCCTTCAGTTAAGGTTAATGTTTTATCAGTACAAATCACTGTCGTTGACCCCAACGTTTCCACTGAAGCCAATTTTCTTATTAAACCCTGCTTTTTTAAAATTCTTTGAGCGCCCAATGCCAAGATTACAGTCATAGCAATTGGCAAACCTTCAGGAATTGAAGCTACTGCCAAAGCAATTGCAGTTTGAAAAAGTAAAAATAGGTCCTCTCTCATTTCTTCTCTCTGAAGTCCTACAAGGAAAACTATCAATATGGCAAAAAAAACAAAAATGGCAATGTGAAAAGCCAGTTTTTTTATTCTCTTTTGAAGAGGAGTTAACTTTTCCTTTTTTAGCTGCACCAACTTTGCTATCTTTCCAACTTCAGTGTTTTGCCCAATACCTATCACAATTGCTTTTCCTCGCCCCTCTTCAATTAAGGTTCCCATATAAACCATATTTTCTCTATCCGCTAAATTGGTATCTTTGGGTAAAGATTTGGTGTGTTTAAGAGAGGGCCAAAATTCACCGGTTAAAATCATCTCATTCACTGTTAAGTTTTGGCTTTCAATCACCCTCGCATCTGCTGGCACCTTATCGCCTGCTGAAAGTAAAATAATATCGCCTGGAACTAAATCTTTTGCATCTATTACTCTTTCTCTTCCTTCCCTTTGGACCTTAGCTTCAATTTTTAAAATTTTTTTTAATTCTTCCAAAATTTTTATTGCTTTTCTTTCTTGATAAAAGCCCAAAGTAGCATTAAACAATAAAACCAAAAAAATAGCCAAAGCATCTAATAGTTCGCCAAAAATCAAACTTAAAAAAGAAGCAATTAACAAAATAACAATAAAGAGATGTTTAAATTGTGATAAAAATAAAGAAAGATTTGTGGGAGGTTTTTCTTCAGGAATTTCATTTTTACCAAACTCTTTCTTTCTTATTTCTAACTCCCTATTTGTCAAACCATTCTTAATATCGGTTCTTTGTAATTTTTCAACCTCTTTAATCTCTAAATTGTGCCAAAAAACCTCTGCCATTATTTTATTGAATCTTCAATCCACCTCAAATAATCGTTGTTTCCCTTTTCAATTTCAAAAGAAACTACGCAGGGTACAGAATAAGAATGAATTTCTTTTACTCTTTTTATTATTTTCTCTACTAAATTACTTTTTGTTTTCAAAAAGATTCCATATTCCCCTCCCCTTTCTATTTTCCCTTTCCACCAATAAATAGAATCAATTTTAAAAATATTCCCGCAGGCAGCTAATTTTTCAGAAACCAAAACATCCACAATTTTTTTCGCTTCGCTTTTGGTGGGCGCAGTAATATAAACAAAAGAAAATTGCTTCATATTCAAAATCAAAATTCAAAAAATTTCTCTGTTGAGAATTTTAACCTTAAGTTAAACTAAAATCAAATTCCTAAAATTGAATTCTACCTTCTATTTCAAAAGGAGGTTGTTGTTCTGATGAAGGTTGAGGTCTTTCTACTTGACATACTCCTGTATGCTTTACTTTTACTCCAGCTGCTCTTGCCATACATTCGTTAGAATAGGTTTGATCATCTTCACCGCAAACCGGGTTCCATTCTTGAGTACAAATAATAGATTCTCTTTTAATAGGCTCTCTTTCTCTAATTTCAGTTGGCTTACAAATATCTTGCCATTTTCCATCTTTACAAACTCTTTCACATCCTTCCTTTATCGGATAAAGGGGCATTGGCCCGCATTCTTCAATTTGGCATTGTTTCTCGCACAATGAAGTATAATCGCAACCTGGATATGTTTTTTCTAATTCTTTTGCAGCTTTCAAGCAATTTTCCAAAGGACAAGCAGGAGTAATTGTTGGACAAGCTGGTTGTTTTTGAGGTGTTAATGGTGCAGGAGCTTCTGAAGGTTTTGATGAAGGTGTTGGAACTGGTAGTGGTTGAGGTTTGCTAAATTCAGAAATTAATTTTCTAATGCCATTTTCTGCTAAAGATTGAGCAGAAACTGCCAAACCAAAAGCTTCACCATATTTTCCTTCTTCAAAAGCTTTTTTGGCTTTTTGTAAATGTTCTTTGGCTTGATTTAAAAGTGTCTGCACAACAGTTTGATTTACTTCTACTTGATTAGTCCTAAATGGCTTATCTTTATCCCTTGGAGGCAAAATAGAAAATTGATTTAAATAATCCTCTAGCTTTCTTATCGCTTCTTCCGCTTTTTTAATTTGTTCTTCTGCTTTTTGTTTAATATCTTCTTTAGAGGAAACTTCTTCAATTAAAGCTTCTTTTGCTGATGATATTAATTCTGGTTTGGCAATTACCATTCCTCTTCTTATATCTTTTTTCTCTATACCTCTTAAAGCAGCATCTTGTTCTAATTCTTCCAAAACCATCAAATGCTTTATAGGATCTCCAGGAAGAGTTTTGATTTTCTCTAAAACCCTATCTTCTATGCCAGGCGATTCTTCAATTTCTTTATTTAATTTTTCAAAGTATTCCCCTCTCACTTGCATCAATGGAGCAGCCACTGGTGATTCTAAATCCTCTGTTAATCCATCAATAATCTCAATAGCGCGCAGAGATTTTAATTCTTCTTCTGGTAATTTTTCAATGGCAGATTTTACTCTTTGAGAAAATTTTTCAGGACTATCCTTTGAAATAACGCTTTTTGTAACAAATAAAGCACTTCCTCTTATTACAGGAACATTTGCTCCATCATAACCTGCTCTTTGAACTATTTTTTCAAATATCTCAATATGTCTTACTTCTTGCTCAACAATTTTATCTAATAATCTATCAACATTTGGATTTTGGGAAATTTCTTTTAATGATTCCAATCTTTTTGCCAATCTTTTTTTTGATTTTTCATAAGTACTAAATGCTCGCATCAGTACTTGTCCTGATTTTATACTAGTTGGTCCTCTTACTCTTTCTTTTTGTGATTCTTTTTGAATGAGTGCTTGTAGTTCTTTTAATTTTTCATCAGAAATTTCAGTTTCTATTTCAATTTTCTTTATAGCATCGAAAGTAAGAAATAATTTTATTTCTCTTTGCCATTCTTTCAAAAAATAAAGAGGACTAGTAGGTAATATTCTTATTTCAGTGTTGGTATCTGTGCTGGCAAAAACAAATTGATAAGAATTTATCAAAAATAATAGAACCGACGTTGAAAAAATAATTATTGAGAAAATTTTTTTCATAATTTTTAATTTATTTTTTATTTACCTTTATAAAATTTTATTCCCCGCTCATTTTTACATATTTAAAAAAGGGTATCAATACAATTTACTGACATAAGAATTATTTCAAATATTTTGCCTTTGCGATGTTGTGCTCTTCTAATGTTTTGCTAAAAATTGTCTCTCCTTCTGGCGTTGAAAGATAATACCAAAATTCGCTTTCTTTTGGATAAATGGTTGCCATTATACTCTCCAATCCAGGGTTGGAAATTGGGCCCAAGGGTAAACCAGGATATTTATATGTATTGTAGGGTGAATCAATTTTGGTTTCTTCAATTGAAATTTTGGTTGTCTTTTTTCTAGTAATATAAGTAATGGTGGCGTCAACCTGTAATGGCATCCCAACTTTTAATCTTTTCCACAAAATCCCAGCTACTAATTCTTTTTCCTCTTTTGTTTTCACTTCCTTTTCTAATAACGAAGCCATTGTCACTATTTCAAAAATTGTCTTTCCTTGCCTTTTAATTTCCTCTCTTAACTCTTGAGTGAGTTTTGTATCAAAATTCTTTAACATCATTCTTATAATTTCTTCTGGTATCATTCCAGGGGTCAAATAATAAGTATCAGGAAAAAGGTAGCCCTCCAAACTCAACGCTTTTGGCTTATCCTTCAAAAAATCAAACTCTTCAGAAAAATCTTTCTGCCAAAGTGGCGACTCTTTCCCGTAAAAATCTTGGGCTTGAGATATTATTCCTTTTCTTTCTAAATAATCACCAATTTCCTCTGCTCTCCAACCTTCTGGAATAGTTATTTTTACTTTTGCTACCCTACCAGAGATAATTAATTGAGCAATTTCTTTTACAGAGAGATGGGGACCTAATAGATATTCGCCAGCTTGTAGGTTTTTTTGAGCTCCCTTTGCTAAAACATAAAGATTAAAGAAAAAACGATCTTTAATGAAACCCTCCTCCTCTAATCTTTTTCCAATTTGAAAAACATTCTCTCCCCTTTTCACTGAAAATAACTTCTCTTGAACTAAAATAGGATTTTTGGGAAGATAAACCCCATGCCACATAAAAAGACTGAAAAGAAAAGAAAAAATTAAAAAGGAAACTAACAAAAATAAAAAGATTTTTTTCATCATTTCAAACAAATAAAAGTTTAGCAAATTTTCGTTCCTGGTGACACCTCCTTTTCTGGAACTAAAATTATTGGCTCTCCATCTTCATCCGCTGCCAATAGCATGCCTTGGCTTTCAACTCCCATAAATCTTTTTGGTTCCAAATTTGCCACGACCACAATTTCTTTTCCGATTAAATCTTCTGGTTTATAAAACTTTCCAATTCCTGCAACCAATTGTCTTTTTTCTTTCCCTAAATCAACCACCAATTTTAAAAGCTTTTCACTTTTTTCTATTTTTTCTGCTTTTAATATTTTTCCTATTCTCAAATCAATTTTTTTAAAATCATCAAATGCGATTGCCATAAAATAATACCCAAGCGCTTCTACCGCTTTGACCTTGATATTTTCAGTTTTACCTAACCAATAAATTTCTTAAAAATTCGTAAATGGGCTGAATTTTCTCCTGTGGCACATTAATAACGATAAAAACAACCAGAATAGCAAATATCGCACCAAAAATAACCCTTGCTACAAATCTTAAAATTTTATTCCTTATATTTTTCGTGAATTTCCCCGAAAGCCAAAAACCAATTAAAAAAGAAATTACAAAAAAAGCGCCAACAATATAGAGAGCCACAATAACAACTTGAGCTAATCCTTGAGCCAACGCTTGCGCCAGTCCTTGACCAATTTCTTCCATATTTTACTTCTAATTTTACCACCATCTTTTTTTGAAGAAAGGTACATATAAAAGTTCTTGTAATTTTATAGCGCCAAAAATGAATAAATAATTATAATGAAGACAATGAATGTTTTACTAAAAGTTAAAAATTATCAAAAAGGCGTGATTATTGAAAGGGCAAATAGATTTGTTGCCAGGGTTAAATTAAAAAATAAAAATATTTTAGTTCATTTAAACAATACTGGAAGATTAAAAGATTTTATAAAAAAGGGGGAAGTAGCTCTTTTTTTGCCAATTGAAAATAGAAAATTGAAATACAGACTCTCAATGGTAAAAGAAGATGAGAATATTTTTTCAATTATTGACACTTCCCTTCAAATGAAATGTTTCGAAGTTGCTTTAGAAAAAGGTTATATTTCGTGGCTTAAAGGGGCAAAAATTTTAAAAAGAAATTTTAAAATAAATAGTTCTTTAATTGATTATTTAATTTTATATAAAAACAAAAAATATTTGCTTGAAGTAAAAAGTGCGGTAATGAAATATAAAAATGTTGCAATGTACCCCGATTGTCCTTCACTTAGAGGACAAAAACATATAAAAGAATTAATTCATACATTATCTTCAAAATCTTTGGTGCCAATGATTCTTTTTATTGCTGGAATGAAAAATGTTTCTGCCTTTTCTCCCAATAAAAACGCGGATCCCAACATTTATGAACTTTTAAAAATTGCTAAACGCAAAGGGGTAAAAATTAAAGCCATTCAAATTTATTTTGACGAAAAGCAAAGAAGCATTATTTTAAAAAGTGATAAGTTGCGAGTTAATTTTATTTAACCTAATTTTTTAAAAAGTTGGTAAAGAGGGACCAAAATAAGTACCCCTTTTTATCATCAAAAAGATAAAATGAGAAAAGAGACCAATTAAAATGAAAAAGATAATTAGAAAAACAACAAATAAAATTTTTAGTAAAGATTTTTTCTTTCTTCTAATTAGCCACAAAAATAAGAAAAAAGCAATGAGATAAGAAATTAGAGCTCCTCCTCCAAATATTAACAAACCAACTTCTTCAGTTAGAAAGTCAGATTCATAGTTATATTGAGTAATTCTTTCCATTGAATTTCTGGTTGCTTTTGTTTCAAACTAACTTTTATAATGTAATATCTTACCAACGAAACAAAAATACTTTCAAGAATTAAATCTCTCGATTCTGTTAATGTTTGACGTCGACACCAGGGTGACACCATTGATACGATGGATAAAAAGAGAGAAATTTAAATTTCTTTACTAAATTTTTAAATTCTTTAAGAGTTTTTAAGACTTTTTTTAATTCTCCTTTTTGAAATTCAAAATCCATATAAAAGACATATTCAAAAGGTCTGTCCTTAATAGGCCTGGATTCAATTTTCGTAAGATTAATTTTATTTTCTGCAAAATGTTTTAAAGCTTTATACAAACCTCCAGACGCATGCAGCAAACGAAAAATTAAACTACCCTTATTTATTTTTTTCAAGTTTTTGTTTTCTTTTTTACTTATAATCAAAAAACGAGTGAAATTATTTTTATTATCTTCAATATTTTCTTTTATCACCTCTAAGCCGTAAATCTTACCTGCCTCTTTACTAGCGATACACCCCAAACTTTCATCTTTGATTTCTGAAATATACTTTGCTGAACCAGCAGTATCTTTATAGCTAACCTTTTCTATCCATGTGTACTTTTCAAAAAATTTTTGACATTGTTCTAAAGCCTTAGGATGAGAAAACACTTTCTTAATTAATTTAATTCTTTTGGAAAAAGGTAAGTCAGTCTTTATTCCTAAAAGATTATGCTCTATTTTCAAAATAATTTCTCCATAAATCTTTACATTATAACTATTCAAATGATCGTAATTTTCATAAATTGAACCTACTAAAGTATTTTCAATAGGAACAACCCCAAAATCTGCTTTTTTATTCTCCACTAATTCAAAAATTTTTTTAAACTCATCTACAGAAATAAATTTGTTTTTTTTGCCAAAAAATTTTATTCCAGCTAACCAACTAAAAGCTCCCTGCAAACCCTGATAAGCGATTTTTTTATTTGACATAAGTGAGCCACTTTTTATAATTTTTAATTTCTCCTCTGACTACTTTTTTAAAAGTTTCCCTTAAAAACTTAGTAATTTTACCCTCCTTTCCATCATTAATTAATCTATTATTTACTTGTCCAATAGGAACTATTTCTGCGGCAGTACCTGTCAAAAAAGCCTCATTATCTTCAAAAAGTTCTTTAACAGTTAAGTCTTTTTCTATAACTTTTATCCCATTATCTCTCGCTATTTTCATAATACTTTCTCTTGTAATTCCTGCTAAAATGTTCCCCAACCTTGGCGTATAAATTTTTTTATCTTTTACTATAAAAATGTTCTCTCCAGTACCCTCAGCAATAAAACCTCGATAATCCAAAAGAACAGCCTCATTGTAACCTTTATCATGTGCTTCTATCGTAGCTAAAATAGAATTAATATAATAACCACAAACCTTTGCAGAAGAAATAACTGATCGGGGATGAAGTCTTATGTATTTGGAAATCAAAACTTTGACAGGTTTTTCTCCCAAATAACTTCCAAAAGGAAAGGCAATTATACTTACGCTGACAGGATTTTTTCTAGGATCTAAATTTATTTTTCCCTCACCCCAAAAAGCTATAGGTCTAATATAAGAATCCTTTAACTTATTAACACTTACCACTTTTAAAACACCTTTCATTAACTCTTGTTTAGAAAATGGAATTTTAAGATGAATAGATGTTGCTGAATTAAAAAATCTTTCTATGTGTTCTTTTAATCTAAAAATGGCTACTTTATTATCAAAAGTCTAATAACTTCTTATACCTTCAAAAACACCTCCTCCGTAATGAAAAGTATGAGTTAAAACATGTACCTTTGCCTGACGCCACGAGGTTAATTTTTTATTAAACCAGATTTTCATTTTTTATTTTCCCACAGAAATTGATTTTTTTAAAGTAAAAACGAATTTCGAAAAACAACTCCACTTTGATATAAAAATTATTTTTGAGTAATTGAATTCTCAGTAAGCTTTAATTAGAAAATCCTTCCAATTTTGAGAATTCAACTTTGAAAGTTCCACTGCATTTTCTATTGAAAACTCACCAATGTTTGTTCTTATCAATTCTTCAAGATAAGCTCCGCATCCCAATTTTTTTCCAATGTCGTTTGCCAATGATCTAATGTAAGTTCCGCTAGAGCATTTTACTTTTATTTTTAAATGAGGAAATTTATATTCTAAAATTGAAATTTCATAGATTTTCACCTTCTGGGGTTTGGGTTCAATTTTAATACCCTTTCTCGCCAACTCATAAAGCTTTTTTCCTTTAATTTTCTTTGCAGAAAAAATTGGGGGAACCTGCAAAATTTCTCCCAAAAAACTTTTTAAGACTTTTTCAATCTCTTTTATTTCTGGAATTTTTTCAACTTTTCTTTCTACAATTTTTCCTTCCCTATCAAACGTGTCAGATTCTGCCCCCAATCTTAAGGTGGCAATGTATTCTTTATCTTCCTTTTGAAAATTTGAAAGTTTTTTTGTAAATTGTCTACCAATTCCCAAAATTAAAAGCCCTTTTGCAAAAGGATCTAATGTTCCCGCATGGCCAATTTTTTTAATTTTGGTAATCTCTCTCAATTTATCAACCACATCGTGCGAAGTAATCCCAGATGGCTTTTTTATCAAGATAAATCCAAAATTATTTCCTTTTTGTGGAGATTTCATTTTTTATTATTAATATTGTTCCACTAATAAAAAATAATTTTTGCAAATCCATATTTTTATTTCTTCATTAATAGCTCGACTATTGTAATAGAATTGATAAAAAGTTCTTTTTTAAAACAAAAATCTTCCCTCTATAAAGCATCAACTTAATTTAGTTTTTTAATTGTCAATTATTATGTAGTGCATCTTTAATAAGACAAAATTTTAACTAATTCATTAAAAACGTAAACTTTTCCTTTTATTTTATATCAAAGTAACAGAAAAACCAAAAAGTGTTACCATAACTGAATAAAGTATCACAAGTGTTACTATAAATTTACATTGATTTTGCCTTTTTTAATCTATTTTGAACCAACTCTTCCCAATAAAATCCTATTCTCCTTCTCAAAATATCATAAAACAAACGCCATAGGAGATAAAATTTAAAATTAGGATCACGTTTGAGGTTTTAAGTAAAATTAATTATCTTCAATCAATCTTTCAACCTTCCTTTTTGCTTTTTATAAAAGTTGTTTTGCTTTTTTGAGAGCTTCATGGGATCTAATTTTAAGGTCAGCTATTCATTTCAACTTCTAAAATTTTCAATCCGTGATAATCTTTTGGTTTTTCTTTTAATTTTCCTTTTGGTTTTGTGAAATCAAAAACAAATCCTTTTGGATAAAGTTCTTCATTTTCTTTTAATTCCTTTTTTAACTCTTGCATGTATCTTTCAACCTGATTTTGACTATCTAAATTGAGTTCTTGAACTGATTTCAATTCAATGACTATTGCAATTTTCTTTTTACCTTTTTCAAACCAAATTATTAAATCTGGAAAGGCTCTCCCTACAACATAACCCTTGTAAGATATTGGTAAGGTTCTCTGAGTTTCGTATTTTATTCCTTTCTCTCTCAAAGCCACTTCCATTGACTTTTGATAAATCTCTTCCTCCCACCCACTTCCCAACTCCTGATAAACTTCCTTAGCACACTCTTTCACTTTTTCTATTAACTTTTTGATTTCTTTTTGCATAATATGTTTTATAGGCTTTTATAATACTGCTCTATTTTTTTCGCCATTAATTTACGTCTGGTTTCTAAAAAATCAAAATAATCATCAAATTCAATTTCGAATATCGTTTCTGGAATACAGTGTTTTTCTAAA